>JGI24737J22298_10000973_pt1 | contig 10166 bp, 5 predicted proteins | sample KBSCornC3_FD_22298 | JGI IMG/M metagenome (IMG submission 22298) | reverse complement strand
GAGGCAAGGGGAGAAGTTCGCCGTCATTCTTGAGCATGACGATCGCCTTGCGCCCGGCTTCGCGCGCGAGCGCCCGGGTTTTCGGGAGCATCGAGCGAGCACTTTCGCGCTTCACGTCGATACGCCGGAAGGGATTATCGAACAGGCCGAGCATCGCCTTCATCGCGAGCACGCGGCGGACCGATTGATTGAGGAGCGCTTCGGGCACCTCGCCGCTGCGGACAAGGTCGGGCAAATGCTTGCGGTAGAGGCCGCTCTGCATGCTCATGTCGACGCCGGCGAGAAAGGCGAGCTTTGTGGCATCACGCCCGTCCTTGGCGTAGCCGGCGGCGATCATTTCCTCGTCGCCGGTGTAGTCTGAGACGACGAAGCCCTGAAAACCCCACTCGCCGCGCAAGAGCTCGGTCTGTAGCCAGTGATTGCCAGTCGCGGGAACTCCGTTGATCTCGTTGAACGAGGCCATGAACGAGAGTGCGCCGGCGTCCAGCCCGGCCTTGTACGGCTGGAGATAGATCTCTCGCAGCCGCGCTTCGGAAATGTCGACGACATTGTAGTCGAGGCCCGATTCCGCNCCGCCATAGGCTGCGAAATGCTTGATGCAGGCGAGCATGNGCTCGGGTGACTTAAGGTCGCTGCCNTGGAAGCCTTGCACGCGCGCCGCGGCAAACAGACGGCCGAGCAGCACGTCCTCGCCGCCGCCCTCGACCCCGCGGCCCCAGCGCTGGTCGCGCGCAACATCGACCATCGGCGAGAAGGTCCAGTCGATTCCTGCGCCCGCGGCCTCGAACGAAGCAGCTTCGGCAGTGCGGCGCGCAAGGTCGGGCTCGAAGCTCGCGACTTCGGCAAGCGGGACAGGAAAGATGGTCCGGTGGCCGTGGATGATGTCGGCCGCGAAGATGAGCGGAATCTTCAGCCGCGATTCCTTGACCGCGGCACTTTGGAGGATCCGCGCCATAGTAGCGCCATTGCCGTTAAAAACGCCGGTGAGCTGGCCCTGGCGCGCTTCTTCCACCTGCCGCGGGAAATCGGAATTGCCCTGCGGCGGATTGAGCGCGAGCGCCGCGCCGCCGCCCCAGGCCGAGGCCATGAGGCTCAGCTGCCCGGCTTTCTCCTCGAGCGTCATTCGGCGGATGAGATCGTCGACGAAGTTTGGAATCGTAAGCTGGCCGGCCGCTGCAAGGACCGCGCGTGCCGGGCTAGTGAGCCAGGCGGCGAGAGCGCCCGCGCCCATCAGCGCCGCGCGGCGAGAGATGCGCGTGTCCAGCATGAACTTTCCCCTCCACTCTGCCCTGAGAAGGCAAGACCGGTTCTATAAGGCACTATTTAATCGTGCGCTTGACGGTGTATGTAACCGGTTACATGACGCAGGCCAACGACATTTGCAATCCGGCCGTGGGATGAAATTGGAGCGCGTGACTTTTGACCGAATTGCTGCCGATAAGAGTGGCGATGCCTGAAGCCACCATCCGCGACGTCGCCAAGCGCGCGCAATTGTCGATCGCGACTGTGTCGCGGGCGCTCAACGGCTTTGGGAATGTGAGCGAGAAGGCCCGCGAAAAGATCGCCGCCGTGGTCAAGGAGCTCGGCTACGTTCCGCATGCTGGAGCGCGCAGCCTCAGTCTTTCGAGAACAAACGCGATTGGAGTCGTTCTGCCGGCGCTGCACGGCGAGTTCTTCTCCGAGATCGTCCGCGGCATGGACCTGGTGGCGAGCGCGCGCGGCTATTTCCTGCTGCTGTCGAACATGCACCCGGAAAGCCCGGGCGGTGGAACGGCGGTACTGCGAGCGCTGCGTGGCCGCGTCGATGCGCTGTTGCTGATGGCGCCGCACGTCGCCGACCGCGAGCTGGTCGAAGCGCTTCCGGGCGGCCTTCCGACATTGCTGATCAACACCCGCAGCCAGCCCGCCGAATGTCCCGGAATCCATCTCGACAATGCTGCGGGCGCCAAGGCAGTCGCGGAGCACCTGCTGGCGCTCGGCCGTAAGCGGATTGTGCATATTGCCGGGCCGGTCGGGAACATCGATGCCCAGGAACGTTCCGATGCGTTTCGGAAGACAGCGGGCGAAGCGCTGGTCGCGACGATTCCCGGGGATTTCTACGAGGAATCGGGGGAGTGGGCGGTGAGGGAGCTGCTTGCCGAAGGCGCGAAGTTCGACGCAATTTTTGCGGCCAATGACAATATGGCGATGGGCGCGTTGACGGCGCTGCGCGAGGCTGGCCTGAGAGTTCCTGAAGATGTCGCGGTCGCCGGGTTCGACGACATTCCGCTGGCCAAGCATCTAGGCCTAACCACCGTCCGGGTACGCATTGCGGAGCTTGGCGAACGCGCGCTCGAGCGGCTGATCGCAATTCTCGGCGGGCGCGACGGCGGCGGCGACGAAATGCACGCGCCCGAGCTCGTCGTGCGCTCGAGCACGAACCCCGGCTGATGCTCGTCAACCGGAGGCGCTTTCTCGAAGGTTCGTCATTGCTGCTCGCTGGAGCATCACTGCCGCTTGAGGCGGCCTGGAGCGCGCGCCCAAGCCTTCCGTCCTTTTATGGCGAGATCGAGCAGCGCACCTTTCGCTGGTTTTGGGATAGGGTGAACCGCAAGAATGGTCTGGTGCCGGACCGCTGGCCGACGCCCAGCTTTTGCAGCATTGCCTCCGTTGGGTTCGCGCTTCCGGCTTACGCAATTGGCGCGGAGCGCGGCTGGTGCTCCCGGACTGAGGCGCGCGATCTGACGCTCACGACCCTGCGCTTCTTCTGGAAGGCGCCGCAGGGGCCTGCGCCAACGGGAACTAGCGGGCACGCCGGCTTCTTCTATCATTTCCTCGATATGGAGAGCGGTCTTAGGTACCGCGACGTCGAGCTGTCGAGCGTCGACACGACCATCCTGCTGATGGGCGTGCTGTTCGCCGGGCAATTTTATGACCGCGATAACGCGGCAGAGAGCGAAATCCGGAGTCTTGCGAAGAAGCTCTACGANCGCGCCGACTGGAACTTCTTCCGCAGCGACGGGCGCGGCGCAATTTCAATGGGCTGGCATCCCGAGGGCGGGCTGATCCCGGCGAACTGGGTGGGGTTCAACGAAGGGATGTTCGTCAACATCCTCGCGCTTGGATCCCCGACGCATCCGGCGCCAGGAAATCTGTGGGGGCAATGGACGGCCAATTACGCGCAGTTCTGGCGCGGGCAGGGGCCGGCACGGAGGCTCGCCTTCGCGCCGCTCTTCGGTCACCAATATAGCCAGGTCTTCATCGACTTCCGCGCAATCCGCGACGCTGCGATGCGCGAAGCGGGCTTCGACTATTTCGAGAACAGCCGGCGCGAGACCTACGCCAATCGCGCTTATTGTATCGCCAACCCGATGGGGTGGCGCGGCTATTCGAAAGACTTCTGGGGTCTCACGGCATGCGACGGGCCCGGCTACTTTGAGCTGCCCTACAAAGGCGAGAAGCGGACATTCTTCGGCTATTCGGCGCGCGGGCCCGCGGGCGAGCCGGACGGCCGCGACGACGGAACGATCGCGCCGACGGCGGCGCTTAGCTCGCTGCCGTTCGCGCCGGAGATCGTTGTCCCGGCTGCCGATGCGATGATGAAGCAACCACGGTTATTCGACCGCTACGGCTTCAAGGACAGCTTCAACCCGAGCTTCAGCTTCACTGATCTCAAGGTCGAAACGGGCTCAGTCGATCCGAAGCACGGCTGGGTGGCGAAGGATTATCTCGGCATCGATCAAGGACCGATCCTGCTGCAGGCAGCGAACTATCGCGACGATTTCGTCTGGCGCTACATGCGCCGCGTGCCGGCCATCCGGCGGGGGCTGGAGCGCGCGGGGTTCAGCGGCGGTTGGTTGGCGAGCGGACCGGCACAACGCGGCTGAGCTTCGAGACTCCGCTTTCATTGAAGGCTTCGATTGCCACCCAATAAGGCACGCCAACGTTGAGCGAGCGCAGTTCTTTGGTGAGCGTTGCACCGTTTCCGAGCTCGCCGGCCCAAAGTTGGTGGGTCAGGGTCAAGCGGTCAGGGCGAATGCCAAAGCGGATGTTGTAGCCGACCGCGCCGGGGACTTGTTGCCAATGGATTGTCGCGTCGCGCTGGTCGGCGTGGCGTGATGCAGAGACGTTCGTTGGTCTGGCGGGAGCTGGCCCGGCCGCGTTGCCGAACACGCGGATATCGCTGATCGCTAGATTGATCGCGCCGACATGGCCGTGGACGTAGCGAATGAAGCGTGCNGACGCGGGCTGAGCAAGTTCTACGTAAGCGTTGGGGCGGTCGCGCCGTGGCGGCTGGGTGCGCGCGATCTCCTGCCAGTGCTGTCCGTCAGCCGAGGCCTGAAGCGTGAACTCGGTGTAGATGTCCGGCGCGTCGGCGAAGCGGCCGGACTTGTAGTCGGCGAAATTGACCTGGACCGCGCGGACCGTGTCGATTTTGCCGAGGTCGACGGTGAGCGTTTCGCCGGGCTTGTTCGCGGCCGCGACCCAAAAGGTCTGCGGGTCTTCATCCGTCACCCGGCTCGCGCTGAACTCGCCCATCGTCGACGATGCTGTCGCGGTCTTACGGTACGACAGAAGCATCCAGCCAGTGAACAGCCTGTCCGGATCGTCGATTTTCGACGTTGGAACGTAAAAGGGGAAATCGGCGAAGCGTGAGGAGAAGGCCATTTGGCCGTCGGGGTAGATTTTGCCCGGAAGCAGATCGATGCGGCGCTCGAACGTCCAGTTGTAGCCGATCCACGGCGTGCCGGTGTTCCACCAATTGCCGTAGCGGTCCTGGAAGGTCGAGCCGTGGCCGGCGCCATGCACGAACCCGCCGGGCTTGTAGGCGATGGGATTGTAGGGTGCATAGGTGAACGGACCCAGCGGCTTGTCCGAGACATAAGTGCCGTTCGCGTAAGCGTTGAACTCGGTTCCGGGCGCTCCGTACTGCAGATAATAGCGCCCGCCGGCCTTCGTCATCCAGGCGCCTTCGACATACGGCGCGGTTGGTTGCCCGTTGGCGAGCAGCCCGCTGTGGTCCTGGCCGAACCGTTCCCAGCCATGCTCCTCGGGATGTAGCTTGAACAAGGGCTCGGCATGCGTCTGATAAATGAGCTTACCGTCCGCGAACGCGATCTTCTGCCCGTAGATTGGGAAGACATTCGACGACCCCCAATAGAGGTACCACTGGCCGTCGTCATCCTTGAGCAGGCCCGGATCCCACGGCCCAGGCGGGACTTCGTCGGGTTTCATCTGCTCCGGCAGTTTGTCGACGGCGCCGGGCAGATCGGGCATGACCCGCACCAGATAGTCGAGCTTGCCCGTTTCGGGTGCGGTCGAGACGTAAATCGATCCGGGCCGCGTGAACGACATTGAGGGTTGGAGGATCAGCCGGTCGCCGTCCGACCACACTGCCGGCGCGACGATCCCGCCGCCCGGCCACATGCTCGGTGTGATGAATTGCCAATGGATCAGGTCGGTCGAGCGCCAATAGCCGTCGGCCAGCGTCATGAAGAGGTAGTAGGCGCCCTTGTGGTTGACGATCGCCGGGTCGGCGCCGGTGCGGTAGGAGACGCCCGGATTGATCTGCTCGAAATTGTAGCGGTAGTCGATGTCGAGCGGATTGATATACGTCCGCTGCTCGGCGGCAGCGGTGGTCGAGTAATAGGCTCCAACAAGGAGCATCAGTCCGATGCGCGCGGTCTTCTTCATCAGCGCCCCTGGACGAAGATGTTGGCGGTGAGCCGGCCCTCGCGCGGGTCGGTGCTGAGGGGCATGTCTGGCGGAATCATCCCTGAATGGAGGATGCTGCCCTGGTAGATGACGAGCCGGTCGGGCACCGCTTCGATCGTGCCGGTCTGCTCGTAAAACTCATCCGAGCCTTGAATGTAGCCTGAGTCAGCCGGAAGTTTCGCTGCGTCCGCCTTAGCGGCTCGAACGAACAGGTCGACGTTCTTTTCGGTCACCCGTTCGATCCCGGTGGATCGGTGGCGATAAAAGGCAGTGCCAGTGCCCTCGGGAACGCGGAGGTAATGCAGCACAGCAAGATATTTCTGATTCGCGGAATCGAAATGAGGTGCGCGCTGCTGCGGCAGCAGCTCGTCGGTCCGCGTCGCCACTATCGAGAAGCTGCTCTCGAGCAGATAGAAGTCGGCGAGGTCAAACCCTCCGCCAAGGAAGGGCGAAGCGCGCTCGCATACCACTTTGACATAGTCCCAAGCTTCGACATCGGCCTCTGTGATGAAGCGGCGCCCGCCCGGATAATAGCTGCTGCGGGTTTCAGGGAGCGGACCCATGGCGTCGGCGAGGGTCGCAATCCGCTCGGCCTCGCCGCTGAATTCGTCGATCACCACCACTGGGCTCTGCTCTTTGCCGATGCGCCGAAGCTCAGCTTTCACGTGTGCGTCCCGGAAGTGAAAACGGGAGAGAGACGTTTTCGTCCCCCTCCCGATCGATGCAAGCGCCGATTAGAACTTATACTTGAGACCAACCTGGAACTGGCGCTGGTCGTTTGCGACCTGGCCGTTCTCGGTGAGAGGCGGATTGGCCCCCGAGCCCGCGCCCCAGGTCGAATAAGTCCGGTTTACCCAGTTGAACACGTTGAACGCCGCAAAATCGACAGTGGCTTCGTGTCCCCATGGCATCTTGAAGGTCTTGGCAACACGAATGTCGAGGCGCTTGTAGGCGATATCCTTCTTCGGGAAGAGTGCACCGCCGAAATTCCCGAAGCAGCATGCGCCCTCCGGNTTAATGCTTGTTCCGGGNGGCACGTTATCTGGGAAGAAGATGACGTTGCCAAACGCCGGACCNGACGAAAGATTCANGGTTCCGGACAGGGTAATTCCGAGCGGCGCCCGCCAGATGGCCGAGGTCACGGACGTCCATTTGGGGACGCCATTGATACGGTTCCAGCCGTAAGTGCCGAATGCCGGGGCATTGAACATCTCGTCGCTGTTGAGTTCCATCGGGACGTTGCTGCTCGCCCGCTGGATCGTCAGCGCCTGAGTGAAGCCCCACCGACTGTTGTCGGTAAACGGCTTCTCCACTTGCAAGAACAACGCATCGAGACGCGCCCGGCCATTGTTCAATCCGCGGTCGAGCTTTCCGTTGAAACCCGGTAGCTGAGCTCCCGTCGCCGCGCAGTTCGGGAAGGGGCCGTTCGGCGTGAAGTCGATGATCCACTGGTCACCGCCGTTCGTGCAGCCAGTCGGCGTCCGCAGCACGGTGTACCAGCCGTTGTTGTAGAAGTTCGATCGCGCAAACATTGAGATGTTGTGCGATTCGACGTGGCTGTACGTCAGCGTCGCAGTAATATCGCCGAAGCGCTTGCGAACGCCGAGATCGAATTGGTCCGAATAAGGCATCTTGACCTTGTTCGGCAGGACCCAGACCGCGCCTCCGGTAAAGCCGAGGCTCGCCGCATAGGTGCGCAAAGCTTCCGGGTCATGGCAGTACGCCGGCGGCGATCCGCTGGCGCATGCAACCGTGAATGGATCGGTCGCACTCGTCCCTACGGTGATGACCGTATTGGCGTTCTGCTGCTGTTCGATCACACCCTGAATGAACAGGTTGCGGTCATAATAGCGACCAGCGCCACCGAAAATCACTGTGTCCCGGTCGCCGTGCAAATCATAGGAAACGCCGAGCCGAGGCTGGAACTCACCATAGAACGGTTTCCGGTTGTGGCCGTTTGAGATGTAGTCCTCCGGGTCGATCCCGCGGGCTGCCCATCCAGGATAGGCGCGCAATGCGGCTGCGATCGCCGGCGGGGTNACATAGTCTTTGTTGTTGGGATTGCTTTCGAAATCCCAGCGCAGCCCCGCGTTGACCGTCCAATGATCGTCCGGTTTCCATTCGTCTGAGACATAGAGCCCGATTTGCGTGTCGTTGGCGGACAGGCCGGGCGCAGGATTGATGTTGATCCTGCCGGCAAATGGCGCTGCCGTCGCAATGTCAAAGCTCGCCGGGCAGGTCACTGCCGGTGGAGCGCACGGATTGGCGACGAAATAGGTGCCGTTCGTATTGGCGGCTTCGATACGAGACAGCTTGTAGAAGACGATCTGGCCGCCGGCTTTCAGCGTGTGCTGACCCATCCGGTACGTCGCGTCATCGCGGATTGTCCACGACTTTTCGGTGTCGTTCTGCTGGAAGCCGTTGGCTCCCATGAGAACGAGATCCTGTGAACCCGTATTTTGAGCTGACTTTAAGATATATTCCGGGCCGTCGCTGACGTTGGGTGTCCCCTGATTCGCCTTATCGTAGGAGGCGTTGAGGAAGTTGACGAAATCGCCCGCGGAGTGGCGCCACTGGACCTGGTAGCGGTCCTGATTGGTCTGCAGGAAGTGGCCATGCTCCGGCGGAGCGTTNCCGCCGAAGTCCGCGAGGTTGCTCTGCTTGCGCTTGTATCCGCTGACATTGACCGTNTCGTTCGGNGTCGCGAACCAGGTGAGTTTCCCGAAGTAGAGCCGCTGCTTGAAGGTGCGCGAAATCGAGTTGTTGATCAGGTCCTCGATGTTCTGCGGGATCGTCACAGTGAGATCATTGAACGTCCCGGGAGGAACCTTCTGGTTCGTCCCTTCGAACGCAAAGTAGAAGTGCAGCTTGCCNGGAATGATTGGCCCGCCGATGTCGCCGCCGAACTGCTTGCGGTCGTAGGGNTGCTTGGTGGTTTCGAAATGGCCCTTTTCGACCAACGACCTTGGCTGCCATTCGATNAACGCGTCGCCATGGAACTTGTCGCCGCCAGACTTGGTGATTGCGGTAAGCAGGGCTGATGCTGACTGGCCGTTCTCCGCNCCGAAGTTCTGCGTCTGCAGCTGATATTCCTGGATCGCGATTTGCGGGAACGGGTTACCGAAATCGCCGAAGTTCTGCCCGAACATGCCCCCGTGATTGATCGGATTCTTGAAGCTCATCCCGTCGAGCAGGATGTTAGCATTCTGGGGAGCAAGCGCGCCTGCCTGAAGCTGCTGCGCACCGCTCGGCGAGATCAATGCGACGCCTGGTGCAAGCTGCGCAAAACTCAGGAAATTGCGCTGGCTCTGCGGCAGGTTCTCGATCTGCGCCGGGGTGATGTTGGTCGCGACGGTCTGCGCCTGAGTCGGTTGCGCGCTGCGCCGTCCCCTGACCACGATTGCGCCGGCGGCAGTGCTTGGCCGAGCCTCGGCAAAGTCAACAGTGACGGCCTGGCCGACCTGGAGGGTTGCCGTCTGCGGCTGCTTGCCGGGCGCAGTCACGGTGTAGGTCGAGGGCCTGAGGCCGAAGATCTCGTAATTGCCCTGCGCGTTGACGGTTCCAACTGACCGCTGTCCGGTGTGGGTGTCTACCGCGATTACCTGTGTGCCAGCGGCGGCGCCGTCGATGTGGCCCTGAAGCGTGGCAAACTCGGCCTGCGCATACGCCGGCGTCGCGACTGACAGCGCTGCTGCAATGGCGATGACGGAAATGCCAGATGCAAGCTGGCGCTTGTTAGAAGTCGTGATCACGCTTCTCCCCTCTCCGAGATCCGGTGATGTAACCGGTTACACAAATATGCAGGCCATTTGGCTCTTTGGCATGGACTGAAACTCTTTCACGGCGGCCGAGTCAATTGCAGAGGGGCGGTGCAAACTGCGGGTTTCGAAACAACTGTGGCTTCCGGGACACGATAGAAGTTAAGCTGTCGTTTCGCCCCGCTCGTAGCGTAGTGTGAAGCTGACTTGTGGGCTCGCCTCAGGCTGGGCCGCGGCCTTCGCCGTTTCGGTGCTCGGCGGCAGGCTCCGAACGAACGCACCGTGGTCGGGCATGTTGGCAGCGACGTCCTCAATAACTTCGGCGATGTCCCCAAGGAAACCGACGAGCTCCTCGTCGGCGACGAACTGGGTCACCGGGTCCGGCCGCATTTCGAGTCCCTGTCCGAGTAGTACCTGCACCCAGCTTTCCTCCGCGAACAGCTCCTGGGCATTGTGCTTGAAGAACCGGCCGGACGAGCGGAACAGGTCGAGGCGCGAATTCAGGCTGTCGGGAATATCCATCGTGCGGACATGGTCCCAGAAGGGATCGCCGGTGCGGCGCGTGATCTTGTAGTGGGCGATGATGAAGTCGCGCACATCCTCACATTCGGTCCGCGCCTGGAGATTGTATTCGTCGATGTCGGCGGCCGAGAAGCCCGTCCCGGGGAACATCGCGAGCAGCCGGTGGATGCCGGTCTGGATCAGGTGGATGCT
>JGI24737J22298_10000971_pt1 | contig 10180 bp, 10 predicted proteins | sample KBSCornC3_FD_22298 | JGI IMG/M metagenome (IMG submission 22298) | reverse complement strand
GACCCCGGCCGTAGCCGCAGCACCAGCGTGGCGGGTGTCGCCGCAGGAAGGCCGCGTCTCCTTCGCGGGGACCCAGTCCGGGAAGCCGTTTCAGGGTCGCTTCGACCAGTGGAAGGCGCAGATCGCCTTCGATCCCGCAGACCTGGTGGGTTCAAAGGCTGTGGTGGTGTTTGCTACCGCGTCCGCAAAGACGGGCGATCGCTTTCAAGAGACGACCTTGGCAGGCGCGGAATGGTTCAACTCCGCCGCATTTCCTACTGCCACCTACACGACAAGCAGGATCCGCGCCGCCGGGCCGGGAAAGTACGTGGCGGACGGAGTGTTGCAGATCAAGGGTCGGAAGGTTCCGGTGCAACTCCCCTTTACGTTGGCGATCAACGGAAACAAGGCCACGATGTCGGGCGATCTCGCACTCGACCGGGCGGCGGTCGACATCGGAATGAAATCCGATCCAACCGGCGCCTGGGTCAGCAAAGTTGTCCGAGTGCAGGTGAGGCTCACGGCCCAACGCTGACGGGAGTCTCGCCCGAAGTCTCTGGGCAGAGATCCACCACCGCAAGAATCTGAGAGGTCGTCATGGAAAAAGACCCGCGCGCGTTCGTGTCTGAACGGCCGATGGCGCCGATCCAGATCGCGGCGGTGGTGCTGTGCGTCGTCCTGAACGCGCTCGACGGTTTTGACGTGCTGTCGATCAGCTTTGCCTCTCCCGGCGTCGCTGCCGAGTGGGGGATCGACCGCGCGGCACTCGGCATCGTGCTGTCGATGGAGTTGATCGGCATGGCGGCCGGCTCGGTCGTGCTCGGCAGTCTCGCCGACCGGTGGGGCCGGCGGCCGATCGTGCTCTTCTGCCTGACGGTCATGGCGGCGGGCATGGGGCTCGCGGCTGTAGCCCCGGATGTCGGCACCTTATCGGCTTACCGACTCATCACAGGGCTTGGCATCGGTGGCATGCTGGCCACGACGAATGCGGTGGTTGCAGAGTTTGCCAACGCGCGTCGCCGCCAACTGGCGGTAGCGCTCATGGCGGGCGGCTATCCGTTGGGGGCGATCGTTGGCGGCTCGATCTCCTCTCTGCTTCTGCTGGATGGAGGAGACTGGCGCGCGATCTTCGTGTTCGGAGCGATAGTGGCGACAGTGCTGATTCCTGTCGTCTGGCTTTTTCTTCCGGAGACTGTCGCCTTTCTGGTCGAGAGGCGCCCCACGCGGGCACTCGAGAGGACGAACGCCGTTCTGAGAAGGATTGGAGCAGACAAGGTCGGTGCGCTTCCCGAAATTGACGCGGCCGGTGCGCGCCCAGGCGTGGCAGCGTTGTTCCAGCCGGCGCTCGCCCGGACGACTATCCTGCTCACCTTTGCCTACTTCGCGCACGTTATGACCTTCTACTTCATCCTGAAGTGGATCCCGAAGATCGTTGTCGACATGGGCTTTGAGCCGGCGCGGGCAGGTAGCGTGCTGGTTTGGGCGAACGTCGGCGGTGCGCTCGGCTCTCTTGCCTTGAGCCTCCTGACGCAGCGATATGCGGTGCGGAGTCTGGTTGTAGGTGCGATGTTGCTCGCTGCGGTGCTCGTCACTCTGTTCGGACGGGGGCAGAGTGATCTGGCCGGCCTGTCGCTGATGGCGGGCGCCGCCGGCTTCTTCACGAATGCCGCGATCGTGGGCCTCTACGCGGTTTTCGCGCAATCCTTCCCCACGGCAGTCCGCGCAGGGGGAACGGGTTTCGTGGTCGGTATCGGGCGCGGCGGCTCCGCTCTGGGGCCGATTCTGGCTGGATACCTCTTCCAGACAGGCGTCGGACTCCAGGGCGTGGCGGTCGCGATGGCGATGGGTTCCCTCTTCGGCGCCCTTGCTCTGCTCTCGCTGCGTGCGCCGGCGACGTCTCCTTCAACTTGACGGGCGGGCTTCCCTGGTCGACCGCAGGCGCTGCGAGCCGATGACGACCGCGATTACCTTCCAGCCCATGCATGTGGTGATCGCCGAGGAGCGAGGCCCTCCAGCCGCCAAAGCTGTGGAATGCCATCGGCGGCACTGGGATCGGCAGGTTGAATCGGCACGCGTGGTGAGGGCCTGCATGCCGCCGACATTTGAGGTCGGTTACGTCTGGCTCGGGTCGGCCGTGGTGTCACTCCGACACCGCATGGTTTGCGATTGAAGACTTTCGTGCACCGGGCTGCGCGGGCATGATCCGCCGATGACTGGTCCGATCGATCGCTGCGCGTGATAGAAGCTGAGTGGCACAGGCGCGGATTCATGGTGCTGGCGGCCTCGGCCGCCGTTGCCGCATGTTCTCGTTCGGTGCTCGACGCCCGACAGCTGCGGATCGGATCGTCGCCGACTGGGGTGCCGTTCAGCTTCGTCGACCCGTGGTCCAACGAACTGACTGGGTCGATGGTTGACACTGCCGCTCTCGTAGCCAGGGCGATTGGGCGGGTTCCCGATCTGCGGATCACCTCCTTCGGCGCGCTGATTCCGTCGTTGACGGCAGGCAAGATCGACCTGATCGCGGCCGCCATGCTGCGCACGCCCGAGCGCGAGGCCGTGGTGTCCTTCAGCAGTCCGGTCTACTCCTACTCAGGTGCGCTGGTCGTGCCGGTGGCGTCCGAACGCACCTATCCTTCTCTCGTCTCCCTGAGAGGTCTGCGCGTCGGTGCGCAGATCGGCACCCGGTTCGTAGACCAGCTGCGCTCGGCCGGTGTGATCGATGTCTCGACCTATGACGGACTAAGCGACATCTTGCGTGATCTTGGCTTGGGTAGAATCGACGTCGGTTACGGCGATCAGCCCATCCTCGCCTATCAGCTGCGAGTGGGTCCGAAGCGGCCGGTGCGGCTGGCTGAGGAATTCGCGGCACCGGCCGGCGAGGCGCTGTGCCTGGTCGTACGTAAGGGCGATCCACTGCTGGCGCAGGTTGATCTGGCGATAGAACGCATGCGAGCCTCCGACATTCCGGAGATCAACCGACGTTGGGGATTGGAGGCGTCCTGATGGTCGAATTCCTAAGCGATGCAGTTATCTACCTTCCAGTCCTGCTGAAGGGCTTGGCCATGACCATCGTGCTGAGCCTATGCGCCTTGAGCTTCAGCGTCGCCCTCGGGCTCCTGCTCGCGCTTGGAGGGATGAGCCGCTTGGCCGCGCTGCGCGCCCCGGCACGCATCTTCGTCAACATAATTCGGGGCATCCCCATCATTGTGCAGCTGTTCTGCGTCTATTTCGTGCTGCCCGAGGTCGGTATCGAGCTGGAGCCGTTCTCGGCCGGGGTGGTCGGGCTCGGTATCGCCTATTCGGTCTACCAGGCGGAAAATTTCAGGTCGGGTTTCCAGTCCGTAGATCCCCAGACCATCGAAGCCGCACGCTCGCTCGGGATGACTGATCGAAATGTGTTCCATCGCGTGACGCTGCCGCTCGGCGTACGCACCGCGCTTCCGCCGTTCGGAAACACCGCTGTGATGCTGCTCAAGGATTCTTCGATAGCTTCGACGATCACCATCGCCGAGCTCACNCGCGCCGGCCAGCTGCTGGCGATCTCGACCTTCAAGAACGGCACGATCTACCTGCTCGTCGCGTTGCTTTATCTNGCGGCCAGCCTGCCTCTCGCCGCCGCTGTCCGTCACCTCGAACGTCGAATGGGCCGGCGATGATAGAGTTGAACGGCGTCGGTAAGGCATTCGGTTCTCACGTCGTTCTCCGCAACGTGAGCTTCTCCGCCGCTCGGGGGGAGGTCACCTGTCTGCTTGGGCCGTCTGGCTCCGGCAAGTCGACCGTGCTGCGCTGCATCAATGGACTCGAACGCCACGATGCGGGCGAAATCCGGGTCGACGGAGATCTTGTTTCGGACGCAACGTTGCTCCCCGTTCGCCGCAAGGCCGCTATGGTGTTCCAGCGGTTCAACCTGTTCCCGCACCGCACTGTCCTCGAGAATGTCGTGGAAGGTCCCGTGCAGGTTCTACGTCGCCCGATCGCAGAGGCGGAGGCGGAAGCTTTGACACTGCTGGAGCGCGTTGGCATGGCCGACTTCGCTCGAGCCTATCCCGCCAAGCTCTCAGGCGGTCAGCAGCAACGGGTCGGCATCGCACGCGCTTTGGCTATGCGGCCGAGCATCATACTGTTTGACGAGCCGACCTCCGCCCTCGATCCGGAGCGGGTCGGAGAGGTCCTGCAGGTGATGCGTGGCTTGGCCGTCGAAGGCATGACCATGATCGTCGTCACGCACGAGATCGCCTTCGCGCGGGAGGTCGGCGATCGCGCGATCTTCATGGACGGAGGTGTGGTCGTCGAACAGGGCGCGGCCCGGGAGGTGCTGACCGCTCCCCNCGCCGAGCGGACGAGGCGTTTCCTGGATCGTGTGCTCAATCCGCTCTGAGGCCTGAGATGTNATGATGCGTCTGCAGCGGCAGCGGAGCCGATTGAAACTTCCTCATAACCTTCGCAGCGCCGATACGATGCGCGGAACACGGCAGGAACGTCAATGAAACCGATNCATTTCTCGTTGAGCCGACTCGTTCGCGAACTTCCACGNTTCGCTCCGGTNCCCGAACCGATCGGCTCGGCCGAGAGCGCCGGAGTTTGGGACGTCCTCGAGCCCANTCGCAAGATATTCTTTCTCTTCGAGCAAGGCGGATCAGGGTCATGACCGAGCTGCGCGATCCACGCCTCGCGGCTCAGTCGATGGCGCAGGTGAGCTACTGGCTGGAGACCTGCGGCGAGGATCTTGTCGCTCGCTCCCGGCTGGCCGGCGACCGCGTCGTTGATGTCGCCATCCTCGGTGGCGGGTTCTCCGGCCTCTGGACAGCCTATCATCTATTGCGGGCGAGACCNGATCTCGAAGTTGCGATCGTGGAGCGCGAGGTGTGTGGATATGGCGCCTCNGGCCGCAACGGCGGCTGGTGTTCGCCACGCTTTCCGTTGGAGCCAGCGGCGCTGATCTCGAGGTTCGGTATCGATGGAGCACGGGCGATCCTGAAGTCGGTCGAGGCAGCCGCCGCTTACGTCGGGGAAATCTGCGAGCGCGAGGGGATCGACGCCCACTATCGCACGACCGGAGTGCTAAGCCTCGCGCGTAGTCCGAAGCAGGCCGCTTCGCTCTCCAATACGCTTGCGACCTTCGCAAGACTGGGAATGGACGGTCCGCTGCGCCTCCTTAGTGCAGGCGAGGCGTTCGAGCGAGTGCACGCCACCAACATCCATGCTGGCCTTTCCACNTCGATCGGTGCTGCCGTTCATCCGGGCCGNCTGGCGCGGGGACTAGCGCGCGTCGTGGAACGGCTTGGCGGTACGATTTACGAGGGAACGGCTGCAACNGAGCTGCGCACGGGAGCAGATGCGGCCATCGTCACGGCCGCAGGTGACCTNTCCGCGAGACTGGCCGTGGTGGCGGCNGGCGAGGCGTATCTCACCGGACTCCCCCGCTTCCATCGAAGCCTGCTGCCCATGTCGTCGATGATCGTGCTCACCGAACCACTAAGCGAGAGTTTGTGGAGCGAGCTCGGGTGGCAAGGCGGTGAATGCCTCAGTTCGCTGGCGCATACCAAGAACTATCTGACCCGCACCGTCGATGGCCGCATCCTCTATGGTAGTCGAGGCGCCAACTACCGGTTCGGATCGCGAATGGACGACGCCGCCATTCGGGACGAGACGGTGTTCGAGTGGATGCGCGGATGCGTTCGGGAATGGTGGCCGGCACTTGAAGGCGTTAGATTTACCCATGCCTGGGGCGGCTACCTGGGCATACCGCGCGACTGGATGCCCACGGTGACGTTCGATCGACAGAGTCGGTTGGCGCAATTGCACGGCTACACGGGACGCGGAGTTGCGACCAGCAGCCTGTTCGGGAAACTTCTGGGCGGATTAATCACCGATCAGTGTACCGGTTTGGAAAAGCTGCCGTTCCATCGCAGTGAAGGCAAGCGGTGGGAGCCCGAGCCTTTTCGCTGGCTTGGCGTTCGATACGTGCAGAACGCGTTTTCCCGGATCGACGAAGCCGATGCGGCCGGTCGCGCGCCGCCGTTCGATGCGTCGATCGCAGCAGCTCTGGGCGATCCATGAGGATGAAGGCGATGATCACGGCTGCGAGGCCGATCAAGGCTATCGCGCTGCCCGATCCGACGAACAGACCGCGCCGATGNTCCCCCCGATTGCACCGACGATCATCATAGGCTCTATTGTTCCCAGCACTCATCGACGAAAGGTTCGCGACCAGAAAGTTGCGAACACCATCCCAGGTGGTGTATGATAGCCACCAGGTTACATCGTGTCGCACAGGTTACATCATGTCGCGCGAGTGGGCTGACCGAACGGCGGGATCGGGAGTTTGGATTTAGGTGAACCACAAGTTGCTACCGCCGCTGGCGGCATTGCGGGCGTTCGAGGCCGTGGGTCGGCTTGGGGGCGTAAGGAAGGCCGGCAAGGAACTGGAGATTGATCATGCGGTCATTAGTCGGCACATTCGAACGCTTGAGAGCCTGATCGGGAAGAACCTGCTCGTGCGAGAGCCGACTGGTTATCAGTTGACGGATGACGGCCAAGTCTATCATCAGGAGATCTACAAGGCGCTGACGACCATCGCCACCGCCACCGCCCGGCTGACCGAGACCACCGAGCGCAAGAAGCTTCGGATCTGGTGCATTCCCGGATTCGCCTCTCTCTGGCTCTCTGATCGTCTGGGCGATTTCATCAAGCACCATCCCTCTATCGACCTAGACTTCAGGCCAGCGGACGCCAGCCCGGATTTCCGCTCGAAGGAGGTCGACGGGGATATACGCTACCTTCGCCGATGGGAGGAGGCGGCCGTGCCGAAGGTTGCCTACAAGCTCGAGTTCGCGCGCCCCCTCGTCTTTCCAGTGGCGAGCCCCGGCTACGTGGCAAACATGAAGCCGCTGGAGAGCGTCGAGGAGTTGCTGTCCTACACCTTGCTCCACGAGGACAACGATCTGGAATGGCGCCACTGGCTCGAGGCTCAGGGCATGACGATATCCGATGAGCTTCCGGGGCCGCGCCTGTGGCACGCTCATCTGACGCTGAACGCTGCCCGTCAGGATCGTGGGATAGTCCTAGCCAATCCGATGCTGCTCGGCGACGAGCTGGCCGATGGACGCCTCGTGAGGGTCGAGTTGGCGCAGGGGGACTTCGTACCCGTACGGTTCGGCGGCTATACGCTCTTGGCCCGCGAGGATCGCTGGAGCACGCCTGCCTTGGCGATATTCCGGCGATGGCTGCGACGAACCGCCGACGCCTATGAGGCGGGTGACTTCAGCCAGCTGTGATCATCGACGACGGAGTGACTCTTCGGGATCGGCGCGGATGATCGCCATGGGTTCGGTGTCTATTCAGCACCTAGGGGGCGCATTTAGGCATCTTCCTCGCTGGAAGCCGCTTTGCGAACCGGAGATCAATGAGATGATGGATCGGAAGCACATTCGATGCGCTGGACTGATGCAGTGGAAGTGGGCCGCCTCCAGACGCCCGCAATTCTAATGCTGGCGCTGGTCGCGGCGACGCCCGCGTCTGCAGCAGCTCCGGCGAGTCCTCCGAGTTGCGCGATGGATCCATTGTACCGTCAATTGGACTTCACCCTCGGCACGTGGGATGTTTACGCGAACGGGAAGAAGGATGCCCGCGTGACCATGGAACGTGCCCTTGGTGGGTGCGCCATACATGAGCGGTGGGTGTCGATCTCTGGCAAACCTCGCAGCGGCAATGGACTAGGTTTGTTCACCTACTCGCGCCTGGTGAGCCGCTGGCTGTACCTATGGGCGGCGGATACCGCGTCCGCGACATCGTTCCTTGGGACGGAGCAGAGCAAGGACCGCGTGCTTTTCGTGACCGAGCGGCCGCTTGTCGGCGGTGGCGTCCGGCTACGACACTGGACGTTGTCGCGGGAGCCGGACGGAACCGTTCGCGAACTGTCTGTTGGGACCGAGGACCAAGGCCGGACTTGGACCACCGAATATGATCTGCGCTGGAGGCGATCGAGCAAATGAACACCACCCGTCCGGCGAATGGTTCGCCGATAGCCGACGATCGCGCATTGGGGATGGATCGAGCCATCACGCGCCGGGACTTCGTCAATGGCGCGGCCGTCGGGATTGCAGCCCTCGCCACCGCGACGGCCGGAGCAGCCGCCCCCTCCGCCTCCACGACTGGCGGGAAGGCCCCGCCGACGAACTACCCCCCCGCTCGGATGGGGATGCGCGGGAGTCATCCAGGAGCGTTCGAGGCGGCTCACGCGCTGCGCGACGGATCGCTCGATCCGGCAACCGCGGTGGACGTCGGCGAGACCTATGATCTCGTGATCGTCGGCGGAGGCCTGAGCGGATTGGCGGCCGCCCACTTCTTCATCAAGAGCGTCGGGCGCGATGTGCGTGTTCTGATCCTCGAGAACCACGACGATTTCGGTGGCCACGCCAGGCGGAACGAGTTTCGCGTGGATGGGCGGCTGCTCGTCACCAACGGCGGCGTGCTCGAGATCGAGTCGCCCGACCGGTACAATCGATGGGCTCGCAGCGTCCTTGATGATCTAGGGGTTGATCTACACCGCTACGAACAGGCGAACAGCGCGAATTACAAGCTCTACGACACGCTCGGCCTGCGCTCCGGGCACTTCTTCGATCGAGAGACGTGGAGGCGCGATCAGCTCATTGTGCCACCTGCAGCATCCGACATGCGCGGCGGGCCGAGCCCGGACGCGATCGCGCGCAGTCCGCTGTCGGCGCGTGCCAAGGCTGACATGCTCCGGCTGCTTGCGCCCGATCAGCCCGATTATCTCGCCGGGCGGAGCATCGCCGAGAAGAAGGCGCTGCTCGCCAAGACATCCTATCGAGATTATCTGCTGAAGATCGTCAAGATCGATCCGCAGGCCTTCTGGTACTTCCAGGGCGCTGGTCAGGGGACGTTCTGTGTCGGGGCTGACGCCTACCCCGCCCTGTTCGGCTGGGTTCAGGGCTATCCGGGCTTCTCCGGCCTGCAGCTTGGCCCGATCCCGGATGGCCTGTTCGAGAGCCTTCCCGGAGGCCATCATGGCCGCCAGAAGGAGTCAGGCTCCTCGGTCCATTTCCCCGACGGCAGCGCCACGCTCGCGCGGTTGCTCGTCGGTTCGCTGGTGCCGGGAGCCACCAAGGCAAGGACCCAGGAGGATCTAGGCACCGGCCTGATCGACTACGGAGCGCTGGATCGACCGGATCAGCCGGTTCGGATCCGTCTCAGCTCGACGGTGCTCAACGTTCGCCACGAAGGTAGTCCGGCCGCAGCGACGGAATGCATCGTCACATATGCTCGCAGCAACGATGCGGAAGCGAAGGGTTTGCAGCGTGTCCGCGCGCGCAATGTGATCATGGCCTGCTGGAACATGTTCATCCCGTATCTCGTGCCCGAGCTCCCGTCGCTTCAACGCGAGGCTCTCGCCTATGGAGTGAAGGGTCCGCTGGTCTATACCAACGTTGCCCTGCGCAACTGGCGTGCTTTCCAGAAGCTCGGCATACAGCGCGTTAGTTCCCAGACGATGTTCTTTCAGGACGTGTCGTTGGCGGAGTGCGTCGGTATCGGCGAGGTCGTTCCCCCGACTTCGCCGGACGAGCCCATCGTCGTTGCGATGAACAAGTACATGGCTGCGCCAGGTTTGCCGACGAAACGGGACCAGCATCGGGCCGGCCGCGCCGAGCTTCTTGCGATAAGCTTCGAGGAGTTCGAACGCCAGGCGAGAAGCCAGCTGGCACGTATCCTGGGGCCCGGAGGCTTCGATCCGGGTCGAGACATCGCCGGCATCACGGTCAATCGGTGGCCCCACGGTTATGCTTACACCTACAATAGCCTCTATGATCCCGTGGAGTGGGTGTTCTCGGAAGCGCCTGATCGACCGTGTGTCGTCGCCCGGCAGCCATTCGGTCTGATCTCGATCGCCAATTCAGATGCTGCCGCAAGTCCCCACACCGACGCTGCGTTCGAGGAGGCGCATCGCGCAGTGGGCGAGGTGATCGCGCAACGCACGTTCCCGTTTGCACGGCGGGCCTGATCCGCGGCCTTCACCGAATGCCTAGGTTGCCGGCGGCATCTTTCCGAAGCGGTGATCTTGAAGCACAGGAAGCACTCCTGGATCCTCTCTCAGGGTTCCTGTCAGAAGGCGGCGAGAGTGAAGCCGATGAGACGACCACACACGACCACCATGATCCAGAACAACAGCGAAATGCCGCCA
>JGI24737J22298_10000962_pt1 | contig 10230 bp, 7 predicted proteins | sample KBSCornC3_FD_22298 | JGI IMG/M metagenome (IMG submission 22298) | reverse complement strand
CGTCCGGCTGGTGGGGGGACTTGAATGAACGGCACAGCGAAAAACGCCCGACGGAGCGCGTCGCTCGTCCTAGCGCTGCTGCTCATCGCCTACGTCTTCAACTATCTCGATCGACAGATCCTCGGCATCCTCGCCGGCTCGATCATCGCCGACCTCCACCTCACAGACACGCAGTTCGGCATTCTCAGCGGCCCGCCATTTGCACTCCTCTACTCGGTGCTTGGCGTCCCGTTTGCGTTTCTCGCCGACAGGACCAGCCGAAGCCGCGTGATCGCCGCAGCGCTCGCGTTCTGGAGCGCGTTCACCGCGCTTTGCGGTACGGCCTCATCATTCTGGCAGCTGTTCGTCTTTCGCATGGGTGTGGGGATCGGCGAGGCCGGCGGCGTGGCGCCCTCTTATGCGCTCATCGCCGACTATTTTGAGCCGCACCGGCGAGCGCGAGCACTGGCGATCTTCTCGCTGGGTATTCCCATCGGCTTGGCGATGGGAACCCTCATCGGCGCCTATATCGCGCATGCGATCGACTGGCGCGCCGCCTTCTATACGATGGGCGTGGCTGGAGTTCTCCTTGCTCCGATACTCCTTTATTTCGTGCGAGATCCGGCAAAAACCTCGACGAGCGCTGTTGCAGCGCCGATCGGCCAAGTTTTCCCAATGCTGGTCAGAAAACCCGTGTTCTGGCTGCTTGCGTTCGCAGCGTCGTTCAGCTCGCTGTGCGGCTATGGTCTCGCTGTCTGGACTCCCTCGGTCCTTGAACGCAGCTTTGGCCTCGGGCTGCTTGAACGGGGCCAGTTCCTCGCCTCGGTGGTATTAATCGGCGGCTGCACTGGCGTCTTCGCCGGCGGCTGGCTCGCGGACCGGCTCGGCGCGCTTGATCGCGGCTGGTACGCGAGATTGCCGGCGATCGCCTGGCTCATCACCGCCCCAACGTTCGCCGCCGGGCTGATGGCCCCCAGCCTGTGGCTAGCCTGGCCGCTGTTGCTGATCCCAAACGCGCTCAACATCCTGTGGCTCGGACCAGTGATCACGGCCGTTCAGCATCTGGTACCGCAACGGATGCGGGCCACGGCCTCAGCAAGCTTCCTCCTGATCAATAATCTGGTCGGACTGGGCGTGGGGCCCCTGTTGATCGGCCGGCTCTCCGACGCGCTGAAGCACAGCTACGGCGCCGAGGCTCTGCGCTATGCCGCGGTTGGCTGCACGACTTTCTATCTCCTTGCCGCGCTGCTGATGCTGCTATGCGTGCGCAGACTTAGGGCCAGCTGGATTGACGATCCTGCCCGCTGATTTATTAAGTATCTGAATAACCTCGACATTTGAGGTTCATCCCAGTGCGCTAGGACGCAAGTTCCATCCGTTTAGCTGTGGGAACGGTGCGGTCGACGGGCCGTTCTCACCGTTCGAAAGGAGATTTTGCGATGACCAGGCTGTTTCTCGCCGCGGGTGTCGCCGCTTTGGCGATTGCGACCCCGCTCGCAGCGAAGCCCGGCGGCAATGGCGGCGGCAAAGGTAATGGCGGCGATGCCCCGCAGGCTCAGCAGCACGGTGGCGGCGGNCACGGTGGTGGCGGCGCCGCATTTAGCGGCGGCGGCGGTCGCGGCCACGGCGGTGGCGGAGGCAGCGCGCCTGCATTCATGGGCGGCGGCGGTCGCGGCCACGGTGGCGGCGGCCAAGCGGTCTTCAATGGCGGCGGTCGTGGTCATGGCGGAGGCGGCTACGCGGCGCCGAAGCAGCAGCGTGTCGAGCGGCANCAGGTTCGCCAGCAGGCGCGTGGCTTCGAGCGTCAACAGGCTCGCCAGCAGACGCGTGGCTTCGAGCGTCAACAGGCTCGCCAGCAGGCGCGCGGTTTCGAACGCCAGCAGGCGCGTCAGCAGGTACGCGGTTTCGAACGCCAACAGGCCCGACAACAGGCTCGCGGCTTCGAGCGCCAGCAAGCGCGTCAGCAGGCGCGCATGGCCGAACGCCAGCAGGCTCGCGGCTTTGAGCGTCAGCAGCTTCGTGGCAACCGCATGCAACAGGTGCAGCAGCAGGCCCTCGCCGAGCGGTTCAATGGTCAAGGCTTCGGCCGCGCCAATCTGGGCGCCAAGGGAGGCAAGTTTGCTAACCAGCAACTGGTTGATCAGACCTGGACCGGCTCGAACTTCGCGGCATTTACCAGCGTCGACGGGATGAAGGTCCGGCCGATGGCGCAGGTGGCGCAGTTCGTCGGAGCTCCGATCGGCGCCATTGCCGGGCTCGCTGCAGTGCCGACGACCATCCAGTACCTCTACCCGGATACGCCGGACTATTATTACCGGTACGGAGACGGGTATTTGTACCAGGTCGACCGCGGCGACAATCTGATCGCAGCGTTGATTCCGCTCCTCGCGGGCGGCTACATGCCGGGTCAATATCTGCCCAATTATTACATGAGCAGCTACGTCCCGTCCTATTACGGGTTCAACAGCTTCTACCCGGACTATGGCGATGACTGTTACCGGTACGGCTATGGGGTGGTCTACGAGGTGGACTGCTACACCGGCTTCGTCGAGGACGTGATCCCGACCTACGCGGGCGGCTATGGCGTCGGTCAGCTGCTGCCCTCGGCTTACAGCTACTACAACGTGCCGATGCAGTACCGCAGTCTTTACTACGATACGCCAGACTATGGTTACTGGTACGCGCCGGGCGCCATCTACCAATATGATCAGCGGAGCAGCATGATCACCTCGGTGGCGTCACTGCTGTCGCCGGGCTTCACGATCGGCCAGCCGCTCCCGCTCGGGTACGACGTCTACAACGTGCCCTATGCGTACAGGGCGACCTACTACGACACGCCGTCGGCCTATTACCGGTACAACAACGGCTATATCTACCAGGTCGACCCGACGAGCTTGCTGGTAACAGCGATCGTCGCCTCGCTTCTGACCTAACCGTCAGATGACAAATGGCCCGGCTGGGAACTCAAACTCCGCCGGGCTATTTCGTATCGCGAACGAAAACGGAGGAATGCATGAAAGACCATGCGTTCGCGCTCGGCATTGGCGCCGCTGCGCTGCTCGCGCTCGGCGCGTGCAACAAGGACAACAAGACTGCCAGCGAGCCCAAGGTTCAGACCGAAAAAGCACAGAAGGTCGCGGGCACCAAGACGATCTCGGCCGGTCTCGCGCCGACCAGCCGGTTCATGGCAGCGGCCAAGACCGCTGGCCTCGACCAGACGCTTGGCGGACCCGGCCCCTATACGGTTTTCGTGCCCGACGACGCGGCGTTCAACAGCGCTGCAGCGGGGACGTTCGACACCAAGCCGGAAAATCGCGCGAAGCTGACCGGCGTCCTCACCAATCTGATCCTGTCGGGCACGGTCCTTACCGCCGACATCGATAAGACCATCGATCGCGGCAAGGGCAAGGGCGTGCTGGCGACGATGGGCGGCGGCACCCTCACCGCCACCAAGGAAGGCGGCAAGACCGTCCTCACCGACTCCGCCGGACATAAAGCGACGATCATTGGCGATGATGAGATCTACACCAACGGCGTCGTCCACCACATCGACGCCGTGCTTATGCCCGCTAAGTCCACGACTGGACCGGCAGTCGGTCAAAAAGCCGGCAAATAAGCCGCCACATCTTGTGCCCGCCGCGGTTTCGTACCCCAGATGAAGCTTTGCGTATCATTCCACTTCCGCGTTGCAAACGGCTCGCTATAACCGTCGTCCAACGCGTGGCGGATGATGGGGCTGGAGCGACATGAAAGCGACGATTGAGCGGGCGACTCTCCTCAAGAGCCTGGGCCATGTCCAATCGGTCGTGGAGCGGCGGAACACCATTCCGATCCTCTCCAACGTGCTGATGGAGGCACGCGAGGACGGCGCTCTCCGGCTGATGGCAACCGATCTCGACCTCCAGGTCGACGAGACAGTGCAAGCCAACGTCACTCAGGCGGGCGCAATCACCGTCTCGGCGCACACCTTCTTCGATATCGTTCGTAAGCTCCCGGAGGGTAGCCAGGTCGAGCTCTCCGCCGCTGAGGGCAAGATGCAGGTCGTCGCCGGGCGCTCCCGCTTCAATCTGTCCACTCTCCCTCGTGACGATTTCCCAGTGATCGCCGAGGGCGAGCTGCCGACCCGCTTCGAGCTGCCCGCGGCGACGCTTCGCCAAATCATCGAGAAGACCCGCTTCGCCATCTCAAGCGAGGAAACGCGTTACTATCTGATGGGCATCTTCATCCACGTGATCGACGACCAGATGCGCGCGGCTGCGACCGACGGGCACCGCCTGGCCAGGATCACCGTGCCCAAGCCCGATGGCGCGGAGGGCATGCCCGACGTGATCGTGCCGCGGAAGGCTGTGACAGAGCTTTACCGCCTGCTCGAAGAGCTCGAGGGCACGGTCGAAATTTCGCTCTCGTCGACCAAGATCCGCTTCGGGCTCGGCAGTGCGATTCTCACCAGCAAGCTGATCGACGGCACCTTCCCCGACTATAACCGGGTGATCCCGACAGCGAACGACAAGCTGCTCAAGCTCGACCCAAAGAGCTTCTCCGCGGGTGTCGATCGCGTCTCGACCATCGCCAGCGAGAAGACGCGCGCTGTTAAGATGAGCGTCGACCGCGACAAGGTGACATTGTCTGTCACGAGTCCGGAGAACGGCCTAGCGACCGAGGAGCTTCCGGCGGATTATAGCGCCGACGGCCTCGAGATCGGCTTCAATGCCCGCTACCTGCTCGACATCCTCGGCGAGATCGACGGCGACACCGTCGAGGTCCACCTCGCCGACGCCGCTGCACCGACCTTGCTGCGTGAGAACGACAAGTCGAACGCACTTTATGTTCTGATGCCAATGAGGGTCTGATGATCTGCCGTCTTTGGCGCGGATGGACCACGCCAGAGAATGCAGACGCGTACCAGCGCGTGGTGCACAGCGAAGTGATCCCGGGCATCGAGGCGCGGAAAATCCCAGGATTGCGGCACATCGACCTGATGAAGCGCGACCTCGGCGACGAAGTCGAGTTCCAGACCCTGATGTGGTTCGACAACCTCGGCGCGATCAAGGCGTTCATGGGTGAGGATTACGCCGTCAGCCATGTTCCACCGCAGGCGCAGGCGGTGCTCCAGCACTTCGACGAGCGCGCTGCCCATTACGAAGTCGTCGACCGGCGCGAACAATAGCGGCTAGACCGCCGCTCGTGCCAGTGACACGCCTGATCCTAACCGACTTCCGGTCCTACGCCCGGGCCTCAGTCGAGCCCGGCTCGAGCTTCGTTTTGCTCTTCGGCGAGAACGGCGCTGGAAAGACCAACCTGCTCGAGGCGGTGTCGATGCTCACGCCTGGTCGTGGACTCCGCGGAGCGGCGCTGTCGGAAATGGCGCGGCAAGGCGGAGACGGTGCGTGGGCCGCCGCGGCGGAGCTTGGCGAAGTCGCCGTTGGAACCGGCACCCTGCCGAGCGCGCCCCAGCGCCGGCAGGTGCGTGTCAACGGTACCGCAGCGTCCGTGAACAGCCTGAGCGAGTGGCTCTCGATCCTGTGGCTAACACCGGCGATGGACCGGCTGTTCAGCGGCAGCTCGGGCGAACGGCGGCGATTCCTCGACCGGCTGGTGCTGGCCCTAGAACCGGGCCACGCACATCATTCCACGCGATATGACGCGGCCATGCGGGCGCGGAACAAATTGCTCGCCGAGGAGCCTTGGGACGAGGCTTGGCTCGCCTCGCTGGAGATGGCGATGGCCGAACATGGCACCGAGATCGCGGGGGCGCGGGCACGGACTGTAACTGCGCTCGATGATCAGCTCGCCATCGCGCCGGAGGACGAATTCGCCCGTGCAGCGATTGCCCTGGAAGGCTGGGACAAGGCCGATCTCCCCGCTGCCCTGCAGGCGAACCGCGCCCGCGACGCTGCGGCCGGCCGCGCGACCGAGGGGCCGCACCGCCAAGACCTCGCCGTGCTGCATCGCGCCAAGCAAATGCCAGCCGCCCAGTCCTCCACCGGCGAGCAAAAGGCGCTGCTGCTTGGTCTCATCCTCGCCCATGCAGAGCTCGTTTCCGAACGCCGCGGCGAGCCGCCGATCCTGCTGCTCGACGAAGTCGCAGCCCACCTCGATCCAAAGCGTCGAGCGGCGCTGTTCGCGCGCCTCGAAGGACGCGGTCAGGTATGGCTGACCGGCACCGAAGCTGCCTTGTTCGACGGCATCGGCGAAGCTTCGCGCTTCCTCGTTCAGCGGGGGCAGATCACGCCTGCCTGACCCGCGGGTGGACTTTTTAACAACCGTCGCTATATTGCACCGCAGCACGAGGCGCTTTTTACAAGCGGCGTGAACGGCTCAACGCTTCGGCGGTAACCGGCCCGCGTCTCGATTATGTTGCTCTCCTATTCACGCGGGGCGCTTTTCGACCCCGCTCGCGGCTTGCGCATCGATGCGCCGGCCGCGCGCACAATATTTGGAACAAATTCAATGTCATTCATGTCACTGGGGCTATCCAAGCCCCTGCTCGATGCGCTTGCGGCCAAAAACTACGCGCAAGCCACCCCGATTCAGCGCCAGGCGATCCCGACAGTCCTAACCGGCCGCGATCTGCTCGGCATCGCCCAGACGGGCACCGGCAAGACCGCGGCCTTCATGCTGCCGTCGCTCGACCGCCTTGCTACCGCGCGGCAAATCCCCAAGCCTGGCCAGATCAGAATGCTGATCCTCGCGCCGACGCGCGAGCTTGCCTCGCAAATCGCCGCAAGCGCCGAAGCATATGGCAAATTTATGCGCCTCTCGGTCGGCGTGATCTTCGGTGGCGTGCCAAACCACAAGAGCGTGCGCACCGTTGCGCGCGGGCTCGACGTGCTTGTCGCAACGCCCGGCCGACTGCTCGACCTCGTCGATCAGCGGGCGCTCAGCCTTCGCGAGCTCGAGATCCTCGTCCTCGACGAGGCCGACCAGATGCTCGACCTCGGCTTCATCCACGCGCTGAAGCGGATCGTCGCGCTCGTACCGCCCAAGCGGCAGACCTTATTCTTCTCGGCGACCATGCCGAAGGCGATCAAGGAGCTTGCCGACAAGTATCTGACTAATCCTGCCGAAGTCTCAGTGACTCCGACCGCGACGACAGTCGACCGCATCGAACAGAGCGTTACGATGGTCAATCAGACCGAGAAAACGGCGCTTCTAACGCTGATGCTCCAGGGCCCCGGTATTGAGCGTGCACTGGTGTTCAGTCGCACCAAACATGGCGCCGACAAGATCGTCCGCCAGCTCGAAGCCGCGGGCATTCCCGCCAACGCGATCCACGGCAACAAGAGCCAGCCGCAGCGCGAACGCGCGATCGCGGCTTTCAAGTCGGGCGCAATGAGGGTGCTGGTCGCGACCGACATCGCCGCCCGCGGAATCGACATCCCGGGCGTCAGCCATGTCGTCAACTTCGACCTGCCCGACGTGCCGGAGCAATATGTCCATCGCATCGGCCGCACCGCGCGCGCCGGCGCCGACGGTATTGCGGTTGCCTTCTGCAGCCACGAGGAGCGCGGCAATCTGCGCGATATCGAGCGTACCACTCGGCAGAAAATCGCCGTGACTCCGCTGCCCGCAGGCTTCGCGCAATCGGCCGAAGCGCTCAAGCGTCTGAAGCCGGCAGTGCCCGCGAAGACGCAGCCTGCGCATCGCGTTTCGACCAAGGCGCACCGCCGCAGCGACGGTCAGCAGCGCCAGGACCGCAACGACCGCAACGACCGCCAGCAGCGCCATCCGCAACGCGCCGATGGCCATCCCGCGCATCGTCCCGAGGGCGGGCAGCCCAAGCGGCCGTTCCGCGGACGCCGGCGCTTTGGTGGCGGCCGTCCGCAGGCGGCGCGCGGCTAGGGCCGTCCTACAGCCGAATTGCTGTGCCATTCTTCTATGAATGGTACAGTCAATTCCCGCATCTTTGCTCGTCAGCTCAGCCGGTCGCGTTTGCCGTGAGCGCCTCGCACGCACCACGTGCAGGCCTGCTGCGTTCGTTTCGTTTCGCCGTCGACTCACGCGTGCGCGCACATGCACGCGCGCGTGACTTCCTGGCGTAATTCCCTATATCCACACTATGGCAACCGACCCCAATCAGAACGAATATGGCGCTGACTCGATCAAGGTCCTCAAGGGCCTTGATGCGGTGCGCAAACGGCCCGGCATGTACATCGGCGACACCGACGACGGATCGGGCCTCCACCACATGGTGTTCGAGGTCTCCGATAATGCGATCGACGAGGCGCTCGCCGGCCACTGTGACCGGATTGTCATTCAGCTGAACCCCGACGGCTCGGTCACGGTTGACGACAACGGCCGCGGCATTCCGACCGGAATACACGAGGGCGAAGGCATCTCCGCCGCCGAGGTCATCATGACCCAGCTCCACGCCGGCGGTAAATTCGAGAACACGTCCGACGACAATGCCTACAAGGTCTCTGGCGGTCTGCACGGTGTCGGCGTCAGCGTCGTCAACGCGCTCAGCGAATGGCTTGAGCTCACCATCTGGCGCGATGGCGAGGAGCATTTCATGCGCTTCCGCAACGGCGACGCCGAAGCTCCGCTGAAGCTCGTTGGGCCGGCGCCGGAGGGCAAAAAGGGTACTCGCGTGACCTTCCTGCCGAGCCCCGCGACGTTCAAGATCACGGAGTTCGACTTTGAACGGCTCGAACACCGCTACCGAGAGCTCGCCTTCCTCAACTCGGGCGTTCGGATGATCCTGGTCGATGCGCGTCACGAAGAACGGGTCGAGCATGAGCTTTACTACGAAGGTGGCATCGCGGCGTTCGTCAAATATCTCGACCGCGCCAAAACGCCGTTATTTCCCGAGCCGATCGCCATTTCTGCGGTCCGCGATGGGATCGGCATCGATGTCGCTCTCGAATGGAATGATTCATATTACGAGAACGTCCTCCCCTTCACCAACAACATACCCCAGCGCGACGGCGGCACCCACATGGCGGCGTTCCGCGCCGCGCTGACCCGCACGATCAACAATTACGCTGAGAAATCGGGAATGCTGAAAAAGGAGAAGGTGACCCTCACGGGCGATGACATGCGCGAGGGGCTGACCGCGATCGTCTCCGTCAAGCTGCCCGACCCCAAGTTCAGTTCGCAGACCAAGGACAAGCTGGTCAGCTCCGAAGTTCGCCAGCCGCTCGAAAGCCTGATGAGCGACAAGATGAGCGAATGGCTCGAGGAGCATCCCGCCGACGCTCGCTCGATCATCCAGAAAGTGATCGACGCCGCCGCCGCGCGCGAAGCGGCACGCAAGGCGCGCGAGCTTACCCGGCGCAAGGGTGTGATGGACATTGCGTCACTGCCCGGCAAGCTCGCCGACTGCCAGGAGCGCGACCCCGCTCTCAGCGAACTGTTCCTGGTCGAGGGCGACAGCGCCGGCGGCTCGGCCAAGCAGGGCCGGAACCGTCACAATCAGGCAATCCTCCCACTTCGCGGAAAGCTGTTGAACGTCGAGCGTGCTCGCTTCGACCGAATGCTCTCGAGCCGGGAGATCGGCACCATGATTCAGGCGCTCGGCGCCGGGATCCGCGAGGACTGGGACATCGCCAAGCTGCGCTATCACAAGATCGTCATCATGACCGACGCCGACGTCGACGGTGCTCACATCCGGACGTTGTTGCTGACCTTCTTCTATCGCCAAATGCCGGAACTGATCGAGAACGGGCATCTCTTCATTGCCCAGCCGCCGCTGTACAAGGTGAGCCGCGGGCGTTCGGAGGTCTATCTCAAGGACGATGCGGCGCTCGACGATTATCTCGAGGAAGCTGGGCTCGACGGACTGATTCTCGATACATCCGACGGGCAGCGCTCGGGCAAGGATCTCAAGACACTCGTCGACCACGCCCGAAGGATGCGCACCCTGATGCGCTATGCGCCGCGCAAATATGATCCCGCTCTCATTGAGGCCTTGGCGATCAACGGCGCGCTGACGCCGGACCTAAAGTCGGACGGCAAGGCCAAGGCGATTGCCAGAACCGCCGAGTGGCTCGGCGCGGGTGATCTCGAAGCGTCTTGGTCAGGCGAGGTCGCCGCCGAGGGCGGATATCTGCTCAAGCGGCTGTGGCGCGGAGTCACCGACGCGCACATCATCGAGCCGAGCTTCCTCGTCTCGGCGGAGGCGCGCAAGCTCGACGCGCTCGCGAACGAACAGTCCGTTGCCTACGCAAAGCCGTCGATCTTGCGCACACTCAAAAAGGGTGCGGTCACCGAGGAGCAGAAGCCGGAGCCGATCGACGGCGTCGATGTCGA
>JGI24737J22298_10000961_pt1 | contig 10235 bp, 6 predicted proteins | sample KBSCornC3_FD_22298 | JGI IMG/M metagenome (IMG submission 22298) | reverse complement strand
CATAGCACCAGCATCCTCCGTCCTGATCAGGACGCGCAGACTCAGGGCTACCCTTTACGACCGCAAGGTGGGGCTGCGGCTCCGCTTACGGGAAAGTACAGAGCCATAAAGGCTAGCGCGAGATCATCGTGCCTAATGGCGTTTGCCTTGCAGAAGATAAACCGTTTACAGCGGCTATTAGGCAGGCCAAGCCGCCGAGGTCTCCCCGGCCATCAGGTCGTCCAAGAACAAGCGAACTTTTGGTAGCAAAGCTGCCCACCGATAGTTGGCTTCGTAGAAGCTAGAACCATTAGATCCGAGCCGATCTCCCAAATCCTTATCTTTCTCAAGCGTCTCCAGAGCCCAGGCAAAATCCCGGTAGTTGCGGTACACAAAACCGCCCCCGGACCGTTCGACTTGGCCCTTCGTGGCCGCACACTGGCTTATGACCATGACCGGCCGCTCTAGGGACCAAGCCTCTATAAGAACCAGCGAGAAACTCTCGAAATGGGACGGATTGACCAAGCACAAGGCATGCTTGATGTAAGTGGCCTTCTCCTCTTCCGAGACGAAACCCGGCAGAACGATGTCATCGTCCGCATCGACCTCGCAATCTCGCGCCCGGCCAATAATCACGAGCTTAAGTTTCGAACCCGAACGGCTCTTGTACTTTTTAAACTGTTCGACAAGCTCCAAGATACCCTTGGCTTTCTCGATACGTCCCACATAAACTATGTATGGATCGTCGAGAGGCGATTTCGTGTCGGTTGCCCTGATCTCATCGAGAACGGCTTCCTCAACACCAGCGCCTAGGACGATGGACTGCTTGCCGGCTATCCCATCGATATTGCTGTCCGCCAGATCCTTTTCGGCCTGAGTCTGGTAGATGTTGGCATCATATTTGATCGCGTTGGTGCCGCATCCCTGCATGTAGAACCACGTCTCGTCATGGAAGAACGGAACGTTAACTATCGGGACCCGTCCCTGCACCTTGGGGGCATAGGTAGCCGTCGCGAAGATATACGTCCAGTTGACGATCAAGTCGTATTCATGAGCATAAGTCTGCAGATAATCGCTCAACTCGGGAACGTGGGGCCCGTGATGAACCTGCCACTCCTCGTAACTGATCTCTCCAGCAAATGCCTGCGTGCTCGCCTGCGCCCAAGCCTGATAGTCCCTCTTGTGGCGAGGAGGGAACCTCAGAATCTCAAACCCATCACTCCCATGGGTGTTGACTCCTAGCTCACTGTCCCAATCGAGCGTCTTCGATGTCGTCGTCAGGACCGTTATGTCATAAAATGGCGAAAGCAGTTCAGCATACATGCGCGCAAACGCTTCCGCTCCACCCGATACGTCCCGGCCAAAACGCTGCACGACGAAGGCGATCTTGCGCCGGTCTAAGCGTGCCACCGCCTGACGGGCGGATGCTTCTCCCTGGGCAGCAAGAGCAAGATCTTCTGCCCATTCCAAGAACCGTGCTTGGATCGCATCGATATCGAAGCGTTCACGCACCGATAAGGCGCCGGCTTCGCCCAAGGACCGAGCATAGCCCGGTTCGACCCTCATACGCCGCAAAATACGGGCATATTCATCATAGTTGAGCGAAGTGAGCCAAGGCTGAGTAGGTCCGAGCGCCTCAGGAACGCCGCGACGATAATGAGCTAGGACGGGAAGGCCGCAATATTCAGCTTCAATGACCGGAATGCAGAATCCCTCATGCTCGCTCATGCAAAGAAACGCGTCGGATCCCTTGTAGAAAGCAACGATGTCGGAAAACGCCAACTTATCGTAGAGAACAACATTTTTCTCGAGCGAACGTGCCTTGATCTCTTCACGGATCTCTTCGTCATAACGCTTCAGGTTATCATCCGCAGCACCAACCAGATGCAACACGATTTTGTCGTCGTAGTTATGAGTATAAGCTCCGATCGTACGAATTAGATGCAGATGTCCCTTATTGGTGACGCGGCGTCCCAGGAACAGGACATGAAAACGTTCATCCTTCTGCAGTTGGTCCAGGACGGAGGGTGTTGGAACGACCCGATCAAAATCTTCAAGCTTGTGAAAATACGGACAATAGCCGATCCGGTCTACCGGAGCCCCAGCATGCACCAAGTCTCGCGCATCGTATAGGCTAGGGACAGAGAATTCTGTACAGTATCGTACTAGATCAACAGTAACTCGGCGACCGTTGGTGCAGTTTTTAACCCAATCTTCATTATATCCTTCGAAGAATTCTGGAGGTGTTACATTGTGGTAGCGCATGATCCGCATCTTGGATTTCGCGCTTTTCAGCAACTCTTCTGTCGCATCACAGCCGATGGAGTGATGGTGTATAAGGATCGTCTCGGGATCCTGCAGAAGGTAGCGAACATCGGCGCTGTCCACACGCCAGCCTTCATAGGCCGACGCATAGAACTGGGAGTAGACCGTGACTTTACAGCCCGCGCTCAATAAAGCGCGGGCCATTCCATCCACATCATGACCAACTCCATCGCCATGCAACCAGACAGGAGTTGTAATAACGACGGACTTCCCCCTCAGCGACATTACTTCATTGCCTCGCGAAAATATTGGATCGTGGTATCCAACCCTTTATCGAGGTCGGTCAACTCAAGATCTGGCAGACACTGCGTGAGACGGGTGAGGTCGGGGCAACGGCGGCGATGATCGTGGGGCCGCTCTTCCAAGAACACCGGCTTGAACTCGCGCCCGAGCTTCTCATGGATCTGCTTGGCCAGTTCGAGAATGGAGATCTCGTTGTCATTGCCCAGATTAATGAACCCGGTGACGCGCTTCTCGAACAGGTCAACGAGAGCGCGTGCACCATCAGTTACCAAGCAGAAGCTACGTGTATGCGATCCATCGCCGATCATCGTGAATTCGGGCTCAGTCAGGCCACGCTTCACAAATTCGCCGATCACCTGGCCGTACTTGGTGCCAACCATGCGCGGACCATACTGGTTGAACACGCGCACGGCCAAGGCCTCTATACCCAGCTTCTGGGCGCCGATACGGACATAGAAGTCTCCCATCGCCTTGCTCGAAGCATAGGAATCCCGGTCGGCTTCGGCATTAAGAAGGATGGGATGCGTCTCCGGCGTAGGAATTACCATGGGATCGCCATAGACTTCCGAGCTCGACGTATAACAGACGTAATTGACCTTGGTGTCCTCGACGGCATCCATCATAGTTTGCGTGGTCGAGACATTTACGTCGAGCACCATCCACGATGCATCGTAGAAATACTCAGTACCATTGATAGCGGCGAGGTGGAAAACGGCCTCCGTGGCGTCCTCCTGGAGCATCGCACGAACGCGCTCGACTGCGTCGATGTCGGTAAGGTCGAGTTGCTCGAACCGGAAGTTGGGATTCTGACGCGCCACGATCAAGTTTTCCTCACGCCCGCGGAACAGATTATCCACACCCGTGACGGCATAGCCGCGACGCAATAACTCCTCGGTCAGAAACGATCCGAGGAAGCCGGCAGCACCGGTCACCATAACATGCTTCATATGTATCAAGCTCCAGTCGGCGCGAAGCCGAGCCCTTCGTAGTGGATACCTTCAATCGCCTGAGCGGGACGCCACACGTTCCAACCGTCGAACAGCACCAGGGGGCGTGGTGCATCCTTGAGAAGCACGTCAAGCGATTCGGCGGTTTGCTTGCGCAGCACCTCGTGGCGATGGGCGATCAGAACCGCATCAACATCGACGAACGTTGCCGGGCCAATGCTGCCCGTCCATTCGAAATGATTGTCGCCGTACTTCTCGGGAATGCGGGTATACTTGTTCTTATCAAGCAACGGATCGAAACCCAAGATGCGTCCAATACCCGCGTCCGCCAAGCCGTCGATCAAGTCGAAGGCATGAGACATCCGGAAATCGTCGATATCTTCCTTGAAGGACAGACCCAAGACAGCGACCTTGGCAGACGCGAGATCCTTGCCAACACGCGCAAGACCCTCGGCGATGCGCCGCACGGCGAAGCGCACCAGCGTATCATTGGTGCGCCGGCCATAGTACCATAAAGATTGAAAATCGCGGCCAATGCCGGCTCCGTTGAAACCGTACTCAAAAATGTATGGATCCTTGCCCAAGCAGTATCCTGAGACGAAACCTGGCTTGGGAACATTGTTACGATCGTAATCCGCATTGATGGCGTTGATGACCTCGTTGGCATCGACTCCGCGCTGCGCCGACCACATGGCCAGTTCGTTGGCAAAGGCAAACATCGTGTTACGATAACTATTATCGGTGAGCTTGCAGAACTCGGCCGTCGTGGGGGATGAGACGATAATCTGCCTGCCACCCACCGGCTTGAAGAGCTCCGACACAAGTTCAATGCCACGGGGTGAGAATCCACTCAGAATCTTCGGAAGATTTTCTTCTTCTGTGATCGCCTGTCCTTCCACTAACCGTTCGGGAACGAAGGACATGAAGCAATCTTCGCCCTCGCGCAGGTTTAATTCACCTTCGACGAAAGCCTTGAGCCGCTCGGTACTACCCAGGAAAAGCGTGGTCCGAAATACTAGCAGGATGCCCTTCTTCACCGAAGGGTGCGTCAGAAGTTCCGAAAGAATATTCTTGACGGGGGATATGTCGCCTTCGCTCTCCTCAAGGCAGCTGATAGCATCCGGCGCCTTGGTGCCCAGCGTAAACAACACAGCGTCAATCTGTGGCAGGATCGACTGCCAGTCCTTGACAGGTTGGAAGCCCCTACCTCCATAGGTTGCCAGGAGCCTATCCATACCTGGTTCATCGAACGGCAGAGTGCCAGCGATAAGATTGTCTACGACCGTCGGGTCCGCATCGTAACCAAATACCTGATGGCCCGCTTCGGCAAAGACCAAACTTTGCGGTAGACCGATCCTGCCCAAACCAAAAAACAAAATATTCATGATCGCCCTTTCAATCGAAATACATTGAGCGGATCAGCAGGCCGAGATCACGTTGGTCCGAACTGATCCCTGCGACAGCGGGATTAAACACTTCAGTGCACTTCAGCCTGACGATAATCTCCTGTCCGACCCACTCCTGTACTGGAAGTTCGGCCACCGTCTGCTCTTTCCCGAACCGAAGCGTTCCTATCACTACATCACCGAATAGCACCAAGACCGTCCGATCCTCAAAGAAACCAGCTGCAAGAACGTTAAACCGGGGGGCCGTCACCCGCAGGTAAACTGACGCTCCTTGGCCGATCCACCGAACCGGGCCGTGACCGTGATCCTCTGCGGCACATGCCCCTTCCAAGAAGTCGTCGACCTGGTATTGACCATCTTTCGCGTCCCGCAACTCTCCAAAGGGAGCTTCCTTCCTCATGCGATCGGCCAAGGCGAGAAAGTCCGGGTGAACACGTACGGACTCCTCATCACGCTTGCTGGTCATAATTCTGCGCGCCAACTGCACCTCACGAGGTACCCATCGCCTCCGCGAGGTGAACTCGGCCGCTGCTCGCTGTCCCATGCTGGACATGCCCGGTGCCAAAATCCGAGTAAGTTGCCCCATATCAGCGCGAAGCGCGCTTACCTGTCGTTCCAGATCAAGTTCAAATCGATGGATCGCAGTAGACAGCGTGAAATCGAGCTGCCCCATACGCCGAGCGGCCCGCCTCCGGAAAACGTCGAACCGCCCACCATATCGCCGACGTAAGGATGCCTCGATCTGGCCACGCAAGCGTAGCATAGGATGAGAACGCGACCGCGCCTCCTGAGACGACGCGAGTTCTTTCAGGATCCGTGCCTTGGCCTTTCCGCTGCGCAGCCGCTCCAGATAATGGCTCCTGCCCCCATCATCTGGCCCTCGCCCTAGCACACGACGATAGGCCGCGTCGACGAAATCCTCGTCGCTTAAGTCCATCAGATCTTCATGGCGAGCTCGTGACTGGTATTCCTTGCTCTTAATAATATTTCTGAGGACGTATGCACGGCTATCTCCCCGTGCCAATTTTCCTAAGTAATGCGAAAGTCCACCTTCGTCAGTTTCACGCCCTAACAATGTGCGATAGGACACCTTGACAAATTCAGCCGGGGGCAAAGCATAAAGATCACCCAATGTGATGGCTGGGAGAAGAGCTTCTTCAGTCAAACTGTTTGGGCCTTGTGTATGATTTTCAGCTTTCTGCTCGGGGGCAACCCAAGGCGCTCCACGATAGCATGGAAGCGCACGTGTGTTAGAGATTCGTCCCCGGGCCAGCAAGCCCTCTTTTCGCGGACGCAGCAATGCCTTCAACATCACCCAACGACTGGATGTAGCTCGGTGCAAAGCGTCATCTAGGCTTTTGAAATCTGAAGAAAGGCGGTCTACCTGCGCTTGGAGGTGCTGCGCGTTCTCGTCCAGGCTTGCATGGAGCATTCCCACCAAGGGCTTGACCTGCCGAATGTCCTCCACAAGCCCCTCATGGGATTTTTTCTGCTCCATCCCTGCTGTATGATAGACCTCCAGCATTCTTGCTTCAAACCGCCCGACACGCTTTTCTAACGCCTCGTGTGATCGGGATATTTCACTGGCAAGATCAGTCTTTATCTGAGCTACTTGCTCCATGATCTGCATAGCCAAGTCGTTGACCGAATCAGAAAGTGTGGAGATAAAACGTTCATCACGCTCCGCAGACTGTTCGCGCGCCTCGCGCAGTGCAACAAGCGCCTGTTCCTTCTCGTCCTCGGCATGACGGAGCGCCGCTACAACTTGCTGTAAACTCTGCTCGTTCGTCATACGCAATTCATGCGTCGCCCAGTGATCGCCGAGCGAGAAGTGATCGAAGTAGTTTGGCGGATAACGGAAATGTTCCCGCCGCCTCTCGTGCGTCTCATGAAGATAATATCTATTGAGACCGTCAGCGTAGACAAAGCTGTAGCCCCGGGAGGTCAGCAGGAACTCCCACTCCTGATGCGTCTCCATCTGCGTATTGGGATAGGTAGACTCGACCAGAACAATCCATGGCCGTATGGAGGATTCTCCCCAACTCGCAAGCGCAGATCGCTCGTGCCCTTCCACGTCGACCTTGAGCCAATGAACATCCCTGCGGCCCGCTCGTTCGAATAGCTCGGCAAGCGTAAGCGAAGAGACGACCTCTTCATGCCACTCCCGGCCGAGGCTGGTCTTGTGCGTGGTTGCAATATCGGCTGACATTGTCGAGAGGCCGGTATCCGGAAAAGCGTAGATGACATGATCCCCCGGCTCTTCGGAAATCGCTGCCTGGATGACCTCCTCGTCCGGCCTGTCCTGCCGCAGGAGGTCGGCGTACAACTGGAGCGGTTCCACATGGATGCCCCGCCATCCCCGCTCATAAAACCACCTGCTAACAGAATCGAGAATGGGATGCTGCGCTCCCAGATCGACATAGAACCCCGGTGATACGTCACGCAGAGCCCGCCAAAGGAGGACATCCTCGAAATTTTGCGCGTAAGACTTCACGCTCTGCAATCCTCTCAGCCTGCTCTATGTGATTGTGGAAATCAGATCTCTTGCAGATTGATGCCATGACGTGCCAGGGCTGATGACCATGATCCGACCGGAGCGCACATCCTCGGCCCACTGTCTGACACATTGCGCCAGCACCTGCGTATTGGCATCAGCGGGGAAGTAGCAAGCGCCATTTCCCGCGTGGGGCCGGAAAACCGCCAGATCGCGGGCAAGCACCGGTTTCCCGTGACCCAACGCTTCGATCAACGGCAATCCAAAGCCTTCAGCATAAGAAGCAATGATAGATCCTTGGCAAGCCGCGTACATACGCTCAAGTTCGGGATCATCGACATCGTCGAACCAGAACAGCTTTTCGCCATACAGGGGGTGCATCAAGATGCGATCACGCAGGTTTTCAACCTGCCATCCCATCCGGCCAACCATCACTAGCCCTTCCTGCATACCAGCCTGCCACAGTTCCTCGAACGCGGTAATGACTTCGGCATGGCCTTTCCGTGGCTCCAAAGTGCCAACCATCAGGAAGAAGGGATTGGACGTTCCGGGCCGCTTAGGAAGGTCGCAGACCTCCCCAGCCTCACAATGCCGTACGGATTCCAAAATACGATGCCCCATCGGCAAAACCTTGGTAGCATAGCCCGCGGTCAAGCCATAGTCGTTACTCAGCGCGCATCGTAGCTGGACCTCAGTATGGTCCGAATTGCACAGAAAACCGTCGGCGACCCCGGCAAGAATATCAAGCCAAGCCTTGTAACGAATCTCAGTATTGCGTCCAAACCAATCGGGTCTTTCCAGAGGCAGCAGATCATGTATCAAAAACCATAGCTTGCCTCCACTTCGGCGAAAGCACGCAAGCTGGCTCGCATGATGGCGCACCGCATCAAGCGAGTAGTCCAGACCAAGGAATACGTCACCCGGTCGCCCTTCCATTCCGTCGGAATGGACTGGGGTTCTGGGGTCAGGCCAGGAAATGCGGCAATAAGCCTTGCGCCGGGTCGCCGCGACGAAACGCACGTCCCAGCCTTCGGAAACTTCGTCGATTAGACTCAACGCCAAGGCACGAACAACGCGCTGGATGCCAGTACCAGCGTCATGCCTGCTAATTACGGACATGTCGACAAACAGCCGCCTCGGCCCTGTGCTTGGCTGCGGAAAAGCAAAGATCGGTCGGCTGCGTCGATGCCGAATGCGTGCTTTCCTTAAATAGGAACCGATCAAAGCCTGATCGAGCCGATAAGGCAGAAGGTCCAGAAAAGGCCGAATCGCGACACCCATCATTCAGTAAGAAGTTTTGCGATCACATTGCCGTCGCGGTCGTCGCCACCGGCAACAACGTGGAATAGATGACATTCACAAACTTCTGGATATCAGCCAATGGCGCATTGGAAACGTAAAGCACGTCCTTGTTCCGGATCGGAAAGCTCTGCGCGATAAAGAAGGTTGACGGATCCTTCATGTTAATGCGGTAAATGATCGGAATCTTGCCGTCTGGCGCGATCCGTGCCGCGGCACGGACCGTCGGATCAAGCGCCTCTGGATTCTCCATGCGGAAGATGAACACGCCCTTCACATCGGCTCGCGTATCCTGCAGACCGGATACGCGCCCAAGGGCCTGCGCCAGCGTCAACCCGGTCGCCTCGAACGGCAGTTCATCATTTCGGCCCGTTGCCCCCAGCGCAGTGAAGCTGAAGGGCTGGAACAGCACGGTCATGACATCGTCGGGTTGAAGCCTTACGTTCTGCCGAGGGTCCCGGATCACCGTATCCAGCGGCAGCGAAGCCATCTTAGTGCCTCGGGTAATTTGTATTGTGGTCTTACCTACAGGTTGTTTCACGCCACCCGCAGTCGCCAAAACGTCGAGAATTCGCTCGCCGCGGGATGTCAAAGGTACACGAGCGCTACTAACGACATCGCCGACAACGGTGACATTCGCCGCCGCATTTCGCACTAAGCGCACGATCGCCTGAGGCTCGTGCGCCTTACCGACGAGGCGGGAAGTAATGTTGCGGGCGATGTCTTGCGGCGTGCGACCGGCCGCCTGAACTCGGCCCACAAACGGGATCGTGATCTGCCCTTCACTATCGACCATCTGCTCCGGCAGTGAAGTGCCCCGCGCGATCGTTCCTGACGCGCTCAGCCGTGCATCCCCTCCAACTGTCCCGAACAACGCCGCGGGTGGCGCTTCCCAGATCGCGACATCGAGCACGTCGCCCTTGCCAATTATCGATCCGATCGGCCAACCCTCTCCTAACTCCTCTGAAAACAGCGCCTGCCGGTTACTGGCCAAAACCTGACGCGCTACCGTGTCGGTGACGTCGACAATCTCGATGCCGGCGCCCACTACTTTGCCAATGTTTCGCGTCGAAGGGCCGGCACTGGGCGCCATCGCACAGGCCGAAAGTGACAGCATCAAGCAGGTGGTTCCCGCAGCGCGGGCCGAAGCAGTCAGTCTTTTCATCGGAGATTCAACCAAATAATGGAACTTGCGGCACTGCGATTGTGGAAGGTTTGCGTCTAGACGCAAGCGGGGTGCTTAGCAAGAAGCCAAGATATGCATTTGCATGATGCACCACGCCGCTTCGCCCTAGGCCGCGTTGACAAAGTGGGGCAGCCATTTACGGATTGCGGCGAGGTTGAGGAAGCTGGCGAAGGATAGAGCGGTTTTGTCGTAGCGCGTGGCGACACGGCGCAACTGGTAGAGATGGCCGAACATTCGCTCGATGCGGTTGCGATCCCGGTAGCGGCGAAAGTCGCAGGGAATGGGCTCACGGCGATTAGACTTCGGCGGGATGATTGGCAGGATGCCCTGTATCAGCAGGTTCTCGCGAACGAGGT
>JGI24737J22298_10000949_pt1 | contig 10300 bp, 5 predicted proteins | sample KBSCornC3_FD_22298 | JGI IMG/M metagenome (IMG submission 22298) | reverse complement strand
CTTATTTGCCCAAACCGCGTTGATGATTCCGCTGATTTGGTCGCGGTATTGTACGGGCGATACATTTTCGCTGCCATCGTTCATGCCAAAGCCGATGATGACAAGGTCAGGTCGATAGGCACACACGTGACTCTGCACAGAATCCAACCCCCACATGGCCAGCTTACCCGGCACAGAAGTATTATGATAGGTAACCGGCGCGCCGTAAACGCAGCGAAGACGATAGACGACCAGCTCCGGCCAGGCAGGCATGTAAGGAGGCACGTTTTCGAAACCGCTCGCGTTGTAACCGGCTTCTATGCTATTACCATAAAAAACAATGTCCAATCCTTTTTTGGTCTCCAGTTTTTTAATTGCCGAGGGAAGGTTTGCTACCTGAAAAGAAGGGACCGGACCGTCCCAGTTCCGTTTTTTTTCGGGAATATAAGTTACTGAAATCTGCCTGCCGCTGAAATAGGCATTTTCGTTAAACAGCACAAAAGAACCCGGCACTTTGCCTTTCATAGATAATCCGGGTTTACTATCCCAGAATACGAGATCCTCCCGTTTTAAAAAAGGGATCGTCGAGCCTTTCGTCATACTGATCTTCCCATCCCCATAACGCCAATCTTTCCCCTTTATAAAAGTGATTTTCTGGTCGGTTGATTTTACAGACAGAATCTTTTTAGGGCTGAAAAGCAGTGAGCCTCTGCCATCATTCCCGTCTTTGATGATCTGTATGCTTTCATCTGTAATGGTATCTGCTTCCCAGAACGGTTCGTTGTATTTTTTTAAATCGATGAGGCCATTCCATCGTGGAGCCAGCCCCAGTTGCTTAAACGCAGCGGAAAGCGCATTCGCAATAATCGCATTTCCTTTATCCGACGGATGCAAGCCATCATAGGTAACGTTAACAGCAGCAAGTGGATAAGGGTATTCATCTTTTCGGGCGTCAAATGAAATGTCAACCGACTGGGGATAAACGTAGTTTTTGTAAGCCCCTTTCCCCGGAGTTTTCAGACGCTTAAAATGAACCAGTTTTTCGATACCAAGTCGTTTATCATGATAAAGATCAACTACTGCGAATCGCTCATACTTTCCAATAGCGGTGACGGCATTGGCGAACTCCTCCAACGATTGCCCATTTTTGTTTCGGTAGGACCCGTAGGCGTTATTATTCGGATCGGCGATATACACAAAATCATTGCGCTGCATGGGGGTGATCATGATGATCTTCGCCTCCGGGTTTAAGCTGCGTATTTTGTCGATGATGATCCTGAAAGAGCCATAGGCGGTTGTATTGCCTCGATTTTGCTTATAGTCATCAATATTTCCAACGGGCCTGCCTTGCCACCAATCATTGGTACCTAAAAAAACCGAATAAACATCAGCTTTGAACAAGCCCAGGCTCCCGATATTTTCGGCTATTCCGCCCGATGTCCAACCATTGTGCCCCTGATTGACATACCTAAAGTTGGGCATTGACTCAACTACACGCGTGAGGTACCCCTTTTGTACCCTGTTCCCGGTTTCATCAAGATGATCATTCAGGTAGGTAATGGAATCTCCAATGGCAATCCATGTGTACTCCCTTTCCCGGAATGAGCACATAAAGAAAATAAAAAGTACTACTATAATAATCTTTTTCATATTTATAGAAACATCGTAGCGGTACATGCATCTGTGCAGGTAAAAATTCAATGCTTATAAAACCAGTCATGAGCAATGAAATCCGCCAATTTTGCAATGAAATCAAATTTAAAGGATAGAGGCGGGAAAACTGTACCGCAGTGTTTTAGAATAAAAACATAGTGATGGCGCCGGCAGCCCCATTCCTACAAACCAGCCTGGCCGGTACAAACATCCGACCAGGCTGATACATTGCTTGCAGATATTAAACAGGGCGGTTAAAGTTTGCTTTTAAAAAGCGCCAAATTCTGCCAGGCTACTGAAAACCCCACCATGGGTGCTGATAACGACATATTTAACATAGCGTGCCTCTGTGAATTTGGAAAGCCATTTCTTTTGCTGCTCTTGCACACTTTGTAAATGAAAACCATCGGCTCTTGCCCAGTTTATTTTATCCATACTGGTTTGTATCTCTACCGAGTCGGCTTTCCCTCCATCTCCGTTTATTTGCCGTTGGGTAAAATTAAACCCATGAAGGGATTTAACAGTGCCCATATCAAACGTTACGTAGTGTGGTAAAACACTGCCGCTCCCGGTCCATTGAGCATGCCAATAGGTATTGACATTGTTATCCAGTGCAAATATAGCCCGCCCGTTATTAGGACCTTCGCCTGATGATTCCTGTGATGAAAAGTCAACGACAGACCATCCTGTGCGGTCATAATCCGGATAATCTGCTATACTCGGTTCAGAACTTACAAGAAAATAGGTTGTCCGGAGTTTTTGATTGATCTTGAACTCAGCGCTTATGGTAACAGGCAGCAGGTAGTTTACGAACATTGGTATAGCATTATTACCCGTAGTTTGAATAGTAACCTTTAAAGGTTGAGTAGCAAGTTCCCCCTTCTTCAGGATTGCCTCTGTTGCGCTAAAGTTATACGATTGCCGGGGTAGCACCTGGTAAGATGTACCATTCGCGGTATTATAACCCGCAACTAAAGCGGTATCTGCTTTAAAAGACACCTTAATATCTTGGCCGGGATAACCTTTACCGCCGTAATTTGCGCCGTAAACCAGGAACTGCTCTGTCGCGTTAACTTCCAGCGTACTGCTAACCAGACCATTCACCGCCTGGGGCATGTAGATCTGGTTGTAGCTTGATTCGTCCTGCGGAGGGAGAACAACATCATTCCTGCAACTTTGAAAAATGACAAGCGAAGCTGCAATGATCAGTTTGCCATAATTATTTTTTTTCATTTGATTTAAAATTTGATTTACCACCATGGATTTTGTACAAGCAACCTGTTCCTGTCCATCTCATATTGAGTAATAGGCCACCAGTAGTATGACTGTCGGAAAAGGTGAGGTGTAGCGGTAGCTACCCGTTTATAAAAGTCATTCCCGTCTTTGCTGATATCCATGCCGTGCATGGTTCCCATAACCTGGGGAGCGATTTTCCAGCGCCTGATATCAAAAAAACGGTGCCCTTCATAAGCCAGTTCAATGCGGCGCTCTGCCCTGATTTTGGCACGCATAGCTGCCTGACCGGCCGGTATTGGCAAGGCGTTGGGTCCGGAACCATACCGTGGGATACTCGCACGCTCACGAATTGCATTCAAATAAGTAAGCGCCTCTGAGGATCCCGGCTGAAATTCATTCAATGCTTCCGCATAGTTCAGGTAAATCTCGCCCAAGCGAAATAATATCAGCACACGTGATTGTACCTGTCCATTGCCCCCCGCACCAACGTTAGTTTGCGGCCCGACGTTCTTCCGGATCAGATAACCGGTTTTAGAAAAATCAGTCGGATGCCCATTCCTCCCGTTGGGGCCGGAAACATAAAAGGTGATAGGTGCGGGTGCATTCATGGTCCCTCCCTGCCAGATGCTGTTATTATAGGTTACATCATGGTAAAAACGCGGCTCCCGATTCATAAACATATTGTAAACCTGAACACCATTTACGTTGGTAAAACCTGTTTCCGAATATAATGACGACTCTGAGGGTAACAAGCCGTCTGCCATGAAATACGCGTCAACATTTTCCTGGGTTGGCGCGAGGCCGCACCATCCGCCGGCCTGCCTTGGGGTACAGTGAACATCCCATCTTCCAAGGTCATTGCCCTTCCGCACAAATATCTGTTCTGAATTCCAGCTGTTGAAAAACAAACCGTCCAATGATTTGATAGGGTTCCCTGAAGGGTCTTTATATAATGAATATAAACCCAGATCAATAACGGCCTTGGCAGCGTCAGCTGCTTTCTTCCATTTTTCCGCATTATAGGTCTGCGAGATCAGCACCTTGCCATCCTGGTTTTTAAAAGATGATACTTCCGTATTTCCGTTGTATTGCGGACTTGCCGCGTAGAGCAAGAGCCTGGATTTTACAGCCAAACAGATACCCTTGGTGATACGCCCGTATTCCGCGTCACTTGCCTGCCCGTTGCGTTGTGGTTGCAGTGGCAATACTTCGGCTGCTTTGTCCAATTCGCCAACCACATAGTTCACACAGTCGTCAAAAGGGCTTCTTGCAATCTGCATCTGCGAGGCTACAGCGTCTGGCGGGGTAACATCTTCGCCCATAAGCACTACCGGGCCGTATTGTCGCATTAACAGAAAATAAAAATAAGCACGCAGGAAGCGTGCTTCCGCCTGGTATTGGTTAATAAGTTGCTGCCCGTTAAGCGCCCTGATCTCCACATTCTCATTGATGTGGTTCATGAAATAGGTTGCGGACCTGATACCCTGGTAGTAATAACCCCAACGGTCAAAGATCACATTTGAAGGGTTCAGATTACCGATATTTACAGGGTAATTCGGCCCCCCTGCCCAGGTCAGGTCGGCTTCGTCACTGCAGCCAACCATAGGAAAACCGTCTATCGCGTTGGATTCATCGGGCACAATGCTATAAACATTTGCCAAAAACTGCTCCGACGATGCTTTTTTTCGGAATACCTCTTCAATCGTGATGCGGTCATTAGGGACCTGGTCAAGGTATTTTTTACAGCCTGTATTTAAAATACCGCCCGATAAGAGCAGTATAAGCATAAGTTTTATTTCTCGATTCATTTTCTTTGTGTTAGAGGTTGCCGGTCAGAATGAACATCTTAATCCAAGATTGTAGGTTTTCAACAGTGGGTACTGCGAGCCCCTGCCATCTCCCAGCTCCACGTCCCATAGCTTAAACTCGCTTGCTGTGAACAGGTTGTAACCAATAAAATAGACATTTAAATTGGATGCGCCGATTTTAGACAGCCAGGTTGTATTGGCGAAATCATAACTTAACTCCACGGTTTGCAGGCGCAAAAAAGAACCGTTCTTTGTCCACCAACTGCTGGTTTCATAGTTCATATTGTCATTTCCGTAAGTTAATCGCGGATACAACACATTACTGGTCGGGTTTTCCGGTGTCCAGCGGTTTGTAACAGCTTTGAACAGGTTGCCGCGTTCACCTCCAAGCCTGAAAGGTTGTAAGCCGTCGCCATTCAGCAAAATGTCAACATTACTTATCCCTTTGAACCAACCGGCGAGCGACCAGTTTTTCCATCTTATTGTGGGGCCGAAGCCATAAACAATCTCCGGAATGCTGCCGTAGCCAATTGGGGCCTGATCGTAAGAGTCTATTTTGCCATCCCCATTCAGATCCTTGTATTTGATATCTCCTGGCTTATTAATACCGGTTTGATAAGGACTGTTACGCACATCTTCGTCCGATTGAAAGAGCCCTGTAGCGATATAACCAAACCGCTGGCCCAGTTTACGACCTATACGCTGCTGCCAGGGATAGGGCCAGGGAGCATTGGCATCATCAATTACGATAGCCCTGTTCCAGTTAATATTGCCTCTGATACCCAGTGTAACGCTGCCTACCCTTTGCTGATAATCAATGGTTGCATCTACACCGGTATTGTTGACTTTGCCGAGGTTTGCGTAAGGCAGATTTGGGATACCAACCGACAAGGGAACATCACCGCGCTGCCTGAATATACCCGTCCTTTTTTCCCGGAATACGTCTGCGGTAACGGATAAGGCGTCGTGCAATGTTTTAAACTCTATACCAAGGTTATATTTTGTGGCCCGTTCCCAGGATACATCAACCGCATAATCGCCGAAATTAAGGCCGTCTATATTGTTGTTGATATTATTTTGCCCATAGTTATAGCCTCCTTGTCCGGTTATGGTGCTGATATAGGCAAACCTCCTGCCCCCTATATTGCTGTTGCCCACTGTGCCATAAGAGAACCTGAGCTTCAAAAAGGAAAGGATATCCTTTACCGGTTCAAAAAACTTCTCCTGGGAGGCAACCCAGCCTACGCCGAATGATGGGAAGAAACCAAACCTTTTTTTAGGCGCAAAAGTTTCAGAGCCGTTGTAACCAAAATTTACTTCAGCCAGGTATTTATTATCATATGCATAAGTAACCCTGCCTGCAAGTCCCATATAACGGTAAGGTATTGAACTGATGAAGTCTCCCGCGAAGGCATCAACCCGGTCAGATTGATTGTATAACACCATGGCCGAGATATCATTCTTCTTAATGGTTTTGGTGTAATTAATAGCCCCTTCAAGATAGAACTGCCTGGTCCCCCCGTTATTTCTGTTATAGCCTAGGTAATTGGTACCTATTTGTGTTTGCTCAAATGTCAACTCGCCGGTGGCATTCCGTCCTGTGGCCAGGAAGCCGTCTACCGATTTGGTGCGGGAAATCTGATGGCTGTTATAATTGTCAAAAGAATACATGCCTGTTATGGAAAGTCCGGGCAATAAAAAGCCGAGGTTTTGGGTGAGGCGTAAATTACTCCACAATTGGCTCCTGAATTCCGTTGCATAACCCGATTGTGTGAGAATTGTATAGGGGTTATCGACATCGCCTGTGCGGATCTTAGAGAATAACCCATTAGAATAACGCACAGGGATGGTGACCGGTGTCAATACATAAGCAGCATTGAATATACTGCCGGTCCCTGATCCCGGGTAATTACCATTGCTAATCCAGCCTGAAACGCCGAAGTCAACTTTAGTGGTTTTGGTAACATTCAGGGTAAGGTTGGAAGTAAAGTTGAACCGGCTGAATTTCATTGTAGAATTATACTTTGCGAGTTCATCTGTTTTGAACATACCCGTTTCGTCATAGTAGCCAACCGATAGGTAATACTGCGCTTTATCAGAACCGCCATTGGCATTTACCCTCGCCCTTCGGTTTTGTCCGCGCCGATTCAGAATCACATCCATCCAGTTCACGTCCGGATACAGGTCAGGGTCTGACTGCGCTCTTGTTGCTGCAATCCGCTCGGCCGAATAGCGTGGATTGGGGTCGGTCGGGAAGCTGTTTTTATATGCTTCATTAGCGATTTCCATATAGGTTACCCCATCAGCAAACTGCGGCAGGCGGGTAAATTCCGTTACTCCCTGGTCATACTGTACATTAATTTTGGTTTTTCCGGCATGCCCTTTTTTGGTTTGTATAACAATCACACCATTAGCGCCCCTGACACCATACAAAGCGGTAGCTGACGCATCCTTCAGCACGCTAAAGCTGGCAATGTCCTCCGGGTCGATATTATTGAAAGAGCGTTCAACACCATCCACCAGTATTAAAGGAGAACTGCTGGTAAAGGTTGATATTCCCCGGATATAAATTTCCGAATTGTCGTATCCTGGTTCGCCGCTGCGTTGAACACCAACAATACCTGCAATACGACCGGCAATCAGGTTGGATAAATTAGCTACAGGTTGCTTTAAATCCTCTGCCTTGACGGTGCTCTGCGCGCCGATAGTTGTGAGCTTTTTCTGGGCGCCAAAAGCCACAACAACAACTTCGCTGAGGCCGGAAGCCTCTTCTTTTAAAATAATGTCGATCCTGGTCTGGCTACCAACGCCTACCTCTTTAATGATAAACCCTACCATTTTAAATACGAGTATATCGTCGCCTCCTGCGATAATGCGGTAATTACCGTTATTATCCGTAATTGTTCCTCGTGTAGTCCCTTTGATGGTTACCGATACGCCCGGCAAGGGTTTACCGAGCGAATCAATAACGCGTCCACTAACCTGCTGTGGCGCCTTGATGGCCAATTGCTGAGGTTTGGCCTGTTTGGGCAAGGTTGTTTGTTTTTGCTTATTGATGATGATCACTTTGCCCTGCACCTCTATCTCATAGGGCATCCCATCCAGCAACGTCTGAACCAGCGGAATAACTTCGGTATTTTTTACGTTGATAGATACTTGTGCTTTTAGATCAATTTCTTTCGCGTTGTAAAAGAATGTATACGAGCTTTGTTTTTCTATTTTTTTTAACACGCTGCCTAAGGGCTGTTTTTCGAGATGCAGGGATATTTGCTGCGCGAAAGTTTTTGCAGTAAGTTCCAGTGATATTGCGGAACAGAAAAGCAAGAGCAGCATGCCGTGCCTGATCTTCGCACGGTCCGGACATTTTTTGATTAGATAGTTTAATAAAATTTTCAATTGCATAGTTTTGCATAATTGGGGGGTAATAGTGACATATAACTCCATTAACAATCCGTCCCTGGTGGGCGGCACATCGCGAATCCGGAAAACGGGGGGGGTCTAAACACTCCTGTTTTCTTTCGCTCCTTTTGATTTAAGCGTCTCTGATTTTGCTCATAAAATTGGTTTGGTTTTATTGTTGGTTTTTAAAGAGCTAATTAACTATTACCTTATGTTGCCCAGAAAGCCGAAGGTAGATACCGGCTTTCCTTATGATGTTCAGGGTTTGCTGAAGACTTATATTTTTTGGAATCTTTCCGGAGAATACCTGATCAGGAATGGTTGTTTCGTATTCGGCGTCGAAATCATACCAACGCTGCAACTGCGCCATTAAAGCCGGCACGCTGGCATTGTCAAAATAGAAATATCCATTACGCCATGAGATGAATTGTTCAGCATCGACGTCAGTGATCAAGATATCGCCGCCGCCGGATTTAGCTTGTTCGCCTGGAGAAAGAATAGCTGTTCCTGCTTTGGAGCCGCTTACCCACACTTTCACGCGCCCTTCAAGTAAGGTAGTTCGCGTTGTCCGGTCATCCATGTAGGCATTCACGTTAAATCGGGTACCTAAAACCTCGATGATTTGCCCTGCTGTTCTGACTTTGAAAGGGATTCGCGTAGTGTTCTTTCGGTCTTTATAGCTGCCTGGGGCGGGTTTATTTAATTTCTTTATGTCGAAAAAAGCCTCACCCTTCAGTTCTACCACACGTTCATTAACTGAAAATTGTGAAGGGTAACGTAATACCGAGCCCGCATTTAGCGTCACCTCTGATCCGTCGGGAAGGGTCACCTGATAAATTAATCCCTTCGGTATTGATAACTGCAAGAGTTGGTTGGTACCTGTTTTTGATTGGGGCAGACGAGGGTTTTTACCTGGTAAAGCCACCGGATCACCGCTAAAGTAGCGGATGCTTTTACCGGCGATAATTCCTTTTTGTTGCTTGCTTAGCAAGATAACCTGTCCGTTTTCAAGCGTCAGCGTCGGCACTCGCTGTTCGGGGCCGCTATTTTTTTTGCCCTTTAAAAAAGGCCAGCCTATTAAAGAAACTGAAAATAAAATGAGCAAAGAGGCGGCAATATTTCCCGGCCATCGCCATTTATTTCTTTGCGGTAGTTTTTTTGTTTCATCGCTCAACAAATCCCTGTTTAAAACTTTCGAAAACATACGCTCTTTTAGTGCATCCTCCCCGTCGGCCGATGAATGGAAAAAGCTGTCGTCGTAATTATTGTACCAACATGCAAACTCTTCTTTTTCCTCAGTTGTAATGGTGCTGGTAAGCCATTTGGTGGCCAGTTCAAGTATTCGCTTCCTATCTGTCATAATTGGTTCTTATTATATATCCCTTTGCCCGGGTAAATCCCCTACTACTTTTAATTTTTTTTTGTGCGAACAATTGCCTTGAGCAGTTACAAGAAGGCCGGCATATAGGATACGCGGCTGTAACGTGGTCATTTTGGGGCGGGAAGTGTTTCTTAGGCCGAAGATTAGAGTAGTGTTAGTAAAATACTCGCTAATTTGGAGCGGAGCACCTTAAAGGCTTTTTGCAGATGTGCTTCGACGGTTTTTTCGGATATAGTTAATTCTATTGCTATTTGTTTTTGGGAGTAGCCGAGTTCACGACTCATTTTAAATACCAACTGGCATTTTTCAGGCAGGAGGTTTACATACTTCGCGAGTTCATGTTTCAACTCTTCAAACGCGAGCCATTCTTGTGTGGAATTGTCAATACAACAATCTTTGGGTACGGCATTCAGATAGTTCTGTTTAAGCGCATACCTTCCCAATGTTTTAATAACACGGTATTTGACAGATGCGGTTAGGTACCTGCCGAGGCCGTCACCCTCGATCACAATGGTTTTGCGCCTTACCCACAATGCAGTAAAAATATCCTGTACAATTTCTTCGGCATCCAGCTCATTGTCAACACGATTGGCCGCGACGACATACATTTTTTTCCAATACTTATTGTAAATATCCCTGAACGCGCCCTCGTCATCGTTTTGCAACAAAGCCAACAGCTCCTCATCTCTGACCTGGGTAATCATATCGGCTTAAACTTAAACAATGACATACATGCCGGTTGAACATCTATTCGCACGCAATCTGCGAACATCAAGCTACTTTTTTAATATTTATAATTGGTTATGATGCCCTGTCCCCTTACGACGGCTGTTCTCGAGGCGGG
>JGI24737J22298_10000940_pt1 | contig 10319 bp, 11 predicted proteins | sample KBSCornC3_FD_22298 | JGI IMG/M metagenome (IMG submission 22298) | reverse complement strand
ATGCCGCCGATGCCCATGATGAGTTCGGACGGGATCGGCGGGAAGATGTTTTCCAGCACCATCAGGGCGAATATGCCCCAATAGCCGCCCGCGTCGATCAGGCGGAGAACCCAGTCGGTCATGGCGCTGGACGATCGCTCAATCGGCGGCCCGCGCCGCCAGCCGGGCGTCGATGGCGTCCCAGATCATGCCGCCGGTGTCGGTGCCGTTGAAGGCGTCGATGGAAACGATGCCGGTGGGCGAGGTCACGTTGATTTCCGTCAGCCATTCGCCGCCGATCACGTCGATGCCGACGAACAGCAGGCCGCGCCGCTTGAGTTCCGGACCCAGCGCTTCGCAGATTTCCAGTTCCCGATCGGTCAGTTCCGTCTTCGCGGCCGAGCCGCCCACGGCGAGATTGGAGCGGATCTCGCCGCGCCGGGAATGCGGTTGACCGCGCCCGCGACTTCGCCGTCGACCAGGACGATGCGCTTGTCGCCCTCCGCAACGCCGGGAATGAAGGCCTGGACCATGAAGGGTTCGACCCAGGAGGCGTTGAACAGTTCCACCAGCGCCGACAGATTCGCGCCGGACCGCCCGACATGGAAGACGGCGTTGCCCGCATTGCCGTAGAGCGGCTTCACCACCACCTCGCCATGCTGGGCGAGGAAGGACTCACCTCCGCCAGGTCGCGGGTGATCATGGTCGGCGGCATGAAGCGGGCATAATCCAGCACGAACAGCTTTTCCGGCGCGTTGCGGACGGCGCCGGGGTCGTTCACCACCAGCGTCTCCTGCTGCACCCGCTCCAGAAGGTGCGTGGCGGTGATGTAGCTGAGATCGAAGGGCGGATCCTGCCGCATCAGGACGACGTCGACGTCGCGGCCAAGGTCCAGCATCTCCGGCTCCCCGAAGGCGAAATGATCGCCCTGCACCTTCTGCACCCGGACCGGGCGCGCCCGCGCCAGCACGCGGCCCTCGCGATAGGTGAGGTCGGGGGCGAGATAATGATAGAGCCGGTGCCCGCGCGCCTGCCCGGCCAGCATGATGTGGAAGGTCGAATCGCCGCCGATCCTGATCCCCTCCATCGGGTCCATCTGTACGGCGACGGTGAGCGGGTTGAGTGCGGTGGTCATCGACTTGTTTTCCTGCCGTTCGGGCCGGGCATGTCGAGGCCCGGCCCTTTTCCTGAAGAAATTTGAGGCCCCTCGACAAGCTCAGGGCGAACGGAACGGGAGGATCGGATTGCTCACCCCCCGTGCCAGACATTGGCCAGATGGCGCGGCGGACGGCCCGGCGCAAGGAGGATCACGTCGATTCGCATGTCGTCGCCCGGTTTGGCGAGGTCGTGGAACAGGATTTCCGCCGCCGCCGCCACTCGCGAAAGGCGCCGCTCGTCTATGGCGAGGTCGAGATCGGCGCCGCGCGCGCGGGCCTTCACCTCGACAAAGGCCAGCATGGCGCCGCGCCGGGCGACCAGGTCCACCTCCCCCGCGGGCGTGCGCATGCGGCGGCCAACGATCTGCCAGCCCTTGAGGCGCAGCCACCAGCCGGCGATGCGTTCCGCCTGCCGCCCGCGCTTTTCGGCGGCCAGCCGGGCGCCCGAAGGCTGCGTCTTCACGCCTTGAGTTCCAGGGCGCGGTCGTAAAGCGCGCGGCGGTCCAGTCCGAGCTTCTTGGCGACCTCGCCTGCCGCCTTGGAAACCGGAAGCCGCTCCATCGCCTCCAGCAAGGCCGCGTCGGCATCCTCGGCGCTGGCGGGCGGTGCCTCGCCCGGCGGGCCGACGATCACGACGATCTCCCCCTTTGGCGGGGCGTCGGCATAGCGGGCGGAAAGTTCCAGTGAGCGTGCCGGTCGCCGTCTCCTCGAACGCCTTGCTGATCTCTCGGGAGACGGCTGCGTCCCGGTCGCCCAGATGGGCGGCCATGGCGGCCAGGCTTTCCGACAGGCGCGGCCCGCTTTCATAGAAGACCAGCGTGGCGCGCAGGGCGGCGACTTCGTCCAGGGTGTCGCCGCGTGCCTTCTGCTTCGAGGGCAGGAAACCCATGAACAGGAAACGGTCGGTCGGCAGGCCCGACAAGGTCAGTGCGGCAATGACGGCGCTGGGGCCGGGGAGCGTCGTGATCCGGCGGCCCGCCGCCCGCGCGTCGCGCACCAGCTTGTAACCGGGATCCGAGATCAGCGGCGTTCCCGCGTCGGAGAGCAGCGCCACCGATTCGCGCGCCATCCGATCGACCAGGCGCGCGCGCACCGCTTCGGCGCTGTGGTCGTGATAGGGGACCATCGGCCGGTCGGACCCGGCATGGCGCAGCAGGCGTGCGCTGACCCGTGTATCTTCCACGGCGATCACATCGGCCCGGCGCAGGACTTCCGCGGCGCGGGGGGTAAGGTCTCCGAGGTTGCCGATCGGCCCCGCAACGATGTAAAGCCCCGGTTCAAGCCCAGAAGCAAGATCAACAATATCAGTTTCCATAAGGACGCCAGATGACAGAGACGGATGCCCCCCGGCAAGCGGACTTGTTCGCCGTGATGAAAGGGGTGGGGATGAAAAGGGCCTGGCGGATCATGTTCGCCACGGCCGCGCTGCTGGTCGCCGCCTGTCAGTCGATCGTGCCCAAGGGCCCCGGCCCCGCCCAGCCCGGCGGCCCGGCGCAGACCGGCCCCGACGTCACCGAGGGCCTGCCCACCGACACGCTGCGCCACCGCGTCGCGCTGCTGGTGCCGATGAGCGGCCCCAATGCCGGTGTCGGCCAGTCGATCGCCAATGCGACCACCCTGGCGCTGCTGGACACAAAGGCGGACAAGGTCCGCATCACCACCTACGACACCGCCGCGGGCGCTGCGGCGGCGGTGAACAAGGCGCTGGCGGACGGCAACAGGCTGATCCTGGGACCCTTGCTGGCGGAGGATGCGCGGATCGTAGGGCCGCTCGCGGCGCGGGCCAATGTGCCGGTGATCAGCTTTTCCAACGACAGCAGCGTCGCCGGGAACGGCGTCTATATCATGGGCTACAACCCCAATCAGTCGATCGAGCGGGTGGTCGACTTCGCCAAGGGCAAGGGCCTGTCGAAATTCGCCGCGCTGGTGCCCAAGGGAACCTATGGCGAGCGGTCGGGCACAGCGCTGCTGCGCGCGGTCGAGAGCGCGGGCGGGACGGTCGTGTCGATGCAGACCTTCGACCGCAGCCCCGCCTCCATCACGGCGGCGGTCAGGAAATTGCAGGCTTCGTCCAGCTATGACGCGCTGCTGATCGCGGACAGCGGGCGGGTGGCGATGCAGGTCGCGCCGATCGTGCGGAAGAATGGCGGCGCGACGGCGCGGCTGCTGGGCACCGAATTGTGGAACACCGACAGCGGCCTGGCGTCCAGCCCGGTGCTGCGCGGCGCATGGTTCGCCAGCGTGTCGGATGGCCTCTACCGGCAGCTCGCGACCAAATATCGCGCGCGCTACGGCAATGCGCCGTTCCGGCTGTCGGCGCTCGGCTATGATGCGGTGCTGCTGACCGTGCGGATCGCGCGCGACTGGAAGCCCGGAACGCCCTTCCCGGCGGTGCGGCTGCGCGATGCGGGGGGCTTTGCCGGGATCGACGGCGCGTTCCGCTTCGGCCGCGACGGCATTGCGGAGCGGGCGCTGGAAGTGTCCGAAATCGGTGCGGGAACCTTCACGGTGGTCGCGCCCGCACCCCGGACCTTTGGGGAATAGGACACGGCCTGTTCCCCCGTCGCGGGAACAGGCGGCGAATAGCAGTCAGGACCCGGTCCGCCCCGTCGGCAGGACCAGCGGCCAGTCGCCGTTCGTTTCTATGCGAGCGGAAATGCCATACACCCTGGCGAGATTCCCCTCCGTCAGCACGTCCAGCGGCGCGCCGTCGGCCACCGGCGACCCGCGCTCCATCAGCACGAGCCGATCGCAATAGCGCGCCGCCATGCTGAGGTCGTGCAGCACGGCGACGACCAGCGACCCGGCCTGCGCTTCCGCCCGGAGCAGATCCATGACGTCGATCTGATGCCCCGGATCGAGCGCGGCCAGGGGCTCATCGGCAATCAGGGCAGGCGCGCCCACCGCCAGCGCGCGGGCCAGCAGCACGCGGGCGCGCTCGCCACCCGATAATTCGGTCGCCACCCTGCCTTTCAGATGCAGCACATCGGCCCGCGTCAAGGCGGCGTCGACATGCGCCTCATCCTGCGCGGAAAGGCGCGACAGCGGCCCCAGATGCGGCAATCGACCCAGCGCCACCAGCCGCTCCACCGCCAGCGGCCAGTGCAGCGTCTGTCCTTGCGGCAGATAGGCGATGCGCCGGGCGATCTCCCGCCGGCTGAGCCGCGCGCTGTCGTCGCCGTCGATCAGGACTGTCCCGCCCGACCGCCCGACCAGCCCCAGCAGCGCCCGGATCAGGGTGGATTTGCCGGCGCCATTGGGCCCGATGATGCCCACCAGCTCCCCCGGCTCCAGCAGGAGGTCGGCGTCGTTCACCGCCGGATGCCGGCCCAGCCTGACGGAAAGTCCCTGCGCGCGGATCGTCACCATAGCCGCCGCTCCCGCATCAGGTGCATCAGGAACACGGGAACGCCCAGCAACGCCGTCAGCACCCCCAGCTTGAGTTCGCTGCTGGTCGGGATCAGCCGCACGCCGATGTCCGCCAGCGTCAGCAGCACCGCGCCGCCCAGCATCGAGGGCAGCAATATGGCGGAGGGCGAGCGGTCGGTCAGCGGGCGGACCAGATGCGGCACGATCAGGCCGACAAAGCCTATCGCCCCCGACACCGCCACGGCGCCGCCGACGCCTATGGCCACGCCCAGCATCAGGCGGATGCGCGCCCGGCGAAGATCGATGCCAAGCGCCTGCGCCCCATCCTCGCCCAGCGTCAGCGCGTCCAGCGTCCGCCCGTCGCCAAGCAGCAGCGCCGCGCCCACGGCGACGCAGGGCAACGCGATCCAGACATGGCCATAGGCGCGGTTTTCCAGGCTGCCCATCAGCCAGCTCATGATCTCCATGGCGGCGAAGGGGTTGGGCGACAGGTTGAGCGACAGGCTGATCCCCGCCCCCGCGAGCGTCGCGATGGCGATGCCGGCGAGGATGAGCGTGAGCGGACTTTCCGCCGGGCCGGCGAGCAGGAACAGCGCGCCGATGCCGATCAGGCCGGTCATGATGGCGAGCGCGGGAAGCGCCAGCGGATGCGCCTGCGCCAGCCCGAAATAGAGCGCGCCGACAGCGCCGAGCGCGGCGCAGTTGGACGCCCCCAAGACCGAGGGTTCGGCCAGCGGGTTGCGCAGATAGCCCTGGAGCGCAGCGCCCGCCAGGCCGAGCATCGCGCCGACGATCAGGCCCAGCAGCATGCGGGGCAGGCGCAGGTCGAGAAGGATGGCGCGGGCAACGTCGTCGCCGCCACCGCCAAGGACAGCGAGGATGCGGGCCGGAGAAAGCGGAACGGCGCCAAGCGCGAGGGAAGCCAGCGCGGCGAGCAGGGCCGATGCGATCAGCGCGGGGATGAGCAACGGGTGGCGGCGGGCGCTCATGGCTTGCGCGTTCCTCCCTGCTTGCTACAGCATCTGTCCAGGCGCTCCCTATTCCCGCGAGGGAGTGTGTCGAGGCACGATTTGTTGGGGCGCAGCACAGGGGCCACAGGGTGCGCAGAAGAATGATCCTTGCCGCATTTTGCGCCCTTTCGCTGACCGGCGCCGCGCCGGTTCCGCCAAAACGCATCGTGTCGCTCAACACCTGCGCCGACCAATATGTGCTCGCGCTGGCCGATCCGGCGCAGATCGCAGCGCTCAGCCCCTATGGACATGACCCGGAACTGTCGGCGGCGGTCGGCAAGGCCCGCGCCTTCCGCACCCTCAAACGCCCTTCCGAGGAAGTGCTGGCGCTTCGGCCGGACCTGCTGATCGGCTTTCCGGCGGGCGACAGCGTGGTCGGCGCGCCACCGGGCCGATGGCGGACCCTGGCACTGGCGAGCGCGGACAGTTATGCGATGATCCTGGCGCAGATCCGGCAGGTGGCGGCCGCGGTCGGCCATCCCGAACGGGGCGAGGCGATGATCGCCCGCATGGACCGGGATCTTGCCGCCCTGCCCCGCCCGAAGCATCGCGGCGTCGCCGCCTATTATCAGCGGCGCGGCTATATGACCGGCACCGGCACGCTGGTCGACGACCTGATGCGGCGCGTGGGCCTGGTCAACCTGGCGGCCAGGCTGGGCAAGCCGGCACTGTCGCAGCTTTCGCTGGAGGAGATGATCGCCGCCCGCCCGGACTGGCTGATCGTCGAGGCGGGGAGCGAGAAGGTGGTCGACCAGGGGACCGAGATGCTGCACCATCCGATATTGCGCGCCATTCCGCGCATCCGCGTGCCCCAGGCGTGGACGGTGTGCGGCGGCCCGGCCTATGTCGAGGCCGCCCGAAGCATCACGGCGCAGCTTGACGGCGCGGCGCGCAGGGGCGCGGCGCAGATCAACGCCGCGCCGCGCCCTTAGGCCGTCAGAAGCGCACACGCACGCCGCCGAAGGCCGATCGCCCATAGGTGCCATAACCATAGACCGTGGCGTATTTCGCATCGGTGACATTGTCGATGCGGCCATAGATTTCCAGCTTCTCCATGATCGGGAAAGACGCCCGGACGTTCGCTATCGCATAGCCGTCCAGCCGTACCAGATTGGTCGCGTCGTTGAAGCTGTCGCCCACCATCGTCACGGTGGCGCCGGTCGACAGGCCGAAGGGCCAGACATAATCCGCCGAAACGCTGACCGCGTCGGCGGCGCGGCGCGGCAGCCGGGCGCCCGTATCGCGATCCCGCGCATCGACATGGCTGTAGGCGGCCGTGACGGTCAGCGCATCGACCGGCCTCAGCGTCAGCATCGCCTCCACGCCCTTGGCGCGGGTGCGGTCGAGATTATTATAGCCGCCATAGAGGCCGATCGAATAATCATAGTTGATCTGGTTTCTGGTATCGCGGCGAAACGCCGTGACGGACAGGATCGCCCGGTCGCCGTCGAGCCTCTGGTCAAAACCGATATCGTAGCTTTTCGACCGCTCGGGACTCAGGCCGGCATTGCCGACATCGGCGCCGTAAAGCTGGTAGAGCGACGGCGCCTTGAACCCCTCGCCATAGCTCATGCGGATATTGGTCGCGCCGGCGTTGGGCGTGTAATTGGCGTTGGCGCCGAAGGTCGTCGCGCCGCCGAACTGGCTGTGATCGTCATGCCGCACGCCGCCGGTCAGCGACAGGCCGGCAAGGGGCTTGACGACGGCCAGCGCATAGACGCTGTCGATATCGGCCTTGTGGCGTTCGGTGGAACCGAAGCCGGAAAAGTCATAGTCGGGCCGCTCATGTTCATAGCCGAAGACCAGCTTCGCCTGATCGACCGGCTGGTAGATCCCTTCATATTCGAAGCGCAAATTGGTGCCGGAATAGGCATAAGGCCCGAAAGCGGACGTATAGTCGCGGTCGATGCGGAACCAGGTGACGGCCGCCCGATTGGTGAGCCTGCCGTCGAACAGCGCGAGGTTGAGGCCCGCATAGCCGACATATTGATCCGATTTCGAGGAGTCCGTGGTGCTGTCCACCACGCCATTGTCGGTATCCAGGTCGGCATGGATATAATAGCCGCGCAGGTCGAGGTTGAGGGTATCGGTGAAGGACAGCTTCAGCCTGGCATTGGCGGCGATATTCTCATAGCCGTCCTTTTCGGTGCCGCTGGCGGCGGAGGAAATGCCGTCGGTGTTGAAATAGGCGATGCCGACGCCGCCCGATGCGATGCCGCTGCCGCCCGAAACGTCCGCCTTCGCGTTCAGCGTATTGCTGTAGCCGTAATCGACGGAGGCATTGCCGGCAAAGCCGGTGCCGGGCGTTCCGGTCATGACGTTGACGACGCCGCCGATCGCCTGGCTGCCGTAGACGATCGAGTTGGAGCCGCGCAAAATCTCGATCCGCTGGATATTGCCGGTCAGCAGATTGCCGAAATCGTACATGTCGCCGATGCCGCTGGGGTCGTTGACCTTGACCCCGTCGATCAGCACCAGCGTCTGCGTCGTTTCCGCGCCGCGCAGCGAAACCCCGGTCACGCCGCCCAGGCTGCCGCTGCGGTTGAAGCGCACGCCCGGCGTGGTGGCCAGCAGGTCGACCACGCTGACGCTCTGGCGGGTGCGGATGGTGTCGGCGTCGATCACGGTGACGGCCTGGCCGACCTCGTCGCGCGGCTGTTCGATGCCCAGCGCGGTGACGATGATCTCATCCTCCGCCAGCGCAGGTGCGGCCGCGAGCAAGGCGGCGATGGAAACGGAAATCCTCAACATGTCTGTCTTCCCCCGAGCGCCGATGCAACATGGCTCGGGGCGTCCGCTCATGCGGCCGGACAGGGGAAAATGGCCGGCGCCCGCGCCCTCCCCCACACCGATGCGGCCCCGCGCCGCTTCGTCGCTCAGACGGAGAACACCGTGCCGTGGCCATACCCTGGACCAAGGCAAGAGCGACCATGCGCCGGCAGGTCTCCTGGCTCGCGGGTCAATGCGGCGATGCACGCCTTCCCGGACTTGCGTCCAGTGGCCGGCCCTGGGGGGCCGAAGTGCATCGCGCTCACCGCTTACAGTTGCAGGGACAGCCGCGGATTGGGACGGCTTCCCGTCCGCACCGCATTCCCGTTTTCAGCCCTTCCGGGCACCGGCGCGATCTTCCTTGCGCGCAGGGGCTTTGCCCCGCCCGCGCCGGGCGCCATAAGGGAAAGCGGCGGCCATGCCAAGGGGCAGCCGCGGAAGGAGATTGCATGTCGTTCGCCATCAGCGCCGCCGATGTCGAGGATGCGGCGCGGGTCATCGCCCCCGCCGCCATCCGCACCCCCCTGCTGGAAAATGCGGCGCTCAACGCCCGCTGCGGCCGGCGGGTGCTGGTGAAGTTCGAGGGCGCGCAGCACAGCGGATCGTTCAAGTTCCGCGGTGCCTACAACCGGCTGGCCCGGCTGGACGCCGGGGAGCGAAAGGCAGGCGTCGTCGCCTGGTCATCGGGCAATCACGCGCAGGGCGTCGCCTTTGCGGCGCGCTTGCTGGGGATCGCGGCGACGATCGTGATGCCGGCCGACGCGCCCGCGATCAAGACGGCGAACACGCGGGCGCTGGGCGCCGAAGTCGTTGCCTATGACCGCTTCACCGATAACCGGGAGGAGATCGCCACGCGGCTGGCGACCGAGAGGGGCGCGGTGCTGGTGCCGTCCTTCGACGATCCCTTCATCATGGCGGGCCAGGGCACGATCGGGCTGGAGATCATGGAGCAGGCCGCCGAAGCAGGCGCGAAGATCGGCCAGATCCTGGTCAATTGCGGCGGCGGCGGCATGGTGTCGGGGATTGCGACGGCGGTGAAGGCGCGCATGCCCGAGGTCAACATCCATGCGGTGGAACCGGAAGCGTTCGACGATACGGCGCGGTCCCTGGCCAGCGGCAAGCGGGAAAGCGTGTCGCCCGATGCGCGGTCGATCTGCGACGCACTGCTGTCTCCCACGCCGGGAGCGCTGACCTTTCCCATCAACCAGGCGCTGTTGTCCGGGGGCCTGGCGGTGAGCGACGCTCAGGTGCGCGACGCGATGCGCTTTGCCTTTTCCGTGCTCAAGCTGGTGGTCGAGCCGGGCGGAGCCGCATCGCTGGCGGCCATGCTGGCCGGGATTGCTCCGCCTGCCGATGGGGCCGGCGTCGTGGTGCTTTCAGGCAGCAATGTCGATCCCGACAGCTATGCCCGGATCATAGGCGGCGGCGCATGATGCGGCTGATGGGGGCAGTGCTGGCTGGCGGGCGGTCCAGCCGGTTCGGCAGCGACAAGGCGCAGGCGATGCTGGAGGGGCGCACCCTGCTGGACCATGCGGTCGAGGCTCTCGGCCGCCATGTCGAAACCGTCGTGGTATGCGGCCGGCAGGTGGAGGGCATGATCGGGCTGGCGGATCGGCCCGCCGCGGACATGGGGCCGTTGGGCGGCCTCAACGCGGCGCTGCATCATGCCCTGGCGCAGGGTTATGACGCCGTGCTGACGACCGGGTGCGACGTGCCCGCCTATCCGGACGGCCTGGCGCTGGCCCTGATCGGCCCTGAACCCGCCATCCTCAAGGGGCAGCAACTGGCCGGATTCTGGCCCGCTTCGCTGGCGGGCGAACTGGATGCCCATCTGGCGGAGGACAATAACAGATCGATCCGGGGCTGGCTGGAGCGGGTCGGCGCCCGGATCGTCGACCGGCCCGAATTCGTGCTGCCCAACATCAACCGGCCGGAGGATCTGCAGGCTCTGGCAAAGGACAGTCGATGAATGGAGTGCTTCCGCCAAGGCACCTGAACGAGGCAAGCCGCGAAAGCATCCCGTTCCGGCTTTGAA
>JGI24737J22298_10000933_pt1 | contig 10377 bp, 6 predicted proteins | sample KBSCornC3_FD_22298 | JGI IMG/M metagenome (IMG submission 22298) | reverse complement strand
CCAAATACACCAAAACAGCACCGTGATTATTATAGTAGTCAGTAATTTCGGGTACATTTAAAGTCGTGGTATAGCCGTTAATACTATTGTCGAGCGCAAAATTTGGAGTGGTATCAAAAATAGTGGTAGCGCTCGGGCTGGTAGTTACATATTCCTTTTTACACGATGTTGCAGCAAGTACTATAGTGCAGCAAATTAAAGTCAAGATTTTTTTCATAAAGTATTGCGTTAGTTATATAACTGTTTGAACAAAAAATTGTTCAAAGGTTTAAACGTTTTTTAAATTATTTTATTTCGAACCTTATTTCCTGATGTTTTTTCGCCACTTTTGATTAACTAATACCTTAGTTTAACTTTGGCTATGCATAAGTCCTTTTTGCTTTTATTGTTACTGATACCAACATATTGCCTTGCCCAAATAAAAATTACCGGCAAAGTGATTAATATGACCGATACCAAACCTGTGCCCAACGCAAGTGTATTTTTAAACAACGCCCAGGTAGGCAATAAAACGGCCGATGACGGAACTTTTACTTTAAGTAATGTAAAGCCCGGCAAATATGATTTTATTATATCTATAGTAGGTTATGAAACCTACACCTATAGTTTGCAAACGGGCAGTGCCGACGTCAATTTCGGTACCATCAGCATTATCCCCAAAACCTTTCAGCTAAATGAGGTTAGGATCAGGCCTGATCCTAACCGTGAAAAATACTATGCCATTTTCAGGCAGCAATTTTTAGGCTATTCAGACAATGCCGCCAAATGTAAAATCCTGAACTCAGATGTGCTTGACTTCGATTATGATGAAGCTACCCGAATCTTAAAAGCTACTTCTCACGATTTTTTGGAGATTGAAAACAAGGCACTGGGTTATAAGATCCGATACAAATTGACCAACTTCAATTACAACCCGGCAAAAGCTATGTTGTATTATGAGGGAATCTCCAACTTCGAAGACCTGAAGGGAACCGAAAAACAAAAGCGTAAATGGCGTAAAGAACGACAATTAGCGTACCTTGGTTCATATATGCATTTCTATCGGTCGGCTATAAAAGATAGTCTCACACAAGAAAACTTTGTTGTGATGCGCCTGATCCGTAAACCCAATTCAAATTACCACGGTGGCCTCAATAATAAATACCTGCAAAGTCTTGTCAATAAACCCTTAGACAGGGCCGACTTTTTCAAGCTAACAGACCAGGACGGCTTATTTGCTATAGGATTTACCGATTGCCTGTATGTTATGTATACTAAAAAAGGCCGAACCCCTTCGGATAATACCGTACAGGCTTTTAATATGCCTAACAATGCCACAACTATTATTTCTTTCGATGAGCCATATGCCTTTTTTGACAACAATGGTATTGTAGCTAATCCTCATTCCGTAATCTATGAAGGTGACTGGGGCATAAGTCGTGTTGCCGAAATGTTACCGGTTGATTATGAGCCGGTGGTAGATAAAAAGTAAGTCTGACAAAATTATGCCGTTGCGAGCATAGCGCGGCAATGGCACAGGAGCAGAGCCGCTCTGTACAGTATGCGATTGCCGCGTTGCACCCCGCGCTCTGTCCCATCTCGCTCCTCGCAATGACATTTTTTTCAATTTAAAACCTCTCCTTAAACAAAAACCCCGTTCCAAAAGAAACGGGGTTTTAATATTACTCACAGTACTGCAAAATTACTTTTGCTCTTCCTGCTCTGGCTTTTTGCTTTCACCTTTCCTGTCGGTAATTTTGATCTCCTTGGTTTCGGTATCAAAATCAACTACCATTACGTCACCTTCGGCTAATTCACCTTTAAGGATCTCTTCGGCAATTGGGTCTTCCAGGTATTTCTGGATGGCACGTTTAAGCGGCCTCGCACCAAATTGCGAGTCATAACCTTTATCGGCAATGAAATCTTTTGCAGCATCGGTAAGCTCAATTTTGAAACCTAAGCCATTTACACGGCTAAACAGATAAGCAAGCTCGATATCGATGATCTTGAAGATCTCTTCTTTACCTAATGAGTTAAATACGATAACATCATCAATACGGTTCAGGAACTCAGGAGCAAATGCACGTTTCAATGCATTCTCAATAACACCACGTGAATGGCTTTCGGCCTGTAAAGTTTTAGCGTTGGTGCTGAAACCTACACCCTGGCCAAAGTCTTTCAACTGGCGGGCACCGATATTTGATGTCATGATGATGATCGTATTCCTGAAATCAACCTTGCGGCCTAATGAATCGGTCAACTGACCTTCATCCAACACCTGTAACAGGATATTGAATACATCAGGGTGAGCTTTTTCGATCTCATCCAATAACACTACGGCATAAGGTTTACGGCGTACTTTTTCAGTTAACTGTCCACCTTCTTCATAACCTACATAACCCGGAGGCGCACCTACTAAACGAGATACCGCGAATTTCTCCATGTACTCGCTCATGTCAATCTGGATCAGGGCATCTTCAGTGTCGAACATAAAACGGGCAAGCTCTTTAGCAAGTTCGGTTTTACCAACACCTGTAGGGCCCAGGAAGATGAATGAACCAATAGGTTTTTTAGGATCTTTCAAACCGGCACGGGTACGTTGTATAGCGCGGGTAAGCTTTTTGATAGCTTCATCCTGACCAATGATCTTGCTGGCAACAGTATCGCTCATATGCAACAGCTTCTGGCTGTCGGCCTGGCCTACACGTTGTACAGGGATGCCGGTCATCATAGATACTACCTCAGCAACATTATCTTCGGTTACAGTGTAACGTTTTGATTTTGTTTCGGCTTCCCAAACAGCTTTTGCCTGGTCAAGCTCAACTAACAAATTCTTTTCAGTATCACGCAATTGGGCAGCTTCTTCGTATTTCTGACTGCGGACAACTTTATTTTTCTCGATCTTGATCTGTTCGATCTTTTGCTCAATATCTAAAATGTTTTGAGGCACATGGATATTGGTTAAGTGAACACGTGAACCTGCTTCATCAAGCGCGTCGATAGCCTTGTCCGGTAAAAACCTGTCGGTGATGTAACGGGTGGTTAAGTTAACGCAAGCATTGATAGCTTCTGGAGTATAAGTAACACCGTGGTGCTCTTCATATTTATCCTTAATGCGGTTCAGGATCTCGATAGTTTCAGTCGGCGTAGCCGGCTCAACCATTACTTTTTGGAAACGACGGTCCAAAGCACCATCTTTTTCAATGTACTGGCGGTATTCATCTAAAGTGGTTGCGCCAATGCATTGTATCTCTCCCCTCGCCAAAGCCGGTTTAAACATGTTCGATGCATCAAGCGAACCTGAAGCACCACCAGCACCTACTATAGTATGGATCTCGTCAATAAATAAAATTACATCAGGTGATTTTTCCAGTTCGTTCATTACCGCTTTCATACGCTCTTCAAACTGGCCACGGTATTTGGTACCGGCAACCAATGAGGCTAAATCAAGTGTAACTACACGCTTGTTGAACAATACACGTGATACTTTGCGCTGAACAATGCGCAATGCAAGACCTTCGGCAATGGCCGATTTACCTACACCCGGTTCACCTATTAATATAGGGTTGTTCTTTTTACGGCGCGATAGAATTTGCGACACCCTTTCGATCTCTTTTTCACGACCAACAATAGGGTCAAGCTTGCCATCTTCGGCGGCGCGGGTTAAATCGCGGCCAAAGTTATCAAGCACCGGTGTTTTTGATTTAATGTCAGATACTTTTTTAGGCTGGCTAAATGACTCTTCTTCTTTAAAGTCATCGTCGCCACCTGTAGGTGATCCCGGCATTTCGTCAGTAACATCGTTTTTATGTGATTCAACTTCACCCTTAAATACCTCGTAGTTTACATTAAACTGTACCAGTATTTGTGAGGCGATGTTGTCCTCATCGCGAAGGATGGACAACAGCAGGTGCTCTGTACCAATTACATCGCTTTTAAATATTTTGGCTTCCAGATAAGTTATCTTCAATACCTTCTCGGCCTGTTTTGTTAACGGGATGCTGCCGATATGTACGTTTGTTCCAATAGTTCCCTTTACTGCATCCTCAACGGCGCGGCGAAGTTTTGCGGTATCAACGTTCAATCCCTTCAGCAATTTAATTGCTACACCATCCCCATCGCGGATAAGCCCAAGCAAAAGATGTTCAGTACCTATATAGTCATGCCCAAGACGTAATGCCTCTTCCCTGCTATATTGAATAACATCTTTTACCCTCGGCGAAAATTTAGCTTCCATATATACCTTTCTAATTATTGAACGCCCTAATGTATAAATTATGATTTTACAAATTACGACGCCTGTTTTACTTTCATCAACAATATTGCCAACATTTAATGCTTTGCAGAAACAGACATTGTTATGATACGCAATGTATCAAAGTTTGGTATCAATCGGCAGTTTTTATCTGAAAAGCCCGCTAACAAGCATTTTTTTTACAATATACGAACGAAACTTACCTGTTTGATATAAATATCTTAAAAAAGTTTAAACAAATTTCAAATATTTAATAACATTTCCACCATTTAAGGCATTTCGTCATAAACATGACAATTAGGCATTAGCCAGCAGATATCGTCATATAACTTTATATACGGGAAACCCGCGGTGATGGTTGTGCTTCTTTGCTTAAGGTTCAATTAAATTTAAATTAACATTATAACTCAAAAAACAACTTAAAATTACTACCCCCTAATCATTAATCTACAACCTCCGTTTCATCTATTTTAGCCATATTTGAATTTCTATTTATTGATCCAATTATAATGGCAGACGAAAAGATAATTTTTTCAATGGCCGGGGTGAGCAAAGTTTATCCCCCGCAAAAAACAGTATTAAAAAACATATACCTGTCGTTTTTTTACGGCGCAAAAATTGGCGTTATCGGCTTAAATGGATCCGGTAAATCGTCATTGCTCAAAATTATTGCAGGTATTGATAAAACTAATATAGGCGAAGTGGTGTTTTCGCCGGGCTATACCGTTGGCTACCTGAGCCAGGAACCCGAGCTCGACCCTGAAAAAACCGTGCGCGAAATAGTTGAGGAAGGTGTTTCTGAAACTACCGCACTATTAAAGGAGTACGAAGAGATCAACGAAAAATTCGGTCTTCCGGAATATTACGAAGATGCCGATGCCATGGAAAAACTCATGAACCGCCAGGGCGAATTACAGGATAAAATTGATGCGGTAAACGCCTGGGAGTTGGACAGCAAACTGGAACGTGCTATGGATGCCCTCCGTTGCCCGGAGCCTGATACCAAAATTTCAGTACTATCAGGAGGCGAGCGCCGTCGCGTAGCTTTATGCCGCCTGCTGCTTAAAGAACCTGATGTTTTATTGCTTGATGAGCCTACCAACCACTTGGATGCCGAATCTATTGATTGGCTGGAACAACATTTACAACAATATAAAGGAACAGTTATCGCGGTAACGCACGACAGGTACTTCCTTGATAACGTTGCCGGCTGGATCCTGGAGCTTGACCGTGGAGAAGGAATCCCATGGAAAGGAAATTACTCCTCATGGCTTGATCAAAAAGCCAAACGTTTGGCACAGGAAGAAAAGAGCGAGAGCAAACGTCAGAAGACCCTGGAACGCGAGCTGGAGTGGGTGCGCATGGGCCCGAAAGGTCGCCACGCCAAGTCAAAAGCCCGTTTAGGCAATTACGAAAAACTTGCATCCGAGGAAACCAAAGAACGCGAAGAAAAACTGGAGTTGTTCATTCCGCCGGGCCCGCGTTTGGGTAACGTGGTGATCGAGGCCAATAACGTTAGCAAATCATACGGCGACAAATTATTGTTTGATAACCTGAGCTTCTCATTGCCTCCGGCCGGGATTGTTGGTATTATTGGCCCCAACGGTGCCGGCAAAACAACGCTGTTCCGATTAATCACTGGACAAGATCAGCCAGATGCAGGTACTTTCCGTGTGGGCGAAACCGTAGCCTTAGGTTATGTTGACCAGATGCATGACGACCTTGACCCTAACAAATCTGTTTGGGAAAACGTAACCGGCGGTTTGGAAACCATTATGGTGGGTAACCGCCCGTTAAATTCAAGGGCATATGTATCCAAGTTTAACTTTAACGGTGCCGATCAGCAGAAAAAAGTAGGTGTTCTATCAGGCGGTGAGCGTAACCGAGTACACTTATCTATTACCCTCAAAAAAGGGTCGAACGTATTGCTGCTGGATGAGCCCACCAACGATATTGACGTAAACACTCTGCGTGCATTAGAAGAGGCACTGGAAAACTTTGGCGGCTGTGCCGTAGTGATCAGCCACGACCGCTGGTTCCTCGACCGCATCTGTACGCATATCCTGGCATTTGAAGGTAACTCACAGGTTTACTTCTTTGAAGGAAACTATTCTGATTATGAAGAAAACCGGAAGAAACGCTTAGGCGATGTTGCTCCGAAAAGGATTAAATATAAAAAGTTGACGGCATAATTGCCCCCTCTAAATCTCCCTCTAAAAGGGGAGATTTTTAATATTTTATTAATATGGAGAACCTTGTTGGACTACTAAGCAAATATGGTTTTGAACCACGATCCCAACCTTTGGCACTTGCCATCTTGGCAGCAATTCCTTTTGAACTTCCAGAAGACTACCTATTTTACCTGAAGAATTACGAAACATTTGAAGATTTTATCGTTAGTGAGTACGTTAGCCTTTGGACGGCAGATGAACTTTTAGAAACCAACGAGGGGTTCGGGATTACAGAAAATCTACCTAATGTTTTTGGCATAGGTGGCAATGGCGGCGGTGAATTTATAGGTATTGAGTTTTTAAGTAACGGGACTCATCGCATAATTCTTTCCGACTTAGTGAGTTTGGAAGAAGAATATTTTATAGAGATAGGCAAGTCTTTTTCAGATATGCTTATCCGATTGGATAATGGCAGAGAATGGTTTGAATAAAATTTAAAACAATAAAGCCACTTAACAGAGTGGCTTTATTGTTTATGCATGATACCAAAGCTTACTTTATACCATAATGATCATTCATCAATTTCTCAAACAAACCGCTCGGTAAAATCGCTTTCAGTGTAGGCACGATAGTTTGGCCAACCTGCCCAACCAAATAGCGGTGTTTAGGGCTTGATGAAGCTACTATCGAAACCAGCTTTTTAGCTAACGATTCCGGACTTGGGGCAATGCTTTCGTCTTTTTCCATAGCGGCAACTGCTGCATTATATTCGGTTTCCAGTTTATCGTTTTTGATCGGGAATTTAACCTTAGCGCGGTTCTGGCTAAAATCCGATTTAAAATCACCCGGATTAAGCAGCGTTACTTTAACACCTGTATTACGCAGTTCCATCCTTAAACTTTGCGAGTAGCCTTCAATAGCATATTTTGAGGCGCTGTACATACCCTGGTATGGCAAACCGAATAAACCAGCTAACGAGCTGATATTTACAATAAGTCCCTGACCTTTTTCGATCATACCCGGCAATACTGCCGAACTAACACGGATCACACCAAAAAAGTTAACCTCAAACTGTTGCTTCGCACTTTCAACCGGCATAGCATAAGCCGGACCAGTTACACCATTGCCGGCATTGTTCACCAATACGTCGATTTTGCCTTCGGCCTTAATAATGGTGTCGATTGCTGCCTTTACCGAAGCATCGTCGGTAACATCAAGTTGAACAGGTTTAAACGATACAGATTTCATGCGGTCGAGGTTACGTGATGACCCGTAAACCGTATGGCCTGCCGCCTGCAGTGCACTGGCACAAGCTAAGCCAATACCAGAAGATGCTCCTGTTACTAATATTACCTTTTTCATTGTTTGTAAGGGTGAGTTTGTTTTATTGTTTATTGGTTTGATGGTGCCGTTTTTTGGCAACGTAAAGATGTGAATTTATAATGCAGCAAAGCAAGGGGATAGATTAAAAATAATGCTGGCTACATAAAAAATTCATGATGGGAGAAGGAGGTTAAAACACATATCGTCATGCTGAACTTGTTTCAGCACCCCATAAGCAAAGCCGCTTGCATGGCCCCTTAGCGTATGGGGTCCCGAAATAAATTCGGGATGACGGATATTTATATGTAATCTCTTCTCCACAGGCCACAGGAATTTCCCTACTCAGCATGACGGTTAGGGATCTATCCTTCCTTTATCCCCTCCTCACCCGGCGCGTGGATCTGTTGCAGGGATAGAGGGATCAGTTTCTTAGTTTTCAGATAAGTAATACCCACAATAATCATAGTCATGCTACCGCCAAACAACACCGACGGAACGGTGCCTAACAATTGCGCCGCCGTACCCGATTCAAAAGCACCTATCTCGTTAGATGAACCAATGAACATCTGGTTCACTGCCGATACCCGGCCACGCATATGATCGGGCGTTAAAAGCTGCATCAGGGTACCACGGATGATCACACTGATACTATCAAAAGCACCTTCGGTAAATATAAACAACAGCGACAAATAAAAATTAGTAGATAAACCGAAGCATATAATAGACAAGCCGAAACCCGTCACTGCAATAAGCAAGTTACGCCATGGTTTTCCCATTGGCGAAAAACGCGTCATCACCAGCATGGTCAATACTGCACCCAAAGACGACATGGCCCTCATGATACCCAATCCTTCGGCACCTACTTTTAATATTTCGTTGGCAAAAACCGGTAGTAAAGCCACAGCACCACCAAAAAACACCGAGAACAGGTCAAGGCTCATGGCGCCGATCATCATCTTATTTCCAAATACAAAATGGATCCCTTCAGAAAGGCTTTTCCAGATACTTTCTTTAGGGACATATTGCGCCGGATATTGCCTGAGCATGTATACCAACACCAGCGATACCAATAGCAAAAACAAGATACAGCTAAAAGTGGCGGTAATACCTGTTAAGCCCGGTATCACTTTGTCCGCGTAACCATATATCAAGCCACCAGCCGCCGGACCCAAAATAGATGCCACCTGCCAGCTACTGCTACTCCAGGTACTGCCGTTTGGATACAACTCTTTCGGAATACTGTTGGCATAAATGGTGAATGTTGCCGGGCCATAAAAGGCACGGGCTACGCCATTGCAAAATATCATAGCATACATAATGGGCACAATCCAACCTGTATGAATAATGCCACTCATGCTTTTAAGGGTAGCAGTAAACATTACCAGTGATGTAAGCAATACGCCGCTAAAGATCAGCAAAAGCATTTTACGCTTTTCAGATTTATCAGCTATATAACCGCCATAAAGTGCGATGCCAATAGCCGGAATAGCCTCGCATAAGCCAATGAGGCCAAGGGCTATTTTACTATGGGTAATGCTGTAGATATAAAAGCCGAGTACCACGGCCTGCATAGAATATGCAAAGGTGAAACAAAAACGCATGCCTATGTAAGATCTGAAATCTTTATAACGCAATGCTGCAAAGGAGTCTATTTTCCGGGGTTTACTATCGCCTTCTTCGGTCACTATTTATTAATTTTTAGATGCGTCGCAAAGGTAGATACGATTTAAGGATTTTTAGAGATTAAAAATCATTTTTCTCATAACAGTTTTTTTATAACCTCATTGCGAGGCACGAAGCAATCCCAAGCTATACAGAGCTAACCTGTTTATAGCGGATTGCTTCGTGCCTCGCAATGACGAGAAGTAGAGCAAGGGCTTACAACCCGTGCTGATCTATCAAATAAATAAATGCAGCCATACCTGCCGCACCAAGCTCGAGCTCACGTTTGTTTACGTTTTCAAAAACGTCTTTCGCGGTATGGTGTAAATCGAAATACCGTTGTGAATCCGGGCGGAAGCCAATCAATACTACTCCCGGTATCGTTTCTTTCAACGGCTCAATATCCGTACCTGCCCCTCCGATGGTTAACTTGTCAACATCGTATGGCTCCAGGATTGATTTGAAGTTATCATTCACTTTTTTAATAAAGTCTTTTGATACATCGGCAAAGCTAAATCCACGTGGAGTAAAACCGCCTTCGTCTGTTTCAATAGCGGCAATGTGTTGCTCTTTATTTTGAGCAGCCAGCTCGGCATATTTAGTGCCGCCTTTATGGCCGTTCTCTTCGTTCATAAAAAGCACAGCACGCACCGAGTTTTTAGGTTTGTATCCTACTGCTTTAAAAATACGCAATACTTCAACCGACTGCATTACACCTGTACCATCGTCATGAGCACCCTCGGCCAGGTCCCATGAATCAAGATGGCCACCAACGGTAATGAATTTATTAGGATTTTCAGAGCCGGTAATTTCGCCTATAACGTTATATGATTTTACATCGGCCAATAACTCACAGTTTTGTTTAAAGTAAAATTTAGCGGCAGGAAATTTCCTCATTTTAAGCATGGCACTCAGCTTATTCGCGGCTTTTGTAGAGATAGCCGCGGCCGGAATCATTTTACTGCCAGGGGCAGCAAGCGTAGCGCC
>JGI24737J22298_10000932_pt1 | contig 10384 bp, 7 predicted proteins | sample KBSCornC3_FD_22298 | JGI IMG/M metagenome (IMG submission 22298) | reverse complement strand
GTGGTGGGAGCAGGCACAAAAAGCATTGGAGCGCTGTCATGCTAAAGGCAATTATAATACAAAAGATATAGCAGCAATAGGTATAGCATACCAAATGCATGGCCTGGTATTGGTTGATAAAGATCAAAATGTTTTACGCGATAGTATTATATGGTGCGATAGCCGCGCTGTTGAAATTGGCGATAAAGCTTTTGCCACCATTGGCGAAGAGCATTGCTTATCGCACCTGCTCAATTCGCCGGGTAACTTTACGGCCTCAAAACTGGCCTGGGTAAAGGAAAACGAACCGGAGATCTACAGTAAAATTGATAAGATCATGTTGCCTGGCGATTTTATTGCCATGAAACTTACCGGCGAGATCACCACATCGGTATCGGCATTGTCTGAAGGTGTATTTTTCGACTTCAAAACCAATGGCATCTCCAAAGAGATCATCAATTATTTTGGTTTTGACGAAAGCCTGTTCCCGGTCATTAACCCTGTATTTTCTTCGCACGGAACCTTGCAGGCATCCGTTGCCGAAAAACTGAATTTAAAGGCAGGTATTCCGGTTACTTATAAATCCGGCGACCAGCCCAATAATGCCCTTTCATTAAACGTACTTCACCCTGGCGAGGTAGCTGCCACTGCAGGTACCTCGGGCGTGATATATGGTGTGGATGATCAGTTGGTTTATGACCAGCAATCGCGCATCAATACCTTTGCGCACGTTAATTATGCCGATGAGCAAAAGAGGCTTGGTGTACTGCTTTGCATTAACGGAACCGGCAGTTTGTATCGCTGGGTAAAAAACACCTTCGGCACAGGCTATACCTATAACCAAATGAACGCAGAAGCTGAAAAAGCACCTCTGGGCAGCGAAGGCTTACAGGTACTGCCTTTTGGCAATGGTGCCGAGCGTATGTTAAATAATAAGCAGGTAGGCGCGCATTTTCAAAATATCGACCTTAACCTGCATACCCCGGCGCATATTTTCAGGGCGGTACAAGAGGGGATAGCCTCATCATTCCGTTATGGTTTTGATATTATGCGTGGCAATGGCATGAACCCAACTGTGATCCGTGCCGGCAAAAGCAACCTTTTCCTGAGCGATCTGTTCACCCAAACTTTTGTAAATGCCACGGGCGTTCCTGTCGAGCTCTATAATAACGACGGCAGCGTAGGCGCAGCCTTAGGTGCAGGTATTGGCGCAGGCATCTTCAAATCACCGGCTGAGGCATTCAGTAATATCAAAGCCATTAAACTCGTTGAACCTACTACAGACCAATTTGAACCGGTTTACCAGGAGTGGAAAGCGCTTTTAGATTTCAAGCTGAAAGCTTAAAGCAAAATGCTGAAAGCAAAGAAATTCAACTACTACCAAATAAAAAATCACTAATTCAATAACTCACTAATTCAATAATTAAAATGATAGTAACAGGCGAAAAAGAATTTTTTAAAAAAATAGGCCAGATCAAATTTGAAGGCCTTGAATCAGACAACCCACTGGCGTTTCGCTGGTATGACGCGGACAGGGTAGTGGCCGGCAAAACCATGAAAGATCATTTACGCTTTGCAGGTGCTTATTGGCATTCGTTCTGCGGTAATGGTGCCGATCCGTTTGGCGGCGCTACGCACGTTTTTCCATGGGATGAAAAAGCTGACGCAGTTGAGCGCGCTAAAGACAAAATGGATGCAGCGTTTGAGTTCCTTACCAAAATGAACCTGCCTTACTACTGTTTCCACGATGTTGATGTGGTTGACTATGGCAATGATGTTGCCGAAAATGATCGCCGTTTACAGGCTTTGGTTGATTATGCCAAACAAAAGCAAGCTGCCAGCGGTGTAAAACTGCTTTGGGGTACTGCAAACCTGTTCAGCCACAAACGTTATATGAATGGTGCGTCAACCAACCCTGATTTTCATGTGTTAGCACATGCCGGTGCGCAGGTAAAAGCGGCACTTGACGCGACGATTGCATTAGGCGGCGAAAATTATGTTTTCTGGGGTGGCCGTGAAGGTTATATGAGCCTGCTGAATACCAATATGAAACGCGAACAGGAGCATTTGGCTAAGTTTTTACATACTGCTAAAGATTATGCCCGCAAGCAAGGTTTTAAAGGCACGTTCTTTATTGAGCCAAAACCATGCGAGCCAACCAAACACCAGTATGATTATGATGCGGCCACCGTATTAGCTTTTTTACAGAAATACGACCTGATCAACGATTTTAAACTGAACCTTGAAGTTAATCACGCGACTTTAGCAGGTCATACTTTCCAGCACGAGCTACAGGTTGCTGCCGATTCAGGTTTATTAGGTTCGATAGATGCCAACCGCGGTGACACGCAAAATGGCTGGGATACCGACCAGTTCCCTAACGATATCAATGAAGTAACCGAGTGCATGCTGATTATTCTTGAGGCAGGCGGTTTCCAGGGCGGTGGTATTAACTTTGATGCCAAGATCCGCCGTAACTCAACTGACCCGGCTGATTTGTTCTACGCTCACATTGGTGGCATGGACCTTTTTGCAAGGGCTTTGGTTACTGCTGATAATATTTTGCAAAAATCAGAATACAAAAAATTACGTACCGACAGGTATGCTTCATTTGACGCCGGTACCGGGAAAGATTTTGAAGAGGGTAAGGTTTCTTTGGAAGATTTGCGTAACTATGCGATAGCTAACGGCGAACCTAAAGTGACAAGCGGTAAACAAGAATACATCGAAAATTTGATAAATCGATATATATAGTTTATAATTGTCAATCATACATATTAAACCCAAAGACAAACCAAAACAATGAACCTCAAAACCCTTTCAAATGGCGATTATGCTGTTTTCTTTATCTACTTTATAATTGTTGCCAGTTACGGCTGGTGGGTGTATAAGCGTAAACACAACGCCGATGCCACCTCAAAAGACTATTTTTTGGCCGAAGGGTCGTTAACCTGGTGGGCTATCGGAGCATCGCTCATCGCCTCAAATATCTCTGCCGAACAATTTATAGGTACAAGTGGGTCTGCGTTTAAAATGGGCTTAGCCATATCTACTTACGAGTGGATGGCCGCTATCACCCTCATCATTGTGGCGGTTTTCTTTATCCCGGTATATCTTAAAAATAAGATTTTTACCATGCCGCAGTTCCTGCATCAGCGGTATAACGGAACAGTAGCCATGATCATGGCCATATTTTGGCTGTTGCTGTACATTGTGGTTAACTTAATGTCAATCCTTTACCTCGGTGCATTAGCTGTCAGCGGTATTTCAGGTCTTGATATTCACCTGTGTATCTGGTTGCTGGCCATATTCTCGGCAGTTATTACACTGGGCGGTATGAAGGTTATCGGCTATACCGACGTTATCCAGGTAGCGGTATTGATATTGGGTGGTTTAATGGCATCTTACCTTGCACTTACTTTGTTAAGCGAAAAAGAAGGTACAACAGGCTTGCTCAATGGTTTCAAGATCCTGCATAGCGAAGCTACTGATCACTTCCATATGATCTTTAAAAAGGATAATCCAAATTACATGGATCTTCCTGGTTTATCTGTTCTGATAGGCGGCATGTGGATCACTAACCTTAACTATTGGGGCTGTAACCAGTATATTACCCAAAGGGCTTTGGGCGCAAACCTTAAAACTGCCCGCGGCGGGATCCTGTTTGCAGCTTTCCTTAAGTTGCTGATGCCTGTTATTGTGGTGTTGCCGGGTATTGCTGCTTACCTGTTATACCAAAAAGGGATGTTCCACCAGGAAATGGCGAGTTCATCTGGAGTTTTGGATCCTAACAAAGCGTATCCATCACTGTTAAACTTATTGCCCAGCGGCTTAAAAGGCCTTTCATTTGCTGCGTTAACGGCTGCTATCGTAGCGTCATTAGCAGGTAAAGCAAACAGTATTGCTACCATCTTTACGTTAGATATTTACAAAAAAGCAATCAACCCTGAAGCTACCGATAAAAAACTGGTTAACCTGGGTAAAATCTCGGTGCTTGTTGCTTTGTTATTAGGTATCCTGTTATCAGAGCTTATCGGTAAAGCATTAATGGGCGAAGGTAAGCAAGGCTTCCAATACATCCAGGAATATACAGGCTTCGTATCTCCGGGTATCTTTGCCATGTTCATCCTTGGTTTCTTCTGGAAAAAAGCTACTTCAAACGCTGCTTTATTTGCAACTATCGGTGGTTTCATATTCTCATGCTTCTTTAAACTTTGCCCAAGGTTTATTGATCTGAGTTTCCTGTCGCCATATGGCTTCTCAAAATTAGCCTTGCAGGATGATAAGGTAACCAAACTATATGAAATCCCTTTCCTTGACCGTATGGGTTTTGTATTTATTCTCTGCGTTATCGGTATGTATATTATTTCAAAAATTGATCAGGCCAGGGGCATTACTACAAACGGCCTTGAAATTGATGGCTCAATGTTTAAAACTTCAAGAGGATTTTTAGCTGGCGCCTTAATTGTAACAGGTATTGTGGTTGCATTGTACTCAATTTTCTGGTAGCAGAAATTTCACCAATAGATAAAAAGGCGATGGGGTGATAACCTCATCGCCTTTTTTGTTCATAGTAGTTGTTTTTACCCGTTAACGAAAACGTTTGCGTGGATTGTTTAGGCTTATTACTTCCAACTTGCCCGTATGATGTGTAATTTGCCGCTTACAAGTATAAACTACTATACCGCTAACTCTGGTATATATCTGTTAATAACCAATGAAGAATTTTTTAGATCAGGATTTTTTACTTCAAACCAAAACGGCGCAGCGCTTATATCATGAGTTCGCCAGCCATCAGCCTATTATTGATTATCATTGCCACCTGCCGCCAGATCAGATTGCTGATGATATCAATTTTAAAAACATAACCCAGATCTGGCTTTATGGCGATCATTACAAATGGCGCGCTATGCGGGCAAATGGTGTTAATGAAGCCTATATCACCGGTAATAAAACCGACGAGGAAAAGTTTATGCAATGGGCCGCTACGGTTCCGTACACTTTGAGAAACCCGCTATATCATTGGACACACCTTGAATTGCAGCGTTATTTTGGCATAAATGAATTGCTTTCACCAGCATCGGCACAAAAAATATATGCTCAGTGTAACGAAAAGCTGCAATCACCGGAGTTTAGCATTCGTAACATCCTTAAAAGCAAAAATGTAGAAGTTGTTGGTACTACCGATGACCCATTGGATAACCTTAGCTACCATCAAAAACTAAAACAAGACGGATACAGTGTTAAAGTATTGCCAGCCTACCGCCCCGATAAAGCTATGAACGCCGATGACATTGCCGGGCTCAACAAATACATTGACCAACTGGAATCAGTGGCAAATGTATCCATATCTAACATTGATGAATATCTTTCGGCCTTAAAAGTAAGGCACGATTACTTCGCTGAAAATGGTTGCAAATTGTCAGATCATGGTTTGGAGCAGATCTATGCTGAAGATTATACCGATGCTGAAATTGCAACGATCTTTAATAAGATAAGAAATAACGAGGTTTTGTTGCCTTTAGAGATCCTGAAATTCAAATCGGCAATGTTGTACTACTTTGCTATTTGGGATTATGAAAAGGGCTGGGTACAGCAGTTTCACCTTGGTGCATTGCGTAATAACAATGCGCGTGCTTTAACCAATTTGGGACCTGATACCGGCTGGGATTCTATAGGCGATTTTGCACAAGGCAGGGCATTATCCAAATTTCTGAACAGACTGGATACCACTAACCAGTTAGCTAAAACCATTATTTATAACCTTAACCCTGCCGATAATGAGCTGTTTGCTACCATGGTGGGCAATTATAACGATGGTTCGGTAGCCGGTAAAATGCAGTTTGGATCGGCCTGGTGGTTTTTGGATCAGAAGGATGGCATGATCAAGCAATTAAACGCGTTATCAAACATGGGCCTGCTGAGCCGTTTGGTTGGGATGCTTACCGATTCAAGGAGCTTTATGTCGTTCCCGAGGCATGAGTATTTCCGCAGGTTGCTTTGTAACCTGTTGGGTGATGACATTGAAAACGGCGAATTACCAAACGATATTGAATGGACAGGAAAGATCGTGAGTGATATTTGCTATTTTAACGCCAAAAACTATTTCAATTTTTAAATGAGCAATATCGAAAATACAAAAGGGAGCATCCTGTCGTTCGGCGAATTATTATTACGCATGTGCCCGGACGGTGAAGGGCAGTGGCTTGCAAAAAACAAGCTGCCATTTTTTATGGGCGGTGCTGAGCTTAACGTAGCCAATGCTTTAGCCCTTTGGGAGCAGCCAATAAAATATTTTACTGCTTTGCCTGATAATGCCTTATCCGAACAGATTATCGGTTACCTGGAAAGCAAAAACATCGACACATCAGCAATACATCATAGTGGTAACAGGATAGGTCTTTATTACCTCACCCGTGGTAAAGATGTAAAGAACAATGCCATTGTATATGACCGTGCCGGTTCGGCATTTGCCGATCTGAAACCGGGCATGGTTAACTGGGATACTGTTCTGGAAGGGGTGAGTTGGTTTCATTTCAGTGCGATATGCCCGGCCTTAAGCCAGCAGGCTGCCGATGTTTGCGAAGAAGTTTTACAGGCAGCAAGCAAAAAACATATCACCATATCTGTCGATCTTAATTATCGCCCCAAATTATGGCAGTACGGTAAAAAGCCAACGGAGATTATGCCAAAGCTGGTGCAATATGCTGATATCATTATGGGCAATGTTTGGGCAGAGGAAACCATGCTGGGCATTCCCGTTACACCGGATATCCATGAATCGGGTCAGCAGAGCATTTACCTTAAAGAGGGGCTCTACTCGTCCGAAAGGATTATGGATGCTTATCCGCGCTGCCGGGCTGTTGCCAATACCTTCCGCTTTGATGCAGGCAAAGGCGTTGAATATTACACTTCGCTTTATACGGGCAACCGCTTTTATCATTCGCCTACCTACACTACCGAAACTGTTGTTGATAAGGTAGGCAGCGGGGATTGCTTTATGGCTGGGCTTATTTACGGCTTTTTTAACAAGCAGGATCCGCAGCAATTGCTGGACTTTGCAACGGCAGCCGCATTCGAAAAGCTGTTTATTGAAGGCGATGCGACCACCAAAACAGTTGATGAAATTTATAACACAATGAAATAATGAGTAAAAAAGATATAGTACTTGATGCCATATTAAAACAGGGAACATTGCCGCTGTTCTTTTACAAAGACCCGGAAGTGAGCCTGCAGATTACCCGCACGCTTTATAAAGCTGGCATTAGGGTATTTGAATATACCAACCGCGGCGCCGCCGCCCTCGAAAACTTCAAGGTTTTAAAACAAGCCCTTGCAAACGGCGAAATGCCGGGCTTGGAATTAGGTATCGGCACCATCAAAAGCCTTCAGGAAGCTGAAGCTTTTATTGCTGCTGGAGCTGATTTTATCGTTTCGCCAATTGTTAACCCCGAGGTTAGCAAACTGGCGGCGCAGCATAACCTGTTATGGATTCCTGGTTGTATGACACCAACCGAAATCTATACAGCTCAACAAAATGAGGCTGCGTTGATAAAAATATTCCCGGCCAACATACTGGGACCGGAGTTTGTATCCTCAATCAGGGATTTGTTTGCCGGTCAGTTGTTCATACCAACAGGTGGGGTTGATTTGAACCATGACAGCATCAGTACCTGGTTTAAAGCGGGGGTATGCGCCGTGGGCATGGGCAGCAAGCTCATCAGCAAAAGCGTATTGGAAAACCAAGAGTACGACAAACTGTATAACGATACCCTGAAGCTGCTGGAAATAGTACAAACCATTAAATAGCCTGTAAACCTAAATTATAATGAGAGAAGAAAAAGTTGGAAACTACCGCTGGGTGATCTGCTCGCTGGTCTTTTTCGCAACAACCGTTAATTACCTTGACCGGGCAGTAATCAGTTTGCTTAAATCAGACCTTACCAAAGAGTTTAAATGGAATGATGGTGATTATGCAAACATTGAGATAGCTTTTAAAATAGCTTATTCAATAGGTTTGCTGGCCGCCGGACGGATCATCGATAAGATAGGCACCAAACTCGGCTATTTCCTTTCAACACTGTTGTGGAGTATTTCGGCGGTGTGCCACGCTTTTGTTGGCGGCACCTTTGGTTTCGGCGTGGTGCGTTCTGCGTTAGGCCTTAGTGAAGCTGGAAATTTTCCTGCAGCTATTAAAACCGTGGCCGAGTGGTTTCCGAAAAAAGAACGTGCATTTGCTACGGGGATCTTTAACTCGGGTGCAAATATAGGTGCTATTGTTGCTCCTTTAACAGTGCCCTTTATAGCGGCTGCCTGGGGATGGCGATGGGCCTTTATTATCACAGGTTCCATTGGTTTTATATGGCTGGTGCTTTGGCAGGTTAATTATCGTGCACCTTCAAAACATAGTAAGGTATCAAAAGCCGAGCTTGATTACATCAACAGTGATCATGACAGTCAAACTGAAGCTTTGCAGCCAGTTGAGCAAAAGAAAATATCATGGGGCAAGCTGCTTTCGTTTAAGCAAACCTGGGCCTTTGTTGTAGGCAAATTCCTTACCGACCCCATATGGTGGTTTTATCTGTTCTGGCTCCCCGATTTTTTGGAAAGCCAGTATCATTTAAAAGGCACAGAAATAGCCATTCCTGTTGCGTTGGTTTATACCATGTCTACCTTTGGCAGCGTTGGCGGCGGTTGGCTGCCCATGAACCTGATTAAAAATAAATGGCCGGTGTTTAAAGCCCGTAAAACATCCATGTTTATTTATGCACTGGCAGTAATACCTATTATATTTGCCCAAATTTTGGGCGGTGTTAATATGTGGCTTGCCGTTATCGTAATTGGTATAGCAGCTTCGGCGCACCAGGCATGGAGCGCTAATATATTCACCACAGTTTCGGATATGTTCCCAAAACATACTATTGGTTCGGTAACGGGCTTAGGTGGCATGTTCGGTTCTATCGGTGGGGTGTTCCTGTCGCTTGCCGTGCAAAAAAACCTCTTTGTGTATTACCGGTCAATCGGTAAAATTGAGATAGCTTATTATATTATGTTTTTTGTTTGCGGAAGCGCTTACATTTTAGCCTGGCTCATTATGCATTTCCTGGTGCCCAAAATGAAACCAATTGAATTGGATTAACCATATGAAATATAATGAATAAAGCCGGGTCAAATGATCCGGCTTTATTTTTTATAAAGAGTGACTTACGGCCTGTTCGGCCAGTTCATCAATCCAGCTTGAAAGGTAAGGCTCTGTACCATCAATCCTGATCCATTCGCCGTCTTCATCTTTGGCTATTACCAAATGCAGTGTTTCATCTATTGATTTAAACTCATAGGCGTTTGCGTACCCGCGATTGATTACCTGTTGCGCTGTGCCTTCGATAATGCTGTCAGTCCCCGTAAGTGTGGCATCAAATTGTTGTTCCATAGTTTTTATAATTTATTAAGCTAACATAATTCGGGCAATTTCTGTTTGCATCAGTCTTGGGCTGGCGATCATGTCATATTTTTTAGACTGATAAAATTGTGTTTAAATTTAAGGCTGCTAAAACTTTTAATACACGAGTTACGTTTTGTTAATAATTATAAACCATGAACAGAAGGCTCAGTACAAAATATTTCCAGGTATCGCAAAGGGTATGGGGAACTAAACTATTATTTGTTAACGTTTACATGATCGCTAACCGTCCCGGTGCTGCCAAAGGCTGGGTTTTGGTGGATACGGGATTAAAAGGTTCGGCCAAGAAAATCATTGCTATGGCCGAGGAGCTTTTTGGACCGGGAACCAGACCTGCGGCTATTGTGCTTACACATGGGCATGCTGACCATGCAGGAGGCCTGGCAGAGCTTTTGGAGATTTGGAATGTACCGGTTTATGCCCACTCGCTTGAATTACCGTATTTAACCGGCCTGTCGTCATATCCGCCCGCCGATCCAACGCTGACTGACGGGATGATGAGCTTGTTATCTGTGTTTTTCCCTACGGCACCCATAAACCTGGGCTCCAAAGTAAAGGCAATTGATATGGAGGAAGGGGTCCCCGAATTGCCCGAATGGAAAGTGATCCACACACCCGGGCATACACCGGGCCATATTTCCCTGTTTTTGCCAATAAATTCGACCCTTGTAATCGGGGATGCCTTTTCAACTACTAAGACCGAATCAGCTTTATATTCATTTAGTTCGCTTAAAAAGTTAACCGGACCGCCGAGGTATTTCACCACCGACTGGGAAGCTGCTGCCCAATCGGTACGCAGGCTTGCCGCGCTTGAACCACGCACAGTAGCGACAGGCCATGGCCCGATAATGCGCGGCCGTGAGCTGCATGATCAATTGCATGAACTGGCCGATAACTTTGAGCAGGTTGCAATACCTGCAAAAGGCCGCTATGTAGGGCATCCCG
>JGI24737J22298_10000928_pt1 | contig 10406 bp, 3 predicted proteins | sample KBSCornC3_FD_22298 | JGI IMG/M metagenome (IMG submission 22298) | reverse complement strand
TTACCGTTAACGGCAAGCAGGTAAGTAAATTATTAATAGATGGTAAGCAGTTTTTTGGCTCCGATCCCAAAATAGCTACCAAAAACCTCGATGCGGCGATTGTTGCGCAGGTGCAGGTTTATGATGATCATGAAAACGACCCCGACCACCTGGTGAGCGAAACCCAGGTACAAAAGATCATCAATATCAAACTTAAAAAGGCTATTAAAAAAAGCATTTTCGGTAGGGTATTCGGCGGAGGGGGCTCGCGCGACAGGTACGAGGCCGGAGGTTTGTTCAATATGTTTCGTGATACGCTGCAGGTAAGCATGATCGGTTTAAGCAATAACCTTAATCATACCGGTTTTTCGCGCGAGGAGCTTAATTCAGAAGGCGGTTTTGACCGTAGCGGGGGTAATACCTCTTTTAACGGTGGCCAAAACAGGGGCGGCGGTATTGAAAAGATCACCTCCGGAGGATTTAACGTTAATCAAAACTATGGCGAAAGGCTAAAATTTAACCTGCAGTATTTTTATACCCAGCGCAATAACGTGAATGAATCAGCTTATTTTCAGCAGCAGTTTTTGAAAGACACCACACTGCTTACCCGCTCGTCAAACAGCAGGTATACTGATAGTTATACCCACACGGTAAGCGGCCTTGTTGAGTGGAAGCCGGATACTATCCGAAACCTGCGTTATAATCCATCATTAAATTATAATTCAACCAGTAACACCTCAGCATCAAGCGGCAACACATCAAACAATTTTGATATGCCGGTGAACCAATCAGTATCCAATTCATTGGGCAATGGGCATTCAACACAGTTTAACCAGGACTTTTATTTTCATAAACACTCGAAAAGTAAAAGCAAAGAGTCGTTCACGATATCGCATAACCTGAGCATCAACCCTAACCACAATAGCGATTTCAACACTAATGATGTGGTTAATTACCAGCGTCCAGAATTATCCGACAGTTTGCACCGCTTGTCTGTACGCACATCAAAAAATGCGTCGGGCAACCTTGATTTCAGTTACAGGTACCCGGTAACGCAAAGCCTGATTGTTGACGTAACAACATCGGGTATTTACAACAAAACCAGCGACCAGGTTTTTACCTACGACCGTAAAACCGGCGACCTTGATTCGCTGCTCAACAATCAAAGCTCTGATTTGAAGCGCGATCAGTGGACAGAAAACATCAAGCCGGGCATAACGTATCAGTTTAATAAAAAAGTAAAAATCATAGCAGGGCTTAATACCCAATGGCAACAGATCAATAATAACTTTGTAACAAGCCGGCTTGTTCAGAATTATTTTTTTCTGCTTCCAACCATACGTATAGAAGCGTATGGCGTGTTTCTTAGCTATGAGCGACGTGTTAATCAGCCGGGTATATCAAGCCTGCAGCCTATCACTATAGTTTACAGCCCCTTGTATAGTTATACGGGTAATCCTAACCTTGTGCCGGGTATAAGTAACAATTATAACTTTAACTTTTTTAATTATTGGGACCGCAGCCAGATGGGGATCTATGCTAACGGAGGTGTTTATTTACAAAAAAACATGACAGTGGCACAGCGAACCATCCGCTCGGATGGAGCGCAGAATAGTACAACCGTTAATCGCGATGGCCGGCCAAATTATAACTTTTCGGTAGGAGTCTCTAAGCGGTTCAAAAAAATGAATGACTGGCAGTTTAACACCTCAGCCAGCTTTTACGGTAACTATAATCAGAACCTTAACCTGTTGAATAATGTGGAAGGCTGGCAAAATACCGTTTCATACGGGTTGCATGAATACATTGGTATTAATTGGAAAGATGTGGTTGACTTGAATACGGGTGTTGGCTTTAACCGGTCGAATTCCAAATATCAATATGATGATTTCAGAAATATACGGACCGGTACTTATAACATAAGCAATAGCCTTATGGTAAGGTTCCCTAAAAAAATAATCTGGGAAACAAAACAGGATTTTAATTACAATAGCCAGGTGGCGGCCGGCTTTAAAAAGGGAGTGAATGTAGTGAGCTCGTCCCTTGCTTTGCAAATGCTTAAGAAAGATCGCGGCGAACTCAAGCTTTCTGTTTATGATATTTTTAATCAAAATGTAAGTGTTTATCGTTACATCAATACCAACTCGGTAAGCGATGTGCAAAACAATACCTTGAAACGCTATTTTTTGGTTACCTATAGTGTTAAGTTTAATAAGTTAAGCACTAAATAAATGTCGGAAAAAAAATAAAGATGCTGTATTAAGCTATTTAGCGTCTAATAATTCAAGTAATTAAATAATCCTAATAATCAGTGAATTAAGCTTTAGGCTTTGTGCGTTCTGCTTTTAGCTATGTAAAAAGAGCCAACCGCTGTTTTTTGCCTGCTTGTTGTAACTATCTTTATCAAGGCATAGTCTTACCTGTAATCAAACCCTCTCCCATTATGAAGACCAGGACCTTCCTTTTTCTATCCATTACTATTGCAGTAATAGTTAGCTTGTCAGGACGGGCTGCGGCGCAGGACCTGCCCGGTAAACGCGATTCCATCAATTCGGTCATATTAAATGAGAAACGCGTTATCCAGGTAATATTGCCCGATGGTTATAAAGCCGGTTCGGCAACTAAATATGATGTATTGTACATCATTGACGATTGGAATATAAAATTAGGGCGCGATATCCAGCATTTTATTTTTGATGAGCACACCATGCCGCCAATGATAATTGTCGGGTTATTAAATGTTGACCGTGATAGAGATTTTTTGCCGACCCATAATAACGGAAATAAAACATCAGGCGGGCCGGACAAATTTCTAAAGTTTTTTAAAGAGGAGCTGATCCCTTATATCGATAAAAGCTACCCCTCTGATGGTGATAATACCCTTTTCGGCCACTCTTTCGGCGGTGTGTTTGTTACTTATGCTTTACTGAACGAACCGCAGCTTTTCAGCAATTATATTGCCGGCGACCCAAGTTATTGGTGGGATAATGGTGTGATGCTTAAGCAGGTTAAAGAGAAGTTGCCTTCGCTTGCAGGTAAGGAGAAAGCGCTTTACATAGGCGGCCGGGAAGGGCGGGGCATGAAGGAAATGAAGATTAATGCCATGGACAGCCTGCTGAAAAAAGATGCCCCGACGGGTTTTGAGTGGGTGGTTAAAGCGTATCCAAAGGAGTCGCACGGGACCGTGAGGTTGAAAAATATGTATGATGGTTTAAGGTTTGCTTATAACGACTATGGCGGTAAGCCACTGGAGTTTCACCCCTCCGGCGGCATTGTGCTAAAGAATAAGCCCATAAAGATCTGGTATTTTAATGATACCACAAAAGTGCATTATACATTCGATGGCTCGCAGCCATTGGTTACATCGCCGTTTGCAAAACCCGAAATAGAATTATCCGGCCCTGCAAAAGTTACCTTGAGGCAGATTGCCAGCCGTCCTAAATTTGACAAGAGCACCAGCGGTGATTTCAGGGAGGGCACTTACCTGCCCGCAAAACCACTCAGGAACAACTACAAGCCCGGCGGTTTTCATTACGCCTATTATGAAGGCCAGTGGGATAAACTGCCCGACTTTAAGGCGTTAAAACCGGTTAAAGAAGGTACAGCCGACAGTACTTTTGATATCAATAAACTTCCCCGGCAAAACAATTTCGGCGTAGTGATGGTTGGGCAATTTGAAGCTAAACAGGACGGTTATTATATTTTTGGATTGGGATCAGATGATGGCTGCAAAGTATACCTGAATGACAAGCTGATCATTGACCTTGATGGTTTGCACGATGCCGATATACAACGGTCATACATTGCTCCTCTAAAAAAGGGATTTTATCCCCTTCGGATAGAATACTTTCAAAAAGAAGGTGGCCGTAAGCTTGATTTTGTGTACGTAACCCCCGATAATATCGCTAAAAAGAAGATCTCGCCAATTCCCTACGCATTGCAGTATGGGCCCAGATAGGTTACTTACCGTAGAGGCTATTTAAAAACAACAGTTTTTGAATGTAGAGACGCATAATTGCGTCTCCCGCCTGCAATTTACGGTAGCTAAGACGCTTTTGAAAATCGCTTGTCCTGCGGAAGACGCAATTATGCGTCTCTAAAAAAATATTATCCCTTAGAAAGAACCCGGACCGCCCGGGCCACCTCCTCCTGGACCACCGCCCGGTCCACCAGGTCCACCGCCATCGCGATTAAACCTGCGCTGGCCGGGTTGCTGATCTGGGGCCTTGCCTGCAAACTTTTGTAAACGAAGTGTGAATGTTAGCAAGTAGTAACGCCCAAGCCTATTTACGGTAGATTGCGTAGTTATATTGCCATTTACAACCGATGTATAACCTGTGTTTTGGTTGAAAAGATCATATGCTGCTAAGCGGATAGTTGCGCGGTGATCTTTCAAAAAGCGGCGTTCAACGTAAGTATTCAGAATGTTAGGGTTTTTAATACCAAGACTTGGATCATAACCATAATTTACAGTACGGGTAAAGTCATAGCTCAGGGTCCAGTCTTTCCAGAAATAATTTTTGCCGGCCAGCCCTAAATTTAACGTGCGGAAGTTTGAGCTGCCATCAATAAGCGTACTATGGATAGAGTTGGTTGTTTTATTGATGCCATAGCTGCTGCTTGCCTCCGCATCAATAACATCAACAATATTTACCCTGAATTTTAAACCCGGGGTAAAGTTGAGATTTTTGGCTATATTTTTTAATGGAGCGGCTGATGCGGCAACGTTATTGCTATCGATGCTATTTGAGAATGCCACACCATTGGTGTAAGTTAAAGCGCTATTAAATTGCAGGGTAAATTTACGTTGGGCCCATGGTTTGGCGTATACCACATTGGCAGTGCCCGAATAGTAACCATCCGCATTTAAATAGTTGGTAAGATTGGTGCCCTCAAAGCTTTTTAGCGATGGATCTGCTGCTAACACCGCCTTACTAAATTTGCGGGGATAAGAAATAGTGTTTTGTACTATTTTATTTTGCGTTGCGGTAAAGTTGAAATTGGTAAAGAAAATATTGCCGGTTTGGAAACTGAAATTGTTATATCTCAAAGAAAAATTATTGGCAAGTTCCGGCTTCAGGTTAGGGTTACCCTGCACCGGGTAAAGCGCATTTGTGAAGTCAATAACAGGTTGCAGCTGGTTAAATGTAGGCTGGTTGCTTGATCCGTTATACAGGAAGTTTAAAGCTTTTCCCCTCGAAAAATTATAGCTGAAACGAGCGGTTGGGATCACGTTAAACGTGGTTACGTGCGTAGCCGAATCGTTTTTAAGATTGAGGCCGTTTAATGCGGCCGGTTGTACGCCAATGCCTAAAGTAACGTTGTATTTCTTTTCGATAAAACGGTAGTTCAGGCCAACGCGGTTGGTGGTAAAGTTGTATTTATAGTTATTGCTCAACCTGTCGTAATGGTCGTAAGTATTGGCGGTACTCAGCGTATCGGTTTCCCTGTCGCTGGTGGTGTTTGAGCGGTTAAATGCATAATTAAGCTCCAAATACCCTCTTTTACTTATTGGCTCCAGATATGAAATGTTTGTACCAAAGCTGGTTACGCGGCTATCGGTATAGGTTTGCTGATTGGCAGGCGCCTGGCGGGGTGCTCCATCGGCATAATCATAAGTCGGATTATCGAACTGCGATGTTTTTGATGTATTAGCGCTGATGTTAATGCTTAAGTTGCGGCCATGCCCGTTGAAGCGGTGGTTATACAAGGCGTTAATGCCATAGCTTGGTGTTGTGCCATCAGTGTGCGACAATGAAGTATATGATGGATGTGCTATTCCATCAATAGTTGTTGATAAGGATTCGTTAGCATCAGTATTAGTGCTCGAGTAGGTGAAGTTTGGTACAACTTTTAAGTAATTAATGGTATCGGGTTTCCACTCAAGGTTAAAGTTAAAGCGATGATTAATGGGATTATCTGTTTGATCGCTTTTTTGCGTACTTATACTTGGCGACTGAACGTTGTTGGTTTGGATAGATGAGCTAATGGTGTTGATAGTATTATCAGTATAGCTGTAACTTCCGTAAACAGAGAGTGTTTTACCCCACTGGTCGCGAAAGTTGGCACCGATGGCATGCGCATTGGTGATACCGTTTGCGCTGGTTGTGGAGCTGCTTGAGCCACGCAATGCATTGCCCCTGCCGCCACCGCCTCCCCCGAAACCACCTCCGCCGCCACCAGTGGCGCTGCCATAGGTAAATGTATTTACGTTGGTATTGTTAATGGTACCCAATACGGCTATCTGCTGTTCGTTGTTGAAGTTAAAAAATTTCAGATCGCCTATATAACGATTGGCATTGGTTATGCCCGGGGCTTTAGGTAAAAAATCCTCGCCGTCGCCTGCTGTGGCTTGTCCAAAATAGCCATGGTTTTTATCCTTACGGATGGTGATGTTCAGGATCTTGTCCGGTTCGCCGGTTTTGATGCCGGTAAGATTGGCCTGGTCGCCGTAATCGTCAATTACCTGGATACTTTCAACCACATCGGCAGGCAGGTTCTTGGTTGCGGTTTTAACATCTCCGCCAAAAAAATCCTTTCCGTTAACCCTTACTTTGGTCACAGACTTGCCTTGCGCGGTTACGTTGCCGTCTTTATCCACATCAACGCCCGGCAGTTTTTTTAACACATCTTCAACGGGGGCATTTTCGCGTACAGGATATGCGCTTACTTTATATTCGGTAGTATCCTCTTTTAATATCACCGGGTTAACACCTACAATGGTCACCTGGCTAAGCATATTGGTTTCGGTTTTTAAAACTATAGCGCCAAGATCAACCGGTTGGGTGCCGGCATCAAGCGAGTAATGTTTTTTAATTGCGGTGAAACCGATTGATGAAATGGTAAGGGTTAGTTTGTTGCCCTTTACTACCGGGAACGAAAATTTACCTGCAGCATCGGCAATGGCTATGGTGCTATCCCCGGCATTTGAAACCAGTTTAACACTACTTCCGGGTAAGGAAAGCTTAGTGGAATCAACGACAGTTCCCTTTACCTCCCGCCCTGTTTGAGCGTAGGAACCAAAGGCAAATAAAAGGGTAAAACTTAAAATAAGAAATAGGGGTTTCATAAACGTTTTTTCGGCGTGCAATTATTGTTTTTTTGTGTATATAGACGTAATTGAACTGCAAATGTTCAACTTAAAATCTGCTAAAAGCCCTATCAATATATTATTGTTACACATTAGGCCTGTAATTGCTTATCAATCATATTATTGTTACAAATTATTACGCAAAAAAGGCCGGGGTCTCCGGCCTTGTGGTGTTATAAAGATCAGTCAGTCAATTATAAGCGGCGGGTTGTGCTAAGTGAGTTCCGTTTGGAGGTCTTAAGGTTTATTACGAATATGTGAATAATTAGTTTCAATATTTGTTGCAGCAAATACCAAATAATGCTATTGATGCGTTAATAATCCACACAAGAAATAAACTATTGTTTAAAATGAATTTATATGATAGTAACATTGTGGCATGAAATTTCGTTATACTTAAACCAAACATTAACCTATGAACAATATTAGAAACTCGCTGCATTCAAAAGTGCACAAATGGATTGATACGATCGGTTTTAGGCTGAATACATCACAAACAAACAGCAAAAGTCAGGTTACAACCAATCATTATTTTTTTGAAACCTTTAATTTTTTCGAAAAATCGAAGAAAAACAGGCCCGAGTTAACAAAATTTTTATGCTTTGATGCTTACGGCGAAAAAATAAACGTTAAGTCGCTGCTTGATTTGCAGATTGCTTTTTTTGAAAATATAAGCCAGCTTAAATAGGCAAAGGGCTTTTTACACCCTGCCGCATAATTATTTTAAGTCATCAGCATTTTGTTAAAACAAATCCATCAAATAAAAATCCCACCCTACAAATAGGGCAGGATTTTAAGAAGGATTTTTAAGGGGTGTGCCAGATTAGTTTTCAACATTGGTACGTGGCCAGCAGTTCATACTTCCTGTTTTTTCATTCAGTATATCCTGGTTGGTGGTGTTTATACCCCTAACCATTCCCCCTGCAATATTTACAACCGGCCTTGTCGGATTAAGGGCTTCCTTTATCCTGAGGTGAAGGTCGGCATAATGAGCTGCTGTTATTGCATCGCCGCCTTTTGGCAGGCCGGTATCAATTTTCTTTAATTCGGCGCGTACCATAGGCCTGATATCAGACAAAGCGATGTTGATCGGTGTAAAGCCCCAGCTTGCCAGCTGCGCGCTTGATATACCCGGGAATGCAAAGCTTGCATCTGTATTTAACAGGTTCTTCAGGTTTTCGATATACCCCCTTTGCAGGTTGCGCTGGTAGCCGTCGGGTTTGGTTGTGCCGAATATGCCTGTATGTAAATCGGTTAATAACTGCGCAACGGTATAGGCATTAGCGCCGTTTTTGGCCTCATTGTCATACATCCGCGCCAGCCTTGAAGGGTTTAGCTCATTGCCCAGCAATGAAACCTGCATGGCTTTAATACGGTTTATCATAACACCGTTATCAAACTTGGCCAATTCGGCTTTGTTAATCAGCCATAACGGGGTTGTGTATAATTGCTGGTTTAAAAATAAAGCGGCTTCGCGCTGGCGTTCCTTGCTCACAAAATCATAAACCGCGCCTTTTTGATCATATGTTTTAAAGTTTTCGTTCATGCCGCCAATGTTGGTGGTAACATGCCCCATGTAACGGTAATACTGACCTAAAACTTCATTATATAATTCATTAAGGTCGGCATAGTCCTCATCTTTTTTGTACGTCCATTTTTCGAGGTTTGGCAAAATCCGTTTCAGGTTGGCAATACCATAGGCGCTGGCTTTCATGGCATTATCACCCAAATCTTCATTTTGCAGGCGCGGATCGATAGTGGTGCCCTGGCGACCGAAATAATAAATCGGGTTACCGGCATTCTTGTTGGTCCACACGGCTAATGTTTCTTTTTCCTGCTCCGGCGTTTTATTGCCGGGGAACCAGGTATAACCCCATTTTATTGCCCAGTTATCGTACTCGCCAATTTGCGGGTACAGATGCGTAACGCCATCGCCGGGTTGGGCTATGTAGTTAAAGCGGGCATAATCCATAATGGAAGGTGCTGTACCATGTTTATCGGTGAAGGTTTTTGAGCGTAGTGAATCAACAGGGTAAGCGTAGCTTGAGCCAAAGTTGTGTGGCAATCCTAAAGTATGCCCAACTTCATGCGATGATACAAAACGGATCAGCTCGCCCATTTGATCGTCAGCAAATTGCGCGTGGCGGGCTTTGGGGTTTACCGCTGCTGTTTGGATCAGGTACCAATCGCGCAATAGCTGCATCACGTTATGGTACCAGCCAACATGGCTTTCCAGGATCTCGCCGCTGCGTGGATCGGCCACGTGGGGGCCATAGGCGTTTTCTACATCCGATGCAAAATACCTGATCACGCTATAGCGGGCATCTTCGGTGCTAAACTGTGGGTCCTGTTTTGCTGTTGGAGCTTCTTTAGCGGTTATGGCATTTTTAAAACCGGCAGCTTCAAACGCTTTTTGCCAGTCGTTTACGCCCTGTATTAAATAAGGCACCCATTTTTTAGGTGTAGCAGGGTCAATATAAAACACAATTTGCTTTTTAGGTTCAACCAGTTCGCCTTTTGCATAAGCAATTGGGTCTTTAGGCTCTAACTTCCAGCGGTGAATGTAGGCGGTAACCAGGGCTTTTTGAGCATTGGTGCCGTAATCTGTTTGGCGCTGGCCAAAAAAGCCTACGCGCGGGTCCATGATCCGGGCTTTCATCGGGACTTTGGGCAGTAAAAGCATGGAAGTGTTCAACTCAAATGTAATCGCTGCATTACTGTTGTCAGTTGGCGACTCGCCGGCCCGGTAGGTTTTTAGTGTGCGCGCCTCAATATTTATTGGGAAGCTTTTAATGGTGTCGATATAGGAACGTGAATTATCAACCCCCATGGTTTTATAAGCCTTTTTGATATCATCAGACAAACCAATAGCGGCAATATCACCGTTGTAAAAATCGGTAACATCAATTAAAACCCCGGTAGTATCTTTATTAAAGGCTTTTACCTCAAAGGAGGCCAGTATAGCATCAAGGTTTGAGTTTTTAACCGATTGGTACATATCACTGGTGCTATCGGCACGCAACGAATAGCTGGGCACCCGGATAAATACCTGCTTATCGTGCTTTTCCCATTTCCAAACCTGGTTGTTAATTTCTTCGCCGCCATATTGCTGGCCAAATGTTTTGAGGCCGCCCGGTGTTTTTACAAAACGGGTAACCACAAGCATCTCGCGGTTAATTAATGAATCGGGTATTTCGTAGTAATATTTGCCATCAACTTTGTAAGTATTAAAAAGGCCGCTATCAGCCTTTGTTTTAGCGGGGATAAGGTCGCTAAACTTTTTAATACCTTCTTTTTTGGGGGTTCCGGTTGTTGCTGTCGCAACGGTTCCGCCGGG
>JGI24737J22298_10000926_pt1 | contig 10435 bp, 9 predicted proteins | sample KBSCornC3_FD_22298 | JGI IMG/M metagenome (IMG submission 22298) | reverse complement strand
CGGTGGCCGAGTGGTCGAAGGCGCTCGCCTGGAAAGTGAGTATACGGCAAAACCGTATCGAGGGTTCGAATCCCTCCCGCTCCGCCATTTTGCCCCTGTCGTGGGCTGGCCAATTTCCCAAAAAAACCGCTAAAAACAGCCACAAATCGGCTATTTCACCGCCTTGCGGCCTGGCTCCAAACCTGATGCCAGCCTTCGAACTCGGACGGCCGGACATGATAGCGCGCGAAATTGCCCTCGTGCAGTCCAAGCAGCTCGGTTTCGGCGACGGCGCTGAACTCGTCGCGGTCCTTGGCGTCGATACGATCCTTTGCGAACAGCTTGATGCGCTCGCCCGCGGCCCTTCGGTCCAATGGGCCCAGCACAACCTCGCGAACGATGTCGCGCAAGGCGTCCCGATAGCGAAGCCGGATGGGATCGGGTTCCCCCAGCGACTGGCGAACCGCAGCGTAGCGCTGCGCCGATCTTTCGTAAGCCCAGGCGAATACATCCCGGAGCAGCGAGACGTCATTGAGCTCATATAGGCCGAGCATAGCGCGCGCGTAGAGATCCCCGGGAACGTCAGTGAAGGCCAGCGGCGTGAGGTTGGCCTTGATCAGCGGGATGTTCGCCGACAGTCGCGAGACACGCTCGTTCACGTCGTCGAACGGCTGAAGATAGGGCAGCTGGGCCATGACGAAGAAGGCCTGCTCGAACGGGTCAATGATCGCTGCCGCCGTCGCCAGCAGCTGATCGAAGCATTCGTTGATGAGCGCAGGGACTTCCAGCGGATGAAAGGTTGTGCCGTCGATCCCGACGATGATCTGGCGCAGCCTCCCGACGGCGGCAGGATCGCCTAGGAGGTTATTGGCGAGAAGGCCGTGGAGGTTGAGGATCGTGTGACGATTGAAGCCGATATCCTCGGCCGACGCGACGAGAAATTCGATCGCGTCCTTGTGGTTGAGGATCATCTGCGCTTCGCGCTGCCCATGGCCTTCGGCCTCCTGGCCGAAGTCGATGAGGCGGCGCGTATCGAGCAGGGAATAGGTGTTGCCCTCGAGCCGGCTCGAGTTCCACGACAGGTCGATCAGCAGGCGGTTGAGGATCTGCTTGGCATAGGTGCCGGCGGCGGCTTCGCCGACGGCGGGATGACCGATCCTCGCCAAATGCACGCGGAGTTCATCGGGCAGGTAATGGGTTTCGTTGGGGCGATAGCGGTCGAGGAACGACCGATCATAACCGACTGGCTTCCTGGCAGCGATCGGTTGCCGGACGTAGGCGAGAACTTTCGCACCTTCGTCGGATAGGGGGACGACCTCCTCGGAGGCAAGTTCGGGCTCGGGTTCGGCGCGTCCTGGGACGCGATAGCGAGTGCTGCGGCCCTGCCCGACTTTCTCCAGCCGGCGGGCGTCGACCAATTGGCTGAGCCAATATTGAAGGGTCCGCTGCGGCGGACGGGGCTCGCCATAGGCGTCGTGGATCTCTTTGGCGGAGCCGCCGCCGGGAAAGCCGGCGGCAATTACTTCGCGCGAGAAGCCTGTTTCTTGCGCGAAACGCGAGACTTTGGCGCGCCTCTTGAAGCTTGGCGCGCATCCAATCCCATTGCGGCGCCATGTCGGGAAAAAAGCCGAGATGCCGGACGCTGAACGCTAGCTTCTCTGATTTGCAGCTCTATCGAGCGCGCAAACACGCCGATTGGGCCACATTGCGGGGTCTGGCAGCCGTGACCGCTCTCATTCTAGCAGTCGACGCAGAGCGCATGCTCCGAAGAGCCGCCGAGTTGCCGCTGCCGCTTACTATTGGCATCGCGATTGATAATAGCGGTGTTACCGATGAAGTGCGGCCTGATTTTATCGATCCGTTGCTAACGTACCTAAATGACCGGGTAGTTCGTATCGAACCGGTCGGTTGGAAGGGTGAGAAGGTGCTGGTCGACGAGAGGTGAAACCCGCTCTCCTCCTTCAAATCGCCTTCACGTGCGCTGCTTGCACTCGCCAAACCTCAAAATGGATCGACAGTTTTCTCACGGAGATCTGTTCATGTTGTGCCGGTGATTGCCACGCGTTGCCAATGTAAGCCCCGCTCCTTTTAGGAACGGTCGAAAGTTGTTGCGGCAGCTTTGTTTGGAAATCGGACAGGACAACCACGGTATTAGCCGCCGAAGGTAATTTCTGAATTGTGCCCGTTGCCCAGGCACAACGGACAGGGCGGCCAGGACCAGCCTCCCAGGGCCGCGCTATTTGAGTCCTCCCAAATGGATCGGTGCTTTCTCAGGGGCCGTGTAGGGGGGAACTCTTCCCACGCGCCGGTCGCGTGACCAGACCTCGGTAACGAGCGTTCGTTGCAGCGACCGCGCGGCAAAGACGGCTTCCTCGTCATTCTCGGCATCGATCTCGCGATCGCCAACAATCCGCCCTCGGGAGTCGAGGCTGTAAATCCGATACGTTTTCACAAAGGCCCCCCTTCGTTGCTTGCAAGCTACTAAGAGGGCTTGGGCTTTTGAACTTACCGTTGGATAGGGCGACGCGCTGCGCTTTCGTAAGAGTTTCGCGGCGCTGCAAAGTTTCGCTCTCAAACGGAGCATTCGTAAACCGCTGCGCGTGCCCTGAGGGCGCGCCCAGCGAAATTGGCGAAGCGCGGAGCTTATCCGAGCGCTTTGGCTGTCGCCGCCGGCGGCAGTTTTCCCAGGAACGGGTCGGTACGCCGATCGGAAAGTTGAATTGTGAAGACGAATGCGGCGCCGGCGACGATCGCCAAGCCGTAAGGAATTCTAGAATGTCGACTGTCTATAGCCCGTCGAGATGGCACCACCTGGCGCACAACCAGATAGACCAAAGCGACCAGCCCGCCGGCAATAAAGACGGCGGTGATCAGGCCGGTTGCCGCTCTTAAGTCGATCCAGAGCCCGATCGCCGCCAAAAGCTTGATGTCGCCGCCACCCAGCCACCCTGCAGCAAAAGCCATGGTTCCGACCGCGAGGATGGCAAGACAGACCAAGGCGTTCTGCCACAGGTCCGACGAAAAGCCGTGGACGGCCATGGCCGCCACAGCTCCCGCAAACACCGCCGCGCATGTCAGATTCGAAATTCGGAGCCGAAGTGCGTCTTCAACCGCCGCAGCCGCCAGCGCCAGCGCCAGCAAAGCAACCAGCCACCATGGAGAGCCGATGATCAGATTCACTGACTTCTGAGCGCCTCAAGATTGTTCGCGGCGCGAAAATACCAGGTGTCGCTGACCTCCAATGCCTGGCTGAAGGCCGCAGTCGCACGCCCTTTGTCCCCGAGGATCGCGGCAGCGACGCCGGCGTCGTTCAACCGCGCAGCCCAGGACGAGTCGGATTCGCCCGCCCTACGGCCGGGAAGCTCGGCGGCAAGCGCGGATCTGGCGAGCTCGAGATTGTTGATCGCACGAGCGGACTTCGGGTCTAAAGCGACGGCTGCCTCGAAAAGACTGAGCGCTTCCTTCCAATCTCCGCGAAGCAAGTGAGACCAGCCACGGTTGTTCACCGGTTCGACCTCGCCCGGCGCCAATCGCGACGCTTCGTCGTAGCAGGCGATCGCCGCGGTCCAATCCTTCCTCAGGTCGGCGACGACGCCAAGCGCGTTCCATGCCCGCCAGCTTGCGCCTCGCGTTGACGTCGCCCGCGACAGCAACAAGGACGCGTTTGTCACATCGCCGAGCTTGAGCGCAGCGATTCCCGCTCGTTCCAACAAGCTCTCATCAAAAGCTGATGTTTTGAGCAGTGACTGATAGCGCGCGAAGGCTTGCTGATATCTGCCAGACGCATAGTCCAAATCCGCCGTCACTCGATCGAGTTCCGGGCCGGCAGCGCCGCTCCCGACGGCACGGGCAATCATCAGTCTGGCTTGATCGAGCCGGTTCGCCTGGATGGCATGTTCCGCGCCCGCAATCAGTCCACGCGTGTTTGGCGGCGGCGTCGCCGCTGGTGCGGTCGCAACGGCGGCAACCACGAGCAGCAACTCTATCATGCGCGCGTGGACCGCCGTGGCGTCGTTTCCCGGCCAAGTAGAACCACGATACTTTTCACGCTCGCCGACCTGAGCGCCTTGCAGCCGAAGTGCGCTGCAAGGCGTCGCGCCGTGAAGGCGCGCGCTGCAGGATAGAGCACCAGACTGCGTTCACGCTGCTGGCGAGCATCGCCAATGCCGATCGATCGCCACCCACGCCCCACAAGCAAATTGCGTGCTCGTGCGGCCAGGCCCTGGCTTCGCGCCGCGTTGAGTAACACGACATTTTGCGGAGCGGAGGCGAACCTGAGCGGCACCCAGCGGACTGCCTTCGCGAGAAGCGGTCGGGGCGATGGCGCATTCGGGCGCTCCGCGGGCGCTGAAATAGCATGCGCTAGGATCAACGGGCTGCGGATGCCGGCCTCAAGCTGCTTCGATTTCGCCGAGTGGGCTGTCGTGATCAATGACACCTCGCCGCGAGATTTTCGCTGCAGGTAGGGGCCAGTGGTAGCCGGAAGGTCAGTTTCCGCGACCTGCACCTTCCGAACAGCCACATGGGGTGGCGTCGGCTGGCGAGTCGGAAGAACAGGAGGCAGCCGCGATGCGGCCTCACTTGTGACCGGAATGGAAATTTCGGTCTCGAGTACGAATGCGCCAGCTGGCAACAGCGTCGGCCGTGCGGCTGGCAGATCCACAGATGCGGACGAAAGCCGAGGCGGCGCAATCAGCGGAGAGGGCGCAACTGCGATTTTGGCCGGCTCTTCGTTCACCGCGACCGATATCTCACCGTCGACTCGCAGCATGGGTTGTTTCAGAATCAAGTGATTCGGTGCGGGTAAGCTTACCGCAACGGCGGCCCTCAGCTGGGGCGGCGCGATCTCTGGCGCCGCCTGTTTAGGAGCCACCGTCGGCATCTTGACCGTAATCGATGAAAGCCGAGGCACTCCGATCTGAGAAGTTTGCGCTTCAACCGATTGTGTCTGATTCGCATGGACTGCGGTCAGTCGTGCTGCTTCGGTCCGCACTTGCCCCGCCTGCTCGCCTTCACCGAGGCGCTCGAGCGAGTTAGCGAGGGCGTACAAGAGCATTGGGTCGTTGGGAGCATAGGCTAGCGCGAATTCGTAATTCGAGCGGGCAAGATCATATCGACCCATCGTGGCGTAGCACGCCGCGATTCCGGCGAAGGTATCGGCGCCGGGCGGTTGCTCCCGCTGGGCCTTACGGAAGGTCTCGAGAGCGAGACCCACGTTGCCGAGTGCGAGCTGTGCGCGACCCTGCGCGATGAGGCTCCCGGCGTAACGGAACTTTGCTGCCGGATCAGCGATCGGGCGCACGTGATAAGCCTGGTCCGTCGCGCAGCCCGTTATCAAGAGGCTGCTGCCAAGCAAGAGAACTTTCGTCCCCCCCGTCATCTTCAGCCTCCTCCGTGCAAAGCCGGCAGAATAGCCCGCACAACCCTGATTGCCGCTGGAAGCATCAGCACACCGATCATCGTCGGCAACATGCAGGCAACAAGCGGAATGGAAATCAAGACAGGCAGTCGGTGGGCCTTTTCCTCGGCCCGCATTCGGCGTTTTTCGCGCATTTCGGACGCATAGATGCGCAGCGTCTGTGCGATCGACGACCCCAGCTTCGTCGACTGGATCAGCAATGTGCAAAATGCGCGGATGTCATCGACTCCCGACCGATCCGCCATCCGCCGCAGCGCGTCGTCATGGCTGCGGCCGGCACGAAGTTCGAGCACCACCGCGCCGAACTGCTCCGCCAGAAGTGGGTGCGACGAGGTCATTTCCATACCAACGCGCGAAAATGCCGCCTCGAGGCCGAGGCCCGCTTCCACGCAAACGAGCATGAGATCGAGCGCGTCGGGAAAGCCGTTGATGAGCTCACGTTGCCGACGATCGGCGCGGGCACGCACGAACAGCGCGGGGACGTAGAGGCCCATCGCCGCCGCGATCACGAGCGACAGATAAAGCTTGAGCATGCTCGGGCTCGAGCCCGATAGGCCGAAGAAGACCAGCACGAGAACAGGAAGCCCAATGACGAGCACCAGCCTCAACAAGGTATAGACACGCGGCGCGTAAGTTGCCGAGAACCCCGCGGCAATCAGCCGCTGCCTGAGCGCCACATCCCGGGTGTCGACCAGGCTGATGCCGCGCTGTTCGATCGAGTTCACAAGCTTCAGCCATGAGCTCTCGACCCGTTCGTTGCGCAGCGAACCCAGCGCCGGCGTGCCGTGGCCGGATGGCGTCGCTTCCAATAACCGCCGGCGCGTAAGCTGCCTGCCCCCGATTCCCTGAGCGACGAAGTAAGCGGTCGCGACCACGAACGCGAACAGCAGCACCAACAGCAGCAGCCGAAGACTCGTACTTTGCGCGACCAACTCAAGCATGTTGTTACACCTTCAAATCCACCATTCGCCGAATGGAGAAAAAGCCAATGAGATAAAGGACGATGAGGAATGAGAAGCCCGGTACGAACCATGGGTCATTGGCGACATCGAGGAAGAATTGCGGATTGAACACGAACAGAAGGGTGAAGGTGAAGAGCGGAAGCACGGTCAGCATGACCGCGGTCATTCGCCCTTCGCTCGAAAGCGCGCGCACCTTCATCATCATCGATTGACGATCGCGGATGACTTTCGTGAGATTTTCCAAAATCTCCGCGAGGTTGCCGCCAGTCTCACTCTGGATCGAGAGAGAGACGACAAACATCCGCATGTCTTCCAGATTCCACCGCTCCGCCATGTTCTGAAGCGCATCGCGAAGTTCGGAACCGTAGGTCACTTCGTTGACGACGGTGCCGAACTCGGGACCGATCGGCTCAGGCATCTCGACCGTCAGGAGGTCGAGCGCAGCGGCGATCGGGTGACCGGCGCGGAGGCCACGGACGAACACATCGAGCGCGACGGGAAATTGCTCCTCGACCTTCTTTCGGGTCTTGGTCGCCCGCCAGTTGACAATCATCAATGGAATGGCGGCCCCCAGGACGCCTGCAAACGTGGCGCTGATCACGATCCGGCCGAAGCTGACCCCGATCCCCCACCAAAACGACATCAACAGGAGCAGTCCGAAGAAGATTGCTACCGGCGCGACAAGGAGGATGAGCAGCAGTCGAGGAGTTTGAATCGGCATCCGCGCCTGCAACAGCATTCGGTCGAGATTGTGCGCAAAGCGATCGAGCACCGGTGGAAGTCCCTCCGGCACGGAGGATTCGCTTCGACGCAAGTTGCTCGCCTGTTCACCCCGATTTCCACCGCGACTGATCAGTTTGAGCCGCCAGCGGATCGCTTGGCTTTCCGACCTGCTGCTCGCCAGCCAGCGGATCGCCGATTCGGCGGCAAGCACCACGGCGCCGAAAACGCAGACGAGGACGACGGCGTGGATCCAGGCGGGGTTCATGCTTCGAACTTGGCGTCTGGACGGAAGAGGTCGGCCGAAAGGCTGACGCCGTGCGACATCGCGTGATCGAGGAAGCGCGGCCGGATACCGGTGGCTTCGAATCGGCCCTGGACGACGCCGTCTGCACCGATTCCAGTCTGCCGGAAGCGGAAGATGTCCTGCATCGTGATGATGTCGCCTTCCATGCCCGTCAGCTCGGCAAGCCCGATCAGCTTGCGGCGACCGTCGGACAGACGGGCAACCTGGATAACAACGTTGATCGCGGTCGCGATTTGCGCTCGCGCGGATCGCGCCGGAATGTCCACGCCGCTCATCCCGATCATCTGCTCCACGCGCGAGAGTGCGTCACGCGCGGTGTTCGCGTGTACCGTGGTCATTGAGCCGTCGTGGCCGGTGTTCATCGCTTGGAGCATGTCGAATGCTTCTCCGGCGCGGACCTCGCCGAGGATGATCCGGTCGGGCCGCATGCGCAGCGCGTTCTTGACAAGATCGCGCTGACCGACCTCCCCCTTGCCTTCGATGTTCGGCGGTCGGGTCTCGAGCCGCACTACGTGGTGCTGCTGGAGCTGAAGCTCAGCCGAATCCTCGATCGTGACGATCCGCTCATGGTCGGCAATGAAGGCCGACATTGCATTGAGCAGCGTCGTCTTGCCCGAGCCCGTACCGCCCGAGATCAGCACGTTCCTTCGCGAGGCGACGATTGCCCGCAAAACCTCCGCGACCTGAAGCGGAACGCTGCCGATCTCGATCAATCGGTCGAGACTGATCGGTACGCGTGCAAATTTGCGGATGGAGAGCAGGCAACCGTCGATCGCGAGCGGTGAGACTACCGCATTGACGCGGCTCCCGTCGGCAAGCCTGGCGTCCACCATCGGCGAACTCTCGTCGATCCGTCGGCCCACGGCCGACACGATCTTCTGGATGATCCGCAGAAGGTGCCGTTCATCCTTGAACCGCACGGGGCTCTGCTCGAGCACGCCGTAACGCTCGACGAATACGTTGGCATGGCCGTTGACGAGAATGTCGGTAATCGTTGGATCCTTGAGGAGCGGCTCGAGCGGACCAAGTCCGAGAAGCTCGTCCAGCACGTCGCCGACGAGTTGCTTGCGCTCGGCATGGTTCAGCGCGTGGTTCTGCTTGGCGAGCTCTTCGGCAACGATATCGCCGACTTCGTCTTCGATCTGCGCGCGCGACATCTGGTCGAGCGCCTGGAGATTGATGAGGTCGAGCAGGCGCTGGTGAAGTTCGACCTTCAGATCGGTGTGCAGGTCGCGCTTGGCAAACGCGCCGGCGTCGCCAACGGTGACGAGCCGATGTTCCTCTATCGCGCGCTGTCGTTGTTCATCATCAATCTCTTCGACGCTGTTCGTCTTACGGATCTGCCACATGGCTATCTCTCCAATTCAAGCGCTGCAGCAACGCCTGCATTGAGCGCGTCCAGGTCCTTGCCGAGCGCGCTCTTCCGCTTGAGTTCATCGATGGGTACGCCGCGATCGATCGCCGATCGCATCAGCGCGAAATCGTTTGCCACCGTGTAAGCGACGTCGCGCCCGAGCGCTTCACGCACGTCCGCCGGGCGCACGGTCCGCGCCATCGCTTTTTCGAAACGGTTGATGACGACCCGCACCTCGACATTCGAAAGGTCCTGCGAATCGAGCAGCGTCAGCTGCCGCTTCGAACGGTTGACGCCGGCTACGGTCAGCTCGGTGACCAGTAAGGCGAGGTCCGACTGGGCGACGACCGAGAGCGACCAATTGGTCCAGTTCGTCGGAAGATCCACGAATACGGTGTCGAATTCCCGCCTGGCGAGCTCGATGATCCGGAGCAGGTGGTCGGTCGGCATGCCCTCGATCGGCATCATGTCGCCCGGCGCGGCGATCACCTTGAGACCACTGGGATGCTCGGTGCATGTGGCGCGCAGCAACTCCCCGTCGAGCCGGGAGCCGGCCTCGAGCAAGTCCATCAGGGAGAATTTCGGGCGCAATCCAAGCTGAAAGGCGACATCGCCAAATTGCAGATCGAGATCGATCAGGCACGCCTCACGGTTTTGCTGCCCTTCGCTCTGCGCGTATCGGATCGCGAGTTGGCTCAGGAGAGCGGTCGCTCCAACGCCGCCGACGCCCTTGATGACGCTGACAAGCTTGCCTGTGCTTGCTGCGGCAACGCTTTGCCGTTTCGCCAGCTCCTGCTTCAGAAGCGCAAGCGATGATTCAATCTCTTCGAGGCTGGCCGGCAGCGGAATGACGTCGTGGGCACCGCTTCTGACGAGCGATCGAACGAGCGCGAGCGGTGGTTCGTAAACTCCGGCGATCAGCGGCGTCGAAACGAGCTGGGCCAGCTTCTGGAAGCGCTTGATCGAGGCGGCATTGTCGGGGTCGACCTGGACGATCGCAACGAGAGCCTTCGAGATCTCCTCCGGATCGATCCAGTCCGTAACGGGAACTATGTTTAGAGAGAGCGGCAGATCGGCGACGCGCGCGCCGACCAGGTCGGGCTCGGCTCCTTCGATACTGCTCAGATACAGCTGGACCGCGGCTTCTCGTTTGCTGCTCTTCCAGCTGGTGCTTGTCTCATTGGGTTTGACGACACTCACCACCGGCACCTCAATTTGACACTGCCCCGCTGAGATCCTCAGCGGACAGCGTTGTCGTGAACGCAGGCATACTCACGCTCGTTATAGCCAATATCGTGAGCGGTCTGAATTGCAGTGTGGTGGGTGTCCCAATCTTGACCGTTACCATCGGCGAGAGGTCAGGAAGGACCGGGCTGCCGGCGTAGCCCAGGCCGGAGGACGAATATTCGATGGTGACATTCGCAGCAGTCAGTGACGGCAAGAAGTATTTCATGCGTGTGACGACCGCGTTGAATGCCGTCGTGTTTTCGGTCCCGAGCGTCGGGCATGGCGCCGTAGCGCAGATGCACCCCGTACTGGTGCACCTGATCTTGCCGAAGGCCGACGCCGGAATGACATCGCCTTGTGTCAATCCGCCAACGCCGACATACGAAGTGCTTAAGCCGGGCTCGATCATATTGGTGACGATCGCCATCCGAGCGCCCATCTGGGTCGCCTTTTCAGCCTGGTTGTAG
>JGI24737J22298_10000925_pt1 | contig 10439 bp, 13 predicted proteins | sample KBSCornC3_FD_22298 | JGI IMG/M metagenome (IMG submission 22298) | reverse complement strand
AAAGCGAGCCGCTCGCCTCGTCCTACGTCGAGGTTCACATTATTTAGAACATTTTTGCGACGCGAGCCGCGCGAGTAGCTCTTGTAGATGCCGCGACAGGTGATCATTCGACGGCGAGCTCCCGGCGCACGCGGCGGCACAACGCCAAGCCGATCAGAGTAAGAATCATCGAAAAAACAATCGGATTCCAGATATTGTAGTAAGCCGTTACCTTGTCGCCCCAAATTCCCTCCCGGATCATCTCCATTCCATTCACGAAAGGCGACCAAAGCAAGATCTCTCGCACTCCAGGTGTCATCCAAGACACCATGTACGGCAAACCCGAAATGGGAATCGTAATGTAGGTGATAACGGGAACGAGTTTCTCAATTACCTCCGACATTTCCGACAGAGGCGTGATGACAAGACACAGCGAAAGACAGAACATCGCATACAAGGTCCAACCAGCAATCATCGTGCCGATATTGTCTGGCACAGGAATCTCACCAACGGATGCCAAGACGACGAGCGCAAAAACAAAAGCCATCATCCCGCCAAGGACTTCAATGATGAACCGCGCCAGGATGAAGTCCAGGACTTTTACCTGACGATGGTACAGCAGACTGCCGTTAGCGGTAAAAGCGCTTATGCTTCGGCCAATGCCATGGCGAAACAACGTGATCGGAATGTAGCCTGAAGCCGCGAAGGCAATGACGGTAACTCCATGCTCTTCCGGTCCTTTAGTCCACTGCCAGATGAGCCCGACGAGGCCAGCGAAAAGGAGCGGCTCAACCATGATCCAAAGGAAGCCAATGTTTTCGCGTCCGAAACGCGTCGTCAGTTCGCGGATCATCAAGGCGTGAATCACGCGAATCTGAACACTCCACCCACGAGCGAGCTGCTTCAACAAACTGTGAGCCATCGTCAGTCGTCGGGTGAATGTTCGAGAATACCTACGACGAGCATCCAACCGATAAAATAAAGGCAGAGAGATGCGCCGAACGCGGTGAGAATCTGCTTGAGACGGTGCGGCAGCGTGGAGTCGTCTGGCTTATTCGGCTCCACTACCCTCTCAAGGTAAAACTGCTGCTTTTGCGCATCAGTCCGCGCTGATTCCAACGATGCGTTGGCGGCCGTCAGCATTTGTGTCGCGAACTCCTGCTCAACTTGAAGATTTTCGTAGCTGCCAAGCTTTGAAGCAATGCCTGTCGGCGTACCGACAGCCCGACCGTTCTGCGCCGCCACTGCACGTCCGACGGCGGCAATTCGATTTTTCAGCGTGGGAATGGCAGGATTTCGCGGGGCCACGCGCTGCATAAGATCCAGCTGCGCCTGAAGACCCGCCTGCTCCGAAATAAGTTTATTGGAAATTTCCAGAACGCCGGTCCCTTGCTTCGTCGGATCGAGCAATTGATTCTGATTCCGATACGCTCCCAGTGCGATCCTGGCGTTGCGCAGACGTGTTTCCGCCTGAACCACTCGCCGCTCCGCCTCAGCGATTCCGCGGCCCTGCGCGCGTTCGTTCAGACGGTTCACAAGCGCTTCGCTGAGATTGAGAAGTCGCGCATTCAGCTCATACGAATCGCCAGGCGTGAATGCGCGGACATCAAGCACCGCCAGTCCGGTTTCCTCATCCAATTTGGCGCCGACCATCGATCCGTAATAGCGATAAAGTCCCTCAAACGACGAATCGCCAAATGGCCGTGGAAAGCGGCTGAGGAAGTCCGCGCCGCGGCTGGAGAACTTTGCACGGACGTCAGTCTGGGCTTCCAACTCGCGAACTGCGCTGCGTGATCGGATATATTGCAAGACTTCCTTGGTCTGCTCCTGTCCCGCAGAAAAACCGCTCGTCTGAATGAGATTTGCAAGCGAGAGCGTGGGCACGGTCTTCTGACCCGGACTCTTGATTATGAAGACCGATTGAGAGCTGTAGATTGGTGAGGCGATCAGGCCATAGTAAATGCCAGCGAGCAACGTCGGCAAACCGACGAACAAGGCTAGCCAACGATGTTTTTTCACCAAGCTCTGACGCTGCGATTTACGCACGACCTCGCGCAACGTCTCGTGATCGATTGTACTAATATTCATGGGACGATCTAAACCTGGCTCCGTCTGAGTGCGTTGTCACTGGATAGCGCGCGTTGGGCGTATTGACCATGAGTGATGTTAATATGTTGCGAGATAGTTGAGCCTGTTATCAGCCGCGCAAAGCCGCTCGGCCCTTAGCTGCAGGAGGACAGCTCCGAATATCGGCAGCGTCCCTATCACTGCTGAGGTGGCGTTCCCGAACCATGCCAAAAACAATCGGGGCGTACTGCCATTGCTGGCCCTATATCGAGCAATTCGAATTGCGGTTGACATCCTCTACCTCAAATCCCTCGAAAAGAGCGGTCGTACGCAGTCCGAGAAACCGGACCGACGCCGGACTCCCCGGGGTGGTTGTTCCGTTTCGATTTTCCAAGAAATTGAGATGCTTGCAAGTCTGAATCGCTCGCAGTGGAAATTCGAAGCACGCGGCGGTATTCAGCGTCGGGGAATGAGTCCTCTACTCGCTTGATGCGCTGTGCTGGGGGATATGTTGCATAGTCGCAACACAGATCCGCGAATTTTTGCTCGTCGAGGGAACCGGCTTCGCCTATCCTGCGTCTCGCTTATTGTTATCTCGCTTGGCTAAACCACTGAGGTCGGGAGCAGTTCAGGGAAGAAATGCATGAAAGCTCCATGATTGAGCAGTTTCGCTTTCGAAATGAGAGGCGTGCGTGCTATTGGAACGCGTCGACGTTTCGGGATTTAAATACTGGCTCGATTTTAAACAATTATTTACTTAGTCACAACAACGAAAAGCTCACAAGAAAGGGGTTACAATCATGAGGCGATTGCACACTGGCGTAATTTCGGCGCTGGCGCTGAGCGTGGGACTAACTGCCACGCAGGCCGACGCTCAAAGCCTTCGGGGGTTCCGGGCCGAAGGTCAGGCTGGGATCACCAGCTTCCATTCGGAAGGCGAAAGCAAATCGAAGATCGGCTGGGGCGCTGCAGTTGGCGTCGACGCCTTCGTCGCCAACAATTTCGTCCTTGGTGTGGAGGGCACTTACTGGGATTCTCGCCCCGAGAATCATACGATCGACGGCGGTGGTCTCGCGAATCACAAGATGTTCCAGGAATGGGGTCTCGGTATCCGCGCCGGCGTGATGGTGACCCCGTCGACCCTAGTCTACGGCAAAGCCGCATACGTCCGTGACGAGCAACGTAAGGAATTCATTGCTTACCCGCCGTACGGCACCTGCGCCGCTACGAGCCCGACGGACCCGAACTGCTACTACTACGATCACGGGCACGTTAACGGCATCCAGTGGGGTGGCGGTGTCGAGCAGAACATCACCGATATGTTCTACGTAAAGGCCGAAGGACGTTATTCCGACTATAAGAACCATACGCACGCCCTCACCGGCCTGCTGGGCGTCGGCGTCCTGCTCGGTGGCGCGGTTGCCGAAGCGGCTCCGCCGCCTCCGCCGCCTCCGCCTCCGCCTCCACCGCCTCCGGCGACTCAAACCTGCCCGGACGGCAGCGTGATTGAGGCGACGGCGACCTGTCCGGCTCCGCCGCCTCCGCCTCCGCCTCCGCCTCCGCCGGAGCAGCGTGGCGAACGCGGTTAAGCAAGGCTGCAACTCAAGAGAAGGGCCGGCGTTTTGCCGGCCCTTTTTTTGAAGTTCGCGACTTCTAATCTTTTCCGCCACGCTGCCCGCGCATCGCTGTCGCCGGAGCGAGAACAATCCTTCAGATGTCCTTCGTGCTGCAATACGTGGTAGGACCGACCAATCGCGCGAGATCACAGAAGGTTAATAACCTATGCCGAGCGACCGACTGCGCAACACTCGCACCTATTCTTAATCGTCCAGCATCCCCGTAGCACTGGGCGATCTTGTCCCTAGCGTCCACGCTCCAACCAGTTTGGCTGCGACCACAGCGAATCCCATTCGCAACAGTTAACCCAAACGCTCCAACAGCCCTGGGCGTAGGCACGGCGAAAGATCCCAAACGCCGGGGTTCGTGCCCTAAAGCGGAACATCTGCGGGTCAAGCAAGCGGCTGTGTCGCGGCACGATCCGTGAGGTGCCCGCTTTCCAGAGGCCGACGAACTTGCTCGTCAAGCCGCACCGGCGATGCGACGAAACTCCCAGTCAGGAGCAAGTCTGTCGCGCAACTTCGTCTCAGATGGGTTTCACCATCATCGCCACCGTCTGCCAGATCGGCGGATGCAGGGCACTCTCTTGGCCATCTGTGAAAGCTAGCTCGCTGAAGCCAATCCTGTCGGTAAAGAGCCTGATCCACTCGCGATGCAGGAAAGTATCGAGCAAGTGCAGTGTCTTGCTCCCGCGTCGGCGTTTCAGGCGGCTCTCGAACACGGCCGAATAATGTTGCTGATCGGTCAGTTCGAGGAAGGAGAATATGAGCTTGCCGCCTGGCTTGAGCGCGCGGAAACTATCCTCAAGATACAAGAAGCAGTCTTCGAGCGCGATATGCGTGAAGACGGACCAATGGAAAATGATGTCCAAGGAGCTGTCTCCGGCCACAATCGACGGGCGTCGATGGACATGCGCTTCGAACCCCGGGCACTTACGCTTTAGTTCCGAGACGAATTCCGCAACGATGTCCGCGCCGATGTAGCGGCCGCGCCATCCGGCGCGCTGGAGTGCCTGCGCTGTTCTTCCACAGCCGCAGCCGAGGTCATAAATCGACATTCCATCGAGGAGCCCGTGATATTTGAGAGCAGCAACCTGGGACCTTGCTGAATGAATAGCTCGATGCTCTCCGACCCGATCGAATCGGCGAAGGCGAGATCCCGGTTTTTTCGGTGTAGCCGAAGCCTGCCGTTTAGATGGCGCTGATAGGCGGCGGCCGAATTGTACCAGCCGCGATTCACCTTATCTAAGATTTGGTCGAGCACGATGTGACTGGCTCCAATACGCAAGTTCGCCGGTTGGGTCTGCGTAGCGGATGGGGATCGCTAACCTCAAGAGCCCTGATGGAGTGCTTGATCCGCGCTTCTGCGCAATCCGGCAAGCTTCACGCGGTCAACTTCAAAGTCGCTGCGGCCTGCAATGATTGACTCCACAACGGCAATCACCTGCATGGCGACATCCAAATTCTGCAATGCTGGTCCATGCCGCTCTATGATGTCGACATCGCCGGCAAGAACTCCCCCCAGATTGTCGAGCAGCTGGGACGCGCGTTGAAGATCTCCCGATAGTTCGGCTCCAGGGTCGTGCCGCTCTTGGGGTCGGTGCTGAGAGAGCGGCGGAACCGGCAAGGGGACCGCGCCAGCCTTTACCAGCCTGACAACCTCATCGACGCGTTGCTGCTCGCTGTTGCAGCGGACCGCTCGCCATTGCTGGACATCGATGCAGCCGGAGAATTTGAGTCCGCATCGACAGTCCGAGGTCCAGGCTACGAGCCCGTGGACTATGAGTTCGCCTCGAACCAGCTGCACAAGAGCGCCGACGCTTGGAATGACCGCTCCTTCGAGAAGAGCGCCAGTGGCCGAGATGTTCCGAATTTTAACGGGTGACGGCGAGCCGTCGCAATACAGGGCGGCTGCTATGTAAATGCTCGCTCTGTTAGCGCCGCGCTCGTCGGGAGCGCGACTGTGCAGTGACGTCGCCATAATGTCTGATTTCTTCCAAGCTTTGAAAGCCTTGTGTGGCCCGGTGCATTAACGTTCGGAGAGCTTCACATCCGTTTTGGATGCGTCTGCGAGCCGATAGGCTTCGGAAAGTGGACTAGGGTAGTTCGGAAAGACGCGAGCTCTCCAATCTGCCCTTTCGGTGCTGCCAACGACGTATTTGGCGTCGTGGGCGAGCTCTTTCGGCGAGTCAGCGCCCCGATGATGACTTGCGTCGGTGCTTGTTTCGACCGGGTGCACGAGCGCGCTGCGCTCACCTCATTCAATTAGGGACGACCACCAACCCGTAGCGAACTGGCTCAAGAAACGTCGAACGAAGCGATTATCAGGCTCAATCCTTGTCCGGCCTGCCCGCGTTCGTTTGCCGGTTGACGCAGTGTATCGCGTACTCGCTGAAGGTCCGCGATCTTCTCGTCCAGCGCCCTCGCCCTCACGTCGGCAGGCTCGCGCGCGCTTTTCCGCCGTCCTCGCTCGAATCCAGCTTAAGGATCCCCTTGATTTCGCCGAGTGTGAAGCCTGCCGTTTGACCAGGCGAACAGGAGCCGCCGAACATCCTCGGCGTCGTAGCGGCGGATTTCGCCGTTCCGCGTCGGAGTCTCGAGGGGGCCGAGACGCTGATAGAATCGGATCGTCTCGGTACCGACGCCGCCCGCAGCGGCGAGCCTTCCGATGCCGAGCGGACCAAAGAGGCGACAACATATCAGCGCCTCCCTTGCGAGCTTTGTGGCTCAGAGCGGGCTCGCCCCGTGGCCGATAGACGGCGTGAAAGAGGAGACCCGGCGCTCGCGAACGCCGCGCGCCGTTTGGCCGCATAGCCTGTCGAGGTTGCTCTTAGGCCTGAGGCTCGATGTGGAAAGGCGGCGAGATAGAAACCGCGGCCAACTGGGCCTGAGTTCGCTATCCTTTGGAAAGCAACTTCCGACGCGTGCGGGAACGGCCGGCGAGACCGCCCCATAATGGATCCAAAAAGTACCTCTCAATAACGGATAGGCTGTAGCCACGCATATGCTCAAATTGAGCTGCGGAGGTGCGAGTGCGGCTTGAAGCCTTGCTATCGTTGCTGCTCGCCGGGACGAGCTCGGCTCTTCCGACGGCCATTCAAGCGACTCCTCAAGGGCAGATGGGCACAACGTCGAAGGGGTCGATCGCGATCAGCGTATCCGTGCGCCCGCAGGTCCAGCTCTCGCATGTCGCTGCTGCGGACACGCTCAGCGAGACGATCATCGTTGCGACACCGTCGGCGCGAGACATTTGCCTTCTTGATGGCAAAAGCTCGGGTAATTACGCGGTGCTGCTTCAACTTGGCGATCGCGCATCGGTCAAGGAGCGCTCCCTGCTGCCCGTGAGCGAGGCAGCGACCTCCTTCTGTCGCTCGGCTGGAGCCGCAAGTGCGAAGAGCGACGGGTTCCGCCTGCCTCTGACGCATACACCGGAATCGGATCCCTACACGCTGCTCATTGCTCCCGAGTGAGCTGCGCCTCGATATTCGATGAGATCGAATAGCTGGTCAACGTAATGCGGCCATTCGCGCCGGGATTTTCGGGCTGTTCCGTTTCCGGACAGTGGCCATCCATGCGGGCCGTATAGGGCCATCATGCCTTCATAGAGCAGTGGTTGGCAGCTACAGTGAGATGACTTCCAGCTAGTCCGAGGAACGCAAGTGGAAATCGAGCACCATCCCTTCGGGGAGCAGCCGTATCTTCAAGTGCTGCGGCAACTTCAGTTGGCGATCGAGATCCTGGATCGGCTTAACGCTCCTGGACAGATCGCGGCGTACATCGATCTTGCAATGCATCAACTGCAGGACATGATCGACGTCGAGCTTGGCGGTGCTCAGCTAGATCAGATCGAAAGAAACGCGGTGCCCCAATGATCGGCAAGCTGCTTGATTTTCGATGCCCCGTCGTCGGTCAGCCGGACCCAGATTCGAGATGGGCCAATTGCATCGCTGTGAGAGCTGACGAGGCCGCGATTTTGAAGCACCGAGACCCACCGCATGGTCGTGGAAGCAGGCGTGTTTATCGCCTTGGATAGTTCATCGAGCGACATTCTGCGATTTCCGAGCTTGGCCGCATAGAGTTCAAGCAAGGCGTCCCAGCAGGGATCCGAAAAAAGATCCGAACCGAAAACGGCGTCGCGCCCGCGCCGTGCGATCAGAATTGAAACTATATGATCTTCGGTGATCTCCAAGCGCCGGCGCCGATTCTTCGGCGAAAGGAGCGACTTAAGCTGCTCGATTGCGCTCTTTGGTCGAAGCCGCCCGCCCCCATCCTCGGGCTCAATCTCCGGCTCGCGCTTATCGCCCCGCAAGTTTCAATGCTCCCGTTCATCTGCAGCGCGTCACCACGGCATGCCGGGGAGCAATCGGTTCGGCGCTATCCGAAGGGAGGGCTTCATTCAATGCAGCGGGAGCGATGCCGCCGGACGGTCTACAAAAAATTTCATTATCGCGGATTAGGACCGTCTGCCTCCCGATAGAGGTTTCTCGGCTCCAAGCAGATGCCCCCCCGATTTTTCGCGGCCATTGCTCCACTCCCCTGCCCGCCGCCTCGGTTAAAGACAAACAGGCGATTGCTAGCGGACCCCGAGCAGCTTTCGATACCTGATCAAGACGAGCCGTTTTGCTCATCGGCTTACCGGAGCTGGGAGCTTGTCGCCGCGGCTGGATGTTCTTGCGGAAGGCTATAGTTTGTATCGCCGCCAACCAAAATGGACTAAGCCAACACACGCCAGAAGGAGGCGTGGCAAAAGTCAGTAAATCGGATATTATCCATTCTGGATCGAGTTATATTGGAATGCGGCTGTAACATTTGAGTAAACGGCAAATTAATGCGGAGTCGCCGTTTCCGCACGCAGGTCCTTGGGGGGATGATGCAAGCTCGGGCGTCTGTTGAGTTAATGACTGAAGCTTTGGAACTGATCGCCAAAGCGCTCCACCTGCTCGACGAGGCCGAAGCTCCAGGCGACATCGGAGCTCACGTCGATCTTGCCCGCGAGCGCCTTTCACGCGCCCTTGAGATGACGAGGGTTTCGAGCACCTATGCGCAACATGCCGCGGGGCGCCCGGTCACCTGACCCGCGGCAAACTTATCGCTGACGAGCTGGTAACCGTTTCCGCTTAGCTCCCGACCGGCATTAGCCGTTTAACCGATTTTTCACGTCCTCCGATTAAATCCAAAACGGACTGGTTTTGAACCGTTAGGTGGGGACGAAAAATGAAAACTGCTCGGCTTGGCCGGCTATCCGCGGGGTGCCTAATGGGCATCCTGGCTCATGGAACTGCGCTCGCCGCGAGCCAGGGAACGCTAGGAACGACCTCGACCGGGTCGATTTCGATCGGCGCCTCAGTGCCCAATCGTGTTCAGATCTCCAATTTGGCCGACGTGTCGTTCACCAATCAGGATCCGTCCGTCGCTGCGTCCAACGCGCAGAATGTCTGCGTCTGGAGCAATTCAAGCACGAAGGGCTACAATATCACGGCCACCGGCTCGGGTCCGGCAAATGCGTTTACATTAAGCAACGGCGCGGCGACTGTTCCCTATAGCGTGGAATGGGCAGGAAGCTCCGGCCAATCGTCGGGCACCGCCCTTTCGTCAGGAAGCGCGCTTACGGGCCTGACCTCAACCGCAACCAACCCGACTTGTTCGGCCGGTCCAAGCAGCTCCGCCAGCATGGTCGTGAAGATCACCTCGGCGAGCTTGCAGGGGATGCAGGCGGCAACGAGCTACACCGGCACATTGACGCTGGTGGTCGCGCCCGAGTGACGGCGATCTCGTGGCGGCGATCTGTCATGCTGCCACCCCAATCTTCGTGATGACGAAGCGGGGACGGGCCTGCTCGCACCGGCTTCCTGCAGCTCCCATGGCGGCTGTAGCTTGCGCGCTATTGTCATTCTCTTCGCCGGCACTCGCCGCAAGCGAGAAGGTCCGCATCACCGGTCTCGGCGATGTCGCATTTGGAAGCATCGGCAATCTTGGCGCTGACTCGGTTCGCAGCCAGAGCCTTTGTCTTTACTCGAGCTCCACAACCAACGGCTATAGCGTGACGGCTATCGGCACGGGGCCGGGAGGTTCGTTCGAGCTCAGCTCGGGCAGCCTTTCCCTACCCTTCGAAGTGCAGTGGAGCAGCTCGGCCGGGCAAAGCTCTGGAGCGCAGGTCAGTCCGAACGTGCCGCTTACGGGGCAAGTCACCACGGCAACGCAGCAGACGTGCAGCAGCGGCCCGGCGACGAGCGCGAGTTTAATCGTCGTCCTGCGATCGAGCGCGCTTTCGAGCGCAATGGCCGGCACTTACAACGGCAGCATCACCCTTCTCGTCGGCCCCGAATGAGCGATGGCCAGCGTGCGCAGCATCATTCGCGATCTTTTGTGCCTTGCCGCGTTAACCATAAGTGGGGCAGCTTGCGCGGGCACGGCCAATGTGGAACTCGCTACCACGGGAGTACCGGCCGGATTTGACGATCTAGCGCGACCGCGCGAGGGCCTCGTCGACATCTATTTCGGCGGACAAAGGGTAGGCGAAGTGCTTGCCGTCGCAAGACCCGGGTCGCTCCGGTTCCGCTCTGCCGAGGACGTGCTCGCCAAAATCCCGCAGCTCATCGCTTCGGCCGAGCTGCGGGCGATCCTCGCGGGCGAGCTGCCGACGAACAGCGAAGCCATCTGCCGCGAGGGCGGCGCTGGCGCCTGCGGCATTCTTTCTCCTGACGTGATCGGCATCATCTACGACGAGGACCGTTTCCGGGTCGACCTCTTCGCAAACCCGAAATTCATCAAGGTGAC
>JGI24737J22298_10000924_pt1 | contig 10440 bp, 10 predicted proteins | sample KBSCornC3_FD_22298 | JGI IMG/M metagenome (IMG submission 22298) | reverse complement strand
ACCGGCTTTTGCCTTTTCGGCAGCGGCGATTACTTCATCTTTCGGCATTATGGCATGTACATTTACACCGGTATTATAACGGGCAGCCTGCGGGCAGTAAGCACAATCTTCAGAACATCCGCCTGTTTTTATCGAGATCAATGAACTGATCTGCACTTCTGCATAATCTTTATTCTCGCGGTGGATTGTAGCGGCCTTGTATACAAGATCAAGCAATGGTGTATGGTATATTTCGGCTATTTCTTCTTTAGTCCAGTTATGTCTAACTTCTGTCATCAGTTTCAGATTAAATTCGTCCCAACAATGTTATTAAGTTATTGTAAACACGCAAATATTCAAAGATTATTTATAAATATAACATTTTGTCGGCCCTCAAAAAGAAACTTACTATATAACAAGGTTTTAAATATTTGTCAGCTTAGTGCTTCCGGGGTTCGTAACTAGGCTATCTCCTTATGAGTTGCTGTGGGGACAGGCGTAACCGGCGGGATATATTACTTCAACAAAAGCTTGGTAGCCAACCAAAGCGGTAATAAAAACCCAATACAATCGGTAAAAGTAGTGATGATGATGGATGATGCTACCGCGGGGTCAATCCCTACCCTTTTCAATATCAACGGGATGGAAGCGCCTGTTAAGCCTGCTATGATCAGGTTGCCTGTCATGGCTAAGAACAATACCAGGCCAAGCAGCGGGTTGGCATCGTAAAAGAACGCCACTATAAACACGATGAGCCCATTGGCCGCGCCGTTAATCAGGCCTACTAAAAACTCTTTTAATACGGTGTTATAAGCTTGTTTGTCGGAAAGATCGCTTAACGAAATACGCCTTACAGTTACTGCCAATGCCTGTGTGGCGGCATTGCCACCCATACCTGCAATAATGGTCATATAAGCCGAGATAATGGAAAGCTTGGCAACTGTCGAATCAAATGTCCGGATAATGGATGCAGCAAGGAATGCTGTGCCCAGGTTGATTACCAGCCATGGCAAGCGGCTTTTTACTGCCTCCAGCCAGTTACCGCTCAATTCTTCATCTTCAGATACACCGGAGATCTTCAGGATGTCTTCGGTGTTTTCCTCTTCCATTACGTCGATAATATCATCCACCGTAACGCGCCCGAGCAGTTTCATGTGGTCATCAACAACCGGGATACTGGTAAGGTTATATTGCTTGATGAGGCGGGCTACCTCTTCCTGGTCAAGCTCGGCTTTTACGTAAACAAAATCGGTAGTTACCAAATCGCTGATGCGGGCATCGGCGCGGGCCTTGATAACAGTTTTAATAGAGAGGATCCCTTTCAGTATGTCGTCATTATCAACCACGCAGATGGTATAAAACTCTTCCATCTCTTCCGATTGTCGGATGATCTCATCAAGCGCATCCTTTTTATCCATGTTGATGTTTACCTTGATGATCTCGGAGTTCATCAAACCACCGGCAGTATCCTCGGCATAGGTCATCAACGCCCGGATGCTGCTGGCATCTTCATGATCGAGGTCTTCTAAGATCTCTTCCTGGTGTTCTTCATCAAGCTGGGAAATGATGTCGGTAGCATCATCATAATCCAGCTCTTCAACTATCTCCGTACGTTTTTCGGGATCAAGGTTTACAAGCAATTCGGCAGGGCCATGCTCTTCGTCCATTTCGGATAAAACTTCCGAAGCAACGTCGGCCGGGAGGATATTGATGATCCTTTCTTTTTCTTCCTGCTGAAGTTTTTCAAATAGTATAGCAATCTCCGAAGCGTGATATTCCTTCAGAACATTCTCTAACTCAGCATCATCGGCTTCGAGCGCAGTTTTAATGCGGAGCAGGTCGGTTTTATCTAAATCAAAAGATTGCATACCCGACTAAATTAAGACAATTACGTCACAATTAAGGAATTAAATCGGTACAAAAACAGTGCCCGAAGCAGGTAAAGTAATGGAATAGTTAGATGCTGTGGTTGTATTTGGCCAGTGCACCGCTTACCTTGTTTAATTTAAAAAGTGCCTGCTCAACCTGCGTTTTACGAATAGAAAGCTGGATGCTGCAGTCGTTGTCAAATAGCTGATCAAGTATGATAAGGTTCTCTTCCTTAATAATACGCATCACATCATTCATCTGCAGATAGTCAAACGATACGGTATAGACATCATTGACCGTTTTTGAAATGATAACCGCCTGCTTTAATGCTTCTTCAGTTGCGGCTTTGTAAGCGTTGATTAAACCGGGAACACCTAACAAAGTACCGCCAAAATACCGAACAACTACAACCAGAATGTTGGTGAGGTCTTTTGACAGCAGTGTATTCAGGATTGGTCTGCCGGCAGTGCCTGAAGGCTCCCCGTCATCATTAACCCTGAACACCGAACGATCGATAGTTAAACGCATTGCCCAACAATGATGATTAGCCTTCGGATGTTCGGATTTTAATTGGGCAACAATGGCCTTGATATCGTTTTCAGAATTTACAGGAAAAGCATAGGCCAGGAATTTGCTGCCGCGGTCGCGAAAAATACCTTCAGCAGGGTTTTCTATCGTTTTATAAGTATCGTCAAAAAGCATTCAGAAATATTACAGGTGCAGGAAACTCAATGTTTGCGGGAAATAAATAATAACAATCGCCAGTACGGCTACGGCAATGCCAATTTTGTTAATCAGGCTCAATTTCTCTTTAAATACAAATATGCCAACCAATGCACCAACTAAAATAACACCTATGTTTACTGATGAAAATACTGCCGAAGGACTATTGGCCAGCGCTTGGTGTGCTTTTAAATAAAACAGGATATTACCAAAATTAGCTATCCCCAATACCCAGCCTACGAGGATATGCGGCAATGAAAATTTCATTTTTTTAATGGATACCTGGTAAATCAAACCCGCAAGGGTTACTATAAAGGCAATAATGAAGATCACAAATATGGCTGTGGTAAAAGGCACATTACTAACCTTGGTAAGCTGTTTTAGCAATACATCAATTACGCCAAACCCCATGAAAACAATTAACAGGTAAATCCATGAGCCCTTTTCAACTTTGCTACCTGCCGATTTTTGCCAGGGTATAGAGCAAATGATAGCAATGAAGGCCAGTATAATGCCAATTGCTTTAATTGTACCAGTGGCTTCGCCAAATAAAACAAATGCAGCCAGTATGGGGATAAACAAGGATAAGCGTTGGGCTACGTCTGTACGAACGATACCGGCCTTGCGCACCGACGTTGCCATGATTACAAATATAGCGGGAAACAGGATGCCCAGAGCCACGTAATTATAAACAGGCCCGTTTTGGATAATGCTCAGCTGTGGTTTAAAAAAGAACCAGGTGAGCAGAATAGCCATAGAGTAATTCCAGGTAATGGCCTGGTAGACGTCCACGTGGTAGCGTTTTGCCAGTTTCAGCAAAATGGAAACGATAACACTACAGCAAATACTTAAAAAAACGAACAGCATTTATATAACCGGCTTATTGTATAACAATTGGAGGCGATCGGCGCCTACAGGATATTCATCGGCAAGTATACCTGTTATTTGCGGTGCTTTTATACCTTTCCCTAAAACTTTATTACCGGTAAATATCCTGGCTTCGTCCCAAAGTCCGGCTTCAATAAATGATTCAAGTGTTTTAGCGCCGCCTTCAATAATAACAGATTGGATATCCTGAAGGTATAATTGGTACAAAATGTATTGCGGCACAAAGCGTTCAAAATCTTCAAGTGCTATATACCTGTTTTTACCGTCAACATCAAACTTAACCTCGTTAAATATCAACGTTTCGGCAGACTGATCAAATACCTTCAATTCTTTATTTAATTCCAGCCTTCGATCTATCACTACACGTTTGGGTGATGGCCCATCCCAGTAACGGGTATTTAATTGCGGATTATCGCTAAATACCGTGTTTTTGCCGACCAGTATGGCATCCTCTTCGCTACGCCACTTGTGTACAAGCTTGCGCGATTCGGGACCGGTGATCCAGAACTGGCCGCCATCTGCCGGGGCAAAAAAGCCATTCTGTGTTTGTGCCCATTTCAGAATAATGTACGGTCTGTGCTTTTGTACTTTGGTAAAAAAGCGGCGATTGAGCCATTGGCATTCCTGTTCCAGCACACCGGTAATTACTTCAATGCCGGCGGCCTGCAATTTTTCAATACCCTTGCCATCAACCTGCGCAAAAGGATCGCGGCAGCCTACTACTACTTTAGAAATTTGGTGTTTGATGATCAGATCGGCGCAGGGAGGTGTTTTACCATAATGCGCGCAAGGCTCCAACGAAACATATATTACCGAATTTTTGAGCAACTCGGCATGGTTATCATACTTTTGCATAACCTGTGCAATGGCATTAACTTCGGCATGGGCCTGGCCATATTTCTGGTGATAGCCCTCTCCTATTATTTTGCCATCGTGAACTACAACCGCGCCAACCACAGGGTTCGGGCTAACGTATCCTGCACCCAATTGAGCAAGCTCCAAACAGCGGCGCATATATTTTTCATGTTCAAGCATGGTGCAAAAGTAGCTTTTATGTTACTTTGTTGCATGATTACGATTAAGGATGTTTTTGAAGATTACAGGCGGCAGATAAATGGCATTTATGATACTAATGAAACCGAAGCTATTACGCTGTTCGTTATTGCCGAAGTGACCGGTTTATCAAGGGCATCTGTTAAGGCATTCCCCGAAAGAGCGTTAACTGCTGAACAGTCGGAACGGGCGAAAAACATCCTTGCCGAACTAAAAACAGGCAAACCCATTCAATACATTTTTGGTATCACCGAGTTTTTTGGCTTGCTATTTAAAGTAAACCCATGTGTGCTGATTCCGCGCCCGGAAACTGAGGAACTGGTGGAATGGATTTTAGAAGGCGAAAGGTTAAAGGCGAAAGGTGAAAGGTTTTCTGTGCTGGATATAGGTACCGGTAGCGGGTGTATCGCCATCAGCTTGAAAAAGAATTTGGCAAATGCGGATGTTTCTGCGATAGATATATCCGAAGGAGCTTTGGAAATCGCCAAGGAAAATGCTTTATTAAATGAAGTTGAGGTTAGTTTTATTCTGGCTGATATTTTAAATATTGAGCATGATAAAGAAGAGGCTCAATATAATATCATTGTAAGCAACCCTCCTTATGTTACGCTTGATGATAAAAAGCAGATGCATAGTAATGTTACAGATTTTGAGCCACATACTGCTTTGTTTGTACCAGAACATGATCCGCTGATATTTTACCGGGCCATAGCCGATTTTTCACTTAGTAATTTGATTGCCGGCGGTCTGCTTTTTTTCGAGATCAATGAAAATTTAGGTAATGAAACTGTTGAGCTATTAGCCGGTAACGGATTTAAAAACATTGAGTTAAGAAAAGATATGAGCGGCAGGGACAGAATGATTAAAGCACAGTTTTAAAGCTACAGCTTATCGCTTACCTCTCCTTCAAATTTGTAATAATTATTATAGAACAGCAGGTAGGCTAAACTTAAGTTTAACGGTATAAGTATCCAAAGCAGTTTGAACATAATGATCCAAAACAATACAATAAATAACCCCAGGATCCATTGCAGGTACTTATCCATATTAAGGCCAAACCAGTAAAGCAGGCAATGAAACAGCATCACGGTGCTTAAGCCAACAAACAGCAGTTCAATAGCCATTAGCAAGTTAAACCTGCTGAACAGCCAGATACTTTCGGGGATGAGGAGAATGAAATAGACGCCTATAAAATTTAGAAATAGCTGTGGCCTGCTATAAGGCAAATTGCGGGAAAAGCAAAGGCCGTTCTCTTCAAATTTCCTTTCCTCAAATATCAATACAATATGTGCCGTTATAACAGCAAGGATTGCTATACCGGCAACACGGACATCAGTTTTAACATCAGCAAACACGTAAAACACCCCGGTGATGATAAGCCAGGAAAGCGCCTTGGTAATGAGGTATGGAACCTTGCGCTTATCTAACAGGTGGTAAACGTAAAGGCTGAAATAAGGTTTACGCCATTTGCTGCTTAGTTTTAATAATATAGATTGATCATTGCCATCAACAAGTCCGTTAATTTGCTTTGTATAAATAACTGCACTTAAATAAGTTAAGGCGATTAAATACAGTAAAATGCAAACTGGAAATAAATAATACTGATTGGAAAAACCCACCCCCACAGCGATGAGTGCGTACAATATTACCGGCGATAATATAGCAGCCTGTACCCAAAACCAGCTTATTATTTGTTTCCCTTTGTTCAGGGCATTGCTGCTATAAAATAAAAAATGTTGACTGGGGGCAAAGATTTGCCCGGATACGTAATGCCAGCTTTTAACGGCATAAATAAACCAGCTTATAAACACCAGGATCATTACAACCGAACTGCTGTCCATAGCCAGCATCAGTGCTTTGTGATAGCCTATTAAATACTGGGGAGGCACTACGCCAACCATTGCCAAAAATATAAATAGCAAAATCCCGGCATGCACCCGGAAAAAACCGTTTGCAAAAATCTTTAACAATACAATGGTTAGCGATTTCATCAGCTGATAAACTTTAAAGTTTGATCTTCGACGAGAAGTTCACCTGATACAGGTAATGAGCCATCTTCAAGTATCTGGTGCGATGACAGTAAAAAGCCGGTTCCCTCCTGCTCATACCTTTCCCTTATCCAACTATTTAATGTTGCTAACGACGCCATATCAATGGTGATCAAAGGTTCATCGAGCAGGATCAATTTGGGCTTGCCCAAAAAGGCAAGTAACAGGGAAAGCTTTTTCATCATGCCACTGCTGTAAGTGCCAACCCGGCGGTCTATGAAGCTTTGCATGCCCATGCTTTTAATATACTGCTCCTCCTGTCGCGCCGGCGCGCTTTTAGCAGCGATAAACAGGGCGATCATTTCTGAACCTGTTAAAAAATCGGGAAATACGGGTTCGGCCTCGGCAAAGTTTACCAGCTTTCGGTAAGCCACCGGTTGCTTTTTTATGCTGATACGTTCTTCAAGCATGATGTCGCCATCAAATGCCAATATGCCGGCGATGGATTTTAATAGAGTGCTTTTACCCGATCCGTTTATTCCTTTTATCCAATAAATGCCGGTTTCAAGGTTAAGATTTTCAATTTTTAAAGCAGGATAATTACCGTATGATTTTGTGAAATTTTGAAACTGCAGCATCGTTGGTTTTTGACGGTAGAATGATCTTGTTGTTACACTAAAAGAGACGCTTGTAACGCGTCTCTGAAAGTAATTATCTAAATAAATCCAAAATCGAAATCCCCAATTCCGAAATTATAACGTGGCTCCTTCGATCAGCGCACTGTAAAACTCGCCTACATCCATACCTGCCGCACGTACCTGTTGCGGAATCAAACTAGCGGCAGACTGGCCTGGTGTGGTGTTGATCTCAATAAAATAAAAATCATTACTGCCTTCAAGCAAAATAAAGTCGATCCTAGCCATGCCGCGGCAGTTGAGGCGGGTATACACCTCGGTAACTATGCCAGCAATTTCTTTAACCTTTTCAGCCGAAAGGTCGGCGGGAGTTATTTCTTGTGTTACACCAGAAGTATATTTCGCCTCGTAATCAAAAAAATCTTTTGAGGTTATAATTTCTGTAGCAGGCAATACCTTTATTTTACCGTGCAGGCGTGCTATACCAATACTGAACTCGCGGCCTTTAATAAATTCTTCTACTAACACCTGGGCATCTTCCAGAAATGCCCTGTTCAATGCTTCTGGCAGGCCGGCTATGTTTTGAACCTTGCTCATACCCACGCTGCTGCCACCATTATTAGGTTTAACAAACAACGGAAATTTCAAATTAGCTGCTATGGTGGCAACGTCATGCACATCGCGCTCAAATAAACGCATGGAATGTGCAGTATGCAAGCCATGGATCCCGTTCACGATAGCTTTGGTATAAGCCTTGTTCATGGTAATGGCCGATGTCGTAGCGTCGCAGGTATTATAAGGAATGCCAAGCATATCAAAATAGCCCTGCAGCTTTCCATCCTCGCCGGGAGTGCCATGAATGGTGATGAAAGCAAAGTCGAACTTTATTTTTTCCTGGTTAAGAGTAATGGTAAAATCATTTTTGTCAACATCAACTGTTGCGTCGTCTGCTTCAAAAAACCACCTGTCGCGGGTAATTAATATAGTATAAACCTTATAGTTGCTGTTTGACGCCAGGTTAGCCGCAATATTTTTTGCGCTGTTAAGAGATACTTCATATTCGCCGGTAAAACCTCCGGCTAAAAGGGCGATATTTTTAAGACTCATTTTATTTCGGATTTCGGATGTTCGATTTCGAATTTATTTCCAGGAGCAACGAAAGCGACCTGATTTCGAAGTCGAAATTAGAATAAATATCATTGCAAATAATACTAAAGTTTAAATTTTGAGTTTAAAACTCCCGAAATTCTGCAATAATTAATTCCGAAATCGAACATCCGAAATCCGACATCCTAACACCCATATCCAAAATAATTCCTATGTTTGATACTTAATTAAAAGGTTTACCCTTACATATACTGATGAGCAAATTTGGGGCTTACTTAAAATCAAAATCATTTCGGAATAACTTATTGATGGCTATTGTGACCGTGATAGCCGTTGTTTTAATAGCATTTTTCAGTCTTGGTTATTACACCCGTCATGGATCGGGCATACCTGTACCAAAGCTTAAAGGCCTTACTATTGATAAGGCGATGGATATTTTAAAAGAACAGGGATTCGGCTATAAAATAGATTCTGTGTATGTACAGGATGTGGCCCCCGGTACTATCGTAGAGCAAGACCCGGATCCCGGGACCAACGTTAAAGAAAGCCGGGTAATCTATCTTACTATGGTAACCCTGCAGGCGCCAAATGTAGCCCTGCCCGATCTTGAACAAAGCAATTATCGCGAAGCTATAGCTACCATATCAAATTATGGCTTAAAAGTGGGCGACACAACGTACCGTTCGGATATTGCCCGCGACCGGATCCTGGAGGTACGTTTTGGCGGACAGGTGATAAAAACGGGTACCAAGATCCCGAAAGGCTCAAGAATAGATTTGGTTTTGGGTGATGGTGAAGGTGCAAGCGAAGTGGAAATACCTGAACTGGTAAATCTTGACCTTGATGCCGCCCGCTTTGCTATAAAAGGCGCTGGCTTAACTGTTGGGATCATTACTTACCAGGGTACTATTACCGATTCGACCAATGTGGTTGTTGTTTCGCAATACCCGATGAAGACCGATTCGTTAAGCAAAACAAGTATTGGCACGCGTATAAATCTTACTGTTTCACAAAGTACGAAAACCGATGCAGCTCCACCGGCAAATTAAGGCTTCCGAACTGCTTGAGCGCTTAAGCAAAGGTGAAAGCCTTAACCTGCTCGATGTGCGCGAGATGATTGAATTCCATACTTATAATATAGGCGGTGATAATATCCCGCTTTCAAATTTGGAGAATGCGCTTAACAGTTTACCCTACAACAAAACAGATGAGATAATCGTTATGTGCAAAGTTGGTTTAAGGAGCGAAACAGCACAAAACATATTTGAGCGGCATGGCTACAGCAACGTACGTAATTTAAGCGGCGGATTAGTTGCCATTCAAAAATTAAAATAAATACAACAAACATCATCTATTCAATATCATGACCGCGGAAAAACAAGGATCAGGCATACTGAAAAAATTTATAATAGCGCTGGTAATCATTATCGTTGTGCTTTTAGGCTTTACAGGTTTCAATTATTACCTCAAATACTTTGGACCTAACGTTACGGATAAACAGGAGTACTTATACATTCACACCGGCGCAACATTTGGCGATGTTTTTAAAACAATACAAGATGAGGGCATTGTGAAGGATACTGCTTCATTTGGCTGGGCTGCCCGTAATATGAATTATGTTACCCGTGTAAAACCAGGTAAATATCGCCTGCATGAGGGTATGGGAAACCGCAAGCTCATCAATATGCTGGCCTCAGGCACACAAGAACCTGTTAAGGTTGAATTTCACGGATTGCGACTTAAAGAACAGTTTGCAGGATTTATATCGAAAAAGATTGAACCAGATTCAATGGCGATTATCCGGCTGCTCGATTCGGCAAGTTTTGTAAGTAAGTACGGTTTTACCTCCGATAACGTATATACGGTAATGATGCCGGATTCCTACCAGATGTATTGGAACACAAGTCCGGAAAAGTTCTTTAAACGGATGTATGATCATTATCAGGCTTTTTGGACCCCCGAACATAAACAAAAGGCTGCCGCTATAAACCTTACTCCGCAGGAAGTATCTATCCTGGCATCAATAGTTGATGCCGAAGCGTTGCACGATGATGAAATGCCTGCTGTAGCGGGCTTATATCTTAATCGTTTAAAAAGAGGCATGACACTGGACGCTGATCCTACAGTCATCTTCGCGATGAATGATTTTACTATAAAACGTGTACTCACCCGCTACCTTTCATACAATTCGCCATATA
>JGI24737J22298_10000923_pt1 | contig 10447 bp, 9 predicted proteins | sample KBSCornC3_FD_22298 | JGI IMG/M metagenome (IMG submission 22298) | reverse complement strand
GGCGCCATATTGGAGAGCGGCGGTGCGTTGCTGTCGCGGCTGATTGCGAGCGACGATTGGCTGCCCGAGGAATTTTCCCGCTCAAGCCCCGACCGCTACCAGCAATATCTGCTCCATTGCGACAGCCGCGAACGCTTCAGCGTCGTCAGCTTCGTCTGGGGGCCGGGCCAGTCCACGCCGATCCATGATCACACGGTCTGGGGACTGGTGGGCGTGCTGCGCGGGGCTGAAAAGGTCGAACGTTTCCGTCATCTGCCCAGCGGCGGACTGACCGCCGACGGCGAGGAATTTCTGAAAGCGGGCGAAGTCGATGCCGTATCGCCCCGGGTCGGCGACATTCATCGCGTCACCAACGGGCTGAAGGACCGGCCCTCCGTCAGCATCCATGTCTACGGCGCCAATATCGGTGCGATTGAGCGGGCGACTTACACTGCCGACGGCGCACAGCGGAGCTTCATTTCGGGTTACGCAAACAGCGTCACCCCCAACCTTTGGGATAGATCGAGGAACGCATGACTACCGACACGCTGGACCGCATAAGCGACCCTACCTTGGCCGCCACGCCGCAGGATATCCGCCGGGCGCTGCTGGTCGGGAGCGAGATCGCGCTGATCGACGTGCGCGAGGAGCACGAATTCGCGCAGGGCCACCCGCTGTTCGCCGCCCAGATTCCGCTGCGCCGGATCGATGAGGAGGCCCGCTGGCGCATTCCGCGCCTCGATACGCCGGTCGTGGTCTATGACAATGGCGAGGGTCTGGCACGCAAGGCCGCCGTCCGACTGGAGGCTTTGGGTTACACCGACGTGCGCGAACTGGAAGGTGGGCTCTCCGGCTGGCATGAGGCGGGCTATGAGTTGTTCGAGGATGTCAACAGCTACAGCAAGGCGTTCGGCGAACTGGTCGAGCATCGCCGCCACACCCCGAGCCTCCCGGCCGAGGAAGTGCAGGCGCTGATCCGCGAGAAGGCGGATATCAGGATTCTCGACGCGCGCCGCTACGACGAATATAACACGATGAGTATCCCGACGGGCACAAGCGTGCCGGGTGCCGAATTGGCCTTGCGCGCACGGACGATCGCGCCCGATCCAGACACGACGATCATCGTCAATTGCGCGGGCCGTACCCGGTCGATCATCGGCGCGCAGTCGCTGGTGAACGCGGGCGTGCCCAACAAGGTCTATGCGCTACGCAACGGCACCATCGGCTGGACGCTGGCCGGTCAGGAGCTGGAAACGGGCCAGACCCGCGCCGCGCCGGAAGTGGACGCCGCCGCAGCACAGGAAGCGCGCGCCCATGCCCGCGACGTTGCGTACCGCGCCGGCGTCAAGCAGATCGGCTGGGAGGAACTGGAGGCGCTCAAGGCTGATGCAGCCCGCACCCTCTATCTTTACGACGTCCGCCAGCCACGCGAATATGAAAGCGGCCACCTGCCCGGGTTCCGCAACGCGCAGGGCGGACAACTGGTACAGGAAACTGATCATAACGCCCCCGTGCGCGGCGCGCGCATCGTCGTGACCGATCCGACCGGCGTGCGCGCGGACATGACCGCCTCCTGGCTCGCGCAGCTGGGCTGGGAAGTCTATGTTCTCGACGTCAATTGGTCGGCCACAGCGTTGGAGCGCGGCCCCGACGGCGCGCCGAACCCGCGTGGTCCCGAGGGTCGCTACAAGCGCCCTTATGAAGGCACGACAACAAGGCCGCCGCGATGCAGGCCTATCTGGACTGGGAGTATGGCCTCGTCGCCCAGCTGGAGCGCGACGGCACCCACGGATTTTTCGTCATCTGATCAAGGCAGGAGGACGCATCATGAGCGTCAAGTTCATCGGTTATATCGGTTTCAACAACGGTTCCGAAACCCAGGCGGCGGTACGCAGCCGGGTACTGGACATCGATTATGTCGAGGCGGCGGCCAAGGCGCAGGAGGAAGGCGGCTTCGATCGCGTCCTTATCCCCTTTGGCTCCAACAGCCCTGAAAGCCAGATCGTCGCGGCCCATGCCGCCGCGCGGACGACGCGACTTGGCTTCCTCGTCGCGCACCGCCCCGGCTTCACTCAGCCAACCCTCGCGGCGCGCCAGCTGGCGACGCTGGACCAGCTCTCCGGCGGCCGCGTCGCCGTCCACATCATCACCGGCGGCGCGGACGAGGAAATGGCGCGCGACGGCGACACGAAGACGGTCAAGGCCGAACGCTACACCCGCACCGACGAATATCTGACGGTGCTGCGCCAGGAATGGACCGCAGCCCAGCCTTTTGACCATAAGGGGAAATTCTACGACATTCGCCAGGCGTTCAGCGCGATCAAGCCGGACAATCTGCCTGTCTTCTTCGGCGGATCGTCAGCCGAGGCGGTCGAGGTCGCGGGCCGTCATGCCGATGTCTACGCGCTCTGGGGCGAGACGCTCGCCGCCGTGCAGGACACGGTACGCGCGGTCCGCAAGTCCGCTGCGCGCTTTGGCCGCAGCCCCGGCTTCTCGTTGTCGCTTCGCCCGGTCATCGCCGATACCGAGGAAGCAGCGTGGAGGCGCGCGGCCGAGATCGAGGAACAGGTGCGCGAAAACCGGATCACCGCCGGCCTNCCCATTACCGGGCATCGCCCACCCAACGCCGGGTCGCTACGCCTGCTCGAAACCGCCAGCGCCAACCGGCAGGACAAGCGCCTGTGGACCGGCGTCGCGGCGCTCACCGGCGCTGCGGGCAACAGCACGGGCCTGGTCGGCACGCCCGAGCAGGTCGCCGAAGCGATGATGGACTATTATGACATCGGCATCGATCATTTCCTGATCCGCGGGTTCGATCCGCTTGGCGATTCCATCCTTTATGGCCGCGAATTGTTGCCGCTCGTACGCGCCAGGGTGACGGAACGTGAAGCGGCCGGGTTNGCGCTGGCGGGCTGATATATGCCGAGAAAGAAGACTGTCGTCCTCCTGTCGACGGCGTTTGTCGCGGTAGCGGGCATCGGGCTCGCCGCCGCGACTTTTTCGCGCGACGAAGACCATGTCCTTCGGGTCGCCAACCAGAAGGGGCAGGTGAAGGCGATGATGCTCGCTTCCGGCGCTCTGGAGGGTGCGCCCTATACGGTCGAATGGTCGGAGTTTCCCGCAGCCCAGCCGCTGTTGGAAGCGGTGGGCGGGGGCGCGGCGGATCTTGGTCTCGCCGCCGACGCGCCTTTCATCTTCGCCTATCAGAGCGGCAGCCCGGTGAAAGCCATCGCGGTGCAGGCGCCTGCCAACCAGGCGCCCGAAGCACTCGCGATATTGGTCAAGCCCGGTTCAGCCATTCGGAACGCGCAGGATCTTGTCGGCAAATCGGTCGCGACGACGCGGGGCTCTATCGGTCACCATCTGCTGCTTCAGGCACTGGAGCGCGCGAACATCCTCGCGGACAAGGTGCGCGTCACCTTCCTGCCGCCCGGTGATGCAAAGGCCGCCTTCGACAGTGGCGCGATTGATGCCTGGGCAACCTGGACGCCCTATACCAACGTTGCGATCAAGGAAGGCGCGCGGGCGGTCGTGGACGCCAGGGATTATGGTCTGCCGCTTTATATCGACATCGCCCATGCCGATTCCATCGGGCCCAAGCGGACACTGCTCGCGGACTTCCTGAAGCGCGAGGCGAAAGCCGTCGCCTGGGCAAGCGGACATCCTGAGGCGTTCGCACAGGTGCTGGCAAAGGAGACCGGCCTGCCGCTCGACATCGCACGCGCCAGTTTCGAGCGAAGCAACCGGATATCGCAGCCTATAGATGGCAGGATCATCGCGCATGAGCAGGCCATTACCACCCGCTTCGAGAGGGCAGGGCTAGTGCCGCGCGAAAGGAGTGTCTCGCAGGCCTTCGATACGAATTTCGCAGTAGAATAGATTTAATATGACCAAGATAATATTCAGTTAAGTGTAAATCATCGATCAATTGCGAAATTCATTTCGAAAATAAATCCATAGAAAATAGGTACCCCATGAATCCTATGGGGGAATGGAACAATGAAACAAATTCGAATCTTTCTTGCGTCCACAGCACTCGCAACTGCATCACCCGCGTTTGCACAGTCCGTCATCATGCCAGATCAAGCGGCGGAGAGCGATTTCGCCGATGCGGGCACGATCATTGTTACCGGCGTTCGCGGCGCGCCGCGCACCGTTGCGGAAAGTCCCGCGCCGATCGATGTCATAGGTGCTGACAAGCTCCAGACGACAGGCTCGGCGGAATTTGGCGAGGCATTGTCCAAGCTGCTTCCATCGCTGAATTTCGGTTCTACCAATGCCGGCGTGTTCTCGATCGGTCGCCCCGTCACCAATCGGGGTCTTTCACCCGGCTACACCCTGGTGCTGGTCGACGGCAAGCGTCGGCACAACGGTGCGTTCCTCAACAACAGTCCAACCGATACATCTGGTGTCAATCCGGTGGATCTGGATTTCATCCCCACCAGTGCCATCGACCGAATTGAGGTCTTGAAGGATTCCGCCGCCGCGCAATATGGAACGGACGCCATTGCCGGGGTCATCAACATCCAGCTGGCGAAGAAAGAGGGGCTGAGCGGCGATTTCACCTACGGAACGCTCTATGGCGCCAACGGAAGTCCCACAGCTGGAAGGGTTCCATCCGCTATGGCACCAAGATCGGCAATGCGGGCGGTTTCCTGACGATCAGTGGCGATATCCGCAAGCGCGGCGGTGCATGGTGGAACCTGCCAGCGACCGATACGAACCTCTATGGCTTGCCTGCCGACCGCACTATCGATCAGGTGATAGCGACCAGCGGCCTCGCCCGCGCCCAGGTGGAAGCGAACATTGCCGCGGCCAACGCCCGCAATGCCCAGTGGAGCCGCGACGGCGCGCATAATGGCGACCCGCAGATTAAGGCGTTCAACCTCAGCTACAATGCTGAACTGCCGGTGACTGACCACGTCACCCTCTACAGCTTCGGCACCTATGGCGAGCGCGACGCCCAGATCGGCAATAATTTCCGCCGGCCCAACGGCACCGCGAACTTCACGGCCCTGTTCCCGGACGGCTATTACCCGCTCAACAATATTGCCGAAAACGATTTTCAGTTCGTCGGCGGCCTGCGCGGGACGCTGATTGGCTGGGATTATGACGTTTCATCGTCGTTCGGCCGCAACTACAGCCATCAATTTTCCAAATTGTCGATCCGCCCCTCACTCGGCCCGACCGGCCCAACACAGTGGTCCAACCTTGCCAATTTCGAGTTCCGGCAGTGGACGCACAATATCGACCTGCATCGCAGCGTCGACATCGGTCTCGCCAANCCTCTCGAAATCTCGATNGGCGGCGAATATCGCCTCGACCGTTTTCGCACCTTCGCCGGCGATCCGCTCGCCTATCAGCCGGCGACATACAGCTTCAAGCCGGGTGACCAGCAATATNATTGGAATGTCGGCCGCGCCGCCTCGCCCGTGGTGCAGGGCGCGATCGTGCTGTCGCCGGCGGACGAGGCCGATATCGGCCGCAAAGTTTATGCCGGCTATGTCGACCTTGGCCTCTATCCCACAGACGCCTGGTATGTCGGCGCCGCGGTCCGGGCCGAACATTATAGCGATGGTTCCGGCAGTCCGGTNGGCCTCAAGCTCAACAGCCGTTNCGAAGTGACGCCCACGCTGGCGATCCGGGGCACNGTCGGCACCGGCTTCCGCGCGCCATCGCTGACGCAGATCGGCTATGCGCAGACCGATGGCCGAACCTCGTTGTTCTTCAACGCCGCGACCGGCCAGACCGAGCTGCGCCCCACCGTCGCCAAACTGGTGACGGCGGACTCGACGATTGGCCAGCTGCTGGGAGCCAAGCCGCTCANGGCGGAAAAGAGCTGGAACGCGGGCCTCGGCTTCGTCTTCACGCCTACCACGGCGCTCTCGATCACGCTCGATGGCTATTATATCCGCATCAAGGACCGGATCGAGCGCACAGGCCGCCTGTTCGGCCCGGGCATCAGCGCGATTCTCGCGGCCAACGGCCTGGCCGACATCGAGCAGGCGGAATATTTCATCAATGCCGCTGATGCCGAGACGAAAGGCTTCGACCTGGTGGCCGACTATAGCCGCACCCTCGGCGATTTCGGCAAGATTGGCGCGACGCTGGCGTTCAACTATTCCAGGACGAAGGTGACAGACGTCGTCGCCACTCCTTCGCAGCTCTTCGCCGCAAACGGCGCGTCGCTGCTGGGCGCGGGATCCGTCTTCTTCGGCGGCGACAAGATTGGCGAGCTGGAAGTGCTCCAGCCACACACAAAGTTGGTTAGCACATTGAACTGGTCGAAGGGCATTTTCGGTCTCAGCGTCACCGCGACCCGCTACGGCAAATATACGCAACGCACGGCGGCCGGGGATGACCGCCATTTTGGCGCGAAGATCATCACCGACGCCAGCGTCAGCGCGAAGGTTACCGACTTCGCGACACTTTCTGTCGGCGCGACCAATCTGTTCGACGTGCGGCCCGAAACAAACGGGCCGGGCAGTCCTCAAACGGGACAGGGCTATTATGGCCCATCCCCCTTCAACCCTGCTGGTGGCTATTATTATGGACGGATCGCTCTTGCCTTCTGATCGGCGCAGCTTCCTGGCGGGTGCGGCCGCCCTGGCCCTGGCCGCCTGCGGCGGGGGCGGAAGGGGTGGTCGCCCGAAGCTGGTGCTGGGCGATCAGGTCCATCTGCTCCAGTCGAAGGCGGAGGCAGCGCACGCTCTCGGCAACCTCGCCTATGACATAGAATGGGCCAATTTCGTGGGCGCCGCCCCCTTGCTGGAGGCACTTAACGCCGGGGCGGTCGACACCGCGCCTGCGGGCGACCTGCCGGTGGTGCTGGCGGCGGCGGCGAAGGTGCCGCTCAAGGTGATCGCGGGATCGGTCTCTTCCACCCGCGACATCGGCATCATCGTGCCGCCGAGCTCGAGGATCCGGTCGGTCGAGGGGCTCATTGGCCATCGCGTCATCGTGTCCAGCGCCCGCGGGAGCATCTCCCACTATCTCCTGCTCGAAGCACTCAAGGAAGCGAACGTCGACCGGCGCAAGGTCGACATCGGCTTCATGCTGCCCAACGACGCCGCCGCCGCCTTCGCCGCCGGACGGATCGAGGCCTGGGCGACCTTCGGCACCTATCAGATCGCGGCCGAGCAGCGCGGTGCGCGGGTTTTGCGCGATGGGCAGGGGATCAGCACCGGCCTGACCCTGATTGCCGCCTCGCAGGCTGCCCTGGACGATCCCGCCAAGCGCGCCGCGCTCAAGGACATGATCGCCCGCTTCCGCACGGCGAGCCTCTGGGCGCAGGCACATCCCGCCGACTATGCCGCCGTCTTTGCCAGGGCGACCGGTGTCGATCCCAAGCTGGCGCAGCTGATCGTCGATCGGCAGAACCCGGTGCTGGTCGCGCCCGACGCCACCGTCATCGCCCCACTCCAGCGTGTCGTCGACCGTTTCCATGCCGATGGCGAACTGCCCGCCCAAGTCGATGTGGCGTCGATCGTCGATCCCGGCATCTTCCCGGTATGAGCGCCACCGCGCAATCCTTCAGAAATCCTCATTGGGCGGCCGTGTGCCGCTTACCTAGATTGGCCCGCAAAGGAGCATCGCCATGGCCACTGTTCTGAAAGACGACCGTTTCCTCCATGTGGGCATCAGCGAAGCCGAATGGAAGGTTCGCGTTGATCTCGCCGCCTTTTACCGGCTTTCCGCGCTCTATGGATGGGACGATTTCATCTATACTCATATCTCCGCGCGAGTGCCGGGGCCCGAGCATCATTTCCTTATCAACCCGTTCGGCCTGATGTTCGACGAGATTACCGCGTCCAGCCTGGTGAAGGTCGACCTCGACGGCAACGTCATCGGGGAAAACGACTATGGTATCAACTATGCCGGCTATGTGATCCACTCGGCGATCCACGGCGCGCGCGACGATGCCCATTACATCGCCCATTTTCACAGCGCGGACGGCATGGCGGTTTCCGCCCACGCGGAAGGGCTGTTACCNCTCAATCAACGNGCGCTGGCGCTCATTCCGCGCCTGTCCTACCATGATTATGAGGGTGTGGCGCTAAACCTGGACGAGCGCGAACGGCTGGTCGCCGATCTTGNCGACACGAAGGTCATGCTGCTGCGGAACCACGGTACGCTGGCGNTGGGATCCTCGCCCGGCGAGGCGTTCAGTGGCATCTATCATCTGGAGGAAGCCTGCAAGGCGCAGGTNCGCACANTGGCGGCAGGCCGCGACAACGTGCTGATCGCGCCCGAAGCNGCNCAGGAGGAGGTACGGCGTCAGATCGGTCGCGAGCGCAAGCCGGTCGAGGGAGCGAAATCCCATCACGACCTCGTCTGGGAAGCGGCCTTGCGCAAGGCAGAGCGGCAGTCCCCCGGTTTCGATGCATAAAGACGCGATCATGACAAAACGCCAACTTAAACTCGGCCTCGTCCCTACCGGTGTCGGCGGCCCGGGCGACAGCAATCGCTGGCTGGACACCGATATCCCGCTCGACGCGAGCGTCAGCATCGACTGGTATGTGGACATCGTGCGGCAGGCGGAGCAAGCCAAGTTCGATCTGGTCTTCATCGTCGATAGCCAGTTCATCACACCCCATTCGCCGCCCCACTATCTCAATCGGTTGGAACCGCTNACNCTGCTGTCGGCGCTGGCGGCAGTGACGAGTCGGATCGGTCTGGTCGGAACGCTGACCACGTCCTACAACGATCCNTTCAACCTTGCCCGGCGCTTCGCCTCGCTCGANCTGATCAGCAAGGGGCGGGCTGGCTGGAACGTCGTCACCAGCGGCGATGCGGGCACGGCGGGCAATTTCAGCCTGCCCGAACATTTCGACTATGACACCCGCTACCGCCGTGCCGTCGAATTTCTGGATGTCACGCGCGGCCTCTGGTCGTCATGGGAGGAGGGCGCACTCGTCCGCGATCGTGCGACGGGCCAGTTCCTGGACGCCGACAAGCTCCATCGCCTCGACCATCGCGGTGAATTTTTCCAGGTGGCGGGGCCGCTCAATATCCAGCGCTCACCGCAGGGGGAACCGGTGATCTTCCAGGCTGGCGACAGTGATCAGGGGCGCGACCTTGGCGCATCCATCGCCGATGCCATCTTCACCCACGCCGCCACGATCGAGCAGGGGCAGGCCTTCTACGCCGACCTCAAGGGCCGTGCGGCGCGGCTGGGCCGCGATCCCGACGAGATCGTCGTCCTGCCGGGATTTTCCATCACAGTGGGCGACACCGATGCCGAAGCGCGGGATATCGAGCGCCATTATCGGGAACAGGATCAGAGCTTCGAACAGGCGCTGGCGGAGTTCGGCCGTCCCTTTGGCTGGCATGATTTCCGCCGGTATGACCCGGATGCGCCCTTCCCGGTGGAAGCGCTGGAACATGCGAAAAGCAGCTTCTATACGCAGGCGAAGAAGGTGACTGATCTCGCCCTCGCGGAAGGGCTGACGTTGCGCCAGACGGTGGAGCGTGCCAGGGCCTGGCGCGGCGGTCCCTTCGTGGGATCAGCCGAAACGGTCGCCAATGAAATCCAGCGCTGGTTCGAGAGCCGGGCGCTGGACGGCCTCAACGTCCATCTCGGCCATCCTGCCCAGTTCACCCGCTTTATCCGGGAAGTCGTGCCGGTCCTGCGGGATCGCGGCCTTTTCCGTCGGGAATATGAGGCGGATACGCTGCGCGGGAATCTGGGCCTTTCGATCCCGGGTAACCGCCATGAACAACGTGATCGCCGGCGGAATGCGGCATAACCACGGGATCTATGAACATTCTTCGTGAACCGTCCGGCAACTCTCATTGGTGATGGTCGCTGGCTCCCGTCAGAAAGGTGGCAGGACCGCAAGGAGATCATCATGGCAACCATCATCACCGAAACGCTGAAAGCGCGTTACGCCGCATTGCAGGCGGAACGCGCGCGTAGCTGGACCGCGATCCAGCTGGAAGCCAATGCCCGCCAGCGTGCCCTGTTGCGTGACCGCTTCGACCCGGCGGCGGTCGCGCAGCCTGATGACGTGCTGCCGCCTGTCTCCTTCACGGAGGTCGATGGCGAGACGCTGACGCTGGATGGGCTGACGGCCGATGGGCCGGCGCTGTTCATCTTCTTCCGCTTTGCCGGCTGTCCAACCTGCAACATTGCCTTGCCATATTATGCGGAAGCGCTGTTCCCGGCACTCAAGGAGCGCGGCATCCCGCTCGTGGCGCTCAGCCCGCAGCCGGTCCCTCTGCTGCGCGATATCAAGCTGCGCCATGATCTGCCCTTTGCCGTGGCGAGCGATGCCGACAACCGATTTGCAAGCCTGTTGGGCATCAGCTTCCAGCCCGATGAGCGTCCTTCGCCGCCGCCTGCCGGATGGATAGGCGAAGTGACCGGGACGGACAGTTGGGAACTGCCCCAGCCCGCAATATTGTTCGTGGAGCCAGGCCGGGTGGTCCGCTGGTTACAGGTCAGCCCGGACTGGCTCGATCGGCC
>JGI24737J22298_10000922_pt1 | contig 10448 bp, 10 predicted proteins | sample KBSCornC3_FD_22298 | JGI IMG/M metagenome (IMG submission 22298) | reverse complement strand
CACTATCCTCGCGTACCCATCTCCTAAGACCAGCTCAAGGCCCCAGGAGCTACACCAGATGTATCCAGGAGGCTCGTGGTTCGTCACCAGCCCTTGATTGACCTCCAGGAACGCTCCATCGTCTCCCCTCTCGATGGTGAGCGCCACTGCTCCAGCGGTATTGACGCCGATGCGCCCCTTTGCTGCTTGGCATCCAATGCCCGCAAGGCTGACTTCGAGCCTACCGCCGACGACCTTTAGGCACCGATCATTGCGATCCCAAAGTGGGACGACCTTAGGTGCTCCCTGCGAATTGAATTGAATGAGAGCGTCTTTGACGGATGGCCCCATATCCGTCTTCCAGTGGGCACCTAGAAACACGCCCCCTTTGCCGAGCAGGAAGCCGCCGATGGGGACGGCTCCAAAATACTCTGCGACAACGTCGCCGGTACGAAACGGACCAAGCATGTTGGATACCTCCCGTTGGTGGGGAGGGGCGAGCGTATCAGGGCTAGATTGGCTCAGGCCGACATCCATCCCTGGTGGTTACCGAGCGTGCACCTGGGCGGTTGCTGGGTTTACGTTGGATATGCCGATGTGGAGCGCGCAGGCATCGAGCCAAGGCCTATAGCTACACCAATTCCTTAACGCGCCTTTGGTTCCAATTCCCCAGAGCGGATGCCCCAATAAGGGTTAGCTCAGGGCCAAGCGAGCATCTTTGGGTAAGAATTTGGGCATGAATCGCCAAGTCAGTTCATTGATTTAATTGAAAATCAATAGCTTAATTCTCTTGCTGGGTCTCCCCTTGGCACCAATTGAAATTCCGGGGTGACATCCCGGTTCCAAAAAACCCCGCATTGCTTGCGGGGTTTTTTGTTGCCGGACATCCAAGGTATTCAGAGACTGTCACCGACTTCCGCGACACCAGGAAAGCGGGGCCGCTGCATAGCGGCCCCGTGCATACGAGCGGCGGGTTTATTTGCCTTGCTGCTCGCCTTGATCGGGCTGGCGCTGTCTGGTGTCCTTTTGCTCCTGAGACTGTTCATCTGCCTGCTTCTTCTGCGGATCGTTGGTCGGGTCGACCGGCGGTGCCTTCTGAGGAGGATTGTTGGGGTTGTTGGGGTTGTTGGAATTGCTCATGTCGTACTCCGCTGCGGCGAATGCCGCATCTCGCACCGTGGCATAGTCGAAGTTGCCCCTGGGTGACGCGCTCGTTGAGAGGTCAACACGGTGCGCATAGGGCTGAGACGCTTGGGCGGGGTGTCGAGGATGTCAGCTCGTTTGCTGCCGAGCCTGGACGGAAGAGGCGTAGCCATGGAAGCCGATCGATCTGCGATATTTCGAAGTGCCGCCGAGGTGGTGGGGTGCTTGATTGCTCCAATTCCCATCATTGTCGTCGGCATGGTGGAGTCGATTTTTTACGCGAGCTTCGATGTTGTAACCAGTGTCGTGTTTTCGTTGATTGCTTATGCGATGGCTCTTGGATTCACGGTGTTACTCGGTTATCCGCTCTATCGCCTGGTGGTGCGGATCAACGCTTTTCGCTGGTGGACCAGCATGCTGTCGGGCGCGGCCGTTGGAGCGCTGGTGACGATGCTCGTCGCCCACCCCACGGACATTCTCTCAAGCGATGTTCCGATCAACGCTGCGGCCGCCGCCGTATCGGGCTTGTTGTTCTGGACGGTTCAATGGCGTGCCGAAAGAGCGAAGGCGGCAAGGGAGCAGTGACGGGCCTGCTCCGATCGATATGGACCCGTGATCAACCTCCCGTCTGGCCATGCGGNGCATCGACGGGCTTGGACTGCGGAGAGTCTTTCTGGCGCAGGAAGATCGACAGCACGATCAGCGAGAAGACGGCCAGGAATTCGCTCTGCCAGTTCTGGAAGGATTCGAACCAGAACGATGGATCGGTCGCATACGCGCCCAGCGTCATGGCCGGCTGGGCATGCGCGATGGCTTCTTCCAGGGCCTTGCGCCAGCTGCCGAGCAGGTGGCCGGCGAAGCACAGGCCGAACAAGGCGATGAAGGCGATCGACAGCGAATTGGCGTAGAGCCAGCGCAGGATGCCGCCGTGACGCCATGCCCTGGGCTGGAGATGCAGAGGCGTCGGTTTTGGCGTTTCGTCGTCGTCATCGAATGGCCGCGACTCGGCCGAGCCTTTCTGGCGCAGCCATACCGTCAGCAGCACATAGACACCCATCTGCAGGAATTCGCTCTCCCAGTTCTCGAACGTAGCGGCCCAGAAGTCGCCGCTGGCCAGGTAGGCGGCGAAGCCTATGCCCGATTGTCCGTGCCGGTGCAGCTCATCGTTGTGCGCGGCATGTCCGGTCAGGGCCTGGCCGAGCCAGGAGGCAAGCATCATCAGGATGACGGCGATGCTCAGGCCGTTGCGTTTCAGGAACGAGGCGTCGGTCATGGCGATCTCAACGTGGCCTGGTCGGGCCATCTTGGGCGCCATGCCGCAACGGGAATGCGCAGGTCGCACGAAGGCGAAATGAAGGTGGGCGGATGAGGCCGGCTTTGCCCTGGGCAGTAGCGGCTGGCGGCCTGTCATCCCTGTTTGTAGGGGTTCCCCTACACAACGACGCGCCTTTCACCTCTACACCTACCTACGACAAATCCGCAAACTATCTCTCGTCCGGCAAGTCAGGCTCCTTTGCCGATGCCCCGGACACTAAGGACGAAGCGGCTACGGATGGCTGCAAGCCCCACGGATGGGGCTTTTCTTTTTGGGGCACAGGAGTGCAGCCGGATCACGGCAACCCGCATTTCGTGCCTGGAAGCGCAGCCCGCCTTATGGCGGGTTTTTTATTGCCCGATCCATAGGCCCGCGCGGCTGGTAAGGCTGTGCTGACGGGCTGTTCGATGGCGCACTCCAGCCGCTCCGGCGGCGATGCCGACGACGCTCATCGGAAATCCCTTACAAAGACTCGCGCTGTTCGCCGCTACGTGCTCATTGCGAAAAGGCGCAATCTGAATTCGTCCCGCGAGTCAGGCGGTGAGCTTTCCCGCTCGCGCCAGCCGATGACCGGGGCGTTCTTCTGTATGGCTCATGCCCCTGAGCCCCAGGCTTTGGCGCCCCGCACCCCGGGGCGCCTTTTTGTTTGCGCGGAATAAACCTGGCAGTGCCCGCGGTCATGGCAGCGTCTCGCTGCCATGACATCAAAAGCCTAGGCCAAAACCCGTCTTGGAGGGCAAAACTGAGACTTGGCCCACAAATACGTAGTCCATCGCCTACACATCACGGTGCCGCTCGCCGATAGGACGCATCCCCAAGCCCATGCATGCTTGTCACGCTGGCGAAGCGGGCGTTTGCAGGGATGCGCGACCGATGGCCGGCGTACTTCATCCCAAAGGGGGCACGCACGATGATCATCTACGCGCTCAAGCCATCGACCGAAGGCCAGTGGAATATCTGCCGTTCGGGATTCTGCCTGTTCAGCGATCTGCGCCTGGGGCCGGCCATCACGCTGGCGCGGGAAGTCGCGCGCGACGAGCACTCGCGTTCCGGCCGCGCGGTCTGCGTGGAGATGCCGGGGCTCGGTTCGGCGATCCGGCTGGCCCAGTACGAAACCCGCGCGATCGGACCGCGTGCGGTCGGAGCGTTCGCCGTCGCAGGCTGATCCGCCGCCGCGACGCCATCCGCTTCTTGTCATTCCTGCCCGGCCGCGGGCAAAGTGGCGCGATTCCCTCCCCAGGACGCGCCCATGCACCTGTCCCGCCGTCTCGCCGCCGCCGTGCTGCTGGCGTTCGCCATCGCACCCCTGCAGGCCGCTACGCTGCTCGTCAACGCCCGCGTGCATACGCTCGATCCGTCCAGGCCGGAAGCCACGGCACTGGCCTGGGACGGCGAAGGCCGCCTGCTGGCAGTAGGCGATACCGCCGATCTGCAGCAGAAGTTCGCCGGCGCCCAGTCGGTGGATGCCCACGGCGCGACGGTGATCCCCGGCCTGATCGATGCCCATGGACACGTGCTGGGACTGGGCATGATCCGCGGGCAGGCCGACCTGGTCGGTGCGCATTCCAAGGCCGAGATCGTGCAGCGCCTGAAGGATTTCGCGGCGAAGCTGCCCAAGGACGCCTGGTTGATGGGCCGCGGCTGGGACCAGAACCTGTGGCCGGATAAGCAGTTTCCGAGCGCGGCCGATCTCGATCAGGCTTTTCCGGATCGCCCGGTCTTCCTCGAGCGCATCGACGGCCATGCTTCCTGGGCCAATACCGCCGCGATGAAGAAGGCGAGCAAGTCGCTCGACGGCGACTGGCAGCCGGACGGCGGCCGCATCGTGCGCGTCGGCACGCGCGCCACCGGCGTGCTGATCGACGGTGCGCAGCCGCTGGTCGGCAGTGCGGTGCCGCCGCGGACCCCGGCGCAGACGCGCGAGATGTATCGCCGCGCCTTCAAGGAACTGGTCGCGCAGGGCCTCACCGGCGTGCACGACGCCGGTGTCAGCCTGGACGATTTCCGCGTGCTGCAGCAGATGGTCAAGGAAGGCGATATCCCGCTGCGCCTGTATGAAATGGCCGACGGCAACCATGCCGCGCTGGAATGGCTGTGCATGCAGGGCGGCCAGTGGAGCGATGCCAGCGGCCGCCTGCGCATGCATACGGTGAAGCTGTACATGGATGGCGCGCTGGGCAGCCGCGGCGCGGCCCTGCTGCAGGACTACAACGACGACCACGGCAANCGCGGCATCTTCGTCACCTCGCCGGAGGATTACCGCGTCGCGGTGGACAAGGCGCACAAGTGCGGCGTGCAGGTGGCCACGCATGCGATCGGCGACCGCGGCAATCGCATGGTGCTGGATACCTACCAGGCAGCGCTGGGCAAGGACGCGCAGGGCGATCACCGCTGGCGTGTCGAGCATGCGCAGATCCTGGCGCTGGAGGACATCCCGCGCTTTGCCCGGCTGCACCTGATCGCCTCGATGCAGCCGACCCACGCCACCTCCGACATGCCGTGGGCGGCGCAGCGCCTGGGCGTGGAGCGCCTGAAGGGCGCCTATGCCTGGCAGCGCTTCCTGCACGAGCAGGTGCCGCTGGCCTTCGGTTCGGATTTCCCGGTGGAAAGTCCCAACCCGATGCTGGGCATCTATGCGGCGATCACGCGGCAGGATCTGAAGGGCCAGCCGCCGGGCGGCTGGTTGCCGGACCAGAAGGTCAGCCGCATCCAGGCACTGGCGGGCTTTACCCGCACCGCGGCCTACGCGGCTTTCATGGAACGCGAGGTGGGCATGCTGAAGGAAGGCATGCGCGCCGATTTCGTGGTGCTCAACGCCGACCCGCTGACCATCCCGCCGCGCCAGATCGCGGACCTGAAGCCGCTCAGCACCTGGGTGGACGGCAAGGCCGTGTACGAGGCCGGAAAAAACTGATGCCGCGAGACGGAACGGCGCAGCATCCATGGGATGCTGCGTAGGCCTTGGTCGATATCCCGACGAATGGTGCGTGGCCCAGCCGCGCGCGCAGGTAGATAAAGTTCAGTGCTCTGCTCAGCCCGGTCGCGCAGCGCCAACCCTGTCGGGACGCTCCGCAAGAACGCCGGAGGCGCAGGCAAGGGGCTGGGCTATGATGTGGTCCTCTCAACACGGTGTCGCCGAGGGAACATGCCCAAGATAAAAGCTCTCCTGGAAAAAATGGGGCTTGAGTCGACACTGCCGCCGGTGGGCGGCTATTTCCGTCGAGTGACTGATCGAACCGAGACGCAGCAGCTCTATCCGCTCGTCGATCCATACATCGATTCGCCGGGTGCCATTCCGAGCGGTTCGCTCGATGGCATTTGCCCGGTCTGCGGCGAGCATTCGACATTCTCCGGCTTCACGGAAAATCTCCGCGAGTCCGGCGCCTGCGCTCACTGCGGATCGTCGAATCGCCAGCGGCAAATGGCGCTGACGATTCGCCAGCGCTGCCATCTGGCGCCGCTCGGTCCGATCTGGTTTCCGCGGTCGTACGCCGTCTACAACGCCGAGTCCAACGGCGCGCTTCATCATCGCCTGGCGATGAGCGCGGGCTATGTCTGCTCGGAATACTTCGGGGACGGCCACCGGGGTGGCGAGATCGTCAACGGCGTTCGCCACGAAGACCTGCGGCGGCTGTCGTTCGCCGACGATTCCATGGACCTGGTGTTGTCGAGCGACGTGCTGGAGCACATGCCCGATCCTTATGCCGCGCANCGGGAGATCTATCGCGTTCTCAAGCCCGGTGGCCGCCACATTTTCACCGTGCCGTTCTATCCGCTTGCCGAGAAAGACGACGTCAGGGCGGTATGGGAGAACGGGGAGATCAGGTATCTGGCGGAGAAGCTGTATCACGGAGACCCGGTTCGTCCAGGCGAGGGAGTCCTCGTCTGGACGATTTTCGGGACCGAGATGATGCGCAAGCTGGAAGACTCGGCTTTGTGGCAAGAGCCTGGAATCTATACGAGCCGTCCAGCGGCATCGTGGGTAACTGCAATACCATTTTCGAGGCAGTCAAGCCCGGCCAGGGCGGGTGACCATCTGGCTTGCGCAGGCCCCGTGCCGTTCGGCACCGGGGCCTTTTTACATCCGGCGGCTCCAGATTGCTGAGCCTCGGAACCTTCGTTGGAGGCGCTGGGGCCAGCGGAACTCAAGCGGCCTTGCGAGCCACCACGCCGATGCTCGCCTGCGCCGTCTTCAGCGCCTCGGTCTTGTGGTCCGCGCTGACGTTCACGCCTTCGGCGCGGACGAATTCCACCTCGGTGATGCCGAGGAAGCCCAGCACCGCGCGCAGGTAGGGCTCCTGGAAGTCGAACGACTGGGCGGCGCTGCCCTGGCCGTAGAAGCCGCCGCGGCTGGAGGCGATGATCACGCGCTTGCCCTTGGCCAGGCCCTCCGGACCGTTGGCGGTGTACTGGAAGGTCTTGCCGGCAACCGCCACGCGGTCGATCCAGGCCTTCAGGGCGCTGGGCACCGAGAAGTTGTACATCGGGGCGCCGATCACGATCACGTCGGCGGCCAGGAACTCTTCCAGCACCTCGCTGCTGAGCACGGCGGCCGGATCGGCGGCGTCGGCCACCGGGCTCCAGTGCGGCAGCGGCTTGGCGGCCAGGTCGCGATAGCTCACTTCGACGCCCGGCTGTTCGCGGACCAGCTCGGCTACGATGGCGGCGGTCAGGCCGCGGGAGACCGAGTGGCTGCCCAGGGCGCTGGAATCGATATGCAGGAGTTTCATGGCGCTATGCCTCGTTCGGGGGCCGGTCGGTATGCCGGCGACGGGAATAACGATATTCTTGGAACAATCTCCCGATAAGACGGGTGATGACGAACTAATTGTTTCATATTGGAAACGACGATGAGCGTACTCGACGGCGCCCTGCAGGACCTCAACGACCTCTATTTCTTTGCCGCGGTGGTGGAGCACGGCGGTTTCTCGGCCGCCGGACGGGCCCTGGGGATTCCCAAGTCCCGCCTGAGCAAGCGCATCGCGCAGCTGGAGGACCGCCTCGGCGTGCGCCTGCTGCAGCGGACCACGCGGCGCTTCGTGGTGACCGAGGTGGGCGAGCGCTTCTATTCGCATTGCCGTGCCGTGCTGGAAGAAGCGCGCGCCGCCCAGGACGCGGTGGACGAGCTGCGCACCGAGCCGCGCGGCGTGGTGCGGGTGAGCTGCCCCAATTCGCTGGCGCAGACCATCGTCGCCCACGTGCTGCCGGACTTTTTGGCGCAGTACCCGAAGGTGCAGGTGCGCCTGCAGGCCACCAACCGCCGCGTCGACCTGATCGGCGAAGGCGTGGACCTGGCGATCCGCGTGCGCGCCAAGCTGGATACGGACGCCACCCTGGTGATGCGCACCTTCGGCCAGTCGCGCGTGCTGATCGTGGCCAGCCCGAAGCTGATGGAGCAGACGGGGCGCCCGAAGCTGCCGTCGGATCTGTCGACGATTCCCGCGCTGGCCATGAACGAGCACGAGGGCGCGCACAGCTGGGAACTGCTTGGCGCGGACAACGAGCGCGTGGTGGTGGACATCCAGCCACGACTGATCTGCGGCGATTTCTCCGTGCTGCTCGAATCCGCCCGCCGCGGCATCGGCGTCACNNTGCTGCCGGAATTCGTCTGCGCGCCGGCCATCACCAATGGCGACCTGGAAGTATTGCTGCCGGATTGGAGCGTGCCCGAGGGCACCATGCACTTCGTCTATCCGAGCCGCCGCGGCCTGCTGCCGGGCGTGCGCGCCTTCGTCGATTTCCTGGCCGAGCGCCTGCCGCAGGCCACGCTGCAGAAGCACGAGCAGTGCCGCAAGCGGCCATGCCCGGAAGTCTGAAGGCGGCCCCGCCGGAAAGCCGGCAAGCGCGCGCGTGCTAGCATCCCGTTTGGCCTTCCAAACCCTTAGAGCATCGATGCATATCGACACCAAGCTTCCGAAGGTGGGCACCACCATCTTCAGCGTGATGAGCCAGCTCGCCATCGAGCACCAGGCGGTGAACCTGGGGCAGGGCTTTCCCGATTTCGAACCGCCGCAGGCATTGCGCGAGGCGATCGCCCGNGCGATGGCCGAAGGGCGCAATCAGTACGCGCCCGGCATCGGCCTGCCGACCCTGCGCGAACAGATCGCGCTGAAGACCGAGCGCATGTACGGGCGCCGCATCGACGCCGCCAGCGAGGTCACCGTCACCTCCGGCGCCACCGAGGCGCTGTTCGCGGCGATCGCCGCGGTGGTGCGCGCCGGCGACGAAGTGATCGTGTTCGACCCGGCCTACGACAGCTACGAGCCGGCGATCGAGCTGCAGGGCGCGAAGGCGGTGCACATCCCGCTCACCGTGCCCAGCTTCGGCGTCGACTGGCAGCGCGTGCGCGACGCCGTCACGCCGCGCACGCGGATGATCCTGATCAACAGCCCGCACAATCCTTCCGGCGCGGTGCTGTCCGCGGCCGACCTGGACCAGCTGGCCGCGATCGTGCGCGACACCGAGATCGTGGTGCTGTCCGACGAGGTGTACGAGCACATCGTGTTCGACGGCGCGCTGCACCAGAGCGTGCTGCGCCACGCGGAGCTGGCCGCGCGCAGCATCGTGGTGTCCTCGTTCGGCAAGACCTATCACTGCACCGGCTGGAAGCTCGGCTACGCGGTGGCGCCGGCGGCGCTGTCGGCGGAGTTCCGCAAGGTGCACCAGTACCTCACCTTCTGCACCTTCCATCCGGCGCAGGTGGCGTTCGCCGAATTCATGGCGAGCACGCCGGAGCATTACCTGGAACTGCCAGCGTTCTACCAGGCCAAGCGCGATCGTTTCCGCGCGCTGATCGCGCCGTCGCGCTTCAAGCTGCTGGACGTGCCGGGCGGTTACTTCCAGCTGGTCGATTATTCGGCGATCCGCGACGAACCCGACGTGGCCTTCTGCGAATGGCTGGTGAAGCAGGGCGGCGTGGCGGCGATCCCGCTGGCGCCGTTCTACGAGACCGCGCCGGATACGCGNCTGGTCCGCCTGTGCTTCGCCAAGAGCGATGCCACCATGGACGCTGCGGCGGAGCGCCTATGCAAGCTCTGACCGTCAGCCTGGTGCAGGGCGCCACGCGCTGGCACGACGCGCCGGCCAACCGCGACTACTACGGCGCGCTGGTGCGCGGCGTGGCGGGGAAGAGCGACCTGATCGTGCTGCCGGAGACGTTTCTCTCCGGCTTCAGCAACGATACCCGCGCCAGCGCCGAGACCATGGACGGCGAGGGCGTGGCGTGGCTGCGCGCGCTGGCGCAGGAAGTCGGCGCCACCCTGTGCGGCAGCCTGGCCATCCGCGAAGGCGACACGGTCTACAACCGCCTGCTGTGGGTGCGCCCGGACGGCAGCTTCGCGCAGTACGACAAGCGCCATCTGTTCCGCATGGCCGGCGAGCACACGCGCTACGGCGGCGGCCGCGAGCGGCTGGTCGTGGAGCTGAAGGGTTGGCGCATCCTGCCGCAGGTCTGCTACGACCTGCGCTTCCCGGTGTGGTTGCGCAACCGCCGCGCGGAAGCGGCGGCGGGCGGCATGGACTACGACCTGGCCGTGTTCGTCGCCAACTGGCCGGCGCCGCGGCGGCAGCCATGGCGCACGCTGCTGCGCGCGCGTGCGATCGAGAACCTCAGCTATGTGATCGGGCTCAATCGCGTCGGCGTGGACGGCAACGACCTGCCGTACGCGGGCGACAGTGCGGTGCTCGATGCCGTCGGCGAGCCGCTGATCGAGTTGGGCCCGCAGGAGCAGGTGGCAACGGTAACGTTGGATCCGGCGCCGCTGCTGGCGCATCGCGAGCGCTTTCCGGCATGGATGGATGCGGACGAGTTTTCGCTGCAGCCGTGAGAGCGGCTTCGTTCCTCAAGATGCCGTAGCCCGCTTTTTGCTCGTCATTCCGGCGCAGGCCGGAATCCAGTAACGGTAACGCTCGATTGTCGCCCTGATGGCCCAGCCGGTTGCCGGCCACGCTATCGCGACAAGCAGACGATATCGAAACTGGATTCCGGCCTGCGCCGGAATGACGGAGAGGG
>JGI24737J22298_10000919_pt1 | contig 10472 bp, 11 predicted proteins | sample KBSCornC3_FD_22298 | JGI IMG/M metagenome (IMG submission 22298) | reverse complement strand
AGCAAGTCCGGCTGCCACAAAAACCGATGTCCCAGGTATTATCCGGGACATTCATGCGTTGCGATACGATCCGAAAAAGTTATTGCTAATCTCCGGAGACCATTTCAATTCGCTTTTTGTACGAAATTTAGGCATCTTTTACTATCCTATGCTGGATACCCGTATTCCATCAAAACCGCAGGATTGGTATAACCGTCAGGCGGTGTATGCGCAAACCGTGGCGTATGCATTGGGGGCATTCGCGAAACATCCCGTGCCGACGACGACTATCGTGCCGGTCGGTCCGTACAATGCGACGTGCGTTAACTTCTATGCCTATCCGTCGGACACGGTGTACGGCATCTTTTATGCGCTTGCAGCATTAACGGGTAAAGAGCTGGCTACTCCTGCTACTTACGCGACGCCACAGCTACAATTGCAGACACGTCAACTCGGACAGGATCTTATCAAAGAGTATCATTCTACGATCCGCGCCCTCTATGAACATTACCGTCGCACTGCCTATGACACTGAGACAGGGCTGGTATCCACCAAACTGCACATGTCCGGCGCGAAAGACATTACCCGCCGCCAGTCTTCGTTTTTTGACAATGTTATCTATTGGAAAACCACACAGCTTGCGATGCGATTGGGCGTCATTGATACAGATCAGGGCTATCTGCGTGGCCTAAAAACACGAATACTGGAGACATTCTGGCTGTCCGACGAAGGCTATTTTTTGGAAGACCTTTCCAGGGAAGGAGTTGCCGGTACGTATTATTCTTCGGATTGGCTCATCGTGGTAGCTACGGGCTTTTTGGACCCGGCAAAGGCCAGTGAGCGCCACTATTTCGAGAGGAGCGTTGCCCATATCCAGGACAACGCTATCGACATGCCGTTTCCTATCAAATATCAGGCTGACACTCGCGCACACCGTCAATTTCTGGCAGTTCGTATAGCCGTTGCCTCGTACGGTGGCGATGCCATCTGGAGTTTCTGGGGTATGGAGTATATAAAGACACTTATGCTGCTGTATCAGGCTACCGGTAAGAAGCGATATTTGTTGCAAGCCGACAAACACATAGCCTCATATAAGAAGGCGATGGCACGCGATAAAGGGTATCCGGAAGTGTACGACAATAAGGGTAACTTGCTCCAGACCTTGTTGTATCGGAGTATCCGGCAAACTGGTTGGGTCATCGGATTCGAACAGGTCCTTGCGATGAGAAAGAGTATTGTATAGATATGAATGCTGAACACCCATTATTCAAGCAGGTTATTATACTGGTAAACCCCTGGAGTACGCACATTGCGGCAGCCAGGCAACGTATCGCGCAGCTACAAACAGTATGTAAAGATTGCTTGGTGTACATACTGGAAATACAAAACGACCCCAGACACTCTACCACCGAACTGCTGGACGTCTACAAGCACGCACTTGGTCCCGAGACGCTATTGTGCGTAGCGGGTGGCGACGGAACCGTAAATGCTGTTGTCCAGTATCTCATGGCCGAAACATCCCCAAAGAAGGCCGCGCATACAGTGGTGTTGCCGCTCTGGGGTGGTAACGCCAACGATCTCGCGCACATGCTCAACGGGCCTGCGTATCTTACGAGCGGCAAAGAGCTACTGCGTAAAGGCAAGGTCGTTCCTATCCACCCGTTGAAATGCGAGCTGACAAACCCTGACGGCAAGATGGAGCAATATAGTGCCTCTGCGTACGTCGGCTTCGGGGTATCGGCGATGACCGCCAAACGGCTTAACACATTGATTCACCGCAACAGTGCATGGCATAAATACCCCGGAGGACGTTTCATCCGCGAGTTTATGATCGGTGCCGAAACGTTTGCTAAGATTTCGACGTTCCATATTAGGGAGGACGGGCACGACCGCGCCATCTATGAGCGAATCTTTATTAATGGCTCGCGGATAGGCAAAGTACAAGCTTTACCACTGAAGCTAACCGATAAGGCATTCTTTAACGTGACGGTGCAGGGCCGTAAAACGAAACTGTTGGCCCTTGGTAACTACTTGCGCGAGGTGTTTCGCCGCCCCACGGCAGAGTTGACAACCGGCGCGACCTTTGTGTGTCTCGACCATGCCTGGGGTCAGGCTGATGGTGAAACATTTGCGGTGGTCCCCGGCACGCAAGTGCGGGTATATCGGTCTGAGCAGCCGTTTTATGCACTAAGCACCAAGCTTGTCCCGCGACGTCGAAAAAGCTGATCCACAACCCTTTACATCGGTGGTGCTATCAGGTACAATATTCAGGTCACTCGTGTGAGTTTTTTATATATTCACGCAGTAAATTACTAAAGATAAGGAGTCACCTCTACATGGCAGACACATTTGACCGTAGTAAGCCTCACGTTAACGTTGGAACCATGGGCCACGTTGACCACGGTAAGACTACACTAACCGCAGCTATTACTGCTGTACTTGCTAAGCGCCTTCCAAGCGCAACTAACAAGCCTAAGGCTTACGCCGACATCGACAACGCTCCAGAAGAGCGCGCTCGTGGTATTACCATCGCTACCTCCCACCAGGAGTACGAGTCAGAAAAGCGCCACTACGCTCACGTTGACATGCCAGGTCACGCCGACTACGTTAAGAACATGATCACCGGTGCAGCTCAGGTTGACGGTGCTATCCTCGTTGTGTCTGCTGCCGACGGTCCTATGCCACAAACCCGCGAGCACGTACTGCTTGCTCACCAGGTTGGTGTGCCAAAGATCCTCGTATTCCTCAACAAGATGGACTTGGCCGACAAAGACCTCGTCGAACTCGTCGAAGAGGAAATCCGCGAACTGCTCGAAAAGAACGGTTTCGACCGCGACTGTCCTATCATTAAGGGTTCTGCTGCTAAGGCTCTCGAAGGCGACGCTGCCAACGAAGACGCCATCATGGAACTCGTTAAGGCTATGGACGACTACTTCCCAGAGCCACAGCGCGATCTCGACAAGCCATTCCTGATGCCTATCGAAGACGTGTTCTCTATCAAGGGTCGTGGTACCGTTGCTACTGGCCGTATCGAACAAGGTATCGTTAAGATCAACGACGAAGTTGAAATCGTTGGTATCCGCGACACCAAGAAATCAGTTGTAACTGGTATCGAAGCCTTCAAGAAACAACTTGACCAAGGTCAAGCTGGTGACAACGCCGGTGTTCTGCTTCGCGGTATTGAACGCGACGACATCGAGCGTGGCCAGGTGCTTTCTAAGCCAGGTACCGTTACTCCTCACACCGAGTTTGAATCAGAGGTTTACATCCTTAACAAGGATGAAGGTGGCCGCCACACTCCATTCTTCAAGGGTTACAAGCCTCAGTTCTACTTCCGCACCACCGACGTCACAGGTGAAGTTGAACTTCCAGCTGACAAGGAAATGGTAATGCCAGGTGACACCGTAACCTTCAAGGTTAAGTTGCTTGCTCCTATTGCCATGGATGACGGTCTTCGCTTCGCAATCCGCGAAGGCGGCCGCACCGTTGGTGCTGGTGTTGTTACCAAGATTGTTAAGTAGTAACAATCTACTGCAGATCGTGAAATAACCGATCGGTAACACCTTAAAACGCCCGGAATCCCCGGGCGTTTTTTTAATACCCGCACGATAGCGAGGAAGGCATACCGATACTGAATATTGTGCTAATTGTGCTTTGATGATATAGTATGTATTTAACGAGCAGCTCATGAGCGAACTTGACATACAGCCATACTATCATCCAGAGTTTGACGACGGTTCTACGCGTGGTCTTGCGTGGGTGAAGATTGATGGGCTGCCTGGTATGTGGACAGAGAGTCCTTCATGGCTGGCAGGATCCGATTGGGATGCCTATCCTGATGTGGCGCGCGCCGATTCTGCTGCATCTGCACGCAAAGGCTTAGCTACTCTCGCTCACGAGTACGGTGATGATATTCCGCAGCACCAAATAGAAGCGCTTGTCTCACGTATTAATGATGCCGGTCGCATTATCGAGCCAGAGGAAGCCCGTAAGTGGGCAGAAATCGAAAACCCCCATCGAGAGAAGATTACAGATATGACAAAACGGACTTATGCAATGCATGCCGGACTTGTCGAGCACTTTCGCAGCGAAGCAGGTGACGACGTCGCGCAAAGCCTGCTGCTTGATCGGCCGTTACTAATAATCGATCCTACCTCAGATGTGGAGCTGTTCGCTCAAACATTAATTGGTAAAGCAAGAAGCAGATTATCCCGGAAGGCAGCGGACATGGCGATTACATTGGAGTGCGAGTACGAAGCTGCGGTAGGTATAGCGAATGACCTATGCTGCAATATGAATAGGGCTCTCTTCCGGGCATATACCAAGGGTCAGATTCAGGCTCCGGCTAAAAATAGCTGATATTAGCGTGGCAAAACAGTCGGCTGTAAATCTTGGCCGATGACGATTTCGCCACAAGGCGTAGCTTGAGTCCACGCGCTATGGCCCTCGTAGCCGACTACCGGATCGACGACGGCGTATACGGCATTAGCCCGTGACACTTTTATATGGTCGCCTGCTGTAAATAAAAGCCGACCTCCGCCAAGTTGCTGCGGAGCAACGGCTTGGTTATCTACAAGGCCTTGTATGTCGTGCGGATCGTTCCAAAGGTATGTGCTGATCCTATCGTGATTATCGAATTGAACACCTGTTTCATGGCCCACATTGACTTCCTTATAGCGCGTTTCTACCCAGAAATTGCTATATTGTTTGCCAGCTGCCTCTAGGTCGGCCTTAGGGTTGAGCGCGACGTCGACGCCTAGCTCTGGTCCTTTAGGGCCATTTTTTGTAATAGCTTTGACAATACTACAGGTGTTGAGTTCTTTGGCGAGGTCGTGCACCTGCTCAAGCGCCGGTTCGGCGTATTCAGTTACGATGTGTTTTACCACCGTACCCGCGCTGATTGGCAGTACGCACGAGCCGAGCGCTAAAACGGCTATAACGGGTACGAAGCAACTCCGGCGAGGTGGCTGGACCTCGTCTGTCGGTGCTTCCGTGGGTGTTTCCCGGGATTTCATCTGGACTAGTATAGCACGTGGTGGCAGTGGCGGTTTGATTTATAGCGATGTTAACGGTATAATGCGTACATATTTACTAATTATGTTGAGAACTCGGTTGTGAAAAACCAACAGAGGTTACAGCATCGCACAAAGGATATCTATATGGTAGAGCCAAAAAAAGACCAAAAGCAACGGATCCGTATCCGTCTTAAGGCATATGATCACAAAGTAATCGACCAGGCTGCTAAGCAGATCGTAGACACTGCTTTGCGTACCGGCGCTGTTATTGCCGGCCCAATTCCACTGCCAACTGACCGCAGTACGTTTACGGTCGTCAAGAGTCCGCACGTATACAAGAAGGGTCGTGAACAGTTCGAAATGCGTGTACACAAGCGCCTTATCGATGTTACCGAGCCTACGCCAAAGACGATCGACTCTTTGATGAACCTGTCGCTGCCAGCCGGTTGTGACGTCGAAATTAAGATGTAGTTTACCGCATGGTAACAACAAAACCACTCCTATTACAGGGGTGGTTTTGTTGTATAGATTGCTTTTTTAGCAAAAGTAGTGTAATATATCTTACGGAAACAAAAACCGCACTAAACTTGCTGCGGTTTTTTAATTGCACGCGATATGTATCTAAAGCAAAATCAGATTATTTTACGAGGTAAGAGCGAGATTAACGACGTCCTCTCTTCTGTGCCAGGGTATCAATGGCATCATGCTACCGAGGAATCCCACGATGGACTCAAAGAGTTTCCTCTGGAGATCTATAGAGACAGTGCTTTGCCTGATCAACGAAGCGAAGCCGAGGTAGCGCATGATGGTTTATGGGACCGCGCTATGCAGACTAAGGACGATGCTGAGTTGCTGCGTTATTTAGAGCTATCCGACTCATTGGGAAGGCTTATCATCCGTGTCAGGTCGGGCTACACGCAACCTGAGGCTGAAGTCTCAGCGAGGGATGTGCCTATACAGGATGCCTATGAGCCAGAGTTTGTTGCTCCGGTAGTAAGTCCTGGGTCATCTAGGTCATCTATCGCTGGCTCGCCCATCACTGGGCCGGTATTGCCAATAGCTTAGCGGCTGCGGCTTTATGCGCGTCACGAATAGCCCGATCCAGATCTTTGTGAACGTAATATGAGTAAGTGACAGTTGCGTCAAATACGTCGCCGCAACCTACCGAATCAACGATCTCGTCTGGAGATAAAGGGACGGTGGGGATGTGTATAGGCTTGTTTGCAGTAACGATGCTTGCACCCATAGGTCCTTCGGTCACGATAATGTGGGTATGATTGGTGTAGCTGGCCCACTCCGAGGCAACAGCAAAGGCGCGAGGGTGATCTTCCTCGGAATAGATAACCAGGTCGAATAGCGGAATGATCTGGGGGCCCTCGGTAAAATCTCGTGGTACCACTAGACCATTATCGCTAACAGTGCGGAAATAACCTTGGGGACAGAGTACCTTAAGGCTGTCCGGCTTTGCGTGGCTTAACAATTCACGGATGTATTCAACAGAGTAATTTGGCAATAATGTGCCGACAATAACGATGTCAGCCTGCGCAATGGCCTCGCTAAGCTCAGGCGTTAGTTCGGGCGCTGTAGCTGCCGTTGTATTGTGCGCGCGCCATATGCGTGGTATCTGCCGCGTATCATTTTCGTAAATGAGGGTAGAGGTGCGGTTCGGCTCTTTAGGCAGTAGCGTGAAATGAGTGGCATACGGGGTCATATCCGGACCGTATGCGGATATTACGGTTGGTGTAATGTTGTGTGCCTGCTGGAAATACTGTGCAATATAGAGTACGGTAGATCCCCAGTTGGTGTAGGTGGCGTTTTCGGTAGTATTATGGTCGATACAGACATGACCGATGATAACAATATTTGGATGAGTCATACCCGATCAAGTATATCATCATGAATAGTTAGCATACATAACTTTCCTGCAACAGGACCATGGAGCTATTGCTTTAAGCAGTTAAATATGTTATTATATACATAGTTAACGGTGGATACATGAGCAGTGAGTGAATTTGGTTCTATACGTTTAGCAGAGGATGAGACTTCGTACATAGAAGGCATAGAGAATATGCCTCGTCAGGAAGTGGCTCCAGAAGAGTTATTTTCAGCCGAACGTATAGCTGTATCGCATAATCAGCCGGCGCCAAAAGAGGCCAGCCTTTATGCGGTAGAAGCAGCCGAAAGTCGTACGAAGCCATATATGCTTATGCAACCCGGTCCGACAACGGTGCCACACGAACCCGTTAAGGCATACCGCTACCAAGACGATCCTGGTGCGCCTCTCGGGGTTATCTCATATAAATATGACACACGGGAAGCCTATGAGGATACACGGTCTCGTGGCCAAAACCGTCAGACGATGCTAGCCTCATTTGTTAATTATCGTGCCGAAACTGCTGGCCGAGAAGATGATATGCGTGAAACACTGCATATTGATCGTGAGTTAAATGCTTTCGTGCGGCGCGAAAAGGCGATGCCCGACGGCACGCTAGCAGTGGCTACATTGCCTGCTTCATGGGAGGATATGATGGCACTTGCCGATCGTCTTGATGGTAGAGACCGCCCCTTGCCACCTCTCCCAGAAATTACTGCTACCCAAGCAGAATACCTGGAAGCTGCTCGCCAAAATACAACCCGTTTTAAGGACATTCTTTCTGTCATGCCGGAGTTCCGACGGGCCGTAGTGGACAAGCTGTCTGATGTCATGTATTTCGAAGATATACCCCAAGAAGTAGGCGACAAGTATGTTGCCGAGTTTTGGGCGGGCAAACTGATTGACGAGCGAGATACGCGTGCAAATGACCTGGAAGATAACTATTCGAGCGTTGGTAAGCCCCGGAGCAGTCGGCTCGAATTCCGGCGCGGATCACAAAACATACGTCTTTCATACCGCCGGACACTAGAACTGACCGAAGAGGGTGAGATTGCTGTGCCTGTCGTTAGTGATGTGCTCGACCTTGTAATCCAAGATAATACTGATACGCCCTGGCGTGAACTGTATGTGTCAACTGAGGTAGAGCCATTTGACGAATACGTTAAAGCCATTACCAGATCAGCCGACGGCCGTCGGACGGAAATACCCATCAAAGAGCGTCCCAACGAGCTAAAAGACCACATTGAGCAAATAGCCACACTCCTGGAGTTACCAGCAGAAGGTGAGCCATATGTAGAAATAGGTTCTGATATTGATTATCAGTACGAACAGCTGACAGCTGGTTATACTGATGTAGAAATCGAACCCCCACAAAACGCATTAGAGCAAGCTATCTTTAACGATGAAATATCACCTGAAATCGATGACTCAAGCGACGAAAGCTTGCGCGAAATCGCTGATTTACAGTGGCCGACTGTCCACTACCCCGGTGCCGACACTGTACATGTGAATGTAGATGAAATCGCTCAAGCCGATTTCATACGTGAGACGACAGGTATTGCACCAACAAGCCCCAGTATTGAGACAGTTGAACTCTCGGCCAAGGGGGGGCGTCGCATGACCGGTTTACTGGGCACGCTGCGTAATCAGCTCCAGCGTAAGCCAGTACGATAAAGCAGTATGGTAGCTGCTTGATATTCCTTTGCAAAGCAACGACGACATGATTTAATAGAGCTAATGTCTAAAACAAAAACAAAAAACGTCGGCCGTGGTACAGCACGAAGCAAGGCCGTCGCCAAAGAACAGACTTTTGACGGCGTATATTTTCTAAAGCTTGTATTGTATCTGTTATTGGGCTCGATGTGGCTCAAGATCAGCCATGGTGCGACGGTCGCTATACCCATCCCTATAGGACTTATTGTGGGACTGGTCTTTACGACTCACGAACATTTTCAGATCGACCGTAAGATTGAATATGCCGTCCTCGTAGTCGCCATGCTGTTCGGCTATTTCGTCTCCTATGGTGTGTATATAAACTTCTAGCTTTTTAACAGGGGTAGATCATTGACAGCACCAGGTAAAAGGTGGTACATTTTGCGTACATGGAAAACGAGCGTAAGTTTAAAGCTGGAGAAATCCCTGAATTAGAGGAACTACGGCTCGTGACTGATACGCTACTAACTACCGCACTCAGAGAGCCCGACAATTACAGCGGCTTTATGGTGACCACTTTCTCGGACAGGGATTATGCAGAAGCCAACTTTACCCATACGCTTAACCCTCGCACCCGTTCGGTTTTTGAGACGTTTACTATACGGCGTGAAGGCCCAGACCACACCATCATTTTTCAAACACAACGGCCAACGCATGAAGATGAAGGTCTTGGCGGCATCGTCCGCGTTACAAAAGAATATCCACTTGCTCCGGGTCGGCCAACTTCTGAAAAGAAAGAAATCGGTCGGAAGAAGAACAGTGGCGCCTTGGGCGACGTATCTCTGTTATGTCCCGTAGTAACAGGAGAACCTCTAGACAGTGGAGAACAAGAACAGCTTGACGAAATTGAGTCATTGATAGGAGCCATGCGCTTTATTCGGGGTGAATACAACGAAGGCCAGCCGCGAACACGATTAGGCTGGCTCAGGTGGCTATTGCAGCGGCAGCAACGCGGAACTGACGTGTAGAATATACAACGTATTGACAGGAGTTAGGGCTTTCTGTTACACTTGTGAGGTATAACAAATTTCTGTACTTGGTAATTTGGGAAAGTCCGCTTCTTAACAGAGGTAGAAACTGCCCGGAGCCGAGCATTTTTATACTCGCCGCGAGGCGCTCATGAAACGTTCGGCACAGATAAGTAAGCCTAAGGTAGCCCAAGTGCCCGAGGTGGAGTAACTATGAAAGCACTCATCACAAGAAAGGTTGGCATGACCAGTACCATCGCAGAAGACGGTACCGTTCAGGCTATCACCTTGCTTTCCGCTAGTCCTTGCGTTATCACGCAGGTGAAAACAGATGAAAGCGACGGCTATACTGCCGTACAGCTCGGCTTCGAAGAAGCCAAAGAACAAAATGTCGCAAAGGCACAAAAAGGTCACTTTAAGGCTGCGGGCGCTCTTCCGAAGATTATTCGTGAGTTCCGCGTAAACGAAGTTACCGAAGACCTCAAGGTTGGCGAAACAGTTAGCCCCGAGGTCTTTTCAGTTGGCGACGAAATTGATGTAACCGGTACCTCAAAAGGTAAGGGTTGGGCAGGAACCATCAAGCGTCACAACTTCCACCGCGGTCGTAAGACCCACGGTGGCCGCTCATACCGCCGTCCTGGCTCCATCGGTTCTATGTACCCTCAGAAAATTTTCAAGGGTAAAAAGATGGCCGGTCAGATGGGTTACGAGCAGGTAACGGTTAAAAACCTCAAAGTTGCCTTAGTCGACACCGAGAACAACGTAATCGGCGTTACAGGTGCTGTACCTGGCCCTCGTAAGGGTATCGTCGTTATCAAGGAGGCTAAATAATGGCAGCTTCAGCCCCTACATTCACCAAGAGTGGCACAAAAGCCACAACTGCCGCCAAGCTTGATGCAAGTGTTTTCGGCGAACTGCCAGAAA
>JGI24737J22298_10000918_pt1 | contig 10474 bp, 10 predicted proteins | sample KBSCornC3_FD_22298 | JGI IMG/M metagenome (IMG submission 22298) | reverse complement strand
CTTGAGCGCGCCGTCCGGATTGGCGATGGTCGCACGCACCGGCAATCGGTGAGTCGCGGGGTCGAGGCCCGCCGCAATGTTGTCGATCGTCGCGGTAAATTGGCGGCCAGGAAGAGCCGGGGTGGTGACGATCGCCTGATCGCCCATCCGAATGGTCGACGCGTCGCTTTCGGCCAGTTGCGCCACCAGCCAGACGCGCGCCGGATCGGTGATGGTCATCAGCGGGGTCGAGCCACCAGCAGTCAGGAACTGGCCGGGCGCGACGCTGCGATCGGCGATGATCCCCGAAACGGGTGCACGGTATAGCGTCGAGGCCGGGCCGGCCGGCGTGCGACCGGGCTGTTCGATCGCCTTTGTCTCGTCGGGGGTCTTGCCGAACAGCCCCAACCGCTCCTGCGCCGCGCGCAATGCCGACTCGGCTTGCCGCGCATTGGATTGCGCGGTCACGAAATCGGCTTGCGCCTGAAGATAGTCCTTGAGCGCGCCGCCCGCGGTTTGATAGATCGCTTTCTGGCGCGCGAGATTGGTTTGGGCGAGCCGCTGCGCTTCGCTCGCACTCGCACGCTGCGCCGATGCCGCCAGGAGTGCATTGCGGGCATCGACGAGTTCCGGCGACGCGACCCGCAGCAGCGGCTGGCCACGCATCACGTGCTCGCCGGGCTCGACCATCACCTCGAGCACCTGCCCCGAATAGGGAAGCAGGATCGGTGTGCTGTGATCGCCGTCGGCCGAAATCGAACCGCTCGCCCGCAGCAGGGCGGCGTTGGCGCCTTTGATCACCGTGGCGAACTTCAGTTGCGCGAGTTGATCGGACGACGGCCGGAACGCGCCCGGCGGCAATGACGCTTCGGGCTGGGAGCGAGACCGCAGCATCGCCCCGGCGCCGATCGCAAGCAGTGCCATGAACACTGCCGCGAGGATCAGCGCGACCAGCAGGCGCGACTGAACCCGCACTGAAAGATGCTGGGTCTCAGGGAGCGGAACCATATCGTCGGTTTCGGGGATCACTGGTCGTCCGGCTTCGGACGCCGCTGCCGGCGCCGGGGTTGCTGTTGGGAGAGCTGCGCGGTAGCGCGCCAAGCTGACATGGGGCTTACGGGAAGGCGATAATCTTGCGCTTGTTGATCGTCGAAGATGATCCTGCGCTGGCGAGCGCGCTCGAGAATGCCTTGCAGCGTCGCGATATTCAGAGCGACGTCGCCGCCACGATCGAGGACGCGCGTCACATGCTGGGCGTCGCCCAATATGCGGGGGTATTGCTCGACCTGGGTTTGCCCGATGGCGACGGCCTTTCCCTGCTCCGCGAGCTACGCGTGGAGAACAATGCGATCCCTGTGCTCGCGATCACCGCACGCAGCGCCCTGGATGCGCGAGTTACCGGGCTGAACTCGGGCGCCGACGATTATCTGACCAAGCCGTTCGAGGTCGACGAACTCGTGGCCCGGCTGCACGCAGTGCTACGCCGCCAGGGCGGTCTGTCGGGCAGCACGCTGACCGCAGGCAATCTGAGCTTCGATACGGTGTCCGGCGATCTCATGGTTGAAGGCGTGCCAGTGATCCTCTCCGCACGCGAACGGCAATTGGCAGGACTGCTGTTGCGTCGCTTGGGGCAGGTCGTGAGGAAGCCGCTCGCCGAGGATCAACTCTATGGATTGAGCGATCCGGTCGGATCGAACGCGCTCGAAGTGCTTGCCTATCGGCTGCGCCGCAAACTCGAAATCGCACGCGCGAGCGTACGGATCGAGACCATTCGTGGAGTCGGCTACATAATGCGCGAACCGACACCCCCGCCATCGCCCTGACGCTCCGGCGCTTCATTGTCCACCAGCTGCTGCTCGTGGAGAAGCATCAGCGGATCGGCTAGGGCAGTGCAATGACGTTCTGGCCGCGCTCGCTCATTGCCCGCATCCTCCTTCTCGAACTCGGAGCGATCGCGGTGGCAGCGATTCTCTTGCCCGTCATCCTGACATCTTTCCTCCACAGCGAAGCCGATCGCTATCAACATCGGACACTGACAGATCAGGCCCAGGCCATCGCAGCCAGCGCGGCGCGGACCCGTCCGGGCTCGATGATCCGGCTCGACCCCGATCTCGCCAATGCCTATGCAACCCCCTATGACGGCCGCGCCTATGTGATCAGCGACCGCTCGCGCCGTTTTCTGGCCGGCAGTGCCTATTCTGAACTCGTTCCCTGGCGCGACGCGCCACTCGGCCAAACCATGCAGGCATTTCAGGCGGGCAATTTCATTGGCGTCAGCCTGCCGGCGCGGTTCGGGACCGAGCCGGCCTGGATCATTGTCACGCAGAACGAGGCGGGCCCCGGCGCGATCCTCGACGACGTCGTGCGCGGCTTCGTCGCGCGGTTCGATCCGGTCATGGTGCTCGTTCTGCTGCTGGTCCCGCTCATCAACAGTCTGCTGATCGGCCGGCTCGTTCTGGCAGTGCGCGCGGCATCCCGACGTGCCGAGACGATCGGCCCGCGCACGCTTGGCGTACGTCTGGAAGAAGCCGGCCTGCCGCACGAAGTGGCACCGCTGGCCCATGCGACCAATGAGCTTCTCATGCGCCTGGAGACGAGTTTTCGACAGCAATCGGAATTCGTCGCCAATGTCGCGCACGAATTGCGCACGCCCCTCGCTGCCCATCGCGTCGAATTGGAGGCAGTCGACGATGTCGCGCTCCGTGCAAGGTTGAGGGCGTCTACGGACCGGTTGACCCATGTCGTCACCCAGCTTCAGGATCTCGCCGCCTTAGAGACCGTCGCCGATACGCCGTTTGAGCGGTTCGACGCGGTAGAACTCGCACGCGAGACGGCCGAACAACTCGCTCCGCAGATATTAGCATCCGGCAATACCATCGCACTCGATGTGCCCGACAGTCCGGTCACAATAGCGGCCAATCGCACTTTGGTGATGCTCGCACTGGTCAACCTGATCTCGAACGCCACGCGACACACTCCCGCCGGCACCTCGATTGTGATGACGGTCGCGCCAAACGGGTCGATCGAAATCCGTGACGACGGCCCGGGAATAGCGGCATCGACCCCGGAAATGTCACGGCAACGCTATTGGCGCGCTGACCAGCAACGATCCGACAGTGCCGGGCTTGGGCTGTCGATCGTCAGCCGGATCATGGAAGTGCATGATGGCCGGCTCGAGATCCTGAGCCGCCCGGACGCGGGCACCCGCTGTATCCTGCATTTCCCGTGCGGTGGGTGACAGGATCGTGGGATTCGCACCGGCTATCGTTGGGCAAAGCGCTCGCTTGCCCGTTGTACCAATACTTTCGATAGAGTGCGGGCGACCCATTTCCGCGGCAGATCGACGGCGCCTGCATAAGCGAGGGCGGCCGCGATCACAGCATGGCGCGGGCGCATTCGATCGAACGCGGACTCTTCGATGTCGCTGATAACCTGCGGCGTCGCACCCGTTCGTCGCGCAACCTCCTGAACGCTCAGGCCCCTGCGAAGGCGCGCACGCCAAAGAGCTTCGCCAATCTGGATCGCCGCTGCCCAATTCAACGCCGGGTCAACGCTCGCTGCCGAAGCTGGTGGCTGGGATCCGCTCATCAACACACCTGATGCCAACCGCGTCCCAAGAACGCGGGCGCTTCAGTGAATCACCAGATACGCAATTCCGGCCACCGCAGCAGCCATCGCAAGATAGCCGGCAAGGCGGGACATGCGGCGGACAGTGAGTTCGATCCAATCGCGCTCCACCCGCGTCGATTCGGGATTAGATTGGGCCTCGATCCGGTCGAGTGCAGCGCGGAGCGCCTGTTGAGACATTTCGTCCATCCTCTCACCGCCCACCGCTTATACCCTTGGGGCAAGGTGTGGCATGACCGGGTTAAACTGATGCATGAGGGCCAAAACTGCGTCGCAAGTTGGAAAAACCTTCAAGTGTCGAATTCGCTTGCCGGCCTTCCGCATCAGGGGGTTGTGCGAAAGGCCGGCAAGCGATCCCGAGGGCCAAAAGCGAAACCGCCCCCGGGGTATTCGATCAGTCCGTGGCAGTATCAGTCTGAGGCGGGGCGTCGCTGTCCGGCGTTGCCGTAGACGCGTTGTCTTCCATCATGTCCTGGACCTTGGACACGCCCTCGAACCCGGCAACGGCGGCGGCGGCTTTTGCCAAGATGCCTGCATTGGGATCGACGGCTTCCAATGCCTTGTCGGCCGCAAAGGCCCCCGCCGCTTCTTCCACGATGTTCAAGATACCCATGATGCTCGACTCTCTCGCTGCTGCCGGTGCGTTTCCGACACAGGACATCTTGGCGCGTTTGCCTGACACCAACCTTACGAAAGCCGAAAACGGACGCACCGTCGATGCGGTACCGTTCCGCGCGCCTGGATTGCGCCGCCAAAGCTGCCAAAAGTCATGACCACGACGTTGGCTCGTAAGTCTCACGTAAGCCCGGACGTCTATCCGGCGCGACTCTCTCGAAGCACTCAGCGCCGCCTATATGATGATCTCCCGTCGACTTCGCGTCCAGAACCTTGCTGCGGTTCTCTTGGCCGGGACGAGCTGTGGCTGTGTGCCATCTTCCAGCCTGTCCTCATGCCCAAAGCCTGTCGCTGCGCCTTCCCTGCCGACCGCACCGGTAATGCTATGAAACGGCATCGCGGCCGGATTGACGCCCGAGACAGTGCATGGGCTGGCTTTTGAAGATGCCCGGCACAGCCATCCACCGCCTGTCCCGCCATTTCGAGATGAGCATATTCTATTTGGGGGAGAATGAACCGGTTTTTGTTCGCGTCCTGTTCGCCGGCAAGCCCAAACGCGTGGCCGGCGTCGACATTGAGGGAACGCGAGCGCACGGCACTCATCGCCCAATGGGGTCCAACCCCGTTCACGAATGTCCAAGGACCTATTGGCCTCCCCCGGCGGATCGGCGATGTTGAATGATGGGGGGCAAGAGGTTTCGGATTTGGGAATGGCGGCAAGGGCCCGTCGCCATCACATTCAAGGATCGCGTTCGACCGGGATATTTCTTGACCAGCTACCGACTGGGCTAAAATCTACAATCGCCGCGCTTTTGATCGGCCGATATATCGCATTCACTCCCCTGCCTGATGCATCCGCAGTGGTGGGCAGGGCGAGCTATTTTACTTCTGAAAGGTTCTGTTCGTGTCAGACTTCAGATACATCGCGTGCGCAGCTTTCATCAGTTGTTTCAGCGCGATACCTGCACATTGCCAGGTTAGTGAACCTGCTCCTCCGCCATTACCTTCGTCAGAAGAGGCATGGGCGATCCATGGCCAGGACACCCTCGTAGCTCAAGCGGTCACAACTTTTCGTTCGCCCTATGTCGGACCCAACAGCCTCACGCCCAACCAAATCAAGGAAACGTTCGACGCAACGGCCTATGTCGGCGTCCGGACCTGGCGCGGTGCGGAGTTCTGGGTGAATCCGGAAATCGACCAAGGCTTCGGACTCTCCAACACGTTGGGTGCAGCAGGCTTTCCGAGCGCCGAGGCCTATAAGGTGGGCAAGCAGACACCCTATGTGCGGCTGCAACGTATGTTCTTGCGGCAGACGATCAGCCTGGGCGGTGCGAAGCAACCGGTAAACGGCTCGATCAATCAGCTTGGCGGAACGCAGTCGGCTAACCGCATCGTCCTGACGCTGGGCAAATTCGGCGTCGGCGATGTGTTCGACACGAACAGCTATGCACACGACCCGCGCGCCGATTTCCTGAACTGGTCGGTCGTCGACGCCGGCAATTTCGATTATGCCGCCGACGCTTGGGGATATAGCTACGGCGCCGCCGCGGAATGGTACCGGAACGCCTGGACGCTCCGTTTTGGGGCCTTCAACCTGTCCAAGGTTCCCAACGGCGAAATCCTGGAGCACGATTTTCGCCAATACCAACTCGTGACGGAAATCGAACATCGCCATCACTTCGCCGGAAAAGCGGGCGCGATCCGTTTTACGTTGTTTCGCAATCGGGGAAACTTCAGCCGGTTAGACGATGCCGTGGCACTGGCGCTGACCACGGGCAATCCGGTCGATCCAGGACTTACGCGCCGACGGATGACGAGACTCGGTGGGCACATCAACGTCGAACAGGCGATCACCGACAGCCTTGGAATATTCGCGCGCGCCGGAGTCAGCGACGGGTCGATCGAGACCTACGATTTCACGGACATCGACCGCACCGCGGCGGTCGGCGGGTCATTGAGGGGTGTCGGTTGGAAACGTCGCGACGACACCATCGGCATTGCCTTTGTCGTCAATGGTATTTCTAAAGCGCATCAGCGGTACCTCAACGCTGGAGGCCTAGGCGTGCTGGTCGGTGACGGCAGGCTTCCTCACCCCTCAGACGAGTTTATCGCTGAAAGCTATTATGATTTGCGAGTATCGCACGGCATCGATTTGTCCCTCGATTACCAATTGATCGCCAACCCCGCCTATAACCGGGACCGCGGTCCGGCCAATGTACTGGCTCTGCGGTTTCATGGTGCCTTCTGATTGAGCCGCACCCGGTTTCGTGGACACCAGGATAGCCAACGCGGTGCTGGTGTCGCTGGATGAGGATTTCGGGGCGCTTTACGCGCGCCGTTTTGGTCGGCCTTCGATTCCGCCTGAGCGGTTGCAGCGAGCGATGCTTCCGCAGGTGTTTTACGGGATACCCTCGGAGCGCCAGTTGATGGAGCGGATCGAATTCGACCTCTTGTTCCGCTGGGTCGTCGGACTGGGTGTCGACGAGGCGGTGTGGGATCATTCGAGCTTCAGCACCAACCGGGAGCGGCGGCTCGGTGGAGAGATCGCCGCCAAGTTCCTGCGCACGATCCTCGCCCAGCCCAGGGTGAAACGGCTGGTCTCGAGCGATCACTTCTCGGTGAACGGCGGCATCACCCAGGCCAGCGGCGCCGCCGAACGGGAAGCCGCGCTTGCCATGCTGGATCGCCGGACGCGTCGCCGCCGCATCACGCTCGGCGCCGACAGGGCCTATGACGTGCAGCAGTTCGTGGAGGATTTACCGGGCCGTTCCGTTACCCCGCACATTGCTATCGACGGGCTTCTTTCGAAGACCGGCAAGCCCCGTGCGACCGCCATGGATCGGCGGACTACACGGCATCCCGGCTATGCCATCAGCCAATGTTGCCGCAAACGTATCGAGGAGGTGTTCGGCTGGACGGTTCGGCTCGCTTCGCCAAGGTCAAGCAACGAGGGCAGGCGCATGCGTAGGCCATCCAACCGACAAGTCTATCTGAACTCTCTGAAGAATTCGGTCAGTTCCGCAACGAACAAGCCCGCCGCATCCTGTGCCGGAAAATGCCCGCCATGGGGATGAACCGCATAATGACGGACATCATACACTCGCTCGAGCGCGCTGCGCGGAATGGGCGGAATCAGGTCGTCCGCAAACAGCGTGAAACCTGCCGGAACGGTGATCCGCGTGCCCGGTGGGATGATGCTTTCATGCAGAAAACCATATAGCCACAGTGGTGCCGACGGTCCGTTGATCCAGTAGACCATGACGTTCGCCAAGAGATCATCGATCGGGAAAGGCGGACCACCATCGGCGGCGGGCGTGCTCCAGGATCTGAACTTTTCAATGATCCAAGTCGCAAGAGCTAGCGGCGAATCGGTAAGCCCGAACGCCATTGCATCGGGTTTATGGCCTTGGATCGCCTGATAGGCGCTCTCGGGATTAGGAACGGTAGCGCGCTGGAGCCACTGCGCCTCCTCGTCGGTCGGACCGGATCCTGCGGGATCGAAGGCAATGAACCCGCCTGCGGTCGTAAGCAGAAGGGCCTGCAACCCTGCCGGTTCGAGCTCAGCCAGCCGCCTTGCCGCTAAACTGCCCCAGTCAGACCCAAACACGACAAAATGTTCCAGTTGCAGTTGGCGGCAAAGCGCTGCCCACAGCGCCCCGATCTGCGCGGCGGACATCGGCCGGGCGGGCGCCGGAGAAAACCCATAGCCGGGCATAGACGGTATGATCACCGTGAACGCATCCTCAACCGCTCCGCCATGTCGTTCCGGGTGCGCCAGCCGGTCGATCACCCCGTCAAATTCGACGAAGGAACTGGGCCAGCCATTGAGCAGCAGCAATGGCAATGGGTCGGGACCGGAGCCCGGCTCCACCACGAGATGAATGTCCTGCCCGTCGACGTTGACCATGCGCTGGGCAAAGCGGTTGAGATGAAGCTCGCGCGCGCGCCAGTCGAACCGCTCACGCCAATGATCCAGCAGTTTCGCCGCCGCTTCCAGCGGCATCCCGCGACTCCACCCTGCGCCGGTTTCGACGTGCGGCAACCGAGTCCTGGCCAGCCGATCCGCAAGATCGGCCAGCACGTCGTCGGCGACAGCGATCCGGAACGGACTGCCTGCCCTCAGACAACGTTCAGCGGCGCTGGCCCGCTCCCTCGCAGCCTCAGACAAGAGCTGTCTCTATATTCGCCTTGAAGTGCCCATAAGCTCTTGGCGCCGGATTCTTGCTCGGATTGTGGAAAGGCAACAATGCCTTGATCGGTGCATGGCTGGGATGAAAGGCGTCCAGGTTGGCGTTCGCCAGGGTCATGACACGGTTCAGAAAACGCTCGAGATGGAGAATCCACGGCGAGGAGGCGGTCGCCTGCTGCGCGCATTCACCGATCGGCGCCCGTCGAGCACGTGTTTTGGACAAATCGACATTTGGCTTGCGAATGGGCATGAAAGACGTCCTCCAGACTCATTTTCGGTCATGCCGTTTTTCCGGCATTCGTCCCCACCCGTCCGGACTATTCAGGTCGCCGCGCATCATACTGGCTGTGATTATCTTCTCCTTGTCAGCGCGGCACGATGCGAATGGGCGCCCAGCCCTTGAGTTTCTGGTCTCAGGATTCGTCCCCTCGGACGATGACGTGACGTGTGCCCGGCGCCGATGGCCGGATTCGCATAAAGCGGGCTCGCTTACCGTTGGCCCGACGGATGCCTTGGCTTGGCCAGAACTGCAGCACAGCGACTGCCGCTCCGTGGCTCGCCAAGAGGTAGATGCTTCATGAATGTGCGGGCTTTAGCAAGCCGTACGGGGGAACAGGATGAGCGGAGAGGCGAGCGAATTGGCGGACCGACCAGCCCTTTCGGGTGAGAGCGCACCGGTCGATGAGCAACTCCGAGCCATCCAGCCCGACGATCGCGTCACGGCGGAGATCCTCAAGCCGGGGGTTTCGCTTACGCAAGCCTATTCGCTCCTGTTCGATGCTTACGCCACTCATCCCGCGCTGGGCGAGCGAGCCTGGCGCGTGGTGGAGACAGAAGATGCCACCCCGGTGCGCGAGTATCTCGATGCGTTCACCACCATCAGTTATGCCGAACTTGGGCAAAGGGTGACTGGGCTTGCCACGGCCTGGCGGTGGCACGACACGCATGCTGTCCGGCCGGGCGAATTCGTTGCGCTGTTCGGTCAGCCGGGAACGGATATCACCACCGGCATACTCGCGGCGATCTTCGCCCAGGCGGTGCACGTTCCCCTGCTGGCATCACAAGCCGCGGACGACACCCGCACGATCCTGGGCGAGATTGAGCCGGCGGCGATGCTGGTCGACATCCGCGATGTGGAGCGCATGGTCCCCTTCGCGCTGTCCACGCCCTCGCTGCGCAGCTTCGTGGTGCTGTCGGCCGATCCGCGCATCGACGAGGATGCGAGAATTATAGCCCAGGCGCGTGCGGCTCTGGCCGAAGCCGGCCACGCCATCGCCCTTGCCACCATGGACGAACTGATCGCCTTCGGGCGGGAGAGGACATTCGAACCGCTCCCGGCAGATCCCGCTGGCCAGGATGCCATGCTGGCGATCCTCTACACCTCGGGCAGTACAGGCAAACCCAAGGGGGCGATCTACAGCGAGGCGATCGTGCGCCTGCCGATTCTTCAGGTGGAAAAGCCGCAGCCCAATATCGCGCTCGTCTTCGCGGGGATGAACCACTCGCTCGGTTACTCGCATGTGTTCCGTACCCTCGCCCAGGGTGGGACCGTGTTTTTCACCCTGAAGAGCGACATGTCCTCGCTGTTCGACGATCTGCGGATCAGCCGGCCCACCCACCTCAACCTGTTCCCTCGCGTGATCGAGCAGATCTACCAATATTTCCTTGGCGAGGTCCTGCACCGGGTGAGCAGGGGCGAGGAGCGGGCCGAGGCGGAGACCGCGGTTCGCCAGGCCATGGCAAAGACTTTCCTGGGCGACCGGCTGGTTTTCGCGGTGGTCGGCGGCGCCCCGATATCGCGAGAGCTTCGTCAATTCTTCATGGACACGTTCGGCGTTCCGCTATGCATAGGCTATGGCTCGACCGAAACCTCGGGCGTGACCTTCGACGGCCGGCTCGACCGCCGCTTCGTTACGGATTTCGAACTGCGCGACGTGCCGGAGCTCGGCTATTCAAACGCCGACCGCCCCTGGCCGCGCGGCGAACTGGCGGTCAAGACGCGCAGCGCCATTCCCGGCTATTACAAGGACGCCAAGGCCACGGCCGGGATCCGTGACGAGAATG
>JGI24737J22298_10000916_pt1 | contig 10486 bp, 10 predicted proteins | sample KBSCornC3_FD_22298 | JGI IMG/M metagenome (IMG submission 22298) | reverse complement strand
GGACTGCGCATGGAAGCTTCGCAAATGGGTTTCAATGCCGCCTTCCTGACCGACTTGCTGGTCGTGTTCGCGCTCGGGCTGTTCGCGATGACGCGTTTTGAGATGTTCGTGCGCGCAAGGCGGCTGCTGGCCGAGGCACGCGCGGCCTCCTAGTGCATGGCATCAATTGAGGACTTCATCCGGGACAATCTCCCGCTCAAACCCGTGCCTTTTGTTCCCGAGATACGGTTGCACAAAGCGGGTCCGAAGAGCGGCCTCAATCGCCTGGCCGAGGCCGATGAGGATTTCGGCAGCCCTTACTGGGCACATTATTGGGGCGGCGGCCTCGCGCTGGCGCGCTATCTGATCGACCATCCGACATTCGTGGCGGGGCGCAGCCTGCTCGATCTGGGTACCGGATCGGGCATCGTTGCGATCGCGGCCTGCCTTGCCGGTGCGCGGCCTGTGCGGGCGGCGGATGTCGATCCCTATGCACTCGCCGCCGCGCGAGTGAATGGTTTCGCGAACGCCGTTGGGATCGAGACCATAGCTGGTGACCTGACGATCGCCGCACCGCTGGCAGTCGACGTGCTGGCGATTGGCGATTTGTTCTACGACCATGATACGGCGCCGCGCGTGCTGAAAATGGCGCGGGCCTATGCCGCTGCGGGAACAGACGTGCTGATCGGCGATCCTATCCGCGCGCACCTGCCCTTAGATACACTGGAGGAAATCGCGCGTTATGCGGTGTCAGAGTCCAGCGGGGCTGATGATTCCAGAGCGAAGCCTACCTGCGTGTATCGATTGCGAGCCTAAGGGCTTGTCGCCGATAGTAGGACGGGCTTTGACAGGCTCACCCCGAACGGGAAAGGGTCAGCCGCCGTCAGGCATTTCGACCGGACCCACCACGTCGCGATAGCGGGCCACCGCGTAGCGATCGGTCATGCCGGCGATGAAGTCGCCGATGTGGCGGGTGCGCGCCGGCTCTTCGGCGGGAAGGCGGGCGCGCCATTCCTCGGGTAAGGCTGCGGGGTCGGCAATGTAAGCTTCGGCAAGGCCTGCGACGATTGCGCGCGCCTGCTCCGCTACGGCGAGCTGTTGCGGATGGTGGTAAAGCCTGGCGTACATGAAGCGCTTGAGGTCGCGCTCGGCCGCCGCCATTGCGGGTGAGAAAGCGATGAGCGGACGACCGTACCCGCGCACGTCATCGGCCGAGCGGGGTTCCGCCTCGGCGATGCGGCGGCGGCTCTCCTCGAGCAGGTCGCCGACCATGCGGCCGATCTGATCGCGGATCAGTTCACCAACCAATTGGCTCTCGCTGCAATAGGGCCAGCGCGCCTGCGCCTTGGCCCAGCCTTCGGCGATGAACGGCTGCGTGCGCGCATCCTCCAGGCTCAGCAGGCCCGCGCGGATACCGTCGTCGATATCGTGATTGTCATAGGCGATATCGTCGGCGAGCGCCGCGACCTGCGCTTCGAGGCTGGGCTGACCATGCAGATCCAGCGGATAATCGGCGTCGATTTCGGCCAGCGCCCAGGGCGGATTGGCGACCGGGCCGTTATGCTTGGCCAACCCCTCCAGCATCTCCCAGCTCAGATTGAGGCCCGGATGATGGATGTAGGGCGATTCCAGCCTGGTCAGCACGCGTAAAGTATTGGCGTTGTGATCGAAGCCGCCCGCACGTGCCATCGCCTGCTTGAGCGCATCCTCGCCGGCATGACCGAAGGGTGGATGGCCGATGTCGTGGGCGAGACAGAGCGCCTCGGTCAGATCCTCATTGAGCGCGAGGGCGCGCGCGATGGTGCGGCCGATCTGTGCCACTTCCAGGCTGTGCGTCAGGCGGACGCGGAAGTGATCGCCGTCGGGCGCGACGAAGACCTGCGTCTTGTGGCGCAGCCGGCGGAAGGCGATCGAATGGACGATGCGATCGCGGTCGCGTTGGAACTCGTCGCGCTGACCGCGCGCAGAGCCGGACTCGAGCGGATAGCGGCGCCCGCGGCTCCGCGCGGGATCGGCAGCATAAGGGGCGAGCGCCATGCGGGGCAGATGGCCACCGCGACGCTGCTTGTCGAGCCCCAAGCGTGACGCCAGCGAAAGCTGAGGCTGCATAACAGGCCGTCATTCCCGCGAAGGCGGGAATCCATATTTCCTGACCCCGCGCATCCATCGGAAAGGATTAGATTATGGATCCCCGCCTTCGCGGGGATGACAGCGGATTGTTGCAGCCTTTGGTTTGGCAGACGCCGTGCTCATCGGTTTTTGCGTTGTTGACTTTATGTAAGCCATCACTTACCGTAAGTCATGACTAACGCTTTGCAGCCCTTGGATGCGCTCGCCGATCCGACGCGGCGGTCAATCTTCGAGCGCCTGGCTAAGCGCCCGCAATCTGTGGGCGAGCTCGCCGCGGATCTGCCGGTGTCGCGCCCGGCGGTGTCGCAGCATCTCCGCACGCTGAAGGAGGCACAGCTCGTGATCGATCAGGCGCAGGGAACGAAACGCATTTATCGGATCGATCCGCGCGGCATCGGCATCATGCGCGCCTGGCTGGACGATCAGTGGGGCGAAGCGCTCGCCGCTTTCCAGAAATTCACCGATCAGGAGGGGTTATGACGATCGCACCGATCCGCCGCACGATCGAGGTCGCGGTGCCGCCGGAACGCGCCTTCGCGCTGTTCACCGGACGGATGCATGACTGGTGGCCGCTCGGACACAGCATCTCGGACGATCCCCGTGTCGATATCCAGATGGAGAGTCACGTGGATGGCTGGTGGGGCCAGATCGGCGAAAGGGGCACGCGCGTCCAATGGGGCAAGGTGCTGGCTTGGGAACCGCCCGGTAGGTTGCTGCTCGCGTGGCAGATCGACGCGCAATGGCAATTTGATCCCGATCTGGTGACCGAGCTGGAACTGACCTTCACGCCCGCCGCAACCAACACCCTGGTCACGCTGGAGCATCGCAACCTCGAGCGCTTCGGCGAAAGTGCGGAAAAGATGGCCGAGCAGCTCCGCAACGGGTGGCCCGCTGTGGTACAGCAATATGGCGACTTCGCAGACGGGAGACTGGAATGCGCCCAACCCTGCTCCTCCGCATAGCAGCCATCGTCAACCTGCTGTTCGCGGCAGGGCATACGATCGGCTTCCTGAGCTTTCGCCCAACCTCGACGGAAGGCCAGGCTGCGGCGAAGGCACTGGCGGTGGTGTTTACCGAGGACGGATCGCGGTTCAGCTATATCGGTTTTTACAAGGGCTTTGGCCTGATCTGCACATTAGCCATGCTGTTGATCGCGGCGTGGAGCTGGTGGCTGGGCGATCTTGCCAAGTCGACGCCGCGCTCGACGGTGCCGCCGCTCGTGATGCTGCTTCTATATCAACTGGGTGGTTTGGTGCTGGCGGTGCTCTATTTCCCGCTGCCGGCGGTCCTGTTCTCGGTTCTGCTGCCGGCGCTATATGCCCTGGCCTTGCTCGGGGCGATGCGGGCGAAACAACTCAGCTCATCATCGAGAGCGTAGCGAACGATTCAGTGACGCCGCAACCCAAGTGCAACCGCGGCGGCCAGAAAGCGCTTTGATCCTATCGATTGGCTGACGGGCGAGCTGGATCGCCTCGCTCCGCTCCCGATGACGAACGATTGAGTAGTGGATCAATCCACTCGCTCGACCTCTTCGCCGGCTCGCGTTTCCACGCGGAAGGTGGCGAAGCCTTCTTTCTTGCGCTCGCTAACCCAATCCTGCGCGGCCTTGGAGGTGGGGAAGGGACCGATCAGTAGCCGGTTTGTGAAGCGATAGTGCGTCGTCCAGGGTGAGCGCCCGGCAAGCTGCGAGGACCATTTACCCTTGAGCTTGTCCCATTCCTTGCCGAGATCGCGTTTGTTCGCACCGCCGGCAACCTGGACCCAGTGCCGCGCCGGATTCTTGCGGGCGGCCTGACGCGCCTCCTGTTCCTTCTCGCGCTTTGCCTTGGCGGCGGCTTCCGCCTGCTGACGGCGTTTCTCCGCAGCACGCTGCCTTGCATCGAGCCGTGCTTGGGCCGCAGTCTCCGCCGGCGGCTCTGCGGTTTGATTGCTGCTCGGCTGTGCGGCAGCCGCGACTTGGGCGAAAGTCTGCGCAGGTGCAGCGGGCTGGGTAAGGGTGCCACGATCAATCGGTATGCGCGGCGCAGCGACCACCGTCGGTTTGGCTGGCGGCGGAGTTTCGCCCGGAAACCGGCCGAGATGGATCGCCGCCGCCTTTTCGGATGCCTTTAGCCCCGCAAGCCGAGGGAGGTAGGGCGCGAGCGCCGCAACCTGATTTGGCGGCATCACCAGCGCCGCGTCGTGTTGCGCATCAGCGAGGTCCCCGGTCAGGGCATAGATGAACACCCGATCACGCCAGGCCGGAATGTCCTGCTTGCGAAGCAGCGGGTCGAGCGTCGCCATTGCAGAGGCACGGTCGCCGGCGAAAGCGTAACTGAGCGCCATCCGGCGCGTAATCTCGTCGCTCGGTTTGGTGCGGAGCGCGAGGCCATAATCCGCTTGAGCGCGCTTCGGCTGGCCGCGCAGGTCGTAGGCGAGCCCGCGATCGGCGGCGATATCGGCCTGATCCACGCCCAGCAGTACGGCTTCGTTGAACAATCGGAGGGCAGCGCGCGCATTGCCATTAGCGAGCATCGTTCCAGCCAGGCCGGCTTTCACCTGACCGTTCTTGGGATCGAGCACGTCGGCGCGCGACAAGAAGCCGGCAGCCGCATTGGTATCGCCGACCGCCAGCGCTGCACGCCCCGCGCCAATCAGCGCCGGAATATTGTCCGGCGTGGCCGCGAGAACGCGAAGGTAGCGCGACAAGGCTTCAGCGCTGTCGCCCCGCGCAGCAGCCTGCTGGGCAAGCTGGAGCGCATCTGGCGCGAGTGTCGGCGGCGCTTCGACGGGCTGTAATTCCTCCTGCGGGCGCGCGGATGCGGGCGGGATGATCAATGCGGCCGCGACGACCAGCAGCGGGAGTTTCGAGCCAAGGAACACGAGACACGTCAAAGCGGGACGGCACGTGACTTGCAAGCGTCGCCATCGCGCCGCCGAGCCCAAACGTTGCGCGGCGTCGACGAAGTCGGCCTACGCCCCCTCCGCAAGCGGAAGGAGCGCTGTCTGCCTTACTGGTTGCTCTGGCGGTTCAGGAAGCGCGGAATATCGAGCGGGTCGCGCGAAACCTCATCCTCGTCCTCGTCGGCCGCGCCGACCTTGGAGGAGCCGCGCGCCATGCTCGACATACGTTCGAACAAGGTACTGCCGCTGCGCGAGGGGGCTGGCGCGGCGGCGGCGGCCGCGGCGGCGTCATTGTCCTGCAGCCAACGGCGGGGGCCGGACGTGCGCGCCGGAGCCTGCTCGACTTCGGCGGCCTTGTTTTCGTCGAACGCGGCGATCGCCTCATGCTCTTCAGGCGTCGCGCTGACCTGGGCTTCCTCGCCGAGCACGAGTTCGTCCTCGTCCGGCTGGATCGTGGGCGCTGGGCTAGCAGGCTCCGCCAGATCGAGCGTCGGCGCTTCCAACGGCGTTGCGGGCGCCGAGGCAGATGCGGAACTGTCCGAGCCCGGAACGCGCACTTCGGTGCGGCTGCGCGCGGGGAAGCTGAACGGCTTGGCCGGCTCCGGCATGTTCGAAACGTCCGCTTCGATGCCCGTCGCTACGACCGAAACGCGGATCTTGCCTTCAAGCTCGTTATTGAAGGCCGAACCCCAAATGATGTTCGCGTCCGGATCAACCAGATCCTTGATGTGGTTGGCGGCCTCGTCGACCTCGAGCAGGCGCATATCTTCGCCACCCGTGATCGAGACGATAACGCCTTTGGCGCCCTTCATGCTGACGCCGTCGAGCAGCGGGTTGGCGATCGCCTTTTCGGCTGCCTCGATCGCGCGATTGTCGCCCGAGGCTTCGCCCGTGCCCATCATCGCCTTGCCCATCTCGCTCATCACCGAGCGGACGTCGGCGAAGTCGAGATTGATCAGGCCGGGCATGACCATCAGGTCGGTGATGCCGCGCACGCCCTGCTGCAGCACCTGATCCGCCATCAGGAAGGCTTCCTTGAAGGTCGTGTTCGGGTTCGCGATCAGAAACAGATTCTGGTTCGGTATCACGATCAAAGTATCGACATGCTTCTGCAGCTCGGCGATGCCGGCTTCGGCCGAGCGCATCCGGCGCGAACCTTCGAAGCTGAACGGCTTGGTGACAACGCCGACGGTGAGAATACCCTTCTCACGCGCGGCCTTGGCGATCACCGGCGCGGCGCCGGTGCCGGTGCCGCCGCCCATGCCCGCGGCGATGAAGCACATATGCGCGCCCTCGAGCGCCTTCTCGACCTGCTCGAGCGTCTCTTCAGCCGCGGCGCGGCCGATTTCGGGACGCGAGCCTGCGCCCAGACCCTGCGTGATCTTCATGCCGAGCTGGATCCGGCTTTCGGCCGGAGAGGCGTTGAGCGCCTGCGCGTCGGTATTGGCGACCAGGAAATCGACGCCCTGCACGTCGGACCCGATCATGTTAGCGATGGCGTTGCCGCCCGCGCCACCTACGCCGATCACGCTGATCCGCGGCTTCAGCTCATCGACCTCGGGCCGGAGAAATTCGATTGCCATTTGTGTCTCCATTCACGAGCGGAACGCCGCTTTGCCGTAAAGTGCCCCAAGTGATTCGCGGGCGCGAGCGCTTTTTACGGTTAACGGCATCTTTTCCTGTTGATTGTTTCCTAGGCAGTGCCTGCCCGTCCCCTCCCCCGCTGCGGAAGAGATTGGGAGGCGGATTCCTTGGCCCTAGTAGCTGCTCCTCACTGCCTGGATCAGGCGTTGGATCAGCCCCGAGGGCGACATACGCGTAATTTCCTGCGGACCCGGCGCGCTGCGCAAATCGATCGGATCGGATGCAGCGTAGAGCACCAACCCCGCAAGCGTCGAGAAGCTCATTCCGGAATGTGCCTCCGGCATGCCGATCAGCCCGCGCGGCCGGCCGACGCGCACCGCGCGGCCGAGCACGCCCTGCGCATAATCGGCGATGCCCTTAAGCTCGGCACCGCCGCCGGTGAGCACCAGCCGCCGGGCGATCGGGCCGGTGAAACCAAGATCCTTGAGCGCCTGTTCGATCCTGGCGAACCAATGTTCCAGCCGCACGCGGATCACCGCGATGAGCTGGGCGCGGCTGATGCGCAGCGGCTCCGCACCGTCTGGCCCTCCCGCAACCTCGATCATCTCGTGATTGTCGCGCGGGGAGGTCTGGGCGGAGCCGTGGAAGCATTTGAGCCGCTCGGCCTGCGCGCGGCGCATTCCGAAGGCGGAGGCGACATCGTCGGTGATCTCGCCCGCGCCGATCGGCAGCGAGGCCAGCCCGACCAGCAAACCACCCGCGAACAACGAGACATTGGTCACGCCCGCCCCCAGCTCCACCAGCGCGACGCCGAGCTCGCGTTCCTCTTCCGACAAGCAGGCCATGGANGTNGCNATNGGGGATGCGACGATNGATTTGACNGCGAGNTGCGCCGAGCGNACGCAAAGATCGAGATTGCGCACGGGCGACGGATCCGCCGAGACGACATGGATATCGACGCCAAGCTTTTCGGCATGGAGGCCGAGCGGCTGGCGAACGCCATTCAGACCATCCAGCGTGTACAGCGCGGGCTGAGCGTGCAGCACCATGCGCCCGTCCGGATCGATCGAGCTGCGGCCGGCATTCAGCAACTCGTCGATATCGTGCTGCTCGATCCGCTGTCCACCCAACGCGACCTCGACCGAGGCGACATCGCTGTAGAGGCCACCAGCGGAGAAGCTGACCCAGACCTCTTCGATATTGGTGCGGGCGATACGTTCGGCCTGTTCCACCGCCTCGCGCACGGCATGTTCGGTGCGCTCCATGTCGGTGATGAAACCGTGCTTTACGCCGCGGCTCTCGCGCTGACCGGTGCCGAGCACCTGCAACCCACCTTCCGCGGGCTGAGCAATGAGTGCGGCGACCTTGGAGGAACCGATATCGACGGCGGTGATCAGGCCTTCGGAGCGGGGCTGCGCCATTTAAGCGTCTGCGCTCCTCATGCCGGGGTCGAAGGGGCTGGCGCAGCCGGATCGACCGGCGGCGGGGCTGGATCCTGAATGCGGGTTCCAGGGTCACTTGAGGTGCGGACCACCATCCGGCTCGGATCGCGCATGTCGATGCGGACATAGCCCTGGCCGAGCAGGCGCGCTTCCTGATCCCTCTTGGCGAACAGAGCGAGCGCCTTCTGCGCCTCTTTATCGCCCTCGGGCAGCGACAAGGTCTCGCCCGATTGGAAACGCAGATCCCAGCGGCGCTGGCCGACCCAGGTCGCGCCTTCGATCAGTTGCTTGAGCGGCGCCTGGCTGGCGATGAGCGCCTGAAGTTGGCCGATATGACCCTCCACACCGTCGCCGATCACCAGCGGCAATTGAACCGGCATGGTGCGCGCATCGACCGCAGCGAGAATATGCCCCTGCGCATCGACCAGCGAGAGCTGCTGATTGCGCTGCAGTACCGCGGCGGGTACGCGTTCGACCAGGTCGATCGCGAGCGTATCCGGCAAGCGGCGCGAAACCCGCGCATCCTCGATCCAGCCGAGTTGAAGAAGCTGCGAACGAAGCTGGGTGAGGTCGACCAGCGGCATATCCTGCCCGTGTGCGTCGGAAACGATGCGGTAGACGGTGTCGCGATCGACCTGATGCAATCCGGTGAGCTGGATGTTGCGAACGACGAAGCCCATTCGGCCCAGCCCATGCGCTGCGGCCATGCCCGTCATCTGCGGCACGCCCATCGCGATCAGCCCACCGACGCAAGCGGCGACGACGAACAGTCCGAGCGTCCAATTGCGCAGCGAGCGCAGGAAACCATCCGGCAAGGGGATGCGCGGCAGGACACCGCTGCTGCGCGCGGTAGGACGACGACGCGCTGCGGGTTTGGCGGCGCGCGCCGGCGTGCCGCGCCCGCTGCGTGTGGTCACCTGCGCGCGCGCGCGGCTCATTTCAGCGCCTCGTCGATGATCGCCTGGACCAACCCCTCGTAGGTCATACCGACCAACTTTGCCTGTTCCGGGACAAGGCTCAAGGGGGTCATTCCGGGTTGGGTGTTGACCTCGAGCAGAAACAGGCCGTCGACGCCCTTTTCATCATCCCAGCGGAAGTCCGAACGCGACGTTCCCTTGCAGCCGAGCAAGCGATGCGCGTCGAGCGCCATGCGCATACAGGCGTCGGCGATCGCGGTTGGGATTTCGGCCGGGCAGACGTGCTGGGTCATCCCGTCCGTATATTTGGCGTCATAATCGTAGAAGCCGCTCTTGGGCTTGAGCTCGGTCACACCGAGAGCACGATCGCCGACTACTGCAGTGGTGAGTTCGCGCCCGCGGATGAAAGGCTCGGCGAGCAGATCTTCGAAATGCGCCCACGGCCCCTCGACATCGCGGCCGATCGGGTTGCCGTAATTGCCTTCATTGGTGACGATCGCCACGCCGACCGACGAGCCTTCGTTGACCGGCTTGACGACGTAGGGCCGCGCCATGGGGTCGCGATCGAACAGGCTTTCCGACTTCACGATCTTGCCATCGGGCATGCGAATGCCGTGTGGGACCAGCTCATTCTTGGTGAGCTGCTTATCGATTGCGATCACCGAGGTAGCCAGCCCCGAATGGGTATATTTGATACCCATCAGGTCGAGCATGCCCTGGACAGTGCCGTCTTCGCCGGGTGTGCCGTGGAGCGCGTTGAAGACGACGTCCGGCTTCGCCTCATGCAGGCAAAGCGCAACATCGCGATCCATATCGATCCGGGTGACGCGGTGGCCGAGCGCCTCGCACGCCTTGGCGACGCCTTCGCCAGAGACGAGGCTGACCTCGCGTTCCGACGACCAGCCGCCCATGAGGACTGCAACGTGGAGTTGGCTCATCCGATCCTCCCCACGCGCTGGATTTCCCATTCGAGCGCAATCCCGCTCTTTGCCTTCACGCGACGGCGGACCTCCTCGCCTAGTTCCTCGATCTGCGCGGAGGTGGCCGACCCCAGGTTGAGCAGGAAATTGCAATGTTTCTCCGACACCTGCGCGTCGCCGATCTGCAAGCCGCGACAGCCGGCTTCATCGATGAGCTTCCATGCCTTGGTGCCCTCGGGATTCTTGAAGGTCGATCCACCCGTGCGGCTGCGGAGCGGCTGCGAGGCTTCGCGTTCGGCGGCGATGCGGTCCATCTCCGCGCCGATCGCGGTAGGATCGCCGGGCGTGCCCTCGAACAGCGCTTCCACCACAACCGCGCCCTCGGGCAGTTCCGAATGGCGATAGGTGTAGCCGAGCTTGGCGGCGGGCCATGTCGCGACCGTGCCATCCCGCAGGACGATCGTCGCTTCGATCAGAATATCGCTCGCTTCGCGGCCATAGGCGCCCGCATTCATACGCACCGCGCCGCCCACAGTGCCGGGAATGCCGCGCAGGAATTCGAGACCGGCAATGCCGGCGTCGCGCGCTGCACTGGCGACGGTGATGCCCATCGCCGCGCCGCCAGCGCGGA
>JGI24737J22298_10000914_pt1 | contig 10486 bp, 6 predicted proteins | sample KBSCornC3_FD_22298 | JGI IMG/M metagenome (IMG submission 22298) | reverse complement strand
CTTAATATTAGTTAATGCCTTTTTCCAGCCTGGCGTTTTGCCCCGCAAATATCTTCCATTCACCGTCCCGTTTTACCACGACGATCATCCGGCGAAACTCAAACGTTTGACCCGGATATCGTTCGTCGCCGGCAAGACCCGTTCGTACGTGTACAACCGCAAGGTCCTGGTTAAGATAGGTAATATCTTCAACAGCCCGGGTATAGTACTGGGTGTTTTTAAAATAAGTATTATGAACCTGCTTATAATGCCTAAAAATATCATCCCGCCCTTTATAGTAGGCGCCAAACCAGTTTACCCAGGTAGCATCAGAGGTGTAGTTGGCAGCCAGTTTTTCCGGGTTATGGCTATTCCATGCATCTTCATAATTTTTGATCATCTGCCGTATCACAGCGTTGTTCGATGCAGTGTCAGGCTGCTGGGCCAGTACGCTGATACTGCATAGCCATATCAGAAGTATCAGGCTTGTTATCTTTTTCATAGGTATTATATACAGGACGACAAACATCCATAGCGGATACTACAAATAAAGGTGATACTTCATGATGTTACTTATGTTTATGTTACAAATCCTTTACCTTTTGTTACATACAGCTAAACCCGCCCTATTCATCCTTGCGGATGCATGTAGAAATGGCCGGCGGTTGGGATGAAGGAAAAACAAAAAAATCTTTGCCGACTTCTGGCAAGTTTTTACGGCATGAATATTGAAATTAATAGTGTTATGAAATACACACACGCTATTTTAGGAGGAACCGGCCATATCGGTGCCGCGCTTTCGACCGCTTTGCTGCAAAAACAACAAAAGGTGATGATCATTGGCCATGATCCGGCTAAAGCTGCCGAATGGACTGTTAAGGGGGCAGCCTATGAGGTTGCAGACATCCGGGATACAGCCCGTTTAAAAGAACTGTTCGGACAGGCGGAGCGCCTGTTTGTGCTGAACCCAAATGCGGCTCCCGATAAAGATATCGATGCGGTGGAAAGGGAACAGATCGGCAGTATCCTAAATGCGCTTGAAGGATCGGAACTGAAAAAGATCGTCGCCGCTTCTACCTATGGCGCACAGCCCGGAGATCATATTTTTGACCTCGGTGCACTGTATGAATTAGAGCAGGGCTTAGCCAAATTGGACATCCCGCTGGCAGTGATCCGCAGCGCTTATTACATGAGCAATTTTGACCAGGCAATACCTGCCGTCCGTGAAAAGGGAGAATTGACCACTTTATTTCCGGCGGACTTTAAGCTGCCGATGGTCGCGCCGGCAGATATCGGTGCATTTGCAGCCCAATTAATGCTGGACGACCGGACCGGGCTGTTCTTCCTGGAAGGGCCTGAAACCTATTCTAATCAGGATGTGGCTGAAGCATTCGGTAAGCTATTGCACAAAACGGTAAAAGTGGTGACCATCCCCGAAACTGGTTGGTTGGACTTTCTGATAAAAGGAGGCTTTTCCGAAAAAGCGGCGGCATCTTTCGCTAATATGACGAAACTTACCATTAGCCAGCAATCGGAAATACCAACCGCCCAACACGGGCCTACTACCTTGTTTCACTACCTGGAAAAGCAATTGCAGGTTAATGATGCTTAAAATACTGTATCTCTTTTTCGTGTTTCATCGCGGCTTCTTTTGAATCGAAAGTGCCGAGATTTTTACGCTTGTGGGTTTCAGGATCGACTTTTTTGGAGTAGATCCTGTATTGCCCTGATTTTAATTTCCTGATCATTATTTATTAACATACCGCGAGCGGCAATGTTTACGCAAACAAACAACAGGATGTTAAATCGTTGTTAAGCTGATGAGATGGCTTTGTATGGCCTAAAGTGCGGATTGCACTAAAAGGATTACCGGAACGACTTGCCGGAACAACCTGGATCAATTATTCAAAGCGTGATCGCCGAAAATACGCGATCAGGTTGTGGCTGCCTGTACACAATGGACTTTTTCGATGCCCATGGGTGTGCCGGCAAAAAACATTTGAAAACAAACAGCTTAACCCAATTACTATAAGTTTTTATCACATTATTTAGTACTGGCTAAAAAAAACGATAAAAAATTGCTGGCTATTGCGGTAGGCTGTTCTTCCATTAAAAAATGACTGGCACTCAATTGATGTCCGGTTACATCTCCGCACCATTGCCGCCAGATATGGAGTGGGTCACCAAAACTTGTTACAAACCCGTCATCTGACCAAAGCACAAGCAAAGAACACTGTATTCGCTGGCCGCTTTTCCTGCTCTCGCGTTCTGCCTGCAGATCAAGAGCGTTACCTGCCCGGTATTCCGCGCACACCGCATCTATAACAACACGTTTGCGAAAGCAACGAAAATACTCATCGCGTGCCGCCGGCAATATAAACGATTTCCCCCCGGACCATTGATTAAGAATGTACTCCAGGTAGAAATCATGGCTTACTGTCAGTATGGTTTCTGGTAAAGGATGGGGTTGGCCCATAAACCACCAGTTAGCGAGTGATCCAGCCAGGGAAAAGTCGATCCTGTCCGCGATATCGGCGGCAGGTATAATATCAAGCATGGCAGCTTTCCATATCCGATTCGGAAAATCCAGGCACATGCGCAAAGCAACTCTTCCGCCCCTGTCATGGCCTGCGATAAAGAACGCGGGGTATCCAAGCTGCTCCATAAACGCAGCCAGCAGCCGTGCCATATTTTGCTTGGAATAGCGTTCATCACCACCATCAGCAGTGATAGTCGAATCGCCGTAACCTGGCAGGTCTGGCATTACCAATGTAAACGCCGGGGCTAACAAGGGTGCAGCCTGTAACCAGGCTGCGTGCGTTTCAGGGAACCCATGCAGCAGCAATAAGGGTGGTCCGTTGCCAACGATGCTATAGGCGATCTGTGCACCAGGTAAATCCGCATAACGAGTGGCTAACAACTCCATATTCCTTTCATATTGCAAGGTTGAATTGCGAGACTGGTCGCATCACAACCTAACTGATAAAGCGTGATGAAACACGTTCGCAGGATCCCATTTTTGTTTTACCTGTTGCAATCGCGGGTAATTATCCTGGTAATACAGGGTTGACCATGGAATGCCGGAATTGTTCCATTGCGGTTCGACTGTGTCCGTGTCTGGATGATTGACCATGCAACCGCCATTCTGTTCATTGGGTACCGGGACACCTCCGGTAGCAGCAAACAGGTCCTTATAAAAATTGCGGACCCAGTTAAGGCTGGCGGCTTCGCCATCCGGATCGGCCCAGCCTGTATTGCAGGCAACATCAAGGATACAATCCCGTTGCGCGGATGCTGTAGCACCCGGCTTTACGGTATTCACCTGGCCGCCATAGGTGGCCATTCCTAATCCTCCGCCTACCGGATCACTACTCGTCAGGTATTTGTATATGGTTGCGATTTGATCCTCTGAAAAAGGCCGGCGAAGAAGAGCATCTTTAATCTTGGCTTTTGCTTTGTCATATCCTGGCTGAAAAAGTTCGGGAAACGGATTGAGCGCAAATTGCAGCCATGCCGTCTCTTCTATTTGCCGGGTAAAATTTAAGCCTAAAGGCTCTGCAATAGCACCCAGGTGCTCATCAATGAGTTGTACAGCCTTTGGACCTGCCGTGCAAACCCCTTTCATCTCCAGTTTGCCCATATTACGGTGATTCAGAAAAAGCAAACTGAACAGCTGTTTATAGGGAGATTCCGGACCGCTGTTCATTTGCGCCCATACCCCGAAATTTTGGACTAACTGCGAAAGTAATGGTTCATCAAAACTACTCCAGTCCCACGACACCCTAAAAGTCGTAATGGTTTTGGGTGCTTTGGGAAGAGCAAGAGTTGGATCGCAACCAACGACTCCCGGAGATCGTAACCAATAACGGGTAACGATACCGAAATTGCCGCCGCCAGCGCCGGTGTGAGCCCACCAGAGATCATGGTGAGGGTCATTTTCTTCGCGCGTGGCGATGACGCTATGCGCCTTACCAGATGGATCTACAGCAACCAATTCTATAGCATAAAGATAATCAGCCGCCAATCCATGCTCCCTACAAAGAAAACCAAAGGCGCCACCAAGCACATGGCCGCCGACCCCTATGTCAGGATGCTCGCCAGCGGGCAAAACTACTCCCCAACCTAAGAAAAGCCTGCGGTACATCTCACCGACAGTGGCCCCGGCTTCTACAACAAAAGCTGACCTTTCGTTGTCATAGTAAATATTTGTCATGAGCGACATATCGATGAGTGCCTGAACAGCAGGATCTGAAACGAAATTTTCCAGGCAATGACCGCCGCTGCGTACAACCAGCCGTAGTTTATTGTTTACCGCTTCCTGCACAGCGTTCACCGCGTCGTCGGTAGATTGCGGCAAGCAGATATATTCAGGTTTTCCTGTAAAGCGCTTATTAAACCGTTTTTCTGCCAGGTCAGGATAACGGATATCTCCTTCGATGATTTTGTCCATATTTTTAAGGCTTATTTTTAAATAAAAAAACTCTTGCCCCGAACCCGACAAAAGCCTTTATTCATAATTGGTCCAGCTTCTTTACCAAACAGTCGCTATGCGTAATTGTTCGGACTGCTCCGCTGTTAATTGATAATTATTGAGCGGAAGGAACTCATTAAGAAGCTTAACAAAAGTGCGCGGCTTTTACCGCTTGGCTTTGCAATACCACTTCACCAAAGTATTCCCCGTGATGCCCCGGCAATATTGACAAATGGCCGCGAGGTAAAAGTCGTGACATGGCAACAGAATACCGCAGCCTTTTTATTCTAATCGACCTAATATATTCAGTGCTGATTAAAAAATTCGGCCATTTGCTCCAAACCAGTTTTTGAAAACATTCTCTCCGAATTTTCCAGCGTGTCTTTTGTGGCTTTAGCTCCTCTTTCAACCATTTCTTTTTCAAAATGGGCAATCGCTTCTTTGATATCAGTAAATTGATTCCCGGTTAAACATTCGGCCAGTTCAAACGAATCCTGCAATGCCACATTAGCACCTTCGCCTGCATATGGTGGCATCCGGTGCGCGGCATCCCCAATCATTGTAAGGCTCTCATCCGTTTCCCAGCTTTGATTTAATGGAAAATAATATTGTGGGCGGGGAATGAAACAAACTGCATCATTTGTAAAAAACTCATGCCATTCATCGCTCCAGCTGGCAAAATCTTTCTTAAACCATTCAAAAACTTCCTCTCTGTTATTGAAATTAATGCCGCTTTGTTCCAGCCAGTTTTCGGGCGTTTTAAAATTCACCACAAACATAATTGAGCCATCGGCTTTTGTGCCGTAACCTACAAATCGCCCGTCATCAAACGCCATTACTTTTCCTCCTTTTGCAAAGGAAAAAAGTTTTGGGGTGTATTTTTCAGCGTTGTAAATATTGCCTTCAATCAGCGTGATACCTGAATAAACCGGTTCAACATCACTTAAATAAGGCCGCACTTTTGAATTGGCCCCGTCAGCCGCAATTACCAGATCGGCATAAGCGTTCGATCCGTTTTTTAAAAACAAACGCCAGCCTTTTCTTTCTCTTTCCATTGAAATGAAATGGCTGTCCCATACCACGGTATCGGACTGCAGGGAGTTCAATAAAATATCCCGCAAAGGCGCGCGGTCTATTTCGGGGCGGGTTTCCGCGGTAATGGTCGCAAAATTGTGGTCATCAAAAGTAATATTGAGCATTCTATCCACAAGCAGCATCTTACTTGCTACAGGACGGTGGTATTTATAAAATTCATCCAGCAAACCGCTCCGTTTCAGCGCTTCCAGTCCTGTGCCTTCGTGCAGGTCGAGCGTGGCGCCCTGCACGCGTACATTTCTGTCCATATCCCGTTCATATACTTTTACATCTGCACCTTTAAGTTGTAAAAGCCTTGCTAAGGCCAGCCCCGCCGGTCCGCCACCTACTATGGCAACCTGTTTATTATCTAATAACATAATTTTTCATCGTTTAATTACGATGCAAAATTATTTCTGCCTGATGGCCGATAATAGTATAAATCGGTCGTTTTTGTTTTTCGATAATTCTTTGGGCACAACGCCCGAAAACTTCTTCACTTCTTTGATAAAGTGGTTCTGGTCAAAAAAGTTCTCCTCCGGAAACAGCCGGCCGTCTGCAATATGCTCCAACGAGGCGCGGAAACGAAGAATATTGCAATAGGCTTTAAGTGAGATCCCGAATTGCTGATTAAAGTAGCGATTTATCTGCCGGCTGCTCCAAAACACTTTTTCGGAAAGCTCTTTAACCGTGATCCTCCCTTTCGTTACATAAATCAGTTCAAACAATTTTCGTTTACGTTCATCTATTTCTTCCGGAATAAGTGATCTGATCTTTTGCGTTGCTTTTTCTACAAAGCAGTCAAAATCCAACAGATCGTTTTCTGTAAATCCCCAATAACCATCTGGTAAGAATCTGCCACCGTTTACTATATCGGCAATGGCCTCTCCAAAAATATACTCAACGGCAAGCAATTTGAAGCTAACGCAGAATATTACGCTATTGGCCGAAACTTTGGCCTGTTCAAACTGGGTTAGCCCCCCAAGCTGTGCAATATTAAAAGGCTGTGTGGCAGACTTAAAAAGCAATATATCAATAAGTCCGTCCGGTAACCCCGTTGTATCTTTGTCGGCATCCGACAGGTTGCGTAAAAACCAAAAGCTATCAACAAAATCCGAAAGTGGTTTACCGGGCTTAACAATTCTGTATTCCAGGTTATTGCTCATAGCTTTTGTTAATTTACTGTATTACACTTCAAATTAGCTGGTTATCATTGATTTACAGGTGGTTTAATTATTAAGCAGCAGGTAAACTTAAATAAAAGGTGGTTCCTGTGCCCATAGTTGTTTCAAACCAAATTTTGCCGTTGGCATTTTCAATAGAGTTTTTGATGAATGCGAGGCCTAAACCCGTTCCGGAGCTTTTGGTGGTAAAGTTTGGCTCAAAGATCTTTTCACGCATCTCTTCCGGAATCCCGTTACCATTATCTTTGATGGTGAGCAGGATATTTTTGCTGGTTACCAGGTAATTAATATCTATGATGCACTTCCTGTCCTGGGGGGTGGCTTCAATAGCATTTTTCAACAGGTTATTAAAACAGCGCAACAGCTGGTCGCGGTCGGCATTGATAATGAACGAATTCTCTGGTTGCAGATAGGTGATCTGCACGTTATCCATCTGTTTAAAAATGGTAACCGCCTGGTTTAACATATCAAAAATATTTATCTGCTCAATGCGGGTATCCGGCATCTTGGCAAATGCCGAAAACTCCGACGCTATCGACGACAGGCTTTCGATCTGCTCCACAAATGATTTGCTGAAACGTTCAAACTTCTGATCAAACTTAGGATCTTTATCCTTCCATGATTTATCAAGCAGTTGTAAGCCCAGTTTTAGCGGCGTTAGCGGGTTTTTGATTTCATGCGCAACCTGCTTGGCCATTTCGCGCCAGGCGCTTTCACGTTCGGATTGTGCCAGCCGCTGGGCACTGTTTTCCAGGGCCGATATCATTTTGTTATACTCCTTAACCAATGCGCCGATTTCGTCATCGCGCGACCATTTGATATGTTCGTTCTTTTTACCGTAGATGGTTTTGCTGAGGCTTTGTTGTATAAAGTTTAACGGCGCGGTTATCTGCCTTGCTATGATGATGGCAAACAGGCCAATTGCTATAAAAACAATGGCGTAAACGTTTATCATTACATTAAGCAATGAGCTTATGCGCTCACGGTAATCGGCTTCATTACTAAAATAAGGCAGCTGGATATAGGCAACCGTTTTGTTTGATGCAGTAAGGGTTACCGGGGCATAGGCCGCTTTATAGTTCAGTTCACCAATTTTTTCGTCGTTTACAAACTCGGTTTTTTGCAGTTTGCTCAAAAAGATAAATGCGCGGGCGTTCATCCGTTTTGCCACGAGGCCGTTTTCATAAATTTTAGGCTGAGTGGTTAGCAGGGGAACCCCATTAGTATCAAACAAAGTAAGATCGGTTGCGTAAGTATTGGCCAGCTCATTAAAATGAACCTGGCTCTCCTCATTGATATGCTCAACGTACTGGGTAAAAAGACCGTTTTCAAATGCCGATGCTATACGGGTTATTTTATCCCTGATCATTTTTTCCTGCTGGGTATAGTACTGGTTACTGATGGATAAAAAAGTAATAAAACCAACAAGCACCAGGGTAACCACTACGGCCAGTATCATCGAGATCTGGATGCGGGTTTTATACAATACCTTATCAAAATTTATCCTGAAGTTTATCTTCAGCCCGTCTTCGGCTATGTTAAAGATCTTGATGCGGGCCCATGACCATTTTAAAGTGATGATAACCGCGCTGAATATCAGTATAACCACCAAAAAGAAGGTGAGCGAAGTAACCGCATAGTAAAGCGAGTTTTCCTCCCTGCTAACAACAATCAGGTTTCTTTCGCTGGGCCTGTATATCAGGTGATTGTATGTTGTAAAGCTTTCGTACCAGGCAGTACTGTGATTTTGAGTGGTTTTTTCGGTGTATTTTTTCAGCTCGCCTTTAAACTCCCTGTTATCAAGCGGGTAAACATAGGTGCCGCGCTGGCTCAGCAATTTGTTATCGCTATAAAAGGCGTATGAATAATCTTTAAAGTCATTTTCAGGGCTTATGTTGCCGTCAATCAATAACTCAGGGAAAGCGCCTGATAATTGCAGCGGTTTTGATTTAAGCTCTATTACAATAGTGCCCAATTGTTTATTACTGGTATTTACAGGCAGTATGGCAAAGTAATTCTGGTATCCGAATGATTCATTTTCGCGGTAAAAATAGTCGGATACCTTAAATGAGCTATATAGTACGAGGTCTTTAAACACACTCAGCGAGTAGTTTTTATCTGCCGATGTAGGCTCATCATTGGCATCAAATTCATGAACTTTAAACTCGTACTTTGACAGATAACCATCAAAATAAAGTTTTTGGAACCGGGTTTTAAGATAATCGCCGTTGTGCAGGCTGTTAGTAAAATAGCGAACTATGGCGGTATCCGTTATAATTTGATTTTCTATCCTTTTAAAAATATAATCGGCTGTGGCATCATCCGGGATCTCCAGTTTTTGTACCAGGGCTTTCCGGGTTTCGTGCTCTTTCAGGTCTTCAAAGTGATTAAGCTTAATGGCTGCTATCAGGGCACAAATAAACACGATACCTAAAAACGATGTGGCAAAAAGCTGCCCTTTGTAGTAAATAAAACAATAGCCCCTTATCAATACCAGCAGTGCCCACAATATGTAAAACAACGTAAATTCATGAAAATAGGTAAACACGGCGGTAGCCATGATAATTCCCGCCAAAAACAGGAATAACTGGTGCGTTCGGGGTACGTTAAGCTTCAGACATATGGTTAAAATGATTTCATTGAGCAGGTAAAATATCAAAAAGCTAAAGCACAGCATTAATACCCCCAATATGCTGAACCCCGTTAAGCTGAGTACATTGTTTACATCAAAATTGATTTTTGAATTGATAACCAGGCCATGAAACAAACGCAATAATGATGTTGACACCCCTATGAGGGTTAAAATAGCAATAACCACGATAACATAGCCGGCAGTTTTGTTTTGCACATTGATTAAAATCCTGCGGCGCTGCCTGTACACGTAGGCTACAAACCAAAAAATGACGAGGATATTGATACAAAAATCGCCCAGCGAAGGATAAACCGGGCTTGAGCCATAAAATGCCGGATTGAAAATGCTAAGCTTATAAGTAAAATCGGGCAGGTTATAATGCAGGTTAACAAACCTGAACAGCACAATATATAAAGCAAGGAATATGACAGATAATACCACATACCCTTTTGCTGCCACGTAATTGCAAATATTATGCATCAGTACACAAAGTGTAATGGCGGTGAGGATCCAAAATGAAAGTTCATAGTAAACAAAATCATTATTGGCGTCATTATTTTTAAGCTTTACCGAAAACAGGTAATCATTAACGCTGCTATGAACTTCATAAACGTTGAGATCTGTAAAATCGGCTATGTCAATGTTATCATCATCGAGCAGATCCCTGGCAAATTTGTTTTGAAGGTATTTGTTTTGGAACGCGTAATTGATTTTAACCGGAATAAAGAAGATAACGGAAAAGTTTCCCTCCGTTTTCCGGAACGTTTCATAATACCCATTGGGCTGCTTAATAAAGGAATAACCATCTTTAATGGTATTGGTACTATCGGGCAATACTTTTATGCCGCTCCAAAAGCTTAATTTATTATTGGTTAAGGTTATAAACCAAATGTTGTTTTTGGTAGTAAAATTTTCAATAGCATTAATAGCATCCTGCTCATTATTGCGCAGGTTCATCATCTTTTTAAAACGTTCGGTGCCGTTAAGCTGCTTATTTATAAACGCTTCTTTGTTACGGAGGTTTTCTTCCAGTATCCGGGCAGACTGCACAAGACTATTTACGGGCGTATATGTTTTTTGAACAATAACGGCCGTAAGCAGCAAACTAAGCCCTAAAAGGGCAAGCAATAGGCGTATTTTTCCGGA
>JGI24737J22298_10000910_pt1 | contig 10499 bp, 8 predicted proteins | sample KBSCornC3_FD_22298 | JGI IMG/M metagenome (IMG submission 22298) | reverse complement strand
AAAAAACGGTTTAAACCGCGGGATTTGAAGCGTAAGCGGCCCATAGCTCATCCACTGTTTTACCTGTAAGGCTTTTCCAGCTTTCGTTTGTGAAAGTATGTTCACGCAGTTGCTTATCAAGTATTTTTACCAGATCGGGCTTCGAGTTTTTTTCTGCCCAAAGCAAAAAACGTGCAGTTACACGGTAAGCATTATCATAATTTTGGGTTGATTTAAATGCGGGTAATGCCCATTTGGCCCCGGCGTTGTCAACACCAAATTTAAAACGGGCATAATCGGCAATCCCTTCGGTTAACCAGCCGGGGCCGTCGCTGTTGCCATAAGCCTGTACAATGTGCATTACTTCGTGAGTAACCACGTCAATATCGCCGGGATGTTTGGTCATGTATTTTGCGCTGAATACTACAGTGTCATTTCCGGTAGCAGCCACGCCGTCATAAGCAGTATCGATAACAAACGTTACTTTTTTAGATGTTTTTTTATTGTACTCCTTTGCAAGCTTTGGATACACTTCAAAAAAGGTTTTGATCAGTCTGTCTTTCAAATCTGTGCTAAATGCAGCATCCTTGCTGATAAAAGTTACCTGGTAGCCTTTTTGTTTAAAAACTTCCTGCGCATGGGCATTCAACCCCATGAACAAGCCCGAAATTAAGAATAGTGAGAAGATAAATATTTTTTTCATGAATAGTTTTGGTTTTTGCGATTGATAATGATTAAACCAGCCAAATATAGATAAAACGTTTTATCATTAAAACAGATTCCTCTGTAATATTATTAATAGTTTTCCCTTTCAATTTGTTCAAAAACAAACGCCTGTTACTCTTCAAACAACAGGCGTTTTATTAATTAAACAATATTATCAAAAAAGAACTATGAAGCAGTTGAATTATTGTGGAGTTATCCCCCAACTACCCCAACCGGCTCTAACTAACCAGGTGAGCAGTATCAGTGTTCAAAGCTACTTAAATAAAACGTTTTACCAAATGATTTTTAAGGATATTCGTGCACCAATACTAAACTATTGTCACGCTGTGGCCTTCGACAGGGTTGATCCCCGCTCGATCAGTTTCGATGGGATCTTCAGATCAATTTTTGAAGCATCAAGTTTGTGGGTGTTGATCTGCGCCATTAAAATATCAATTGCCGATTTTGCAATGTCATAAGTAGGTTGTTGTATGGTAGTAATACCCGGCGGGTATAGGCTAAACACTTCGTTATCATCAAAACTTATCACGGCCAAATCATCGGGGATACTAAGCTTAAGATCTTTGATGGCCTGCAAACCCATGGTACCCAAATAATTGGTGGTAAAGAAAACAGCATCCATTTGTTTTTGCTTTTCAATAAATGCTTTAACGGCCTCAACCCCTTCATTCTTGTCCATATCAAAAGGAACCTTTAAAACCATCTTACTGCTCTCTTTCAGGTTATTATCTTTTAAAGCAGCTTTGTAGCCCTGGCTCCGGTCGTTTAGCTGGATCAGCCCGAGGTCGGCGGTTACCATCCCGATATTCTTATATCCCGATCGTACAAAACAATCAACCGCGTTGTAGGCGCCTGCATAATTATCAACCAGCACATGAGGGATGCTTGTCCCGGGGAAATATCCGTCAATGAGCACTACAGGCTTTTCATTATCAACCAGGTTCTGGATATCTTTTTCCAGCCCTTTCATCGGGGTAATAATATAACCATCAACCAGTTGCTGACTCAGCATCCTGATCATGTCCTTACCTTTTTGCAGGTTATTGTTGGTACTACAATATATAATACGATAGCCGTCTTTTTCCGCTTCCTCTTCAATTACCTTTGCCATCTCTCCAAAAAACGGCCCGCCAATGCTCTCCACTATCAGCCCGATAACTTTTGAAACACCCGTACGCAAACCAACCGCCATACGATTAGGTTCATAACCATTTTTTTGGGCCGCATCCAATATTTTTTTACTGATCTCTTTGCTAATACGGCCCTTGCCATTTAAAACAAATGAAACAGTAGTTATTGAGGTATCGGTAAGTTTGGCTATATCCTTAATGGATATCTTTTTTTTTATCATCGTTTTTAAATTCAGGTTTAAGGTTTAGTATGCCCGACATCTTAAAGTCTTATCAATTTTTAATGTTAAACCGGTAATTAGTCAAACAGATATCTCTGTCAAAAATTCAACTTTGTGCCTTTTTTCAATCAAACCCGGCAAGTTAATTCTGCTAATTGCCAATATTTTAACCTTGTGATATAAACATTTAAAACCGGACTGGTAAATATAGCGTATGGCTTCGATTTTCGACCTTTTTGATGACAATTTATTACAAAATAGTCACAAACTTTCATTAAGATCATTAAAAAATTAAAATGGAAGACCAGTGTATAAAAGATTTCTTCATATCAATTGATAACAAATTAATGCTAAATTTAGATTTTGTGTTTTCCCTGATTAATTGGTATTTATAATTTCATGAGTATAACGCCGAAACTCAACCGCTTTGATCTTTCAATGATTGTTGTGAGCCTCGTAATAGGCATGGGCATTTTTGCAGCGCCGGCAGAAGTAGCAAAAAACTCAAGCACACCTCTTTTGTATTTCGGGGCCTGGCTGCTTGGGGGAGCAGTAAGCCTGTGCGGGGCGCTTACCTTTGCCGAAATTGGTGCCCGCTACCCTACCACCGGTGGCTTTTACAAAGTTTTTTCGTACTGTTTTCACCCGGCTTTTGCCTTTATGATCAATTGGGTACTGGTAATAAGCAACGCGGCCTCCGTTGCCGCCGTAGCGCTTATAGGCGCGGAATACATTAACCCCATTATTATGCCACAAAGCCTGCAAAACGATGCGGGCATCAAAATCATGACCATAACTTCCGTAGTTGTTTTATATATCATCAACTACCTGGGCATTAAAATGAGCGCCCGTACTCAAAACGTACTTACACTTTTTAAAATTGGCATGATCCTGATTTTATGTGCCGCGGTGTTCAAAGGCAATATACATACCGCCAAAGAAGTTATCGCTTACCATAATAATAACAACATAAGTGCGTTCGGAATAAGTTTGGTAGCTGTATTTTTTACTTATGGCGGTTACCAGCAAACTATAAATTTTGGAGGCGATATTATAAACCCGAAGATCAATATCCCCAAGGCTATTTTTTTTGGAATAGCCACTGTGATATCATTATACATGCTTATCAACTTTGCCTATTACTCAGTTTTAGGCATTAGCGGCCTTCAGCATAAAACAACGCTTGCGGCAACACTTGCAGGGGTTTTATTCGGTGCTGCCGGATATAAAATAGTATCGCTGCTGATGTTTGTTTCTGTATTGGCCTTTGTCAACGTAAATATTATGGCCAATCCCCGTGTTTATTATGCCATGGCCGAAGATGGTATATTACCTGCCCGCTTTAAACGTGTAAACAGCCAAACCCAGGTACAGGAATTTGGATTGAGTTTTTTTGTGGGCGCGGTGCTTATCGTCTTATTTTTTGCTAATTCGTTTCAAACCATATTAAATTATGTAATGTTTTTTGATACCATTGGCCTATCAACTGCAGCTATAACGATCTTCATTTTACGGAGCAAAACCAAACATCTCAATAATACCGGTATCTATATTATGAAATGGTACCCAGTTATACCTGTCATATTTATTACTACTTATTGGTTTGTTACTATCAGCATTTTTATTGAAAACCCGCAGGCTGCTTTAATATGCATTTGTGCTTTTATTGCCGGCCTCATTATTTACTATATCACAAAACGAAACCAAAAACCTAACACTATACTTTAATTATGGATTTGTCATTTATTTTAAATGAGCTTGGGGAGGAAAGAGAAAACTACTTTAATGCCGTTTCGCCGCCAATTATGCAATCAAGCAACTTTTGTTTTAAAGATGTTGCGGCACTTAGGGGGGCAATGAATGATGAATTCGAAAGCAGCCTGTACTCAAGGGGGCAAAACCCCACACTCACTATACTCAGAAAAAAACTTGCCGCGTTAGATGGCGCGGAAGACGCCCTGCTGTTCAGCAGCGGTATCAGTGCTATAAGTGTCCCCATTTTATCGCTGTTAAAATCCGGCGATCATATTATAGCCGTGGATAACCTGTACAGCTGGACAATTAAATTATTTAAAGACTTTTTACCCAAATTTGGCATTACCACCACATTTATTGACGGAACAGTTTTTGAAAATTTTGGACAAGCCGCAACCCCGCAAACACGCCTAATTTACCTCGAAAGCCCTAACACATTTTGCTATGAGCTGCAGGACATCAGGAAAGTGACCGATTTTGCGAAATCAAGAGGTATCATAACCATGATTGATAACAGCTATTGCAGCCCCCTTTACCAGCAACCAATATCTATGGGGGTTGACCTTGTGGCGCAATCAGCTACCAAATATATTGGTGGTCATTCGGATGTTGTGGCAGGTGTGCTTACCGGCAGCAAGGCTATGCTTAAAAAAATCTTTGAGCACGAGTTCATGAATACCGGCCCGGCGCTGTCGCCCCATTCGGCATGGCTGCTTTTGCGAGGATTAAGAACGCTCCCGCTGCGGCTGCGGCGCAGCTTTGAAAGTACCCGGATCATTACAGAATGGCTTGTCTCTCATCCGGCTGTACAGGATGTGATCTGGCCTTTTAGTCCCAAATTCAATCAGGCCGATTTGGTTAGCCAACAAATGCAGGGCTGCGGAGGTTTATTTAGCCTCGTATTAAAGCACAGTTCATTTAGTAAAATTGAAAAGTTTTGTAACAGCCTGCAACATATTTTACTTGCTGTGTCGTGGGGAGGCCATGAAAGTCTTGTTGTGCCAGCCATTGCCTCTTTTAGCGAGGATGAATATTCGGCGGATAACGATCACCATCAATTAATCCGGATGTATATTGGTTTGGAAGACCCTCAATATTTAATGGCGGATATTAAACAGGCTTTAGAAAAGTAAACAGTCCCGGCCTGCGCCGGGATTTATTGTTTTTTAGAAATAAAGACTGTTTAACTTCAAACATTTACTCCCACTTCTTAATCCCCAGCTTTTGCATTTTTGAATGCAGGGTTGATGGCGGCAAACCTAATTTAGATGCGGCCCCGTCCTTGCCGCTTATTTTGCCATTGCAACGTTTTAGCACGTCTAAAATATGGTCGCGGGCGTGTTCATCAATGGTTTTTAATCTGTCGGTCGGCATTTCGGCATAAACAGGGCTTTCCTTTTTTCCCTGCAGCTTGGGCAGGTAAACGTCTTTTATTACCGGGCCATCCGTTAACAGGATACTGCGTTCAATAAAATGCTCCAGCTCGCGCACGTTGCCCGGCCAGTGGTATTCAAGCAGTTGGGCCATTACGTTTGCTGAGATCCCCGTTACCGCTTTACCGATCTTTTGCGCGTAACGTGCCAGGAAATGATTAGCCAATACCGGGATATCATCTTTACGTTCCCTTAAAGGTGGAATGATGATCGGGAACACAAACAGCCTGTAATATAAATCGAGCCGGAAGCGGCCTTCTTCAACTTCTTTTTCAAGGTTGCGGTTAGTAGCCGCAACTATGCGTACGTTGATCTTCACCGGGCCTCTGCCGCCAATGCGTTCAATCTCCTGCTCCTGTAAAACACGTAATAGCTTAACCTGTAGTTCGGCCGGCATTTCTCCTATCTCATCCAGAAAAATAGTACCGCCATCGGCCAGTTCAAATTTGCCGGTACGTTTTTCCACAGCCCCGGTGAAAGAACCTTTTTCGTGCCCGAACAGTTCGGACTCAATCAGGGTAGCCGGCATGGAGGCACAGTTTACCACTACCAAAGGCTTGTTTTTACGGGGCGACAAATAGTGGATACTCTTAGCTATCTGCTCTTTACCTGTACCGCTTTCGCCTAAAACCAATACCGATGTATCAAGCGGAGCTACTATGCCAATGTGGTCGAGTACGGTGAGCATCTGATGGCTTTTACCGATAATATCTTTAAAACCTGCAGCCTTGCTTTTCTCACTTAATTGATTTTGGCCTAATTTATCAACCCTCGTTAGTGAGGGTTCAGGCACATCAAATGGGATGATCTCCTCCACCGTGGTCAGTAATGATCTGTACAGCCGATCTAACAAGATCAAATGATCATGGGTATAACAGTCGGTTTTGCGGCTGTAAAACGAAAAATGAATAACATCTCCTCCTGACGAAAGCAAAGGCAATCCTAAAAACGATTGCATATTAAAAACCTGGGCAATAAGCTTTTTAACGGGAAACTGCGGCCAAATCTTAACAAAATTAGCAGCATTATAAAAATCAGCCTTGGTTATCCGCGGACTGTCCTCCTGCATCTGGTTAAGCTGTTTTTTATTTGTTTTTGTGATGTTTACCAATTCATCTGGGCCTATAACCTGGTATTCATCAAACCCTGTACGCAAAAATGAAATGGCGTTGTCAGGAAAACCCGCACCATTTTTCATGGTAACAGTTAAATAATCAAACGGTACATGCGGCTGGATACTCATTGCTATTTTCAATAACTTTTGTTTCCAATTTATGGGCTCAGCAACAATATTTTTAAATACTTGCTCCAGGGCCTGCTCCTGGCGTAATTTTGATTCGATACTGTTTTGATGCCGGTAAAAAGCAACATCCAGGGTTATCAGCAACTCCTTTTCACGAAATGGTTTTACCAAAAAACCGTAAGGCTGCGTAGCCTTTGCCCGTTCCAGGATACTTTCCTGAAAATTAGCCGACAGGTATACAAATGCTATATTTTTTGACGTGAGCACTTTGGCAAGGTCGATACCGTTCAGGCTGCCCTTTAAAAATATATCAAGCAATACCATTTCCGGTTTTTGCTCATCAATGATCTCCAACGCTTCGGGTACAGAATCGGCAATGCCGCAAACTTTATAACCGGCACGGGTTAATATTAATTTCAGATCATACGCCACCAGCGACTCATCCTCAACTATTAATATCTTTTTGTTCATATTTTAATTAGCTGCAAAAGTTTTTCGTTCAATATTATTTAACATTTTCTCGGTCCTGAACTCCACGGTGATTATAGCGCCGCCGTAATTTTCTATTTTAAAATAACCGCCCAGTTGTTTACTTAATGCTTTCATCATTTCCATCCCTAATGAGCTTGCTTTTTGGATGTCAAAATTAACAGGCAAGCCTATTCCATTATCAGCTATGGTAAGTATAATGGTTTCCTCGGCCAGTTGTAAGGCTACCTTAATTTCGCCCCGCTGCGCAGGAAAGGCATATTTTATGGCGTTTGTAATGGCCTCGTTTAGTATCAGGCCTACGGGTACGGCCTGGGCAACGTCAAGCTTAACGGGCTGTATCATTTGCTCAAAACGAATTCCCCTATCGCCGGGATCATAACAATCGGCCAGGTAATTGATCAGCTCATTAATATAAACCGACATATCGATATAAGCCACATCCGAATTACTGTACAGCTTTTGATGAATAAGCGCTATGGCCTGTACCCGGTTTTGACTTTCCCGGATTGCGGCAAGTGCCGCGTTGTTCTTCAAAAATGCCGATTGTGTATTAAGCAGGCTCATTACAATTTGCAGGTTGTTTTTTACCCGGTGATGCACTTCCTTTAACAGCCAGTCCTTTTCATCTAACAGGCCATCCTTTTCGTTAAGCAGGATTTGTAAAGATAGGTTCTGATTATTAATTTCTGTTTGTTTTAACTGTAATTGCTGATTGCTCCTTTGCTTGTGCCGGTAACCGTTAAATGCCAAACCTGCTATAATGATAAGCATAGCCACACCGCCAAAAGTAATGTTACGCTGCATGTTTACCTTTTGCAGTTCGGCTTTCTGATTCTTGCTCTGTTCCTGTAAAAACCTTATCGACTGCTTGTTTTCATTAGTCTTATATCTGATATCAAGCTCTTCTATCTGCTTGTTTTTAATAGCATTAAACAACGAGTCATCAAGGCGTTTATGGATCTCGAAATGTTTTATGGCAGCTACATAGTTGCCCGACGCCGAATCGACACGGAACTGCATGCCATGGATCTTGCTAAGGGTGATAGGCCTGATGGTATTTGAAGGCAGCGATAAGATCTGTTTTGTATAAATGCCCGCCTTTTTATACTGTTGGGTAAGCAGGTAAAAGCCGGCCATGGTTTCGTTGTAATGCACAAAATCAGTAACCATTTGCTCGTTGGTGGTATAAAAGTCTTTACTAAAGTTAGTAACCTTATAAACGTCCATCATTTTCAGATAATATCGCTCGGCCTCCGGGTAATCTTTCAGGGCAACGTAGATATTGCCAAATGCCTCATACATATCAACCTTTTGCGCCAGGATCTTCGGCGGTACATCTTTTACCGCCTGTTTCAAGTATGCCAGTGCTTCTTTAGGCCTTTTAGCTGTTATGAAATCATAAATAATGAGGCTCAGGTATCCATAAAAATCTTCGTATTGTTTTCTATGCTTTAGTATCTCTGCCGATTTAAGAATATAGATGAGGCTTTGGTCATATTTATTCAGATCGGCATATACCAATGCAAGTTTGGCGTAATAAAAATCGGCCAAAGCCGTATCAGCCGTGGCGTTCATACTTTTTATTACCTCGTGGCGATATAAAAGCTCGTTATGCAGATCAACCTTTTGTTTGCTTATCTCGGCAAGGGAATGATAGGTATAATGAAGTTTTTTGTAACCTATTGCTTTGTATTGGGCCAGCACCTGGCGCAGTTCAGTTTCGGCCAGATCAAGTTTCTTTTGGCTAAGATGGATGTCGGCTATGTTTTTGTTCATATCAGCCTCATCCAGTTTATGGCCCGTTTGCTGAAATAAGGCCCGGGCCTGCTCATAACTATTTATTTTATCAGGAATGGCAACTGTATCGTCTATAGATATATTATCGCCTAAGCGGGCCAGGGTTTTACCTTCCTGGTACTGATCACCTGTTTTATGGTAATAACCAACTACTTCCATAAAAACAGCTTTACCCTGCTTCAGGTTGTCCTGCTTGAGATACGCCGCCCCTTTAAGCATCATAGCTTCGTTAAGCCACTTTGCCGAATGGATGGCAACACTCATTTGTATGGCTTTATTGAAAGCGGTGATGCCGCTATCCAACACCTCTTTGTGGTCGCCTTGCTTGTTGAGATAATAGCTACCTAATTGTATTTGCAGCTTAATAGTATTGGTGTCGGCTTTGTTTTTTTGGTTATCAAGCTTTAGTTTAATGGTAGCAATGTCCATCTTTTTTTGCCCGGAAACGCTTGGGGCAAAAATTAAAGCAATAAAACATGTCGCTATATATTTAAACATATACTTAGTATTTTATTGCCCCAGAGATAATTACCGACAAAACCATAACGAAGTCATCTCCTGTGAAAGTCACGGAATAGTGATAGGCGATGATTTGCTAAATTTATTCAATTTTATGCAAACGGCATCAATAAGCAGAAAGCTAAATTTTCTTTATTGCTGAAATAACCAGGATCCGGACCGGCATAAAAATCCCGAACGCTGCTGAACCGGTCAATGTACAGATCATGGATTCCATTGTACAGATTATAGATCGACGGAAAATTTCGGATTTATATCCCGGAGGTTCCTACCAAACCCGGTTCTCTTTAGTGTACTCTCTCTCTATACCTTCCAATATTAGTTCAGAGGTTATGCGGCTTTCCTTGCGGGCCAGCATTTGCAGGCAGGCAAATTGTACTACATTCAAGATCCCGGAACCACTGAGCTCATATTTACGCGAGATCTGCTCAAGGTTAATGTGCCCGTTGAGGTTGGCTTTAGGCGGAAATGATTTTTGCCAGATAGTATAGCGTTCATCGGCATTAGGCAGCGGGAAGTTAATAACCGACTGGAACCGGCGCATAAAGGCCTCATCAATGTTATTTTTAAAATTGGTTGCCAGTATTACCAGGCCATTGTGTTGCTCAACACGCTGCAGCAGGTACGATGCTTCCTGGTTGGCATATTTATCGTGTGCATCTTTAACGTTAGTCCGTTTGCCAAAAAGCGCGTCGGCTTCGTCAAAAAACAGGATCCAGTTTTTATTATCGGCCTTTTCAAATAATTTGGAGAGATTTTTTTCCGTTTCGCCGATGAATTTTGATACGATCATTGACAGATCGATCCTGAAAACCGGTTTGCCGGTGTATTTGCCCAGCAGAGACGCGGTAAGTGTTTTACCGGTGCCCGGCGGGCCATGAAATAAGGCGCGATAACCGGGCTTCAGTTTTCGTTCCATACCCCAGTCGGTCATTAATACTTGCTGGTAGTTCACCCAGTTTTCCAGCTCGGCAATTTGCCTGCGGGTGGTATCATTGAGTACAAGGTCATCCCAGTTATAGGTAGTTTCCAGGTGTTGTGCCGGGAAGTTCATACTTAGTTTGGGAATAGATTCGGTACCACTGATCAGAAGTTCAACATATTCGGGTTGTAACAATAACCGGCCGGATAAGGCAGGCTCACCTTCGGGCACATCCTCCAGGTATAAAATGTGCTGCTTCGCCAAATTACTATGATGATGAAA
>JGI24737J22298_10000909_pt1 | contig 10521 bp, 7 predicted proteins | sample KBSCornC3_FD_22298 | JGI IMG/M metagenome (IMG submission 22298) | reverse complement strand
CTTTGTAAGGCGCTAATTGGATGCACCGCATGTGCACGACGGACAGAATTTGCCGAAGCTTCAGACAGGCCCAGGTATTTTACCTTACCTTCTTTTACCAGATCGGCCATGGCGCCAACCATGTCCTCAACAGGCACATTTGGGTCGATTCGGTGGGCGTAGTACAAGTCAATCACATCCGTTTTTAAGCGTTTTAAGCTCTGCTCAACCGCGGTTTTAAGATAAGCCGGCGAGCCGTCAAATTCAGTCAGCTTGCCATCGGCACCGGCCCTGAAACCAAATTTGGTGGCAATGAAGATCTTATCACGATTGGGTACCAATACCTTGGATACCAGTTCTTCATTGCGGCCATTGGCATAAACATCGGCCGTATCCCAAAAGTTAATACCTATTTCTATTGATTTTTCAAGCGTGGCTATTGATTCATCGTCATCCGGCTGGCCGTAAGCATGGTTCATGCCCATACATCCAAGTCCAATGGCCGAAAGTTCAACTCCGGTATTTCCTAATTTTCTGTATTTCATAACGTGGTAGTATTGTTGTATTATCAAAGTACGTGAAATAACAAAAGCACATCAACCTCAATTTATAAGTATTATGTAAGGTTATACATTGCAGATTAACTTTTTCTGGTTAATTTGAAAAAAAAAATGAGTGGTTGTCCAATTCAGCCAACCCTGATCGTCTTTTGGTTTTTAACCATTAAATTCAAAAAACATGAACGAGTTCTTATTGATCTTCAGAAGAGACGCAGAAGCCACTGCAGCAACGCGGTCGCCCGAACAGATGCAAACCATGATGAATTACTGGCGCGAATGGATTGGCGGGATTGCCGCGCAAAACAAACTGGTTGCTGTAGGCAATAGGTTGGATACCGCTGGCAGCGTAGTAAAACCTGACAATGTGGTAACAGACGGCCCTTATGTTGAGGTTAAGGAAGCCATAGGGGGTTACAGTATTATCAAAGCGTCATCGCTGGAAGAAGCCACGGAGTTATCAAAGGGCTGCCCGATCCTGTCGGTAGGGGGCAGTGTTGAGGTGCGTCCTATCATCCCAATGGAAATTTAATTGATTTGCGGCCTCCTATATACAGGAGGCTGCTTGTTTTATGCAGCAAGATCAGCTTCTACCACATTTGTTCCGCTCCGAGTATCAAAAGATAATCGCGGTATTATGCCATTATTTCGGCTTTGAACATATAGAAGCCGCCGAAGATATTGCCAGTGATACTTTCCTCACTGCTGCTGAAACATGGGGAATCAAGGGGTTGCCGGATAATCCTAAAGCATGGTTATATACCGTGGCCCGCAATAAAGCAACCGATTATGTAAGACGTGGCTCCCGGTTTAAGCAAAAAATAGCCGAAGGGATTTTTGCAGAGGATAATTACGAGGCAGAGATCGATCTTTCTGACCAAAATATTAGCGACAGCCAGCTGCAAATGATGTTTGCTATTTGTCACCCGGTATTGCCGGCCGAGGCGCAGATTGGCCTGGCGTTACGCATCCTTTGCGGTTTCGGAATTGATGAAATTGCCGAGGCTTTCTTATCAAATAAAGAAACCATTAATAAACGCCTGTTCAGGGCTAAGGAAAAGCTTCGGGAACAAAAAGTAAAGATCGTTTTTCCTGAACCGGCTGATATTGTTAACCGGCTGGGCATCGTACTGAAAACTTTATACCTGCTGTTTAATGAGGGCTATTACTCCAGCTGCCAGAGCACTACATTGCGAAAAGATTTGTGTTTAGAAGCCATGCGGCTTAACTATCTCCTTATAGAAAACAAGCAAACCAACCTGCCCGAGGTGAATGCCTTGTTATCATTGATGTGTTTTCATGCTTCAAGGTTTGATGCCCGGGTAGATGAATATGGCGAAATGATCCGCTATGATGACCAGGACAGAATGCTTTGGAATGATGAACTGATAGTAAAGGGGCGATACTACCTAAACCTTGCCTCTAAAGGAAACGGCGCCGGTAAATATCATATTGAAGCTGCTATAGCTTATTGGCATGCCGTTAAAACTGATGCTACCGAAAAATGGGAAAATATATTAATGCTCTACAACAGGTTACTTATCGCGGCTTATTCGCCTGCGGCTGCGTTGAACCGGGCTTATGCCTTGGCAAAGGTAAAAGGGAAGGAGAAAGCAATTAGTGAGGCCGAAAAGTTAAAATTGGATACCAATCATTTGTACCATGTACTACTTGGTTACTTGTATACAGGAGTAGATCGTAAAAAGGCAGTATCGCATTTGCAAACTGCCCTGAAACTGGCTAAGACCGCTACAGATAAAAGTAGAATTATGAAGGATTTAGAGGCTTTACTGTGAGTTAGTTATAAAAAAAAACGTCATTGCGAGGAACGAAGCAATCCCCGATAAGCAGGTTCGCCCTGTATAGCTTGGGATTGCTTCGTTCCACGCAATGACACCTTTAAGTATTACCAGACTTACGAAGTTTTTAAAACTTCGTAAGTCTTTATTAGTTTTTAATTAGATATCTTGAAATCAGCTACCAACTTTTCATCGGCCGAGCTGCTGCCCAGTACTAATTTGTAGCTGCCGGGATAAAGCTTCCATTTGTGTGTGGCAAGGTCCCATTTCTGTAAATCCTGAACAGGGATTTTCAAAGTAACGGTACCTTCTTTATCCTGCTCCAGACTGATGCGTTTAAAGCTTTTTAATTCTTTAACAGGCATCCTGTCGATGTTGGGATATTTAATATACGCCTGCACTACTTCATCGCCATTAAATTTACCGATGTTTTTAACGTTTACTGTTACTGCAAGGGTATCGGCTTTTTTGTAGGTGTTTTTTAATTTACTGCCCAGGGTGTAGCTGAACGACGTATAACTTAAACCGAAACCAAAAGGATATTGTACCGGGCCGGTATAGTAACGGTAGGTGCGGTTTTTCATATTGTAATCGCTGTAATCAGGCAGGTCGCTCATATCTTTATAAAAAGTAAGCGGCAGGTGACCAGATGGCGAAACTTCGCCAAAAATAATATCAGCTAAAGCGTTACCGCCCTGTTCGCCGGGGTACCAGGCAAATATAATGGCATCGGCATAAGGCTCAATAGCGGATATATCAACATCGCTACCTGCGGTAATTACAGCGATAAGAGGTTTGTTTTTTACACTTTTACGCAGCTCTTTCATAAAAGCAATTTCGCTGGCAGGCAGGCTTAGTGTCTTTTTATCGCCGCCGCTTTCAGACAGGAAAGCATCGCCTGCTTCGCCTTCCAAAACGGGGGAGAGGCCTATCACAGCAATGGTAGCATCAGCATTACCCGCAGCCCAGGTGCCGCCAAAATGGGTGGTATCTTTATAATCACATCCCAGGTCATATTCAACGCGGGTAGCTTTATCAACCGCACCGGTTATACCTTCAACAAAGTTAATTACCTTACTGCTGGTGCCGTGGTAATTAGCTATCATGGCGTCGAGCGAGGCCGCGTTTGGCCCAACCACCATAATGCTGGAGTAACTGTTTTTTTTGAATGGCAAAACATTGTTGTTGTTCTTTAACAATACCATACTTTGCTGGGCCACTTTACGGGCCAAAGCCAAATGTTGTTCATTGTGAACACTGTCGGCGCCGTAACCATGATAAGGATTAGCGGCCGGGTTGTCATAAAAGCCCAGTTTAAATTCGGTGCGTAAGATAGCGCTCAGGGCCTGGTCAACATCTTTTTCGGTAAGCAGGCCTTGTTTAATAGCTTTAATACCATCGTTTTGCAAAATGGACGAGCAATCCAGGTCAACGCCAGCCTTGATCGCGGCAGCGGCTACTTCAACCGCAGTTGGTAGTGTTTTGTGAGTAAGGTACACATCATCCAGGGCACCACAATCAGTTACTACATGCCCGTTAAAGCCCCATTCTTTCCGCAATATATCGGTAAGCAGCATTTTATTGATAGAGTTTGGTACACCGTTAACGCGGTTGTAGGCGCTCATTACCGATTCAACGTGGTTTTTAACCAGTTCGTGAAAAGCATACAGGTAGGTTTCGCGAAGATCTTTCTCATCAACTTTGGCATCAAATTTATCGCGGGTAGCTTCCGGGCCGCTATGTACGGCAAAGTGTTTGGCCGTGGCAGATGTTTTCAGGTATTTAGGATCATCGCCCTGCAAACCTTTAACAAAGGCTGAACCCATACGACCGGTCAGAAAAGGGTCTTCGCCATAGGTTTCCTGGCCACGTCCCCAGCGCGGGTCGCGGAAAATATTGATGTTGGGCGTCCAAAAGGTCAGTCCCATATATTGCAGGTGCCTGTCTTGTGCAATGGCCAGGTTATATTTTGCGCGGGCTTCAGTTGATATGGCCGTTGAGACCTGTTTCAACAGATCTTCATTAAATGTAGCCGACATCCCGATAGCCTGCGGAAATATGGTTGCTTCTCCGGCGCGGGCTACGCCATGCAAAGCCTCATTCCACCAGTTATAGGCAGGGATGCCTAAACGGGGCACGGCCTGGCTGCGGTAACCTAATAAGGAGATTTTTTCGTCGATGGTTAATTTCGATAAAAGATCTTTTACGCGTGAATCAATCGATTGCGAGGCATCTTTATAAAAAGGAACCTGCGCATTTGCGGTAGAAAATTTTAGTAATGCCGCAAGCATTACCGAACAACATAGGAGTTTGTGTTTTATGGTGGAAGCCATTTTTAGATGATTTATTTTTTGAGTTTAAAGTTAATATTTATTCCGTAAGTATGGGTTGGCGGAAGGCTTGCTCCCTCAATTCCGGCATATTTTATATCCGGCGAAAATCCAGATTCCGGATCGATATTGGCCGAGCGCTTCATAATTGTCCACAAGTTTCTGCCTACCAGTGAAAAGGTTATGCCTTCAAATGGTGTTTTATTAAGAAAGCCCTTTGAAAAAGTATAGCCAAAAGTAACCTGCCGTAATTTAATAAACCTGCCGTCAAGCACATTTAATGCAGATACATTTTGGGCTAGCGCCTGGTAATAGTTTTGGGCAGGTACAGCAATCGTGTTCTTTTCACCATTGCTGTTTACGCCATTGCCAATAACGCCGTTTTCCCTGCCTGAAAGGGTAAGCTGGTTAAAGCCCCTGTAAATGCTATTATAATTTGTAGCCGATAATATCTTATTACCAAAACGGTAATCGATCAAAAATGAGAGGCTTAGTTTGCCAAATGCAAAATTGTTGTTTAATCCACCGTATATATTAGGCACCGCGCTGCCCATAGGTACACGCGGGCCGGCCATGGGTAAACCATTTCCGTCAAAAATGATCTGTCCTTTATCATTTCTAAGGTAATCGTTGGCCATAATCTGGGGCCCTGGCAAGCCTTTAACCAGTGCCGTAGCAGCATTTAGCGGGCGGTAAGTACCGAAGCTTATGTTAGCCGACTCGGGAGTGCCGTCTGTTTGAAGGATCTTGTTTTGTACATAGGTAAAATTAAACGATGGCGACCAGTTAAAACTTGTTGTTTTAACTGGAGTGCCGCTTAGCTCAATTTCAATGCCGTTGTTTTGGGTTGAGCCCGTAGGAATAAACCGCCGTGCAAAACCGGTTGCCAGATCAAGGTCGCCTTTAATGATCTCATTTTTTGTTTTACGGTGAAAATAGGCTACATCAATTCCAAGCCTGCCGTTTAGAAATTTAAGCTCGGTACCGGCTTCCATTTCGGTAAGCGTGTAAGGCTTAAGAAATAAATTGGGCAGGCTGTCGCTGAAACTGCCGATGGCAATACCGTTTATCGAATAATTTGTTGTGTAATATTGGGTTGTTACATATGCATCAGTTGGCTCGCCGCTCGTTTGCGCATACGATAACCTCAATTTTCCGAAATCAAGGCTGGGAATATGAACAAGATCGGAAAATAAAAGACTTGCCGATACCGAAGGCGTAAAGATACTCCGGTTATCGCTCGGCAACGTGGAGTAGGCATCGTAGCGGCCGGTAGTAGTTATGGTTAAATAGTCTCTGAATGAAAAATCAACAGCGTAATAGCTCGAATGCGTTTCGGTACTTTTATAGTTGTAGTTGCTGCTCTTGATGCTCAAATTATTATAGCTATAAAAATATGGTACAATGAATGGGCCTCCAAAAAGCTTCGTGTACTCGTATGTGTTTTTGCGTAGGTTAGTCCCGGCAGATATGTCAAAACTCAACACCTTAGGAATGATGTCATGTCTGGCACCTATTAACAGGTCACTGTTTAGTTCAGATCGTTGGGTGTTTGACTGTTCATCAAGTCCCCCCGTTCCGCCGGCGTAATAAGCGGTTCCGGTTGGGGTAACCGTTTTTCGTTTATCGTAAAGGATGTCGTTGCCCAACCTCAACTGAGCATACATCCAATTATTGAAATTATATTTGCCTGATAATGCAGCTATTAAGCGGTTACGGTTTACATCATTAATAAACCGGTTAACGGTAAAATAAGGGTTTGTAGTAAAGGTGTCGCTATTCCATCTTATTTCACTGCCATCTGAAGCATAACCAGGCGCAAGGATAGCCTGATCTTCGTTGGCTGCCAGATATTGAATGTTATTTACATTAAAAGGCCCATCGCTCAAGTTGGGTTTTAAATTAGAAGTTTCGTTGATAAAATTAGCTGCAACATTAATATTCAGTTTTTTGGTAACATTTTGACTTGCCGATAAGTTGAACGTTTTGCGGTTGAGATCACTGTTACGTACTATTGAGCCGTTGCTAAGGTTTGATAATGACAACCGGAAATTACCATTGTCGTTACCGCCGCTAAATGCAGCAGTGTTGGTAAAAGTATANCCCCGACGGTAAAATTTACTGATATTATCTGTTACAGCCGAGTAGGGGTAATATTCGCCATCAAATTGAATTGTGGGTTTACCGTCCAGTTTTTCGCCCCAGCCATAGTTGCCTGAGGATATTGCATTGGTTACGGTAGTCGGCCTTATCCCATACAAACCCTGGCCGTATTGCGTTTGATAATCAAAGGTATTAATTGCTTTATCAGTTTGATAATTGGTATTAAACTCAACACCAAATGGAGTGTTTTTTTTTCCTGTTTTGGTAGTTATTAAAATTACGCCATTGGCCGCGCGTGCTCCATAAAGTGCTGATGCCGCCTGGCCTTTTAATACGGTCATATTTTCAACATCGTCGGGATTTATATTGCTGATGCCATCGCCAAAGTCAGCACCGCCCCATTCATTGGCCGATCCTCTTTGGGTATTATCCATGGGCACGCCATTAATAATAAAGAGCGGCGCGCTTGCACCAAAACTTGTAACGCCTCTAAGTAAGATCCTCGCGGAAGATCCTGGTCCGCCGTTTATGCCATTGATACTTAAACCTGCTACGCGCCCCTCCAACGAGTATGCTACGTTTGATTCCTTGGCTTTATCAAGTATTTCACCACTAATAGTTGTTACTGAATAACCCACCCTTCTTTGTTCCTTGTTAATGCCAAGCGCCGTTACAACTACCTCGTTTAGCACATTACTTACTGTAAGCGGGATAGTTAATGTTGCTACGTTATTAAGTTTTACCTCTTTTGTAACGTAACCTACAAAACTCACTATCAACGTTGACCCGGAGGGCACTTCAAGAAAAAACGCCCCCTCCGAATCGGTGAGCGAGCCCATGGTTGAACCTCTTACCCTAACTGTAGCGCCGGCAAGCGGTGCGCCATTTTCATCAACAACAATGCCCGTTACCTTAACTACGTTAACTATTTCATCAATTGGGGCAATTACTATCAGGTGATTGGCAAGCTCGGTATAAGCGAAGCCCGAATTGGTCAAAATTTTATCTAAAATACTTTTAACGTCTTCATTATCAACGTCTATGTCAACTTTGTTTAATGTGGGGATTTTTCTTTCGCTGTAAACAAAATGATAAATGCTTTGATGTTCGATGGCTGAGATCACCTTTTTAAAATCGGCCGATTTTAAATTGATAGTGACGCGGGTTTGTGAATATACAGTTAATATAGCCAGTAAATTGAAGAATAATATTAACGTAAACCGTATTTTCATTTATACTGATAACCTAAACCTGTCGCCAACATCCATTGGGGATGCCTAAATTTACATAAATTTTATAATTAGCACAGGTAATAGTGTAAAATGACCGGATTGGTAGGTAACAATTACAAATATTGTAAAGCACAGCGACCAATTGAGGCGACAAATGTACTGTTAATCACTGAAGAATTATCAGTTAATAAATATAAATGGCGGAATTTTTAATTTTATAATGAAAATTTTCGGTAATGCGTAACGCGTCAAGTGCCTGGGTAATGGTTTCTTTTTCATAAGTGCCGGTAAAACGGTACTTCTTCATTTCATCATTTTTAAATTTGATCTCGACACCATACCAGCGTTCCATGCGTGCGGCGAGGTCGGCAAAGTTTTCATCTCTGAAAATGAGTTTATTCTGTGTCCACGAAGTTTCTAAAATGGCACTATCAGCCTGGTGAAGGCGTGTAAAGCTGGTTAAAACATACTGCGTACCCGCACTGCTGTCGGTAGCTGGTGAAAGCTTTGCCTGGTTTTTACGTATAGTAGTAAACGAGCCTTTTTTAACGATCAGTTTTTCGCTTGGTTTTAAAATGATCCTGTCGGATGGTCGGTCGTCAAGAGTAACTTCAATGGCGCCCCTGATAAGGGTTGTTTCACTTGATGGATCATCGGGGTATGATTTAACGTTAAAAGCGGTACCCAGCACCTTGATGTTCATTTTTTCGGTATGGATAATGAACGGATGTTCATGGTCTTTATGTACATCAAAAAAGGCTTCGCCGCTTAAATAAACTTCGCGGATTTTGCCTGTGAACTTTGTTGGGTATCTTAATGAACTTTGTGAATTAAGGGTGATCCGTGTACCGTCAGTTAATACAATGGTAGATTTATCGCGGGCAGAAGTGTTTTTATTTTGCCAGGCGCCGGACGTTGTGCTTGCAATTCCGTGGCCCAAAGTAACCGTTTTTGAATAAAAAAGATACGAGCAACCTGCTATTAAAACAACGGCGGCCGCGGCACGCCAAAGATAATGTATTGTGCCCTTTTTAACGGGGGTAATGGCCGTTGTAGGTTCAATAACTTCCTGCGCTTTAATTTTTGACTTTATTTTTTGAAAGGCGAGGGCATTGTCGGCATATTGGGCATCGCTATGTTTCCAGTAAGCGGAAAGGGCCTCGTATTGTTCACGAAGGGAAGCATCATTAGCTAAGCAACGCTGAAATTCATTGTTTTCATCAGAGCTGATTTCATTTGACAGTTTTTTGCCGGCCAGCTCTATAAATTTATCATTGCCCATCGTATAATTGCATCCTTATTTATGATAGGACAACTTATTTAGGTTAATTACTTACAAGGTTAAAAAAAATAATTGAAAATTACAATTGTGCTTCCTAAAATGTTGATTGTATTGGTTTTAAGGGGGATTCGTGGTGTTTGTTATATTGTGTCAAAATGACACTAAGTTTCTTGATCGCCCTGAAAAGCTGGGTTTGTACTGTACGGGGCGAAATATTTAAAATTTCGGCTACTTCCTTATACTTCATACCATCCTCTTTTATCAGCCTGAAAACAATGCGGCATTGTTGCGGTAAACCGGCTATGGCCTGGTCCATCCTAAAAATAAGCTCTTTGTTTTCAATTTCTTTTTGAGGGTTATAGGTATTTACAAATTCTACCGAATTGGTTTCCTCAATTTGTACAAGGTGAATGGTTGAGTATTTTTTAATGTGGTTGAGCGATTGATTTTTTACCGCTACAAACAGGTAGGTTTCGGGGTTTTGAATTTCGATGAGGTTTTTACGGTTAAGCCAACACTTTACAAACACATCTGACACTATCTCTTCGGCAATTTCCCGTTGATGTACGTATAACACACAAAATTTAATGAGCGAGTTGTTAAGGATATGGAAAAACAGCTCAAAAGCATTCTCATCGTCATTATTACAAATGAGTTTCCATAATTTCAGCGTATCAACTTTTCTGTCTCTCAAACCGAAGATTTTTTAATTAATCAACTAAATTTAAACTTAATAATGGTGTAACAATAATAACATATTAAAATCGAAAAATGAAATTAATTGATGTAAGTTGCAATGTTTTTTAAAAAATTTTAAAAAGTGTGTAAGCAATACACCATATAAAATTGTCAGTAATTAATAAAATAATAGCTTGATGAAACGATTATTTACAGTATTTCTTTTGGTTTTCGGCTGCTTTGAAGTGTTTGGACAACAGCACAATATGTCAAAGCAATATGTTCCTGCAGGCGACCCTGCAGTTGAGGAAAAAATTGCAAATTGGCAGGATCTTAAGTTCGGTTTGTTTATGCACTGGGGTACCTACAGCCAGTGGGGGGTAGTTGAAAGCTGGAGCATTTGTCCCGAGGATGAAGGCTGGACACAACGCCGCGGTCCGTACGGCGCTACCTATAATGGTTATAAGGCGGCATACGAAAATCTCCAAACAACTTTTAATCCAACCAAATTCAATCCCGAAAAATGGGTAAAGGCGGCCAAAGATGCCGGTATGAAATATG
>JGI24737J22298_10000907_pt1 | contig 10533 bp, 11 predicted proteins | sample KBSCornC3_FD_22298 | JGI IMG/M metagenome (IMG submission 22298) | reverse complement strand
GGCGTGGGGTAGCCAGGCCGCCGATCGCGGCGCAGCCGAGCGGATCGCGGAGGCGACGGCGCGGCGGGTGGAGCGCGACCGCGACACCCCGGAGCCGGGGAGCGCCGCCGATCGTATCGCCTCGCGCATGGGCACGGCAGGCAAGCCCGATCGCGGCCAGGCCGAGCAGGATCGGCAACGCCAGCGCGATAAAGACAGGGACCGCGAACGATGAGCGATGACAGCGACGATCCGGTGATGGCGCTGCTGGCGACCCAGCGGGCAGTGCTGGCAGCGGTGGAGAATCTGGCGGGCCAGCTTGAGACGATGCAGGGCAAGGTTGATGCGATGGGGAAGACGCTGGCCCAGCTTGTCGCCAGCAATGCCGGCGCATCGGGTGCCTGCGTCGATCGCGTGATGACGCTGGGCGATAGGTTCAGAGCGGCGACGGCCGAGGAAGCCGCCCGCGATCCGGAGCTACGGGCAGCTCAGGGGAATTATATGGTGGCCCAGGCGATCGCCAAGGGACTGAACAAAGATGATCCTGACGGCGCGGCCCGTGATGCGGCGCAGGCGCGGGAATGGATCGCGGATCAGCTCGACCGGGGCCGGGTGTTCGAGCCGGGAAAGGTGCGGAGCGGTGAAAACGGCACTGTCGCGGTGGTGGAGCCGATCCACGAAGAAATGTTTCCGGGACGCGTTAGGGCGCAGCGGCATGATCGGGAGCGATAATACCATGCCTATTATGATTGACGGCACCAGGAAGGGGCAGCGCACTCTATCCAACTTGATACGATCCCGCTACGGGTATAAGCACGAAATGAGAACATAATGAGAACAAATTTAATGTTGAAGCTCACCATGCATAGGATCGAAAGCGTATGAGATGGAAGCTGATTGACCTGTTTTCAGGTGCCGGCGGCATGTCCCTTGGCTTTGCTGATGATCGCTTCTGCGGCGGGTTCGATCCGATCCTGGCGATAGACAATGACCGGGCCGCCATCGAGACGCATAAGGCCAATTTTTCTGGTGATGCAGTCTGCGGCAACATTGAAGATTGGTTGGATCGGACCGAAGTTCCGGCTGCCGATATCGTGATAGGCGGTCCCCCTTGCCAGGGCTTCAGCTTGCTTAACAAAAAGCGGGATGGAGATTCTCGCCGTGCCCTATGGGAGCCGTATCTTGACATTGTTCGGCGGTCCGGCGCGCGCATGTTCATCATGGAGAACGTAGCAGAGCTGTTCCGTTCCCCCGAACTGGTTGCGATCCGCAAAAAGGCGGAAAAGATCGGTTTCAAAACGGACGCGGCGATCCTCAATACGGCGGATTATGGCGCTCCGCAAACCAGGCGGCGGACGATCGTCATTGGTTGGCGGAAGGGTATGTGGGCACCGCAGTTTCCGCCTCTCCCGACCCATGCAGACCCGGGAACGAAAACAAATCGTCGCCCGTGGGTCACGGTACGGGAAGTCATTGGTGATTTGCCCGAACCTGTAGAGATCGAGATTCAGGGCGAAGCACCCCTTAATCTTCACATTAGAAGAACGCCGACAGAGAAGAGCATGGCCCGATACCGAGCCGTGCCACCCGGCGGCAATCGCTTCGATCTTTTGCGGAATGCACCCGAGATTACCCCGGACTGCTGGGTCAGGAAAACATCCGGCGGCACGGATTTGTTCGGGCGTCTCTGGTGGGATCGGCCGTCGGTCACGATCCGCACCGAGTTTTATAAGCCGGAAAAAGGGCGCTATCTCCATCCCGATCAGCATCGACCGATCACGCATAGAGAAGCGGCTAGGCTTATGGGTTTCCCCGACGATTTCCGCTTTTGTGGTACCAAGGTGGAGATCGCGCGGCAAATTGGGAATGCCGTGCCCCCTCCATTTGCTGGGTCGCTGGCGCGTATGGCAGCCGATGTGCTGATGCCCGCCAAATTGTCGGCGTAACTGCTATATGGCTAAGCGGGTTGTTCCCTCAACCGACAATCAAAACGATGTCGAGAAGCTGAAAGGCCTTCTCGACGATTTTTTGAAGCTGCAGAATGACCCTGATCTTCGGGTCAAGGTCCGAAGCCTTATCCCTGCAATGCAGGGGCTAAGAAATCTTGGATGTAGTTTGATCCCAGCGCAACTGGCCGATTCTGCCCGAGAGCGTATTATCGTTTATTTGCAGCGTTACCCCATGACGCTGATCGATGGTGATGAACTGTTGATTGTATCCGGCATTGGTGAATGGGCCAGACGGGTGAGGGAACTGCGCGTTCAATTCGGTTGGCTCATTTGCAGCGGTGTCACTTTCAAAGAAATGATTGACGCCGATCCTGAGAGCGCGGCCGAGATCGGCGTAGGGCTTGGAGTAAATCCGGCGCAAATCCGGCCCGATCAATATGTCTTGGTCAGCACGATCCAAGATCGGGACGCAGCGCACCGCTGGAATATGTTGAATACTATTCGTCGAAAGCCATTGGGCGTGAAGGCAAAGCTGCTGGAGTATTTCCGTGCGAATGTCGGGAAGGCCGTTTCGCTTGAAGAACTGAAATATCTTGCCGGCAAGGCGAATGAATGGCCTCGTCGTGTCAGGGAACTCCGCACGGAAGAAGGGTGGCCGATATCCACGCGTATGCAAGGCCGGGAGGATTTGCCGGTCGGCAGCTACGTGCTTGATGAGGATAAGCAGGCTCCCGAACATGATCGCAAGATACCGGATGATGTTCGTGTCTCAGTGCTTGAGCGGGACAATTTTTCATGCGTCGTTTGCGGTTGGAACAGGGCGATGCTCACCCCCGACGATCCGAGAAAATTTTTGGAGCTTCATCATCTGATTGAGCATAAGGCAAAGGGCGGGAATACGGTCGAAAACCTTGTTACCATCTGCAATGTGCATCACGATCAGGTCCACGCCGGCCGCTTGCTGTGGGATGGCCAAAGCTGGGTTCGGCCAGGCTAACCGCCGTGGATCGGATTACTCCTGCTCAGCGAAGCGCGAATATGGCGCGGGTGCGCGGCAAGAACACAGTTCCGGAAATGATTGTTCGGCGCTTGGTCCATCGCATGGGCTATCGCTACCGGCTGCATCGAAAAGATCTTCCCGGCAAACCAGATCTGGTCTTGCCGCGCCATAATCTGGTGATTTTTGTGCATGGGTGCTTTTGGCATCGTCATGCAGGTTGTTCGCGCGCTACCATACCACAGACGAGGACAGATTTCTGGGAAGCAAAATTATCGGCCACGGTCGAGCGGGACCGTGCCCAGGCGGCTGCATTAATGGCGGCAGGATGGCAAGTTCTGGTGATTTGGGAATGTGATTTGCGCGATCAGGATCGCTTAGAGAAAAGCATTAGGCAAGCCCTAGATGCGAAGCACCGCAGTTCAATTCGCGAATGAACTGCTGTCGCCGCCGCCGCATTGCTTCTCGCTTGGCTATGGAACTAGGCGCTTCGAACCACATGACATAGTCCATCATCGAGTATTCGGCACCGATAGCGGTTCCTTCGAAATGGAAGGCGTCAAAGCCTTTCGCTATGAGAGGATCAAGGTCGCCGACCCCTTTGTTCGGGCACCAAGTGTTCGGCAGCGCATCTGGCCCGCCGAGTTCAAAAGGGTCGATATGATTGAGATTTTCCTGCGCGCCGAGCTTTAACTGTTCCAGTCTATTGATGACGATGACCCCTGAGACATCTGGAAAGGTTACGGGGACATCATTGATTTTGAGCCAGGTTTTATCAGTAAGCAGTCCAGCCTCAGGGTGGCTAAGCACGCCGATCGCCTCATACATGCTCATGTCCCAGACTACGACAAGAATACCCGTGATGTTGTCATCGCCAAAGCCTTGGAATTTTTCCTGGGCTGATTTCAGAAAGTCTTTCATGGTATTGTCGCGTGGGAGCGTGACCGTCTCGCCCTCTATATGTGGAGCATTACGCATGAACCCCCGGATTGGTAACTGATGGGCGTTCGTTGCGCGGTTGTTTTGGTGTGCAATAAATGACGGGCATTTAACTTCGAAGAGCCAAGTTTTTTCAGGAGTAGTGACACTGAACTCCGGACGCTTCCCATTACTTTTATTTTCCGGTTCGAACTGAATTGTCGTTCCCGCAGGCCATTCAATAAGGCAAAGAGTACGTGCAACGAGAATTTCAGACAGCTTCTGGATCAACTCCTCGAAGCGCGCTTTCCATGAATCCGCGCTAACGTTCGCGGAGACATATTTAACCGCATGTAGCTCCTTGATAAATCTGTGGCCGAGTTGCGGCACGCGGTTTTCGCAGTCGGTAAGCGCCCGCAACAGGTATATGGCGAACGGTGTCAGATGAGCGAAATGGTAGCTCAGCCAGGCAGGCTTATCGCCGCATAGAGCATGGTATTGCTCGATAAAATCCTTAGCATGCGTGCTTGTTGCCTTGGCCGGGATCGTGTTCATGACAGGTGATTTTTGACTCATAGATAGTGGATTGGATCGATCGCGGATGTGAATATCCGCGATCGATAATCGATAAGTGCCCCCGCCGAAGCGGGAGCAGTGGATCATGCATAGCTGGAGAGCTGCCAGGTAACCGCATTGCCGCTGTAGGGCGGCATACGATTATTCTTTGCGATCGGCGCGGTGGTGGTCGGCGTGCCTACTACCTTCCAGACGCCACTTTCGGGGCAGGTTTCGCCAGTGCGGGCGGTGGTGCCAATGGGTTTCTTCATTTTCACATACTCCAGCGACAGGTTGAAAAAGCTGTCTCAAGGAGTAACATCCGGGATGCTTGGGCCTGGATGGTCCGTGAGACGGTCAGTCTTGACGGTGTCGCGAAGCCACCAAGACCAACCAGAGGGCGGGGCCGTTGGAGCGGCCTCGCCTTCGTTCTGTTCCCTTATTTCATGTGCCTGTTTGGCAGGTTGAGCTTCCAGCGGATCATGTCCGCTAGGATCGGGAAAATGTCATTATGCTTCGCGCCAAAGCGCATGAGGCCGCCCTGGTAAGAGCCGAGATCGCGGTTCGCATCTGGGGACACCTGGCCCTGATCCGGCAGGTACGCGGCGAGCTTGTCTAGCCCCTCGGCCGAACGCTCTTCTTCCGACATATTGTAGTATCGCCACATCGGATTGCTGTGGCTGAAGTCGACTTGGGTAAGGCGGGCCAGGGCGGCATCGAGAAGGGTATCGCCATTGTCGGGGCGCCGATTGGAGAACGCCAGATCGAAGACGACCTTGGCGATTGCTTTCAACACGACTGGCTGTGCTGCGACGGTGTTTAGTTTCGCACCAGGTTGATTGAAGCCATCCAGTTTCAAGATCGCTGCCCACATCTGGGAAACTGTTTCCATGCGCGGCTCAATGATCGCAGGTGTCGCACCCGTGATGTTACCTTTGTTCAGGAAGGCGGTCGCGTTGATGGCGACAATGTCCTTACGAGGCAGGCACCCATCATCCTTTGCCCAATCGGTCTGCTCAGTCTCACAATCGAGAAGACCTTGTTCGTTCACCAACACTGAATCGATAAACTTGGTAATAGGGTTTGATCCGTCGAACTTAAGCGAGAGGGAACGGGTGACCTTCTTTCCTAGGTTGTTTAGGTCATGGAAGAGTTGACGCTCTTGCTCGATCGACAAACCGAGATGCAACTCGATCTTCACCGTAGCGAAGGAGCGAGCACACTCCAGGGCTTCCATCCACACGACCATTTCTTCGGGCGTGGCCTTACCGCGTCCGGTGTAAAGATTGTTGCGAGCAGGATACGATCCTATCTTGGTGACGTGATCCAGGAATTCTTTTGTAATCTGCCCGCCAACAAGACGATGCTGGCCATCGATCATCCACCAACGATAGTGGCGAGGCAGAAAGACCTGAAAGCCACGTGTCTCACCTGTAGGTGATGCAATACGCTCAGCGCGTACGGACGGCTTTTCGGGGTTGATGTCACGGATGTTGGCGACGAACGGCTGCAACGAAAAATAAGGCTGCGATCCAAGCTGATGTAGGATGTGGTGAAAGGTGTCAGCTACCTCCTTTCCAGCAAGCTTGCGCTTGGCGATAGCCGCATTGACTAAGCCTTTGAGCATGTAAACGCCCAAGCCCCGTGCGTGGTTCATGTCGAGCGGTCGCTGGGCGATTTCACCCTTTTCCGGATCGTTAGCAACAGATGCCCATTCGATGAGCTTCATAATGGTGACGTCTCCGCCCCAGGTCATGCGGCCAAGATTATAGCCTACTGAAACTGTAAACGGCTCTTCATCAGCGGACGTGAACGTCATCATGCTATCGAGGCTGCCGCCCTCGATCATGCTATCATCAACTGACATTGGCTTCGGCATGCCGCCGGTATTTCCGTACATTCCTGGCTCCTTTCAATCTTCGTTGAAATGCCTATTACTTACAAACCAGGTTATGTCAAATTTTATCCCAGGAGGAAAATTACTGACTCCCAGGCATGTGATATTTTTGCACCAGGCAGCTGACGGCATTTTTTTGTTGAACCAAAAATTACAACTTTTGCATCAGGTCCAAATGGGCGGAAATCCGCGGGCTTTCCAGATGCAAAAATCTGATGCAGAATTGCGCCATGATTTATGGCTATGCGCGTGTCTCAACCAACGGTCAGGATTTGGCTCAGCAGATTGCCCAGCTCACCGCTGCCGGGTGCACTAAAATCTACCGTGAAAAGATCAGCGGAGCGACGGCTGAGCGGCCCCAGCTCAAGCGCGCGATCGACGCGCTGGACGATGGCGACGTGTTGATGGTGACAGCAACAGACCGCCTTGCCCGCAATACCCGCGACCTGTTGAACATCCTCCATGCGGTGAAGGAGATCGGAGCCGGCTTCCGTTCGCTAGCTGAGCCGATGGTAGATACGACCTCGCAATTTGCCGAGGTGATAATCGCAGTGTTAGGGATCGCGGCCAGCTGGGAGCGAGAGCGGATCACCGAGCGCACCGCTGCAGGGCGCATCCAGGCAAGGGCGCGTGGCGTCAAATTCGGGCGTAAGGCGGCTCTTACCCCGCATCAGCAGGCGGAGGCGCTAGATAGGCTTGCTTCTGGTGACACACAGCGCACCGTCGCTGCGCTGTTCGATGTCAGTCAGGCAACCATATCGCGGCTCGTCGGGCGGTAGTTCCGCTTGGCCCAAAGCCCAAAGCTGGTCGGGCGCAGCGGATCAACTTAGCTCAAAAACCGTCATTTATTCAGTTCGTGCCTGCCTGGGCACCGAGCATGGGGTAAACCGTTGAGCAATCCCTTTATGGCTTGGCCCACCCCGGGGCTTCAGCCAGTCGCCATGTCTTATAGGTGCCGGGCGCAGGAATTCTGGCTCCCCTCTCCCGCAACTCGCCACTCAGGCTGTAGATGTCTGCTAGCACAACCGGGTTGCCATAGTAGGGACCAGGCTTCGTGAAGGGGCCAACGGAAGTGATCTGCGCAATCGTGTTGCCCCATGTCGTGCGCCGTATCCAAAAGCCCGGTTGCTCACCATTCGCGACATACATTTGAAATACGTTCTGATCCGAGAAATCCACTTAGTCCCCCCCTCCGAACCACGCGTCGTCAATACGACCTTGAAAGCACCGTGCCAATTCGTTTTGCATTTGTTCTAGTAGGCGCATGGAACAATCCCTTGACGGTTAAGTTAAATTTGCGTCAATGTTGACATGCAAACATGTGAACATGTGACGGAGCCAGCATGCCGACAATCGCGATTATCAGTCAAAAGGGTGGCGCGGGGAAAACTACCCTCGCCCTGCATCTGGCCGCTGCAGCCGAGGACGCCGGTCATACTGCGCTGGTGATTGACCTAGACCCGCAGGCGACGGCTAGCCAATGGGCGGCTTGGCGGCAGGATGCTCCCCCGGTTGTAATCGATAGTGCCCCCCCTCGCCTCGCTGCTAAGATCGGGCAGGCGACGGACCAAGGCGCGGCATTCATCGTGATCGACACCCCGCCCCATGCCGACAGCGCCGCCAGCGCCGCCGTCGAAGCGGCTGACCTAGTGTTGATCCCCTGTCGGCCGAGTGCGTTCGACCTGGCCGCGATCAAGACGACCGCCAGTCTTGTTAAGATGCGCGGCAAGCCCGCTTTCGTGATCTTCACGGCGGGAAGCCCAACTGCCCCGCGCATGTATGAGGAGGCAGCGCAACTCGTGCAGGACTATGGGCTGGACGCTTGCCCGCATCATATCGCGGATCGCGCCGCCTTCCGCCATGCGGCGGCCGAGGGGAAAACGGCGATGGAGGTCGAGCCTAACGGCAAGGCAGCCGACGAAGTACGTGAACTTTACAAGTGGGCATGCACACATGTAAACATGCAAGCATCTAGGAAAAGGAAGGCCAGTGCATGAGCCGGAAGGGATCATTGCTTTCATTGCGGGATCGCGATTCTGCACCGTCGCCGGTGGCGACCGAGCCGGAGGCGCGGACGGCTGCGCCGATCGCCAGCAGCAGCCCGGTTGCGCCGAGCCGCCAAGGTAAGAAGGCCATGACCGGCTATTTCAGCCCGGAAATGTCCTTTGCCATGCACATGACCGCCCGCAAGCATGGGATGAGTTTGCAGGATGCAATGGCCGAGGCGTTTAACGACTGGCTCCGCAAGATGGGGGAAAGCCCTGTAGGCAAGTGAGCATGTCCACATGCAAGCATGTAGCGACGGGGCAGCTCACAACCAGTTTCTGATGTGGAAGCAGTCACGGCTCACGCCCGAAATGGTCCTCTGACTGACTGTTCTTCGGCGCTGAGTCCAATCTCAGGGGATCAGGAAAGTTTTATAGACAAAGCATTACGGATTCCCATCATAGGGCCTGGGGGTGATCAATGTCCGTTGCGCGGCCGAAATCGGCATATGGAATGATTCTGGAGTGGTCGCCGGCGCGACCGCTGTGGCAGCAGGATGCACTGCGTCGCATCGTCGTCAAAGGCAGGCTGGATGAGGCCGATGTCGAGGAGTTGACCCTGCTCTGCCTCAAGGGCCAAGGCAAGACAGGAGTCGAGCTCGAAGCGGTGCCGCTGACAAAGGATGAGCGCCTTGTCCGGACGACTGCAGGTGGTGAGATCTCACTGCTTTCGGTTGGCGACACCCGGAATGCAAACAGACTTGTGCCGGGTCAGACGCTGAAGTTTGGTCCGAGCGGATTGACTATTGTCTATGGGGACAACGGTGCTGGCAAATCTGGCTATGCACGGATTTTGAAGCGCGCCTGTCGCGCCCGGTTCAGCACCGAGATTCTCCCCGACGCTCTTGAGCCGACTTCAGTGAAGGGAGCAACTGCGATCATAGGCTATGCCGATGGTGGCATAGCTATGCCTTCTATAGCTTGGAGTGACAGCGCGACGCCAAACCACATTCTTTCTGCAGTCAGCGTGTTCGACCGAGAATCCGGCGCGGTGCATGTCCGCGAACAAAGCGAGGTCGCATTCCGGCCGTTCGGGCTCGATATTCCAGACGAACTCGCATCTGCATGTATCGCCGTGAAGGACAAGCTGACGGCTGAGCAAACGCGGCTTAACGCCGCTCGCGATAGCGTCTTCAGCCAACCTAATTTCAACTCGACCACGTCGGTGGGCAAGATCCTGTCTGCGCTCAAATCGGACACCGACATCGGCGAGCTTAAAGTGCTCGCAGAACTAAGTGAAGTCGAGCTGGATCGGCTGCGGCGTCTAAATGAGGATTTGTCGCGCGACCCGCATAAGGCGGCCGCTGAGCAGCGGGCATGGTCGGCTTCGCTTAGCCGGGTGGCCGACAGAATTGAAGCGGTCGTTGCCGCGCACGCCGATACACCTCTAACGACCGTTCTGCTCGCTGCGAATGATGCCCGCGAAAAGCGGGCAGCAGCCACTCTGGCAGCTGGCGCGGCATTTCGCGATGCGGAACTGCCCGGGGTGGGCAGCGAGGCATGGCGGCATCTCTGGCAAGCTGCGAGAGCTTATTCGGAAAAGACCGCGTTACCCGGTCAGCCTTTCCCACCGAGCGCAACCGGAACTCCATGCATGCTGTGTCATCAGCCGCTCGAGGAAACGGCCGTGACGCGGATGGCCGGCTTTGAGGCATTCGTCACAGACCAGACGGAGCGGCAGGCGCAGGAGGCCGAAGCCGCAGCCAAACATGTTGTAAAGGCACTGGCCGATCAGCCGGTCCAGATCACTGCCTTCCCGCAACGCCGCCAGCTCGCGGTGAGCGCGCCCAGCGTTGCGTACCAAATTTTGCGGAGCTTAGCTGCAGCTCGGTTGCGTCGCGCGGTAGTTCTACAAGCGGTTACAGCTGGCGTGACGGTTCCCCTGCCGCGCGCAATAGCCGCGCCATCCGCTGCGCTTCGTGAGTTAGCAGCCGACGCGAACCGCTATGCTGAGGAACTGACGGCTGCGGCGGACGGGGATGGCCGTGCAATACTTGAGAACGAACGCGACGCATTGCGTGATCGTGCAGCGCTTGAGGGCCTGTTACCGACGGTAGAAGCCGAGATAGCCCGGCTCGCGGATCTTGCGCGGATTGCCCTCTGCATAGCTGAAACCAACACCAAGGCGATCACGGCGCTTGGTAATGCAATAGCAGATGAGGTGATCACCCCGCGCGTTCGGGACCGGTTCCA
>JGI24737J22298_10000906_pt1 | contig 10535 bp, 10 predicted proteins | sample KBSCornC3_FD_22298 | JGI IMG/M metagenome (IMG submission 22298) | reverse complement strand
GGTGGAGACGAGCTGCCGCACCGACAGCCCGGACCCGAGCAGCTTCTCCTTCAGGGCCGCGATATCGGCGTCGTCGACCAGCTCGTGGTCGACGGCCGGCACCGGGTCCTGCCAGAGCTGCGGCTCCGGCACCCACGGCCCGAGGAACCGCGAGACCGGCCCCATGTCGCGGTGCAGCAGCTTGTACCAGGCCTTCGCGAACGCGAGCGCGAACTCGTCGGGGTTCTCGTAGAAGCGCCGCGAGATCGGGCCGTACACCGGGTCCAGGCGCAGGCTGAGGTCGGTGGTCAGCATCGTCGGCCGGTGCTTGCGGGACGGGTCGTGCGCGTCCGGCACCGACTCCTCCGCGTCCTTCGCGACCCACTGCTTGGCCCCGGCCGGACTGTCGGTCAGCTCCCACTCGTGCCCGAACAGGTTCTCGAAGAAGCCGTTGCCCCACTGGGTCGGCGTGTTCGTCCAGGTCACCTCGAGACCGCTGGTGATCGCGTCGCCGGCCTTCCCGGTCCCGTACGTGCTCTTCCAGCCGAGCCCCTGCGCCTCGAGCGGCGCTGCCTCCGGCTCCGGGCCGACGCTCTCCGCGGGCCCGGCGCCGTGGGTCTTGCCGAAGGTGTGCCCGCCGGCGATCAGCGCGACGGTCTCCTCGTCGTTCATCGCCATCCGGCGGAACGTCTCGCGGATGTCGCGCGCCGCGGCCAGCGGGTCCGGGTTGCCGTTCGGGCCCTCCGGGTTCACATAGATCAGGCCCATCTGCACCGCACCGAGCGGACCGCCGAGCTGCCGGTCGCCGCTGTACCGCTCGTCACCGAGCCAGGCGTCCTCCGGACCCCAGTAGATCTCCTCCGGCTCCCAGACGTCCTCGCGGCCGAAACCGAAGCCGAACGTGCGGAACCCCATGTCCTCCAGCGCGACGTTGCCGGCCAGCACGAGCAGGTCCGCCCAGGAGATCTTCCGGCCGTACTTCTGCTTCACCGGCCAGAGCAGCCGGCGGGCCTTGTCCAGATTGGCGTTGTCCGGCCAGCTGTTCAGCGGCGCGAACCGCTGCGCACCGTCGCCCGCGCCGCCGCGGCCGTCCTCGATCCGGTACGTGCCGGCCGCATGCCAGCTCATCCGGATGAACAGCGGCCCGTAGTGACCGAAGTCGGCCGGCCACCAGTCCTGCGACGTCCGCATCACCTCGACGAGGTCCCGCTTGAGCTCGTCGACGTCCAGTTTCCCGAACTCCGCGGCGTAGTCGAAATCCTCCGCCATCGGGTTCGACTTGGCGGCATGCGGGTGCAGGATCGTCAGATCCAGCTGGTTCGGCCACCAGTCCCGGTTCGTCCTCGGCTGCTCGACCTGCGGCGTCGGCGAGTCGATCGCCGGGTTCTCGCTCTCGCTCCCGTGGTGGGTTACTCCGGATGTGTCGGACATGGTCGAACCTTCCGGTTGCTGATCTCAGAGCGTCACGTTCGCGAGTCTTCTCCGCAGTCTGGAATCAGTCAAGAGTGCTTCTCGGCGTGAGACGGGGGCATGGTGGCATCGAATAAACAGTCGCGGTAACCGGCGTACTCGGTGGACCCTGTGGGCGTGGAGATCACCGAACTGTCACCCGACGACGAGGCCGGGTGCATCGACGCAGTAACCGTCCAGAGCGCAGCCTTCGCACAGGACTGCCCGGAGCTGGTGCGCCCGACGTTGCGTGGGTTCGCGAACCTGCTGCGGTACGGCTGGGACCTGGAACCGCAGCGGGGGTTCCTGGCACGCAACGCCGACGGTAGGGCGGTCGCCGTGGCCACGGTCTCGCTGCCGACGTACGACAACACGAACCAGGTGTGGTTCGAGCTCACCGTCCATCCCGACCATCGCGACGGCGCGGTCGAGGCGGAGCTGATCGAGTACGTCGAGCAGCTCGCCCGCGACGAAGGCCGCACGATGATGGGCTTCGGCGGGTTCGACCTGCCGGACGCGATCGAGCTGGCGCACAAGCACGGGTACGAGCAGAAGGCGGTCGAGGTCAACCGCCGGCAGGACCTGGCCGGGCTCGACTGGTCGATCGTCCGGTCGCTGTACGACGAGGCGGTCGCGGCGTCGACGGCGTACGAGCTGNTCACGCTCACCGGCGCCCTGCCCGAGGACATGCTCGACGGGATGATCGCGGTGACCGCGTCCATCAACGACGCGCCGAAGGACGACCTGGACATCGAGGACGACGTCTACAGCCCCGAGCGGCTGCGTGCGTACGAAGAGGCGCAGGCGAAGAGCGACCACACCCTCTACCGCGTCATCGCCCGGGAGAAGGCCACCGGCGAGCTCGCCGGTCACACGGTGATCGCGGTCGAGCGCGAGCGCCCGCACATCGGCGAGCAGCACGACACCGCGGTCGCGCGCGAGCACCGGGGCCACCGNCTCGGCGCCCTGGTCAAGACCGCGATGCTGCTGAAACTCCGCGACGCCGAGCCGGCGCTCACCCAGGTCGACACCTGGAACGCCGAGTCCAACAACCACATGATCGGCATCAACGAGCAGCTCAACTACACGATCGTCGCGCGCTTCCTGGCCTACCAGAAGAGCCTGTGAAACAGACCGGGGGCGCCGCTTCGAGCGGCGCCCCCGGCTCTGCACTACGGCAGGATCACTCCCCCACCAGCTGGTTCCAGTGGCCGGTGACCGAGAAGATGCCGGTGCCCGGGACGGTGCCGCCCGGGACCCGTCCGTAGGACGTGACCGCGGTCTTCGAGCCGTTGAACTTGCTCATCGCGTACTGGTAGACCGAATCGGTGTCGTTGTCGAAACCGGTCACCAGCGTGCCGCCCTTGTCACCGCACTCCCTGGCGGCCAGCGACTCGTAGGCAGCGAAGCCGGCGCTCCGGACGAGCTTCAGGACCGGCTTGGTCGAGGCCGCGGCCGGGATCCGGACCGTCCACAGCGCACCGGCCTTGGTGGTCATCAGCAGCGTGTCGTACGTCGGGGTCTCGGAGATCACGGTCATCGCCTTGAAGCCCTTGAAGCCCGGGAAGTGACCGAGGGCCCGGAAGGTGGCACCCGACGCCGCGTAGCGGTACAGGCTGCCGTTGGTGCTCAGCCCGTACAGGTACGAGCGGTTCGGCGCGGTGATGGCGTAGTTCGACGTCACGAGCTGGGTGAAGCTGGTCCAGCCAGAGCCGATCCGCGCGTACGTCGGCCGCGGGTTGTCGGTGTCGAAGTAGGTGACACCGCGGTACAGCGTGCCGTTCTGCACGAACAGGCTGTGGTAGTAGAGGTGCGCGTCGGTCTGCACGCCGTACCACGTCGTGTTGAGCCGGGTGCCGACGAACGGGAAGTCCGCGTAGAACTCACCGCGCGGCGGCCTGCCCGGCGTGACCACGACGTCGCTGATCCCCGGCCTGGGGGTGTTGAAGCCTACGTCCTGCACGCATCCCGCGGAAGCGAGCTTGGTGTTCGGCGTGGTCTTCAGGTTGCCGTTGGCCGGGTTCGCGATCGCTGGCGTCGGGTTGGACCGGACGGCGGTGGCCGGGCCGGCGGCGGCCGTGGCGGCGAGCATGCCGACCCCGGCCAGGGCGAGCGCGAAGCGCTGCAATTTCATACTGGGAGTCCCCCTCAGGACATGAACGACCTCGATGAGCCTCGAGATCGTGCGCGAGCATAACGCGCGCGGGGACAGAACACGCCGCGATTGCACCTTGTTGCAACGATTCCAGGCTAGACCGCCTCGACGACCGTGACCTTCATACGGTTCGAGAGCGTGAAGCCCAGCGCGTTGTAGAGGCGGATGGCGGTGGTGTTGGCGCCGCCGGTGTGCAGGAACGGGGTTCGGCCGGTTGCGGTGATGTGTGCGGCGACCGTGCGAATCAGGCGGCTGGCCAGACCCTGCCCCTGGTACGACGGGTGCGTGCAGACCGCGCTGATCTCGGTGTGGCCGGGCAGCGCGAACCGGGTGCCGGCCATCGCGATCAGCTCGCCGTCACGGCGGACGCCGAGGTACGTGCCGAGCTCGATGGTCCGGCTGCGGAACGGACCCGGGTCGGTGAGCGCCACCAGGGCGAGCATCTCGGGGACGTCGTCCGGCCCGAGGACGACCGCCTCCGGGTCCGCGGCCGGCAGCGACTCCGGCGCGACGAACTGGACCAGGTCGATCTCGGCCTCGATCTTGAAGCTGTCCGGCACTGGCAGCGCCGGACGCATCAGCGCCGCGGTCTTGCCGGAGCCGACGAGGACTGCCGCGTCGGCCCAGTCCTGCTCGGTCGGTTCGTCGGGCAGGGCGAGGAACGGCGCCACGGCCGTCGGGTAGCGCCGGGCGTCGCCGCGGATTTCCGCGAAGGAAGCGTGCGGGCCGGTCAGCGCGGCGTGCACGGGGTTGCGCAGGTTCATCAGAAGCCCAGTTTGCGCAGGTGCTTCGCGTCTGTCTGCCAGTTCTTCGCGATCTTGACGTGCAGGTCGAGGTACACGGGCGTCCCGAGCAGGGCCTCGATCTGCCGCCGGGCCGCCGCACCGACCTCGCGCAGCCGGGCGCCCTTGTGGCCGATCACGATGCCCTTCTGGCTCTCCCGCTCGAGGAAGATGTTCGCGTACACGTCCAGCAGCGGCTTGTCCTCGGGGCGGTCCTCGCGCAGGTTCATCTCGTCGATCGTCACCGCGATCGAGTGCGGCAGCTCGTCCCGGACGCCTTCCAGCGCCGCCTCGCGGATCAGCTCCGCGACCAGCGTCTCCTCGGGCTCGTCGGTGATGTCGCCGTCCGGGTACAGCGGAAAGCCGTCCGGCAGCAGCTTCACGAGCTCGTCGGCGACCAGGTCGACCTGGTACCCCGAGGTCGCGGACACCGGGACGATCGACGCCCACTCGATGCCGACCGACTCGCCGAGCGCCTGGATGTCGGCCAGGTGCGCGACCATCCGGTCGGGCTCGACCAGGTCGGCCTTGGTGGCGAGCGCGACCTTCGGCGTCTTCGCGACCTTCGCCGCCTCGCCGACCAGGAAGCGGTCGCCGGGGCCGATCTTGTCGCTGGCCGGCAGGCAGACCGCGATCACGTCGACCTCGGCCCAGGTGGTCTTGACCAGGTCGTTCAGCCGCTCCCCGAGCAGGGTGCGGGGCTTGTGCAGCCCGGGCGTGTCGACCAGGATCAGCTGCGCGTCCGGGCGGTGCACGATCCCGCGGACGGCGTGCCGCGTGGTCTGCGGCTTCGACGAGGTGATCACGATCTTCTTCCCCACCAGCGCGTTGGTGAGGGTGGACTTGCCCGCGTTCGGCCGGCCGACGAAACAGGCGAAGCCCGCCTTGAAGTTCTCAGGTGTGGACGACATCGCGGACCTCTCCAGTGCCGAGGGCAAGGACTACAGGGATGTTGGCGCCGGCGAAGTGCCTGACCACGTTGACGTCGGCGGTTTCGGCAGCAGCCTGGTCGGTGACCACCGCGGCCGCCTCCAGACCCTTCACCCCGGACGCGAGCGCCATCGCCACCGCCAGCTGCAGCGCGGTCAGCTCGACGGTGTCGAGGGCGACCGTGCAGGCGGCGTACGTCCGCCCGTCGGAGTCCCGGACAGCGGCTCCTTCCGCGGCCCGGGTCCGGGCGCGCGCGGCGCGGGCGAGCGTGACGAGTTTGGCGTCTTCCGCCGAGAGGTCCGACAAGGTGATTGCTCCTAGGCGATCAGGCGTGCTGGTGGTTCTGGTCCTGGGACTCCGGCGCGGGTTCCTCGCGCCGTACCAGAACGGTACCTACCTGGTTGCGGCGGCCCGACGGCCGCTCCGCGGTCAGCGACAGGCCCTCGATCGTCACCTCGGCGCCCGGGATCGGCACCTTGCCGAGCAGCTTGGCCATCAGGCCGCCCACGGTGTCGACGTCGTCGTCGTCCAGCGGGACGCCGAACAGCTCGCCCAGCTCGTCGATCGGCAGCCGGCTCGACACCCGGTAGGCGCCGTCGGACAGGTGCTGCACCGAGTCCGGGTCCTCGTCGTACTCGTCGGTGATCTCGCCGACGATCTCCTCCAGGATGTCCTCGATCGCGACCAGCCCCGCCGTCCCGCCGTACTCGTCGACGACGATCGCCAGGTGCATCCGGGCCGCCTGCATCTCGCGGAGCAGCTCGTCGACGGGCTTGGAGTCCGGGACGTACATGCACGGCCGCATCACCGACTCGACCCGCTCGGTCGACTCGGCCTGGGCGTTGTCGTACACCCGGCGCATCACGTCCTTGAGGTAGACGACGCCGACGATGTCGTCGAGCGACTCGCCGATCACCGGGATCCGCGAGAACCCCGAGCGCAGCGCCAGCGAGGTGAGCTGGCGGAGCTTCTTGTGCCGCTCGATGTAGACCATGTCGGTCCGCGGCACCATCACCTCGCGGACGATGGTGTCGCCGAGCTCGAACACCGAGTGGATCATCTGCCGCTCGCCGGACTCGATCACCGCGGACTTCTCCGCGTAGTCGACCAGCGCCCGCAGCTCGGCCTCGGTCGCGAACGGGCCCTCGGCGAACCCCTTGCCCGGGGTCAGCGCGTTGCCGAGCATGATCAGCACCTTGGGCAGCGGACCGAGGATCCGGGTCACCGCCATCACCGGGCCGGCCGACAGGATCGCGAAGCGGTCCGAGTGCTGCCGGCCGAGCGTCCGCGGGGCGACCCCGATGATCACGTAGGAGACCAGCACCATCACCACGGCGGTGATCAGGATGTGTTCCCAGGTCACCTCGAGGACCCCGGACAGCGCCTGGGTGACGAGCACGATCGCGGTGATCTCGCAGCTCAGCCGGAGCAGCAGCAGCGAGTTCAGGTACCGCGGCGCGTCGGACAGCAGGTCGCGCAGCTTGACCGCGCGCAGGTTGCCCTGCTCGACCTGCTCGTTCGCCCGCACCTTCGAGTACGACGACAGTGCCGCCTCCGCGCCGGCGAACAGCCCGGCAAGCAGCACCAGCACCGCAGCCACAACCAGCAGGACCAGGTCGTGGGAAGTCATCGCGGTATCACGCCTCTAGCCGGTTGCCAGGTGCGCGCCATGCTTCCAGCAGGCGGCCCTGGACGTCCCACATCTCCGCTTTCTCGGCGGGTTCGGCGTGGTCGTAGCCGAGCAGGTGCAGGATGCCGTGCACCGTCAGCAGCTCGAGCTCCGCCCAGGTGCCGTGGCCGGCCTTCGCACCCTGCGCGGCGGCGACCGTCGGGCAGAGCGCGATGTCGCCGAGGTGGCCGAGCGGCAGGTCGTCGTCCGACTCGCCGTCGGACCCCGGCCGCAGCTCGTCCATCGGCCACGACATCACGTCGGTCGGCCCCGGCAGGTCCAGGAACTCGACGTGNTACCGCGCCATGGTGTCCTCGTCGACCAGCTTGATCGACAGCTCACACTCCGGGTGCAGCCGCAGCGACGACATCACGAACCGGCTGAGCCGCATCAGTCCGTGCGCGTCGATCTCCACGCCGGACTCGTTGTTGACCTCGACGTTCATCGGTGGGAATCAGCACTGCCTTCGTAGTTTTCGTACGCCGACACGATCCGGCCGACCAGCTTGTGCCGGACCACGTCATGCGATGTCAACCGGCAGAATGCCAGATCCTGCACGCCGTCGAGAATTTCCTGCACCACCTTGAGGCCGGAATTGGTGCCGTTCGGCAGGTCGACCTGGGTGACGTCGCCGGTGACGACCATCTTCGAGCCGAACCCGAGCCGGGTGAGGAACATCTTCATCTGCTCCGGCGAGGTGTTCTGCGCCTCGTCCAGGATGATGTAGGCGTCGTTCAGCGTCCGGCCGCGCATGTAGGCCAGCGGCGCGATCTCGATCGTGCCGGCGGTCATCAGCCGCGGGATGGACTCCGGGTCGAGCATGTCGTGCAGCGCGTCGTACAGCGGCCGCAGGTACGGGTCGATCTTCTCCGACAGGGTGCCGGGCAGGAACCCGAGCCGCTCACCGGCCTCGACGGCCGGCCGGGTCAGGATGATCCGGTTGACCTCCTTGGCCTGCAGCGCCTGGACCGCCTTGGCGACCGCCAGGTAGGTCTTGCCGGTGCCGGCCGGGCCGATGCCGAAGACGATCGTGTTCTTGTCGATGGCGTCGACGTAGCGCTTCTGGTTCAGCGTCTTCGGCCGGATGGTGCGGCCGCGGCTGGACAGGATGTTCTGGGTCAGGACCTCGCGCGGGGACTCCGCGGTGGCCTGCTTGATCATCGCGATGCTGCGCTCGACCGAGTCCGCGGTCAGCCCGTGGCCGGTGCGGACCACCGCGACCAGCTCGTCGAGGAGGCGCTCGGTGAGGGCGAGCTCGGCCGGCTCGCCGACGAGCGTGATCTCGTTGCCGCGGACCATGATGTCGGCGGCGAACTCCTTCTCGACGATGCGGAGGAACTCGTCCCGGGCTCCGAGCAGGGCCACCATGTCGATGCTGTTCGGCACGACGATCTTGTGCGACGCCTGCGTGCTGGCGGCGGCGCCGGCCACCGGGCCGTTCGCGCGCGCCTCCGGTTCGATACTGCGTGGCCTGGACAGGCTCTTCCTCCTGAGATCAGTGGTGTTGACCCTGTCCATGCTAGCCGCCCCGTCCGACACCCTCACTCGAAATTCCTCCGGACACGCCTGGCCTCGCCGCCGGCGCCCCGGTCGCGGGCGTGATCCGGGCCGCGTCGGCGTTGGCCGCGAGGACCGCGCTCAGCCGGTCCAGCTCGCTGCGCCCCGGCGCGGAGCCCGGCTCGGCGGAGGCGCGCTCGAGCCCGATCCGGCGGTCGCGCTCGGCCGCCCATTCGCGGGTCGGGTGCAGGTTGACGGTCACGCCGGACGCCGCCCGGCGCAGCATCGGGGCGAGGTCGGTGCGCCGGGCCCGGTCGGCCCCGCCGGGCTCCTGGTTNCGGTGCAGCTCGTAGCTGCGCAGCATCCGGTACGTCGCCTCGATCGCGGCTCTGGTGGACCCGGACGCGGCCGGCGGCTTGTCGAACTCGTCGGCGTGCGTGTTCTTCCCGTCCGCGATTCCTACCGCATGCATCGGCGTGAACACGTGCAGCGACTGCACCGGCGCGGCCGGATCACCGTCGTACACCGAGTCCTCTCGCCACGCGTGCGCGCCGGAGTAGCTGTCCTGCAGGGCGTGCGCGGCCGCGCCGAGATGCGTGAACTCGGCGTCCGACGCACCGTGCGCGGCGGCGAGTTGCTCGTGGACGTACTCGACGTTCGTGGCGAGGTTGTCCCAGCCCTTGCGGTACGGGTCCGCCATGAAGTGTTCGCGTTGCGCGTTCGGGTTCGCGTACGCCGAGTGCGTGGTCGGCCCGGGTCCCGCGTACGGATAGGACAGTCCCATCCCCTTGAAGTTCTCGATCAGGCCCGCACCGACCGGGCGGTCCTGGTGTGCCTGGGCCCTGTCGAGCGCGGCGGCGTACTCGTCCCGCCGGAGCCCGTGGAGGGTCCCGTCCGGGGCGGACAGGTGCTGGTACAGCCGGGCCACCGCGGCGTACGTGATGTCGTGATGACCCGACCACGAACCGTCGCCGCGCTGCTTCATCCCCTCAGAATTCCACGTTTTCGGGCCACGGCTGTTGTCAACCTGGGACAGGGTCTTTGCGTCGTCTTTTCGTGGCACAACCGGCCGTGGTGTACGAAGAGTGCGTGACACATGAGTCCTCGTGGGATGCCGACGAGGCGCTGACGGCTGTCTACACCGCGCACTACACCTCGCTGGTCCGCCTCGGGGCCCTGCTGCTGCGCGACACCGGGGCGGCGGAGGAGATCGTGCAGGACGCGTTCGTCGCGATGCACGGCCGCTGGAACCGGCTGCGCGACCCGCACAAGGCGCTCGCGTACCTGCGGACCGCGGTGGTGAACCGCTGCCGCTCCCGCCAGCGCCACCTGGTGGTGGTGGACAAACACACCCCGAAGTCACTGCCCGACGAGCCCAGCGCCGAACAGGCCGTCCTGCGGACCGCGGAGACGGACCGGGTGATCGAGGCGATGCGGACTCTCCCGGAGAAGCAGCGCACCGTGATGGTCCTGCGGTACTACGGTGACCTGTCGGAGGCCGAGATCGCGGACACGATGGGCATCAGCCGGGGATCCGTGAAGAGCCACGCCGCGCGCGCGAGCAAGTCGCTGCGCCAGCTCCTGGAGCAGACCGTATGAACGAGCGAAGCGAGTTCATCAGACAACACAGCACGCTCGGAGCCTCATCCGCGCCCGGAGCGAAGCGAGGACGTGGATGAGTGACAAGCAGAACGACCCGTTCGACGAGCTGATGCGGCGCGCCCTCCACGAGGAGGCCGACCGGATCGAGCCGTCCGACGCGCTGCCGGAGATCCGCGCCCGCGCGCACGCCCAGCGCCCGGCCGCGCGGCGCCCCTGGCTGATGACCGCCGGCCTGGCCGCGGTCGGCACCGCGGCCGCGATCGGCGCCTTCACCATGCTGAACGGCGCCGACGACACCGCCAACGACGGCGACGAGGTAGCAGGCCCCGGTACGACGGTCACCGCGACCGGCGCACCGCAGAGCCAGGCCCCGTCGGTCCTGCCCGCCTCCCCCGAACCGTCCGCGGCACCCACCCAGCCACCGAGCACGTCCCCCTCCGCCATGACCGCCGGCCCGACCGACCGCGGCGTC
>JGI24737J22298_10000903_pt1 | contig 10555 bp, 12 predicted proteins | sample KBSCornC3_FD_22298 | JGI IMG/M metagenome (IMG submission 22298) | reverse complement strand
AGGGAGGAAATTAAAAGAAAAGAATGAATATAGATTTTGAAAAAACCGGCGGACTTGTCCCCGTAATTATACAGGACGAGCAAACTTTAGAGGTACTGATGCTGGGTTACATGAACCAGGAAGCTTACGATAAAACCGTTCAGGAAAATATCGTTACTTTTTATTCCCGTACAAAAAACCGTTTATGGACTAAGGGGGAAACCAGCAGCAACTTCCTGCATGTAAAAAGCATCAGCATTGATTGCGATAATGATACGCTGCTGATCAAAGTGAAAGCCGACGGCCCAACCTGTCATACAGGCTCACGCAGCTGCTTCAATACCGAATTTAATCAAAATTTTATCCTGGAGCTGGAAAATATCATTGCCGACAGATATACTAACCCGGTTGAAGGATCATATGTAAATAAACTTCGCAACAAAGGCCTTAACAAAATAGCCCAGAAAGTTGGTGAAGAAGGAGTTGAAACTGTTATCGCCGCCCTTGCCGAAACAGAAACCGACCTGATCAATGAATCATCAGACCTGGTTTTCCATCTATTGGTTCTGCTTCGTGAAAAAGGTTTAACACTGGAAACTATCGCTAAAAATTTAGAATCAAGACATAAGTAAATAGTTGGCAGTTTTGAGTTTGCAGCAGGCAGTTGGAGAGTTTTAACTAATATTGCAAAATACAAAACTATAAACTGCCAACCGGCAACTGCAAACTGAAATGATCACCATCCAAAAAACAGCCGAGCTCACAGGCCATGCCAACCCAATATTCACGCTTGAGTTATCGCAAAAGCCGGGCATATTGTTTACGGGCGGAAATGATAAAGGACTGGTTGAATGGGGCTTGAATGATTTCACTTTTATTAAAGTGATGTTCCCGGTCAATGCATCTATTTATGCTATTCATTGTCCGGAGGGATATCCGCTAATGTTTGCGGGTTTGCGCAGCGGCGAAGTTCTGGTGTTTGATTTTATTCAGCAAAAATTGCTCAAACCTTTAAGGCACCACCGCAAGGCTATCTTCGATATCAAATCATCAGTTAAAAAAGATGAGTTATTAATAGCATCGGAAGATGGCACCGTATCTGTATGGAACCTTAAAACGCTTGAAATGGTGCACAGCATAACAGTATCCAGGGACACCGTTCGTTGTATTGCCGTTTCGCCAGATCAAAAGCAGGTGGCATTCGGTTGCCGGGATAATCACATCGCCATTTACGACCTGGAAGATTATACTATTATTAAAGCTCTTCACGGCCATACTATGGCTGTTTTTGCGCTTGTCTACAGTCCCGATGGGAGTTACATCGCTTCCGGCTCAAGAGATGCACAGGTAAAGATTTGGGATAGCAGCAGTTATCATGAAATAAAAAATGTTCCTGCCCATTTATTTGCGGTGAACCATATTGCATTCCATCCCACCCTACCCTATTTTGCTACCGCCAGCATGGATAAAAGTATCAAGATTTGGGGATCGGACGATTTTAAACTCTACAAAAATATCAGCAGGGAAAAAGGCTATCCAGGCCATCTGTTATCTGTCAATAAATTAGCTTGGGGAACTCCCGACCAACTCCTTTCGGTAAGTGACGATAAAAAGATCATTTCATGGGAGATTAAATTTAGTTGACATCCTTCTTTTTTTCAGGAAACTTATCTTACCAAATTAAACTATCTTCCTTCCGTATGCCTTTACATTATTGGGGTAAATAAGGCATGGAGCTAATTAAAAAAACGCCTTATGCCGCACAGGTTATGGGTATATTTTTTTTGCTCCCGTGAGTATATACCATCTTCGTTAATAGTATCAATTTTAACCTTGCCCGATGCATGAATGATGTGCTCATTATTAAGTATAATACCCACGTGAGTTACCCTGCCTTCGGAATTATCAAAAAAAGCCAGATCGCCTAACCGTGCTTCCTTTATCGAATCAACCTTGATACCTTCTTTCACCTGCATGCTTGCATCCCGCTTAATTCTGAGGCCTTTAAGTTTGTAAACCATTTGTGTAAAGCCCGAGCAATCAATACCAAAATGCGTTCGCCCGCCCCACAAGTAAGGAGAGTTCAGAAATGCTTTAGCGGTGGCAGCAATATCTTCAGGCTCACCAATTTTACCAATTATTTCAAAACGTTCATGACCAATGCGGCATGAGGTCCCTTCTAAAAAAGCAAGCGAGCTGCCCGCCGGCAAATAAACAACACTATTGTCGCTCATTTTCCATGCCTGCGTAACCGGCTGGTAAGTGAGCTTTGAGGGATGGTTCCTGATATTTTTATACGCTACATGACCAAGCATAGCAAATTGCAAGCGGCCTATCCACCCGATATACCCATCCGCCTCGGCAATGATCTTAACCCAGTTGTTTTGCCACTCAGTAATTTCAAACACTTCGCCAAATAGCAATTGCGATACCTGCTCACTCCGCTCACTGGGCTCGGCCCTTAGCGGGATTACAGCAAGATTACATATCCCGTACTCCATAGTTCTGTAATGTCAAATAAACAACAATCTGGCACGTATTTTTTAATCTATACGCGGTTAACATTTTAATATGATATTATTTAATAATTGGTATCAGTAACTTTTGGGGTAAAAGCTATACGATAATACAAAATATTTTTGAAATATTTAACCCAACAGAAATCTTCCGGCAATCCTTAATACTTAATTTATCACTCGCCGAATCATCGCTAACTAAAAAGGGACATGCATTGCATATCCCTTTTTATATCCCTAAAATAATGTCCTATTCGTTCATATGCAGCCACTCTTTTTTGGCAAGCAGCTCTTCTTCGCTTTCGCGGATATCTTCGTCATCAACACAACAATCTACAGGGCAAACCGCAGCACACTGGGGTTCATCATGGAAACCTACACATTCGGTACACTTATCGGGTACTATATAATAAATATCGTCAGATAATGCAGCTTGTGTTTCTTCGGCATTCAGGGTATTACCATCGCCAAAATCAATTATCCCTCTAAGGCCAGTCCCATCGCTGAAACGCCAGGCCGCTCCTGCATCATAAATAGCATTATTAGGGCATTCCGGTTCGCAGGCCCCGCAGTTTATGCATTCGTCGGTGATTTTAATCGCCATATTTCTAAATATCTAATAATCTCAATTAACTTTGCCTGCAAATTACAAGCGTACAAATATAACAAAAAAAGGCTTTAAGGGTTTAATCCCTTAACATATATATGTCAAAAATTAATCCAAAAAACTCAATAAATTCATTTTCGGAGTTAGGCAGGCAACTCCTGGCCCCCGATGCGGCATTAAGCGCACTCATTGAAAACGAACAATATCATAATGCCTGGTTTACGCCGGCAAGTGTTTCAGAAGCCGTTACAGCCATAGGCGCCATGCTTAACGTGGAAGATCTAACTACATGGCTTTCGAAATATGTGCTTGAAACAGGCAAACCTGCAAAAAACGTAGGGCTTATACTGGCAGGCAACATCCCGCTGGTAGGGTTTCATGACGTGCTTTGTGTTATTGCTTCCGGCAACAAGGCGCTTATCAAAGCCTCATCACAGGATGCACGACTCATCAAAGCTGTATTGGAAAAACTGGTAGCTATTGATTCTGCTTTTGCCGGCAGCTTTAACTTTGTTGACAGGCTGGAAGGTTTCGACGCCATTATAGCCACAGGCAGCAACAACAGCTCACGTTATTTTGATTATTACTTTGGCAAAGTGCCTAACATCATTCGTAAAAACCGTAACAGTATTGCCGTTTTAAGCGGCAAGGAAAGCGCTGCAGACTTATTTAGCCTGGGACATGATATTTTAGATTATTATGGCCTTGGCTGTCGTAACGTATCCAAAATACTGGTACCGGAGGGGTATGACTTTACTTTCTTTTTCGAATCGATAGAAGATCATAAAGCCATCATTAATCATCATAAATACAACAATAATTACGATTATAACAAATCCATTTACCTGGTTAATGGTGATAAACATTTTGATAATGGTTTTTTGATGGTTAAAGAAGATGACAGGCTGACATCTCCGCTGTCAGTATTGTTTTTTAACTATTATCATGACATGGCAGAGGCCGAAAATATCGTTGATCAGAATGCCGAAAATATCCAGTGTATAGTGAGCAAACTACCGCTGCAGGTTACAAGCCAGGTGGTAGGTTTTGGACAAAGCCAGCAACCCAAACTATGGGATTATGCCGACGGCGTGGATACGATGGAATTTTTGTCAAGTCTTTAAATAAAATAAATACCTTTGGGAAGTAAGGTGAAAGGACAAAGGTAAAAGGCGAAAGGTTACTACCCTATTGTACTTGAACGACACCTTTTGCCTTTCAGCTTTAACCTTAAAAAAATGTATATTATAAAAAAGTAAGGTAAAAGGCGAAAGGTTACTACCTTTTTCACCCCAAAAGGCACCTTTTGCCTTTTGCCTTTCAGCTTTAACCTTAAAAAAAATGTATATCATAAAAGTTAAAGGGGTTGCCAAAATACCCGATTATGTACAACTACGTGATGATAAGTTTACGCTGTTGGCTTATTTCAGGGTTGACAGACCTGATAAATCGCTTGATAAGGTTGGATTAGGCGACAAGGCCGACGAGATCATGAATATTATCAAGGACCTGCCGTTTGGACAGATCTTAAAATTAGAGTTATAAAACAATGATTGGAAATTCTATAATAAAACTAAACAACGTTGATATTTTTCAACAGGCTCACCTGGTACTTTCAAACGTGAATTTACATGTTGATAAAGGTGANTTTGTGTGGCTGATAGGTCAGACCGGATCAGGGAAAAGCAGCTTGCTGAAAGTAATTTATGGCGACTTGGGGATTAAAGCCGGTACCGGTCATGCCTGTGGCTATGAATTAAGCAAGCTGCCCAGCCGCGACATTCCCTACCTGCGCCGTAAACTGGGTATAGTTTTCCAGGATTTTCAGTTGCTTACCGATCGTACCATTGAGCAAAATCTCAACTTTGTAATGCGCGCCACCGGTTGGAACGATAAAAAACTGATTGCAGATAAAGCTCTTGATGTACTTGAAAAGGTTGGCCTGCGGTCAAAATTAAAGAAAATGCCTCACGAACTTTCAGGCGGCGAGCAGCAGCGTGTAGTTATAGCACGCGCCTTGCTTAATGACCCGGAAATAATCCTGGCCGATGAACCTACAGGCAACCTCGACCCTGAAACATCTGAAGAAATTGTACTCCTGCTCAAACAAATCAGCCAATCGGGCACTGCCGTACTGGTAGCCACGCACGATTATCACATTATCCGCGCTTTTCCATCGCGTATTATCAAATGCGAGAACGGTAAGGTTTTGGAAGATGTGGAGATATAAACTAAACCATGATTTTTAGGATTTAAGGATGTCCCTGATGCATAAAACTCAAGGCATCCTTAAATCAGGCGAATCATGGTTCTGGTTTGCCCATTTGGCGCTTCCCCTGTCACCCTTTCTTAAAATCATTTCATGCTACTGACAGCTTGACTGCTTTACAGTTGTGGCAAGATACTTGATTGGCACTACTCGCTATGAAATTTAACGATATGTTGAAGAAAAAGAAGAAAGAAAATACGGATAATACTGAAAATATAAACGAAGTGAACAACGAGCAATTACATGATGAAGGGCAGGAACAAGCCCCGGTAGCAGAAGCTACAGCCACGGAAACCCAACAGGGAACTGCCGCTGCCCCAACTGCCGAAGAAAAGTTGAAAGACGAGCTGGCACAGGCTAATGACAAGTACTTGCGTTTATATGCCGAATTTGATAACTTTAGAAGGCGTACCATTAAAGAACGCGAGGAAGCCCGCAAAACTGAAGGTAAAGATGTAATTGTGGCTTTACTACCTGTACTTGACGACTTTGAACGCGCGCAGCGTGCCATGGATAAGGCTACCGAAGTTGCCCCGGTTAAAGAGGGCGTTACTTTGATCCAACACAAGCTAAAAAATATACTTGGCCAAAAAGGCCTGAAAGAAATGACATCAATAGGCAATGCCTTTGATGCCGACCTGCATGAAGCTATTACCAATATTCCGGCACCTACTGATGACCTTAAAGGCAAGGTAATGGACGAAATGGAAAAAGGCTACACACTTAACGACAAAGTGATCCGCTTTGCTAAAGTGGTTGTAGGAGCGTAACTGATTTCGGATTTGAGACTTTCAATTTCGGATTTATCCGGATGTGATAGTCTATCCTGATCTTACACAATATTAAATAATAATAAATCCGAAATCTGAATTTCGGAATCCGAAATTTTTAAAATTATGGCTAAAAGAGATTATTACGATGTGCTTGGGGTTGCGAAAGGCGCAAGTGCTGATGACATAAAAAAAGCATATCGTAAAATGGCTATTAAATATCACCCTGATAAAAATCAGGGCGATAAGGAAGCGGAAGAAAAGTTTAAGGAAGCTGCCGAAGCTTACGAAGTACTAAGCACTCCCGAAAAACGTCAGCGTTATGATCAGTTTGGTCACGCAGCCAACGCTTCATCGCCAAATGGTGGTGGTTATGGTGGCGGTGGTATGAATATGGACGACATATTTAGCCAGTTTGGCGATATTTTTGGTGGTGGTAGTCCGTTTGAAGGTTTCTTTGGCGGCGGCCGTCAAAGCGGTGGCGGCGGCAGGCGTGTAGCCCGCGGCAGCAACCTGCGTATCAAAGTACGCTTAACCCTCGAGGAAATTGCCAACGGCGCCGAAAAGAAGATCAAAGTAAATAAACAGATCATCTGTAAAACCTGCGATGGCAGCGGGGCTAAAGACAAATCATCGTTCCAAACCTGCAAAACCTGCGGTGGTTCAGGAGCGGTACGTAGAGTAACCAATACCATTTTGGGTCAGATGCAAACTACCAGCACCTGCCCTACCTGTAACGGCGAAGGATCAACCATACTGTCAAAATGTAACGTTTGTCATGGTGACGGCGTGGTTCGCGGTGAAGAATTGATCACCATCCAGGTGCCTGCAGGTGTTAGCGAAGGTATGCAGTTGAGCATGAGCGGTAAAGGTAATGCAGCCCCACGCGGCGGTGTTCCCGGCGACTTGATCATCCTGATTGAAGAGGTACCTCACGAAACATTAAAACGTGATGGCAACAACGTGATCTATGATCTGCATGTAAACTTTGTTGATGCAACTTTAGGTACATCTATTGAAGTACCAACCATTGACGGTAAGGCTAAAATAAAAATTGACCCCGGAACACAAGGGGGCAAAATACTACGCCTGAAAGGTAAGGGTTTACCGGAAGTGAACTCATATCATCGCGGCGATCAACTGGTGCATATCAACATTTGGACACCTAAAGCGTTAAGCCGCGAGGAGCGTGAGATCCTGGAAAAACTGCAGGGCTCTCCTAACTTTAAACCCAATCCGGGCAAAAACGAGAAAAGTTTCTTTGAACGGATGAAGGAATATTTTGAATAATTTTTCTTTAGGTGAAAGGATAAAGGCGAAAGCTGAAAGGTATATGCAAAGCCCGGAGTTATTATCACTTCGGGCTTTTTAGTTTTCTACGAGATGACATAAGCAAAGAATTTTCGAATTTGCAGAGGAAATATCTATATATCTAAATTCAATTCAATGAGTGACTTAATTAAATAAAATATATTTCTCGTTATATGGTTATAATCAGCAGCAGTAAGTTTTTGATTATATTTTTTTGAAACAAGAGTCTCTGTTAAATCTGAAACCGTGTACCCATTATCATCAAATACTACGGTTGTATCAAATGAGATATCAAAGGTAGCGTCTTCTTTTTTTAATTTATAAAAGTTTAAATGAAGAATTAGTTGAGTATAATCTTCGGTTGAATTATTAATTCCAATAATAATATCCTCTAAAAACTCTTGTGCAATCGACATTGTTTGCAGATTAGAAAAACTTTTGTCCACCTTGTAGCCCTCTTTTCTATCTGGCAAATTTTCCCAAGTCTTTAATGACATAACTCTTTTTTTATGGTCTCTTATTAAGACTATGTTATCAGTATCAACAAAATACATATCCAAAACTTTTTCCGTTTTGGTGAAATATGGCACAAATTCATCTATAATGATCAATATTTTTTTAAATAAGGGGATAATGCTACTTATGATAATCTGTTTTACTCGATGAGAATTTCTCTTTTCATTTATCTTCGTAACTTCATCTAATTCGATCTTAAATAAAGCTATTTCCTTGAGCACATCCTCATCTTCATCAATATCTTCTCCTTTAGCACCTTTTAAGTATAGACTCAAAGACCACAATAAACGTTCAATAATATATTCGATAAATGGCCAGTTCTCTCCTACATCAGCCCTGCTTAACAACGAGTAGTAATTCCTTCTATCGTCCATTTTCACAACCACCGGCGGATATCCTTTTTTAAGCAATACCAGATTCATCAATATTCGGGAGAGTCTTCCATTACCATCGTCAAAAGGGTGTATTGCTACAAATTTGTGATGAAACAGTGCGGCAACAACAACAGGGTGTATTTCAGCGTTACTATCAGCTTCATAATACCACTCCATGAGCTCGCGCATTTTGGCTGGAGTTTCTTCAGGTGTAGCGTAGTAGTGTGTTTCGCCTGTTGCAGTTTGAACGTGGTTTGCAGTTGTTTTGTATACCCCTGGAACAATCCGCTTAGTTGTTGGCATTCCTTCGGCTGTTTGAGCCTTTACATCGTAAGGTTCAACTAAAATCATTTCGTGTAGTCCCCTGATGTCTGCCTCAGATAAAGGCCGGTCATCTTTAACCATATCAAGCAGGAAATTTATAGCCTCATTGTGCCCGCGGATATCTAAATGATCTTTTAATGGTTTTCCCTTAGCAGTAATACCTTCCATCAAAAAAGCTACGGTTTCGCCATAACTTAGCTTGTTACCTTCAATTGCATTCGAGTTATAGTTCCAATCGAGACGTAACTTCTGCATCACCCGCCCTTCAACATCTGGCGGCAGGGGGCGCATTTCATCTATTTGCTTTTTCAGGCTATCTATTTCCTGTAATACGGAGGCTTTACTAAATTCTATTTCGAGCTTCAGGTTCATCTTTTAAAGATACAAAATCCCCTTTTTATTAACTGCTATTTCAGTCACAAGCATAGACGCTTGAACTTGCTTTATATAACTCCTGCCTTTTCCAGCTCCACCTGCATCTGCTGTTGTAAACTTAGTGCTTCCGCACGGGCGGCATCGGCAAAATCTTCGCCATTGCTTGCATATAATATAGAACGCGACGAGTTTACGATAAGGCCGCAATCTTTAGTGATGCCGTATTTGCAAACTTCTTCAAGGATTCCTCCCTGTGCTCCAACTCCGGGTACTAATAAAAAATTATCGGGCGCATATGCGCGGATGTTAGTAAACTCGGTGCTTTTGGTTGCGCCCACTACATACATGATCCTGTCGGCTCCGGCCCAGGTATTGGCCTTTTTTATCACATTTTCATATAAATAGCCGTCTCCGGTTTGCAGGTATTGAAAATCCTTACTGCCAACGGATGATGTCAGGGCTAAAATAATAACCCATTTACCTTCGTAAGCCAGGTATGGTGTAACACTATCGTTACCCATATAAGGCGTAATGGTAATAGCATCAAAGCTCATCCCGCCCGATTGCTCATCAAAAAATGCTTTGGCATATTTATCGGATGTATTGCCGATATCGCCCCGTTTAGCGTCAATGATACTTAAACAATCTTTGGGAAGGTATTTATAGGTATCAATTAAGCTTTGTAATCCTTTTATACCATAGGCTTCGTAAAAAGCAGCATTAGGCTTATAAGCTATACAGAGATCCTGCGTAACATCAATGATGCGTTTGTTAAATTCAAGTATAGGATCGGGATATGATCTTAAAAATTCGGGGATCTTGTTGATATCGGGATCAAGCCCAACACATAAAAACGATTTCTTTTTTTTGATTTGTTCAATTAACTCCTGGCGGGACATCATCAGCGACTGAATAATATTTTAATTGTCAAAAAAACTAAAAATTTGGCTTATGTGTTCTGATATAAGTGATATTTATTTAATTAATTTGAAATTAAAGAATAATTGTTTACACTTGCATCGTTTTCCATTGAATTTTTCTTGCACTAAAGAAACAATTTAAATCACCACGCTTTTTATTATCACTTTAAATAATACTTGCATGGGGTTGGATGTTTACTAAAACAAGGTTTCAAGATCAATTTCTTTCAATTATAGCCTCATATGTTTTTACATGTGGTCAAGCTTTAACACTTGCATAGAAATTTTTGCCGTTTGAAAACAAATTACAATTAAAAAATCCCATTGAACTATAATTCATATCATGTCTGATAAAATTGAATTGAACGACAAACTCGTTTCTGAGTTGCGCGAAATTGCCAGAAATTTAGGTATTGCTGAGGCCGACGAACTACGTAAAGCTCAGCTTGTTGCCCGTATTATTGAACAACAACAGCTTATTGAAGCCGCCAGGGCCCAACAAGATCTAATTGAATCAAACTATACCCCTACACCCGCGCCAGGCGAAGCGCCTGCCGAAACAATTGAAAAACCCCGAAAAAGAACCCGTGTTAT
>JGI24737J22298_10000900_pt1 | contig 10567 bp, 8 predicted proteins | sample KBSCornC3_FD_22298 | JGI IMG/M metagenome (IMG submission 22298) | reverse complement strand
GATCCATATCTGGCGAGCCGAACTCATACGGATCCTGACCGCCGCTCGAAAGGCACACGTCGAAGGAGACGAGGCAACCAACCGCAGGATGATATACTTCGATTTCGGGGCCGAGACCGAACGGACAGACATTTTGGCGTGGATGCGACACCAAATCGAAGAGGCGGCATCAAACTATGCAACTGTCAAACAAGGATTCGTCGATACGCTCGGGTTCGAAGAAGGAAATGGAGTAGCTCATATACGGCTCGGCACTCGGTCGCCTGACGCGCTTCTCGATCTCCAGTTGGGCATCCTCGGCAGTCTCGAGGTAGAATACTTCAGCTTCACATCGCAACGATTTGGGATCCGAGCACTATCCCCGCAAGTGGAAGTCGAGGGCGGACGGATTGAGGTCATCCCTCAAGGAAAGGCAGGTCGATTACGTCTTCGAGCGCCAGGCGGGCGGCAGGTGTTTCTCCCGGCGGAACTGTTCTCCGCAAGCCTGCCGGGCAAGCGCCGAACCAAGGCAAGGATCAAGGCGGGATGCTTGGATATGATCCTGAAGTCGCGGGGAAGAATCAACGTGAAGGCCTCACTCGATCCGGAAGCGGAAACAACGCTCGACGATATTGCCGCCTTTGCTCTTCTCCACGGCTCCGACCGCCAAACGCCGATCGAGATAATGCTTTCGACCGACGATCGGTCACTCGAACTTGGCACCATCAATATGAATGGTGGGGATTCTGCTGGGTGGACACAGTTGCTTTTGATCGCTGACGCTTTGAAAGCAGTAGCTGAATTCGAAGGTCGCCCACCGATAATGGCGAGCCTGTCAGCGATAGACGCTCAGTTCGTGCCTCTCTCCGTCCTCGATGCGCTTCTTTGTCGACGATCCCTGCGGGTCGAGTTCACGCCTTCTACGGACGGGAACGGCAAGCTAGACAGCTTGCTTGCTTACACGACGGTCTCCGTGGGCGATCACACCATTGGCGCTATTGCCAGTCGGCCTATCACCTCCGATCGAATAATACGCGGTCGACGCAGGATCGACTTCGGTGCCGCGACGATCCTGCGCGCCTCCTTCGATGGCGAGGGATTACGGTCCGTGCGGGAACAGTATCTCGACGAACTGGATCGGATGGCCAAGGATATCGAGGTGTTGGCGATTGGCGATCTTATGCGTGCCGCAATTGGACCTTCAGATCGGGAACTCCTAGTAGACCATCCTCGCAGAATCGCGGCACCCTCTTCGTCGTCGGAGCGCCAACGCGTGCCTCGCAATCCAACGAATCGGTCAAGCGCCAAGAGGGACCGCGCAGCCGACACATGACACGCTCTTTTCAGCGCCCAGCCGATCGAAATCGTCATGCCAGCTTGATCAGGTTCAACGGCATATACCTATGAAATTCAGCGTGCCCCTTTCGAAGTGGGCAACGCCATTCACCGGCTGGATAGTGGGGATCATGCCAGCATGAATCATCGAGGGTTCGGTGAGCGTATTTGGGAAATTCAAAAGGCTCTACCTTACCGATAAGTTTGGCCCGCTCCGCCCGTCCTTGGGACGTGAGGTCCACGCGCCAAAGCGCGTAGCAGTCCTTTGGAGCATTAAGTTTTGTGATTGTAATCAGGCCTCGCCGTTTGAGCGCGTCATAGGTTGGGCGCGCCCACCGACCGAAGCGCTGGGTTGTCCCAGCACCTTCCACGATTGAAACCAGAACTCGTTGCTGCTCGACTGTAAGCTCCACGTCACGCATTCTGCACAGACCTTAGCAAAACAAAAGAGCCATGGTGCTATCCGAAGCGCGGGATTTGGCAGGGACCACCGGTTCGGCCAGCATCGCGCCGTGGACAACTAGCGGTAAATAGATGGTCATCCGGGGCAACCGGAGACATTACAGTTTAAGGACGGCCACCCGCTGGAGGGTCGGCAGGAGCGCCTTCCGCTACCTTCGACGCGCATTCGCGCAGCTTCACCATTGCGTCGGAAGCATTGAGATAAAGACCCGTCATCAAGGACGGGCCAAGGAACAGCGCGATAGTTTGGTTCGACGCAATGTCCCGGAGGATGCGCTGAACATCCTTCGGCCCCGTGAAGATATGGGTGAAGAGATAGCCGTCGCCCTTTTCAGTCTGAAACGTCTGGTTTCCCCATGACTCGTCCATCGACTTCCCTTTCAGGAAGGCCAGACCGAGGTCGAGCGACGCACCGAGCGGAGGGAGGGGCGGCTTGCGGGCGGCCCAGTTGAGCGAAACGAGCTGCCGTTGCGGATCGTAGAGGACCATCAGCCCCTGTTCCTCCTCCGGAGCGCGGCCGCCATACCGGCGCTTCATTGCGCACATATGGTGATTTTCGGTGGAAATTTCCCATTCGCCGGCGGTACCGTAGGGCTCGCTGACACGTTCCGCCTGGGCCGCGCCCGCGATCAGCAGCGCACACAGACCAAATATCCTGCCCCTCACCCTTGTCATCCCCTGGCCGCGATTTTCGAACCGCCTCCTAGGGTGCCAAAAGTTAAGGGATTGTCGCTGTGATCGAACAGCCGATCCCGCGCGTTTGCGGCCAGAAATTCGGCACCTCCCGGAACATAAGCGGCGAGCAAAGATTATCGTTGCGTGACTGCATCAATCCTTATCGTCGAAGACGAAATCCTGGTTGCGCTGGAAATGGAGTGCATCCTGGAAGAGCAAGGCTATCAGGTCGTCGGCATTGCCGCCGATCTTGAGGGCGCGCTGGCCTTTGCCGACAGCCCTATCGACCTTGCGCTGGTCGACCTCAATCTGCGCGACGGATTGACGGGGCCGGAGATCGGCAAGCGGCTGGCGAACGAGCATAAGGCCAAGGTGCTGTTCGTGACGGCGAACCCGCGCCTGCTGGGCGACGGGATTGCGGGGACGGTCGGCGTGCTGACCAAGCCGACGGATCAGGCGAGCCTGACGGCCGCGGTCGCCTTTGCGCTGGCGCGGTCGAGCGGCGAAGACGTGCCGGCGCCGGCATCGCTGCGCTGCTTCAACTGATCAGCGCCGGCTGAGCGCGGTTTCGGGCATTTCGATAAAGACGCGCAACCCGTCCGGCGACCATATGCGTTCGATCGCGCCGCCGAGCTGGCGCACGATGCTCATCTCGGTAAGGCGGCTGCCGAAGCCGAGGTTTTCGGGCGGGCCGGAGACGGGCGGGCCGCCGCTTTCCTCCCAGGTGAGCCGGACCTTGCCGTCCTGAACGGTCGAAGCCAGGCGGACGCGGCCATCGGGCATCGACAGCGCGCCATATTTGGCAGCGTTGGTCGCGAGTTCATGGAATACCAGCCCGATCGGGGTCGCGGCGCGATCGTCGATCGGGAGATCGTCGACCTCGATCGCGAGCCGGCCCTCGTCCAGTGCCGGGTAAGGGCCGAGCAGATCGGCCAGCAAGGCCCGGAGCGTGGATGGGCCGACGCTCGGCGCGCTATCCTCGCCATGGGGGCGGACGAAATTGTGCGCGCGGCCCAGGGCGGCGATCCGGCCCTGAAGCTGACGCGCGAAATCGGCCACGCCGGGGAATTGCCGCGCGGACAGGCCGATCAGGCCGTTCAGGACGGCGAAGATGTTCTTGATCCGGTGGCTGAGCTCGCGGCTCAAGACCTCATTCTGCTCGGCGATGCGCTTCTGCTCGTCGATATCGGTGCAGGTGCCGACCCAGCGAATGATCCGGCCATCCCCACCGCGCACGGGAAGCGCGCGCCCGAGCGTCCAGCGATAGACGCCGTCGTGGCGGCGCAGGCGATATTCGATCTCGTAGGGCTCGCCCGTTGCCAGGCTGTGCCGCCAGCGCGCCCAGGCGCGCTGCTGGTCTTCGGGGTGGAACATGCCGTTCCAGCCCTCCCCGTCGGTGGAGCCGATGGGGACGCCGGTGAAGGCATACCATTGGGCGTTGTAATAATCGTGGGCGCCATCGGGCAGGGTCGACCAGACCATTTGCGGCATCGCGTCGGCGAGCTGCTGGAAGCTTATCTGGCTGGAGGCCGGGGTCGGCAGTTCCTCACGATCCGCCTTCATGTCTACTCCCACGCGATTACGATGCAGTTTCACATCGTAGACGCGGCGTTGCCAGCGGCAGGGCCCACGAGAGCCCTGCATGTGCAGCCGTAACGGAGGTGACGCAAGCGAATCCGCCGGATCGGGCGCTCTCGCCCCTGGTGAGGCGAGAGCGGTGAGGCGGGACGGGCTCTCCTATTGGGGCAGGGAGACCGCCCGCGCGGTGGTGAAGCTGGCCGAGGAAACCGGGACGCCGCTGTCGGGCTGGCCGGAGCCGACGGTCAGCCGATAGGCGCCGGGTGCGACCTGGCGGGTGCCGTCGGGGGCGACGCTGCTGAGATCGCGGGGTGAGAGGTCGAAGCTCACCGTGCGGCGCTCGCCGGGCTTCAGGTTCAGGCGCTGATAGCCGCGAAGCGCGACGCGCGGCGTGCCGGGGACATCGGGGAAATTGAGGTAGAGCTGCGCCACCTCGTCGCCCGCGCGCGCGCCGGTGTTGCGCACCTCCGCGGTGACGTGCAGCCCCTGCTCCGCGCCGCCCGGCGCAGGCTGGACCGTGACCGGCCCGTAGGCGAAGCTGGTGTAGCTGAGGCCGTAGCCGAAGGGATAGACGGCCTTGCCGGTGAAATAGCGGTAGGTGCGGCCGGCCATCGCATAATCGCCGAAGGGCGGCAGATCGTCGACGCTGCGGTAGAAAGTGAGCGGCAGGCGCCCGCCCGGATTGGTTTTGCCGGTGAGGATGTTGGCGACGGCCTCGCCGCCCGATTGGCCGGGATACCAGGCCTCCAGGATCGCGGAGGCATTGTCCTTCGCCCAGGCGAGGTTGATCGGGCTGCCGTTCATCGCCACCACGACCAGCTTCTTGCCGGTGGCCTTCGCCTGTTCGAGCAAGGCGACCTGATCGGCGGGCAGATCGAGCGTGGTCTTGTCGCCGCCTTCGAAGCCGGGGATGTGGAGGCCGGTTTCCTCGGCTTCGAGATCGGAGGTCAGGCCGACCACCGCGACCAATATGTCGGCATTGGCGGCGGCCTGCTTCAGATCGGCCTCGGGCTGCGTGGAGACGCGCTTCCACACGAGATCGGTGTGGGAGAAGCCGTGCGCCTGGGAGACGACGCGGATCGGATAGCGACGGCCCTTCACGAGCTGCATCGTGCGCAGTGCGGGCAGGCTGCCGGCTCGATCCTTGCTGAGATCGATCAGCATCTTGCCGTCGAGTTCGAGCGTGCCGGTCGCGCCGGCCAGGCCGATACGATAGGCGCCGCTCTCCGGCGGGACGAGGAAGCCGGTCCACACCGTGCGGTGGAAATCGGAGACCTGCGAATGAAGCAGGCTGCGGTTCGCGACGTCGGGCTCGCGCACGGTCAGCACGGGCGTTTCCTGATAGGCGATGTCCGACAGGATGGCGGGATAGTTCGCGCGATCGAAGGGCAGAGCGGGATCCCGCTTCGCGTTGTAATAACGCGCGGTGAGGCCGGGTTTGCCATCCTGCGCGCGCAACACGCCCTCAGGCACGCGATCGCCGTCGGTGATGGATTCGCCGAAGGGCACCAAGGTTACCTGCGACGGCGAGAGCGCGCGGCGCAGGCCTTCGACGACCGAGACCGGGGCCGCGGACAGCGGCGACGAATAATTGCCGCGCAGCACGCGCGTGGCATCGCCGAGCGGGCCGATCACCGCGACGCGCAGGCTCTTCCTGAGCGGCAGGATCCCGTCATTCTTGAGCAGGACCATGCTCTCTTCCGAGGTCCGAAGCGCGAGCTGGCCATGCGCAAGCGTGCCGATCGCGGAAACCGGAACGGTCTTCGGCGCGCGGATGCCCGGCAGGTCGCCGTTGCGCAGGCGCGCCGAGAACAGGCGGACCAGCGAGCGATCGAGATCGCCTTCGGTGAGCAGGCCTCGCTTGAGAGCGTCGCGATAGCGCTCAAGCAAGCCGGCGAGATCCATCACGGTCGCGACATGGCATTCATTGTCCACGCCGGCGAGCATCGCGGCCGCGACGGCGCTGCCCTGATCGGGCGAATATTTATGACCGTCGGCAATGTCCTTCACCGCATCGCAATCGGACACGACATAGCCGTTGAAGCCCCAGGCTCCGCGCAGATGCTCCTTGAGCAACAGATCGTTGGCGCAGGCGGGCTGGCCGTCGATGCGGTTGTAGGCGCACATGATCGAGCCGGCCTTGCCCTCCACGATCGCGGCCCGGAAGGCGGGGAGATAGGTATCCTCCAGATCGTGGCGGTTGATGAAGACGTTGGCCCCGTGGCGCGTCGATTCCGGGCCGCTATGGACCGCGAAATGCTTGGGCGTGGCGATCACGTCGGGCAGATCGGGATTGTCGCCCTGCATGCCGGTGACGAAGGCGACGCCGGTGCGGGCGGTGAGATAGGGATCCTCGCCATAGGTTTCCTGGCCCCTGCCCCAGCGCGGATCGCGGAAGATGTTGATGTTGGGGGACCAGGTATCGAGCCCGGTGCCGATCTTGCCCAATTTGCCGGTCTGGCGGCCGAGCGTGTGGAGCGCGCGGACCTCGGTGCTGATCGTCCCGGCCACCTCATGGACCAAGGGCGCGTCGAACGTGGCGGCGAGGCCGATCGGCTCGGGGAAGTTGGTGGTCGGCATGGTGCCGATCGCGCCGTGCAGCGATTCCGTCCACCAATTGTAGGCCGGAATGTTGAGGCGCGGGATGGCGGGCGCGGTGTTGAGGAGCTGCGCGATCTTTTCCTCGACGGTCAGCTTCGCGACGATTTCGGCGGCCGCCCGATCGGCTTCGGCGCGCAAGCCCGACGGTCCGGCCACCGGCGCCTGCGCCTGAATGGCCCCGCCAACGAGCATCACGCCCGCGAGCAAGAGGGATCGAGTGATCGCGAACGGCTTCATGTGCATCCTCCCGGCTGATGCCGAGCGCGCAACGGCGGCCCGGTCGCTTGTCCGAACGGCATGGCATAGGCCAAATGGTAGCGCAATCAGGCGGAAGGTGGGGGGTGGGCATCGCCACAAATGCCGATTTACGTTACGCTCGCGCAATCGTTTGCGGATGGGGACTTGCCGAATGGATTTCGACCGGAGAAGGTTTGTCCGCGGCGCAGGCGCCACGTTAAGCGCCATGGGTCTTGCCGGCGCTGTGGGCGCACAGCGAGGCAACAGCGGTCGCAGGCCGATCACGCGGGCCGAATGGGATCAGATCATTCGCGGCACCGGCAGCGAAGGCTTCACCTGCGTCCAGGCGACCCCGATGGATGAAGGCCCCTTTTATTACGAATCCTCGCTCGAGCGCCGCTCGCTCGCGGAGGGCCGCCCTGGGGAGCCATTACGCCTGCACATCGCCTTGGGCGGCGTGCCGGTGGATGGGCGAGGCGGATGCCTGCCTCTGCGCGGCGCGGTGATCGACATCTGGCATACCGACGCCACGGGCCTCTATTCGAATGTCGGGCCGGATCTGCAGCCGGTCGACACGACCGCGCAGACCTTCCTGCGCGGGCATCAGCACACGGACGATAAAGGCCATGTCGAGTTCGAGACGATCGTTCCAGGTTGGGAGATCGTGGCGGCGGCGCCGCCGCTGATGGTCGCGCGGCGGACGACGCATATCCACGTGAAGGCCTATCACGGGCGCGATGTGCTGACGACGCAACTCTTCCTGCCGGATACCCTACTCGACGAACTTTATGCCACGACGGAGCCGTACAAATCGCATGCCATGCTGACGGCGCCCGGCCTCGACCGCAGCTATGGCCGCATCCGCAACACGGAAGACCTGTTCTTCAACACCAGCCGGGCGACGCCGATGACGGTCGAGCGGGTGAATGGCGTGATCACGGCAAGAGCAACGATCGGCGTCATCAGCGGGGGCAATCGGGATATTCCAACGCTGTTTCGTTAGCTTGCCGCAGCCCGCTCTGCGGCGCGCTTCCGATGTTCGCGCGCCTGGACGAAATGTGCCAACCATCGCCCGAGGCCGGGCGCGACGTTGACGACGATGTTGGTGACCAAGGCGCCATCGGGATGCGGCTCGACGGCGGTGACGCCACGATACCACCAGCCGCCCTGCATCACGGTGACCCGCAGCCGGGGTTCGATGTGAAAGCCGGGCTGATAGGCGCCTGGCTCCCGAACCAGATCCTTGCCTGACAGAACCATCTTTTTGTCTTCGGGCGAGATGGTCGGGTTCTGATCCAATGCCTGCGCCCAGGCGAGATCGACCGATCCGGGCACGATCCGGCGCGTCACAGCCTCGATCCAGCCATCCCGCGTGAAGGGATAGTCGCCTGGATTTCTGAGGCCGTTTTGCGCGGGGTCGGCCAAAGCTCAGTCGTCCTCGTCCGCCAGATAACGCTGCGCCAGCACCGGCGTTCTTGCCGCCGCCGTCTCGTCCAGCCTGCGCCGCGGCGCGAAGTGGGGGGCGGACTTGAGGCTTTCGTCGCCCGCCTTGGCGCGTTCCGCCACCGAGCGCAGCGCGCCGATGAACTGATCGAGGCCGGCCTTGCTCTCGGTCTCGGTCGGCTCGACCAGCATTGCGCCGTGGACGACCAAAGGAAAATAGACCGTCATCGGGTGGAAGCCCTCGTCGATCAGGCCCTTGGCGATATCGAGCGTGGTGAAGCCCGGCGCCATGCCGTTATCGGAGAAGAGCGCCTCGTGCATGCATGGGCCAGACGCCGCGAACGGCGCGTCCAGCACATCCTCCAGTTGGCGCAGGATGTAATTGGCATTGAGCACCGCATCGCCCGACACCTGGCGCAGGCCGTCGGCGCCGTGGCTGAGAATGTAGGTCAGTGCGCGCGTGAACATGCCCATCTGACCGTGGAAAGCGGTCATGCGGCCGAACGTGCCGGGATGATCCTCGGCAGCCGTTTCTTCCTCGACCAAAGTGTAGCTGCCATCGGCGCGCTTCGCGGCAAAGGGCAACGGGCCGTAGGGCGCGAGCGCTTCGGACAGCACCACCGGGCCGGAGCCCGGGCCGCCGCCGCCGTGCGGGGTGGAGAAGGTCTTGTGCAGGTTGATGTGCATCGCATCGATGCCGAGATCGCCCGGCCGCACGCGCCCGACGATCGCGTTGAAATTGGCGCCGTCGCAATAGACGTAGCCGCCCGCCGCATGGACCGCGTCGGAGATCGCCTTCATATCACGCTCGAACAGGCCGCACGTATTGGGATTGGTGATCATCACGCCGGCAATGTCGGGACCCAGGCGCGCCTTGAGCGCGGCCAGATCGACCCGGCCCTCGGGCGTGGCCGGGATGTTCTCGACCGCATAACCCGCAAAGGCCGCGGTCGCGGGATTGGTGCCGTGCGCGCTTTCCGGCACGAGCAAGACGCGGCGATGGGTTTCGCCGCGCGCATCGAGCGCCGCGCGGATGCAGAGGATACCGCACAACTCGCCATGCGCGCCCGCCTTGGGCGCCATCGCCACGCCATACATTCCGGTAAGCTCGATCAGCCACACCGCGAGATTCTGGATCACGGCGAGCGCGCCCTGGACGGTCGAGATCGGCTGGAGCGGGNGGATGTCGGCGAAGCCGGGCAGGCGCGCGATCCGCTCGTTGAGGCGCGGATTATGCTTCATCGTGCACGAGCCGAGCGGGAAAACACCGAGATCGATCGCGTAATTCTGGCGGCTCAGACGGGTGTAGTGGCGGATTGTTTCGGGTTCGGACAGGCCGGCCAGACCGATCTTGCTGCGTTCGAGGCCGCCGAGACGCGAGGCGACCTTGGGCGCCTCCTCGAAATCGACGCCTGTTCTGTCCGTCGAGCCGATCTCGAACAGCAAGGGCTCTTCGAGCATCAGCGCGCGGTTGCCGGTGAAGGTGGGCTGATCGCCCGCACCATTGGATTCGTTTGCCTTGGAGGGCGCCTCGGGGCGCCAGCCGGACTGGTTGATCGTCATGCCAGCGCCTCCTTGAGCGCGGAAGCAAGCGTGGCGACATGCTCCTCGGTGGTGGTTTCGGTGACCGCGACGACCAGGCCGTTTTCGAGGCCGGCATCGTTCGCGTAGAGGCGGCCGAGCGCAACGCCGGCGAGGATGTTCTTGTCGGCTAGGTCGCGCACGATAGGACGCGCGGGTTTGCTCAGCCTGAGCGTGAATTCGTTGAAGAAGGCGTCGTTCAGCACCTCGACACCGGGCACCTTGGACAGGACGTCGGCGGCGGCAACCGCCTTGGCGTGGTTGATCGCCGCCAGCTCGCGCAGACCCTTCTCGCCCAAGAGCGTCATGTGGATCGAGAAAGCGAGCGCGCACAGGCCCGAATTGGTGCAGATGTTCGAGGTCGCCTTCTCGCGGCGAATATGCTGCTCGCGGGTCGAGAGCGTGAGCACGAAGCCGCGTTTGCCGTCGGCATCCACGGTCTGGCCGCAGAGGCGGCCCGGCATCTGGCGGACATATTTGTCGCGGGTCGCGAACAGGCCGAGATAAGGCCCGCCGAACTGGAGGCCGACGCCGATCGACTGACCCTCGCCCACCACGATATCCGCGCCCATCTCGCCCGGCGACTTGATCGCGCCAAGCGCGACCGGCTCGGTCACCACCACGATCAGCAGGGCGCCCCTGGCGTGACAGGCTTCGGCCAATTCGCTCAGGTCGG
>JGI24737J22298_10000897_pt1 | contig 10591 bp, 5 predicted proteins | sample KBSCornC3_FD_22298 | JGI IMG/M metagenome (IMG submission 22298) | reverse complement strand
ATAAAGATGCGGCCCTTGAAATGGGCATTAGCATAAATTCTTTGAAAACTCATTTAAAACTGGCAATAAAAACTTTAAAAGAAGGGTTAAAGAGTGCCAAATAAGTTCACCCTTTTTATCCATAATGAGGTCTTATAAATAATGACATACATTAAAGCGTATTTTCAGGAACTGATAATTGAGCAAATTACAGGCGTAATAAGTGAGGAAGACAGTCATTTGCTTGAACAGGCTATACAAAATGATCCCCGGATTAAACAACTGTGGGATGAAATGCAACAGGTACTTACTTCAAATAAAGCTCAAACCTTCTTTAATAATATTGATGAAAATAAAGCCTGGGATACAATCCAGGCCGAAATAAAGCCGGTGCGATCGATCAGGCCTGGCTGGGCAGGCGCAGTAAAATGGCTTTCTGTAGCAGCTTTATTATGCATCGCGTTTACCGCAGGATATTATTGGCGGCAAATGCCTGTTAATGCTCTTGTTGCTGCAAAAAAGAATCTTAAAACACCGGCCATTGAGCTACGATTGGCAAACGGGCAGCATATCAACCTGTCTGATACCAGCAAAAAGGTGATCAATATGTCGTTTGCTCATTTAAAGAAAAGTGTTAACGGTTTAAGTTACCAGATGGATAATAGTAAAAGTGAAGAGTGGAGCACACTCGTTATTCCTTCAAAATTAAACTACCGGATAGTACTTTCAGACGGTACACAGGTTTGGTTAAATTCTGTATCAAGCCTGCGCTTCCCGTTTTCATTTTTAGGCAAAACCAGGGAAGTGTACTTAACAGGCGAAGCTTTTTTTAAAGTTGCAAAAAATGCTGCCCACCCGTTTATAGTTCATACAGGCCAAACTGATGTAAAAGTTTTAGGTACAGAGTTTAACGTAAATACTTATCATGCCGGTGAAACAGTAACTTCGTTGGTTGAAGGCTCGGTATCAACAAGCGGCCAGGATAAACAAAAAATGCTTTTACAACCTGGCTACCAGGCTGTTTATACATCGGGGGCTGGGTTCCGGGCCCAACCATTTGATTCTGCTGTTGAACTGGCCTGGATGAATGATATTTATTATTTCCATAACATTAAACTTCACGATATAAGCGATGTGCTGCTCCGCTGGTTTGATGTAAAAGTGGTTTTTGACGATCCAGCGAAAGCCGATGAAGCATTTAGTGGCGCTATTCAAAAAAACAAACCAATTGAAGTCTTTATTCAAAATATTAAAGCATCTGCAGGAGTTTCGGCCCTTTTAAAAGAAGGGGTTTTACACATCAGGTAAGAAAACGCCACGGTTAAACCACAACCTGTTTCCTGGTTATTTAATGCCTGGCCGTTATGCGCCATGGGAATCATTTGCCCTTGTTTGTCAAACGGATAGCATTAGTATAGCATTGAAATAGTGTTGATTAACGATGTTGATTTTTCATTGTAATAAAAAAAATACAATTTTTCTTATTTCCGTTCACCCGTTTTAGCAGGAACAGGTCTTAGAGAAAACCAAATCGTAAACCCAATAAATATGGAGAGAATTCTATTCAGCCGGCGGCTTATACTGCCCTTTATTTTTCTTTTATTGGTAACCCGGTATAGCGCTGTACAAGCGCAGGGTACCGGACCAATAACACTTAAAAAGGCTAACATCAGTTTGGCCGATGTATTTAAATCAATCAAAAAGCAAACGGGCCTAACCGTTTTTTACAGTAACACTCTTTTGAATGACAAAGAATTGGTTACCGTAGATTTTAAAAACGCTGAACTGAAAGAAGTGTTCGGCGTTCTTTTGAAAGGAAAAAACCTGAGTTATGTAGTGCGCGACCAACTCATTGTTATTGAAAAGAGTGAACCCGCGCCCGTTGTAAACCCTCCAAAAAAAGAACCTGCAGGAGCCGTCGTTCCTAAAAAAGTGCAGGGGATTGTTTCTGATGACAAAGGCCTTACTTTACCAGGTGTAAGTGTTAAGGTTAAGGGAACCATGAACGGCACACAGTCAGACATGGATGGAAAGTACACTCTTAATTTAAAGGAAGGCGGAGGTTCAATTATTGTATTTTCATTTGTGGGATCAAAATCGCAGGAATTTGATCTTGCAAACTATTCTCCATCAGCCGGCGGCGTTTATAAAATTAATGTGCAAATGGGCGCTGATAAAAATGGCCTTGAAGAAGTTACCGTAGTTGCCTACGGTACGCAAAAAAAGGCGAGCCTTGTTAGTTCTATTACCTCTATAAACCCTAAACAGCTCAAGGGGCCGTCAAGTAACCTTACCACCATGTTGGCAGGCGTTGTACCGGGGATGATCTCTTACCAAAGAAGCGGTGAACCGGGTGCTGATAATGCCCAGTTCTTTATCAGGGGCGTGGGTACGTTTGGAGCTGGTAAGGTTGATCCGCTGATATTGATCGATGGTATTGAAATGGGCACCACCGATCTGGCAAGGCTTCAACCGGATGACATATCGGGCTTTTCGGTGCTGAAGGACGCTACAGCCTCATCACTATATGGTGCAAGGGGGGCAAACGGTGTAATATTGGTTACAACTAAGCGTGGTGAGACGGGGGCTGTAAAATTCAATATCCGCGGTGAAAATTCAACATCATCAAACGTTAAGAATATTGATCTGGCCGATAATATTAGTTACATGACATTGGCTAATGAAGCGGTACTTACCCGTAATCCGCTGGGCATCTTGCCTTATTCGCAAAATAAAATAGACCATACTGCAAAAGGTGATGACCCGCTGTTATATCCCAGTAATAATTGGATCAAGCAGTTGATCAAAACCAAAACCAATAACCAACGGTTTAATATGAACGCCAGCGGCGGGTCAGAAAAAGCTAAGTACTATCTGGCCATGACCTATAATATTGATAATGGCAACCTGGCCGAGAACAGCCTTAANAATTTCAGCAACAACATTAAGCTGCAATCATATTCTCTTTTATCAAATACAACTTTAAACCTTACTAAAACCACTGAGGCGGTGGTGAGCTTAAAAGGCCAGTTTGATAGTTATCATGGCCCTATCGGCGGTGGTGGTTACACTTTTTTAAACGCCCTTTGGAGTAACCCTGTAGCTTTTCCGGCAATTTATCCGGGTAATTTGCTGCCATATGTAAATCACCCGCTTTTCGGTAATGCCATTATACCTGGTGGCGGTTTGTATATGAATCCTTATGCGCAATCCCTGTCTGGTTTCCAAAGCTCAAATACCAGCACACTGACAGCGCAATTAAGCTTAAGTCAAAAGCTTGATTTTATAACGCAGGGTTTATCGGCAAGGGCAATGGCGTACACTACGCGTTATTCATACTTCACTGTTTCACGTCAGTATAGTCCTTATTATTACCAATCAGATGTAGTTAACGGAACGTTTAACGGCTTAACGCTACTTAATAACGGTTTGGCAGGCAGCAGCATTGGCAATACGCCAACTGAATATTTGACTTATAATCAAGATCCGGCGTTAAATGTTTCTAATTCTATAGCTTACATCGAAACAGCGGTAACCTATAACCGCACCTTTGCTCAAAAACATGCTGTTAGCGGGTTACTGATCGGGACTATGCGTAACTATCTTACAGGTAATGCCAAAACATTACAATTATCATTGCCGTCACGTAATCAAGGGGTATCGGGCAGGTTTACCTATGGTTATGATAACCGGTATCTGTTTGAGTTTAACTTTGGTTACAATGGGTCTGAGCGTTTTGCAAGTAATCACCGTTTTGGTTTTTTTCCGTCTGTAGGTGCGGGTTGGGTAGTGTCGAACGAGAAGTTTTTTGAGCCATTGCTTTCAACTATTGATAACCTTAAATTCAGGGTTACCTATGGTTTAGTAGGTAATGATCAGATCGGAAAGCCGGAAGATCGGTTTTTCTATTTGTCTGACGTTAGTTTAAATAATGGCGCCTATGGCCAGTTTGGTACCAACTACCTATATAGCAGGCCGGGCGTAGCTACCAGACGTTATGAAAATCAGAATATTACCTGGGAGCAATCAAGGCAAACTAACCTCGGCATGGATTTAACTGTGGCCAAAAACTTCACCTTAACAGTTGATGCCTACCAACAAAAACGTGACAATATTTTAATGGTACGCAGCACCATCCCAACCTCTATGGGTTTGCAAGCTGATATATCTTCAAACGCAGGTAAATCATCCAGTAAAGGGGTGGACATTGCTATGGATTACAAGAAAAACTTTAACAACTCTTTCTGGATCCAATCGCGCGGTACGCTTACTTATGCTAAGAGCAAGCTGTTGAAAAATGAAGAACCTGTTTATCCAAATAACCTTCAATACCTGAGCAAAGTAGGTAATTCCTTAAGCCAGATATATGGCCTTATAGCCGAGCGGTTATTTATTGACAATGTAGAGGTAGCCAACTCGCCCGTCCAAAGCTTTGGCGACTATAAAGCCGGCGATATTAAATACCGCGACATGAACGGCGATGGAAAAATAACCAGTTCAGATATAGTGCCGATAGGGTATCCGCAAGTGCCGGAAATTATCTACGGTTTCGGTTTTTCTGTTGGGTATAAAAACTTTGATATCAGCGCGTTTTTCCAGGGCTCGGCAAGGTCTTCTTTTGTCATCAATTCAGCAGATATTTCTCCGTTTTATTTAGTGAGCGGCCTGCAGAACAATGGCCTTAATACAGGTAACCAAAGCGGTCTGTTAAAATCAATTGCCGATGATCACTGGTCTGAGGATAATCGTAACCCTTACGCGTTTTGGCCACGCTTAAGTAATACCATACAAGCCAACAACAGCGCTACACCAAATTCTCCAACATCAACATGGTGGTTAAGAAATGGCTCGTTCCTGCGCCTGAAGTCGGCAGAACTTGGATACAATTTCAATAAGAGTCAACTCAAATTTATCCATTTGAATAGCGCACGTATCTATCTAAACGGCTTAAACTTGTTAACCTTCAGCAGCTTTAAGCTTTGGGACCCCGAAATGGGAACCTCCGGATTGGGTTACCCAATTCAAAAAGTATTTAACGTGGGCCTGCGGGTAGAATTTTAAAGCTTTCAAATTAATTATATGAAAAGTAATTTTATACAAAAAATTAAGCAATCGGTATTAAATCAAACACCAAAGGGAAATATCTCCATGGTAATAATGATCTTAATAATGATTGTGCCGGTAACATCCTGTAAAAAATCTTTTTTGGATGTTGTACCTGATAACGTATCAACAATAGCCAACGCCTTTGTTTCACAAACCGAGGCCGAAAAGTATTTGTTTACCTGCTACTCATACCTACCTACGGAAACAGATCCCACTTATAATGTTGGGCTTACCGCCGGTGATGAAGTTTGGGTGGAAGACCCTGCAAATCACATACGTTCAACAAATGTACTGCAGTTGCCCAGAGGATTCCAAACCTCGTCAGATCCTATTGCTAATTATATGAATGGTACCAGGGACGCGGCTGCGAACTATAAGGCTATACGGGATTGTAATGTTTTTATTGAAAATGTAAGCGACAAAAGCAAAGTGCTTGATTTGGATATTGACACACGTGAGCGTTGGATTGCAGAAGCTCAATTTTTAAAGGCTTTTTATCATTTTCAACTTTTCAGGGCTTATGGGCCAATCCCCATTATCGATAAAAATCTGCCTATTGACGCCTCCATTGACGATATACGGGTAAAACGCCGGCCGGTTGATGAAGTAGTAAATTATATAGCCGGGTTATATGATCAGGCTGCCGCAAAATTACCTTTAACAATCAGGAATGAAGGAAGTGAACTGGGGCGTGTTACCAAGGCGGCTGCTTTGAGTATGAAAGCCAAATTGTTAGTAACGGCGGCGAGCCCGTTGTTTAATGGCAACCCGGATTATAATTCATTCAAGAATAAGGATGGCGAGCAGTTGTTTAACCCCACTTTTAGTGCCGAAAAATGGCAGCGCGCTGCCGATGCCTGCAAAGCAGCCATTGATTTTTGCGAGTCGCAAAATATACGCCTTTATACGTTTCCTACACCTACTAATCCACTTAGTCAAACTACTATGACTCAAATGGGTATAAGAAACGCGATGAGCGAAAAGTGGAATGAAGAGCTGATATGGGGGCTAACTGCCAATAATAACATCAACTATAATTCATTCTTCCAGTCGATGTGCGCCGGGCAATATGATTTTAACAATGCCGATGCCGCAAAGTCAGCCAATCGCCCGTTACTTGGCCCTACCTTAAAAATGGCTAAGATGTTCTACACTAAAAACGGGGTGCCGATTAACGAAGATAAAACGCTTGATTTTAGTGATATAGCTCAGCTAAGGGTTGGTACACATGACGAGCGTTTTAACATCAAAGAAGGGGAAACAACTGCAAGGCTTAATTTTGACAGGGAACCGCGCTACTATGCCGATCTGGGATTTGACCGCGGTGTTTGGTATATGGCCAACAGCCCAACTAAAACCGATGAAGATACCTGGTGGATGAAGGCCCGTGGTGCTGAAGTAGGCCAATCTTCACCTATACCAATTGCTGGTTTTTATATGAAAAAAGCCCTTAACTGGCGCTACGAATGGGCAACGGTTACCTATATCAATTACCCTTGGCCCGAAATGCGTTTGTCTGATCTGTATTTGCTTTATTCAGAGGCATTAAATGAAGCTCAGGGGCCTGTAGCTGATGTATATACCTACGTAAACCGCGTAAGAGCGCGGGCCGGCCTGCCTACGGTTCAGGATGCCTGGACTAATTACAGTATTAATCCAACTAAATATACTACGAAAGAGGGAATGCGGGCAATCATTCAGCGCGAGCGCAGCCTTGAGCTTTGTTTTGAAGGTCACCGGTTTTGGGATCTTTTACGCTGGAAAACAGCCGGTATTGAACTTAACGGAAACGTAACAGGATGGACAATAAGCGAAAATTCACCTCAGTTATATTACCGCGAACGGTTGATTTTTTCGCGGCATTTTGTGATTCCGCGCGATTACTTATGGCCAATAAAAGAAAGCGATTTACTGGTTAACCAAAACCTGGTTCAAAACCCTAACTGGTAGATATAGCGATAATATGTTTAACAATAAAAACATTCACATGGAAACAATAAAATTACGTGCTGCTTTCTGGATCGGGTTGTTAGCGACAATAATAACAGGCTGTAAGCAGGAAACACTTAATAAACCTACTATAACTAATAACAACCCGCCTGGAGTTGTTACCAACGTGCAGGTACAAAACGAAAACGGTAAAGCCAGTTTAACTTATACGTTACCCGGAGATAATGATCTGTTTTACGTAAAAGCAGTTTACGAAACCTCTCCGGGTAAAACACGCGAGGTAATTGCATCACGCTACACCAATACATTAACTGTTGATGGCTTTGGCGATACCCTGGCACATGTGATAAAACTTTACGCGGTAAATTCAAGCGAAAAGGTTTCGGCACCTGTTAGTGTCACAGCAAACCCTTTAACCCCACCATATCTTCTTGCTTACCGGTCACTTAAAATAACTGCTACTTTCGGCGGTTTTAACATTGCTTGTGATAACCTTACCCAGGATAACCTGGTTATTGTACCAATGGTTGATACTGCTAATAATGGTTTATATGTGCAGCCAAAGGGTATGGATAATGTTTACAGTAACAGCATCTCAGTAAAAGCTGCTGTAAGAGGTCAGCCGGCTATCGAGCGGAAGTACGCATTTTTTGTAAGGGATAGATTTTTGAATAAATCCGACACGTTATTTTTAAATCTTACACCTTTTTATGAGGAGCAGTTTTCAAAATCGGATTGGTCGGTTTACAAGCTGCCAGGCGACGCAACCAACTTGTATTCATATACCGATGTAACCAAAATTTTTGATGGAAACTTTACCGGCGGTTGGCCAAATTGCCTCTTTACGGTTGAAAGTGCCGGAAGCCCGCAAATGGTAACAATCGATCTTGGTAAACAAAGGGTATTCAGCCGCTTTATTCTCAATCCATTCATCGAGATCGGTAATGTATATTATGTAAGGGGTAATTTGCGTGATTTTGAAATATGGGGATCAAATTCACCAAATGTGAATGGCGCGCTGGATGCTTCATGGACGAAATTGTTAACCTGTAACATAGTAAAACCATCTGGTTCACCTTCAGGTACGGAAACAGCCGCTGATTATAAATACGCACACGATGGATGGGGCTTTGATTTTCCGGCCGGATTAAGTGCTTACAGATACATCAGGATCAGGAGCTTGCGTAACTGGACAGGATCGTACTTTATGAGTATCAGTGAATTTACCATGTTTGGAAAGTAACAAGGCCGATGCATTTATCAATTTAATTACAATTATGAAACTATATAAAATAACATCATGCTATCTTTTAGTGCTGGCTGCTTTCACTATGAGCGCCTGTACAAAAATGGATGATTATAAAAAGAAATATGAGCCCAATGGGGCAATAATATATCCGGGCAAACTGGATTCCGTTCAGGTGTTTTCTGGCAAGAACCGTGTTTTGCTAACTGGTCTGTTTACATCTGATCCTAAAATTGTGAAATACCGGGTATACTGGAACAGTAAACAAGATTCGATAGAAACGCCTGTAACCCGTACATCAGGGGTTGACACGGCTAAATTGGTCATACCTAATTTACCTGAAGGTACAATGACCTTCGAGGTCCGCACTTTTGATAACGGGGGCCATATTTCCGTTCCGGTTACATTGGCTGCTAATGTATATGGTACTCTTTACCAAAGTTCACTTATCAACAGAGGTATAATCGCGGTCAAATTACAAACAGATGGCTCCGCGTTAATTAACTGGGCTGACGTTAATGCTGATGACGGATTGGTTTCAATGGAACTAAAATACACAGATGCTGCCAATAAACAACGCGATACAGTAATTGTATCACAGCCAACTGGTTTAAGCACCTCTCTGCCTAAATTTAATGCCGGAAAAACGCTTAGTTACCGCACAGGTTTTAAACCAAATAAAACGGCCATCGATACTTTTTATGCAGATTACGTAGATCAGAAAGTAATCGATGTAACTAATGCGTACCTTTTAAACACAGGGCCTTTTCAAAGAAACACCTTTGATGGCCGTTGGGGAACCCTCGCCGCGCCATGGATAACCAATGCGGCGGCCAAAAATAAAGATGGCGGTACCAATGGGGGCTATAGTTCTGATGGCGGCGGTACTATTAACTGGGAAACATGGAACAATACACCTGTTGTAAACGGTATAGTATATCAGGCTACGTCTTCGCAGCTATCGGCAGGAAGTTATACTGTGTCATTTGATGCCTATTCGGAAGTGCAATCAAATTCATCGGTTTACTGTGTGGCAGCCGCCGGAGGGAACGGCATCCCGATACTCGCAGATCTTTCAACAGCGCTGGGATCTGTAAAGATGTATAACGGCGCAAAGGCTGGTACAACCAGTCCGAGTTCAAGGGATGTGAAAACTTTTACTTTTACACTTTCTTCACCGCAGGTTGTGTCCATAGGATTTCTGGGTAACCTGGTTGGTAATGGAAACCCCGGCAATTATTTTACGGTGTTTAATATTAAACTGTTTAAAAATTAAAAATGATAAAAAGTCCCCGGTGTAAGCCAGGGACTTTTTACTTTAATATAGCTATCGTTTACAATTGAGCTTATTCATAAATGGCTACCTGTACAGGTTCGTCCTCAGGTATTTCCTTAATTTGAGCTGATATTGATCTTTTTGTTGCATTTGAGGTAATAAAACTCATGCCAAATGCAAGTAAAAGCAGTGGTACTGTCATCCAGATTACCTGGTGGATACCATAATGGGCAATCACAAAACCACCCAGTAAAGTACCCAATGTAATACCGGCGTTAAAGAAGGAGGGAAGCAGGCTGTTTACAAAGTCAAGCGCTGGTTCCTGAATACCATGGGTAAGTTGTATGTTGGCCGCCAGGAATCCCCCGGTATGTATAAACCCCCAAACTGAAAGAATAATAACCATTGGAATAAAATGTCCGCCAAACATATAGGCCAATACATGGGTTGCAACTAAAGACAGCAAAAACAGCCGCGTTGTAAGCGTTACATTTTTACTAAGCGCTATACCCATAAGCCAGTTGCCGGCTATCCCTGTACCTCCAAATACCAGCAACATGATGCTAATTTGAGCTCCGCTCATACGCGAAACTTTATCCAGGTATTCGGCAAGATAACCATAGGTGGCAAACATGCCTGCCAGGATAATGGTTGAAGCCAGTAGCTTAATCCATAAGTGTACACTCCGCAGCAGCTTTACCTGGCTTTTGGGGCTTGCCTGTTCCTCGTTAACCGGCATTGAAGGTGCAAATAGCGTCAACGCGCCAAAGGCTAACAGGTTAATGACGGCTGATAAGATAAAAGATGCCCTCCAGCTAAAAATATCTGCCATATAAGTGGTTAAGGGTACGCCCAACACGGTGGCAACGCTAAGTCCGGCCATTACTATAGAGATGGCTTTGGGCGCATCTTTTGGCCCTGCTTGTTTTGCAGCTGCAGTCATGGATACAGCCCAAAACACCGGGTGTAAAAACGCCGGTAGTATACGGGCAATCATAAGTACGGTGAAGTTAGGCGCTATTGCCGATAACAGG
>JGI24737J22298_10000893_pt1 | contig 10621 bp, 9 predicted proteins | sample KBSCornC3_FD_22298 | JGI IMG/M metagenome (IMG submission 22298) | reverse complement strand
GTCGTCCTTGCCAGCCATGTCGATGGGCATGTCCTGCTGATGATCTTCGCCATCGGCGTGCTGCTGATGTCGCTCAACTTTCTGGTGCCGCGCTTCAGCGATCACGTCATCTCGGATTCGATGCCCGGCCTGGCGCCGCGCGTCGCGATCGCCGGCGGGCTCGGCACCTTTTCCTCGCTGTTGGGAATTGGCGGCGGCACGATCGCGATCATGGTGATGACGCTGCATGGCCGCTCGATCCATCGCGCGATCGCGACCGCGTCGGGCATCGGCGCGCTGATCGCGATCCCCAGCGCGATCGGCTTCGCCATCATCGGCTTTCGCGAGCATGGCCTGCCCTGGGGCTCGCTCGGCTATGTCAACTTGCCGGCGACGGTGGTCATCGCCTCGATGTCGGTGCTGACGGCGCCGCTCGGCGTGGCCGCCGCGCACAGCCTGCCGGCCGGACCGCTCAAGCGCGTATTCGGCCTCTACCTCATCTTCATTTCGTTCGTGATGCTGAGGAACGCGATGAAATTCTGACAACAGCGACTGGTCGATGGGACCGACCAAAGCAAACAGGGAGACAGGAAGATGATCGACAGTGAAAGCATCGCCGACACCGTTCTGAACGAAGAAGCGGCCGATGACCTGCTCAGCCGCGGCTATGCCCGCCGCGACCTTGCCCGTATCGCCGCGATCTTCGGCGTCGGCGCGATGGCGGCGGCGAGCGGCCGGCCCGCCTGGGCATCGGCCGGCGTGCCCGATCCCGCCCCCACCGCCAAGACGCGGATCGGCGCCAACGAATGCTGGACCGGCCCGCTCGCGCCTGGCCAGGCGGCGGCGGCGAAGATGATCGCGCAGAGCAATCGCTATTCCCCGCACGATGAGCGCGGCGATTTCATCAAGGCAGTGATGTCGGTCGAGGGCGTGCCGTTCGACCATGTCGCCCCCTGGCCCGGATCGAGCGATCCGCTGTCGCGATCGGTGGTGACCTATTGTTCGCCGACCAAGGGCCTGGTCACCGCCGATCCGACCTTCGAGCTCGCCGGGCGCACCGCGGCGTGGCTCGGCGCGCCGGTCAAGGCGGTGCCGCTCACGCCCGATTTCCGCCACGACGTGAAGGCGATGCTGGCCGCCGACCCCAATGCCGGCCTCTATTATATCTGCACGCCCAACAACCCGACCGGGACGATCACGCCGCTGGCCGATATCGAATGGCTGATCCAGAACAAGCCGGCCGGGTCGATGGTGCTGATCGACGAGGCCTATACGCATTTCGCGGGCGTGCCGGTGGCGTCGTCCTTCGCGGTCAAATATCCCGACGTCATCGTCATGCGGACCTTCTCGAAGATCTTCGGCATGGCGGGGATGCGGATGGGCTATATCATGACCCAGCCGGCCAATATCGCCAAGATGATGCGCTATGACGGCGGCATGCAGTCCGGTGCTCTGCCGATGCCCTCCTTGGCCTGCGCCACCGCCAGCCTCACCGCCGCGCCGCTGATCGCGCAACGCCGCGCCCAGATGCAGGCAGCGCGCGCCTTCGCGGTCGATCATGTCAAGAAACGCGGGCTGAAGGTCATCCCGACCGAGGCCAACATGTTCATGATCGACTGGAAGACCAAGCCGGCCAAGGACATGCAGGCCGCGTTCCGCACCCAGAGCGTAGAGATCGGCCGATCCTGGCCGATCTGGCCCAGCGTGTCGCGCATCACCGTCGGGTCGATGGCCGAGATGGCCGCTTTCTGCACCGCGCTGGACAAGGTCTGGACCGCCTGACGATGCGGCCAACGCCGTTTCCGACTTTGTTGAAACGACAGGGCGGCGGCTCCCCCGCGTCCAACGCGGCCGCGCGTCCTGTCGCATTATCCACGTCACCCGCTGCCGCGCCTTTGGGGGCAAGGCAGCCAATCCGTTCGCGTCGCGGCGAGCCAGGACAGAGAACGTCCGCCGGCGCCTCCCGAACGTCACTGAATGGGAGGGGGGTCTGAAGGCTTTCTGTTGAAAGGGGCCTTCAATGAAAAGATCGGTATCTATTGCGGCACTTGCACTCGGCACGCTCTGGGCAGCGAGCGCACAGGCCAAGACGGCTGACAGCACCGCCGACAAGGTAGCTGACAAGACGGAGAGCAGCACGCCCGCCGCCGCGCCTGACGATCCCCAGGCAACGGCGCTTCCCGCGGCAGGCGCCCAAGCCAGCGACGAGATCATCGTCACCGGCACCCGCGTCGTCGGCACGACGGCGGCGGAAAGCTCCGCCCCGATCAAGGTCCTGGACGCGGCGACGCTGAGCCGCGTCGGCCAACCCAATCTCAATCAGGTGCTGACCCAGCTCGTCCCGTCGTTCAACGCCCAGGCGTTCGGCGGCGACACCGCCAACCTGACGCTGTCGGCGCGGCTTCGCGGGCTCAGCCCCAACCACACCTTGGTGCTGGTCAACGGCAAGCGCCGGCATGGCACCGCCAACCTCGCTGTCCTCGGCGGACCCTATCAGGGAGCGGCGGCGCCCGATCTCGACCTCATCACGCCCGCCTCGGTCAAGCGTATCGAAGTGCTCGAACAGGGCGCGGCGGCGCAATATGGCTCGGACGCGATCGCCGGCGTCATCAACATCATCCTGAAGGACGACACCAGCGGCGGCGAAGCGACCGCTACCGGCGGCTCCTATTACGACACCGGCGGCCCGACCTGGGCCGGCAGTTTCACCATGGGCACCAAGATCGGTGAGAACGGGTTCATCGACCTCACCTTCTTCCACCGCTTCCACGCTTTCAGCCAGGTCGGCGGCCTGGATCGCCGCGTGACCGACACCAATGGCGTGCTGCGCACCAATCTCTCGGCGGCGCAACAGGCGCTCTATGCCGGCATTCCCGGCTTTCCCTATGTCAACCGGATCAATGGCGACGCGCGCTCGCACCTGACCAACGTGCAGTACAATGCCGGCTACGATTTCGGCGACGTCCAGCTCTACAGCTTCGGCAGCTATTCGAAGCGGATCGCGTCCGCATACGAAAATCTGCGCGTACCCGATCGCATCATCGCCTCGCCGGTGCTGGGCGTCGGCGGCACGCTCGGCGCGCCGGGCTCGATCGTCTACGATCCCGATGGCGACACGCCGCCCAACGGCTTCAATCCGCGCGAAGGCATTCGCGAGGACGATTATTCGGTGACCGGCGGCGCCAAGGGCGACATTGGCGGGTTCCGCTGGGATCTCAGCCTGACCTACGGCCAGGACAAGAACCTGATCTACACGCTCGATTCCGCCAATCGCTCGCTGTTCATCGACACCCATTTCACCCCGACCGACTTTTACAACGGCCTGTTCAAGGCGACCGAATGGACCGCGAACGCCGACTTCTCGAAAGAGGTCAATCTCGGCCTCGCGCAACCGCTCAACATCGCGTTCGGCGGCGAATATCGGAAGAACATCTATGAGATCGGATCGGGCGATCCCGCCTCGATCTACAAGGAAGGCGGGCAATCCTATCCCGGCTTCCGCCCCTCCGACGCGGGCACGCATAGCCGACACAATTGGGCGGGCTATCTCGATCTTTCGATCGAACCGGTCGACGGACTGAAGCTCGACGGCGCGCTGCGCTATGAGAATTATTCGGACTTCGGCTCGACCTGGACCTGGAAAGCGACCGGCCGCTACGATTTCAGCCCGGCGGTGGCGATCCGCGGTACGGTGTCGACCGGTTTCCGCGCGCCGACTTTGGCCGAAAGCTTCTATTCGGCGACCAACGTCTCCCCGAGCTCGGCCTTTGTCCAGCTTCCGGCCAATTCGGCGGCGGCCAAATTGCTTGGGTTCAGCAATCTCAAGCCCGAAAAATCGACCAATTACAGCCTGGGCTTCGTGTTCCGGCCGGCGTCCAAATTGACGATCACGCTCGACGCCTATCAGGTCAAGATCCGCGACCGCATTCTCGGCACCGGGTCGATCTTCGGCAGCGGCGGCGCGATCAACTTCCCGGTGGTGACGCAAGCGATCGTCGCCAACGGCAACGTGCTCGACCCGACGGTGAGCCAGACCGGCATCAACATCTTCACCAACGGCGCGGATACCAGGACGCGCGGCGTCGACCTGGTGCTGACCTATTTCAGCGACTTCGGCGATGCCGGTAAGGTCGATTGGACGATATCGGGCACGTATAACGAGACCAAAGCCACCCGGATCAGCCTTGCCCCGACCCAGCTCACGCCCCCCGGCGGCACCGCACCGATCCCCCTATTCGACGCAACGGCGATCTCGAACTTGGAGACCGCATCGCCCAAGGTGAAGATCGTGGGGTCGGCCGCCTACACGCTCGGCGCCTTTTCTTCGACCTTGCGCGGCACCCTTTTCGGCAAGAGTTCGGCCGAAGCCTCGCCGGACGGCGGCCGACCCTATAATCAGGTGATCGGCACCGCCTTCATCGTCGACCTCGACGCCAGCTATACGATCGCCCACACGGTCACGCTGACGATCGGCGCCAACAACCTGTTCAACAAGAAGCCGCCGACGGTCGCTTTGGTCCCCGGCACGACCAACTTCACCCTGGTCAATGGCGGCAACGTGCTGGACGCGCCGCTGACCTTCTCGCCTTACGGGATCAACGGCGGCTATTATTACGGCAAGATCTCGATCAAGTTCTGACGCGATGAAGAGCCGTCCGGGGGACCGGGCGGCTCTTTGGTCGGGCGGCCCCTCCCTCTGCCAGAGCCCTTCCCCATTCCAGCGTCTTCCGCGGCCGTACGTACTGACACGGATTCGCAATTGGGCCCGGCCCAACTATCTCCAGGCCATGCAGATCACCGAAGACGACATCGCGAAGCTCGTCCCCGCTTTCTATGCGCGCGTCCGGGAGGATGCGGTGCTCGGCCCGATCTTCAACGGCGCGATCGAGGATTGGCCGCATCACCTCGCCAAGCTCCAGGCATTCTGGTCGTCGGTGCTGCTGACCAGCGGCCGCTACAAGGGCCAGCCGATGGTCGCCCATGTCCGGCACGAGCCGCATATGACCGCGGACAATTTCGCGCGCTGGCTAGCCTTGTGGCGCCAGACCAACACCGAGGTGCTCGCGCCCGAGGCGGCCGCCGCGTTCCAGGAAAAGGCGGACCGCATCGCCGAAAGCCTGCAATTGGGAGTCCAATTCTACCGGGACCGAAACGCCGCCTGATCGCTGCGCTTCAAGAACAGGATCGCCGCGGAAATGGCGAAGTAGAAGGCGCCGAACGCCGCATAGGGAGCGACGTCGGCGACGCTCAGGCTCGCGGTCGCATCGGTCGCCTTCTTCACGAAGATTGCGCCGGCCAAGGCGGATTGCCCGCCGCTCAGGATCATCGGCCATTGCGCGCCCGAGCCCCGCCAGCGACGAACGGCAGTGGTCAATTGCAGAATGCCGGCAAGCGCGGCCCAAATGCCGATGATGGCGATCACGACGTGGAAATCGCGCGTGGCCGCAACCGCGACCGCGAGCGTGACGATCGCGCTCACGATGACATTCAGCATCTGGGTCGGGTTGGCGCGCAGGCCGCCATTGCCCTTCGCATCGATATAATTGGCGAGGCTGTCCCATGCCGGATAGGCGATGATCAGCGCGATGCCGAGCGGCGGATGGGCCCTGCCGATGGTCAGTGCCAGCGCGACCCATAAGGTCGATACGAGCGCTCGGAGGGCATAATAACCGGTGAGCCCGTTGCGGTTCGAGGTCGAGATATCGGCAGTCATGGTCATGATCGGTTTCTTTCATGCGGATGGTGAGGGTGAATGCGCGCACGGTCGGCCCCGGAGCCTGAGAGCTCCGGCGGTGTCGTGTTCGGCGCCTCGCGTGGGGGTCGCTTAGGGAGTTGAAGCGCCGTTAGGCGGACGAGAAGCTGGTCGAGCGCGAGAGAGCTTCCCAGGCGGTGATCTCTGCCTTCATCTGGTCAAGCTTCTGGTCGACCAGCCCCAGCGCATCTTCGCCCAGGAACAGCCGCGCCGGCGGGTTCGGCGCTTCGATCAATGCCAGCAGCGCTTGCGCCGCCTTGGCCGGATCGCCCGGCTGATTGCCGCTCTTGGCTTGTCGTGCGGCGCGGATCGGATCCATGACCGCGTCATACTCCGCGATGCTGCGCGGGGTGCGATCCATCGACCGTCCGGCCCAGTCGGTACGGAATTGACCGGGAGCGAGCGCCGTCACCCGGATCCCGAGATCCGCCACTTCCTTACCCAGCGCTTCGGAAATGCCTTCAAGCGCGAACTTGCTGCCGCAATAGAAGCTGATGCCGGGCAAGGTGATAAAGCCGCCCATTGAGGTGACGTTGACGATATGGCCGCGACGCCGCGCGCGCATGCCCGGCAGCACCGCCTTCATCATCGCGACCGGACCGAACACATTGGCCGCGAACTGGCGCTGGAGGTCGTCCATGGAGGATTCCTCCAACACCCCCTCATGACCATAGCCGGCATTGTTCACCAACACGTCGATCGGACCGACAGTCCGCTCGGCATCGGCCACCGCCGCCGGGATCGCGTCGAAGCTGGTCACGTCGAGTACGAGCGGATGGGCGCGACCCGGCGCCAGCGCGGCAAAGGCTTCGATGTCGCTGTCCCGCCGCACGGTGCCGATCACGCGATGCCCCGCGTCGAGCGCACCCGCGGCGAAGGCACGCCCGAGGCCCGAGCTGACGCCGGTGATGAGGAAAGTCTTGGGCAAGGCAGCCGCCATGGTCTAACTCCAGGCTGAGTTGATAACTATATCATGATATAGATAGTGAGATGGCACGCGACAAGACCCAACCTTCTTCGACCGCCACCAGGGGGGAGCCGCTGCGTCAGCGCGTGATCGACGCGGCGGAGCGCCTGCTCCGCGAGGGTAAGGCCGAGTTCTCGATGCGCGACCTGGCGGCCGAGGCCGGAGTCAGCTTCGCGACGCCGTTCAACCAGTTCGGGAGCAAGGCGGCGATCATGCATGCCCTTGCCGAACGGCGCATCGACACGATGGCGAAGCGCTTCGCCGAACAGCCACCGCTCCCCTACGCAGCCGACCGCGTGCTGCTCGCCATCGGTATCGCGGCGGCGGGAATGCTGGAGGAGCCGAGGATCAATCGGGCGGTGATGGGGTGGATCGGTACGGCCGGCCCGGTCCCCGGAACGGCCCTGGCCCATTCCATGTCCTTGTGGCGGCTGGCGCTGGGCGACGGCGAGGGCTTGATCGCCAGCCGACAGGAAGAGGCGCTACGCTGTTTGCCGCGGCAACTCGCCTTCGCCTTTCGCGGCGTGCTGTCCTTCTGGACGTCCGGCGAACTTGCCGACGACGCCCTCGCCCCGGAAGCGCGACAAGTCGCGAGCGCCTTGTTGCTCGGCTTTACCGACCGGCAGCCATCGGGTGGCCAGGACGCCTGAACTGCGGATCGGGCAGGTCGCGGACCACGGAGGCCGGTCCGGGCGAGCTGCCCGGGGAACCGCTCAGTCCGCCGCGTCGAAGAAGAAATAGTGTTCGATGATTTTCCCGTCCGCAATCCGCGCAACGTCGGCGCCGCTGACGATGACCTGATCGCCGGGACCGCCCGTCCACTGCGCGGTGGCGATGCCATGATGGCCATGGCCACCCGGCAACACCTTGAAGCTGAAGCCCTGAGGCATGTCGGCAAGGACGCCCTTCACCACGTCTGAGATTGCCTGATGGCCGGTCACCGCGCGCGCCGGCTCGAAGATCTGCGCGTCCCGATGATACAGATCCTCGATCGCCGCGAGCCTCTTCGCCTCGTCATGTTCGCTCCAGACGCGTTCGATCGTGGCATGGAGGATTTCAAGTTCAGGCATGTCGATCCCATTCGCTACCAATGCTGACGCACGCCCGCGCAGCCTCAAAGTCGCTGGGAGGTACGCGACCCATCATCGCCGCTCAAGTCAACGCGGGGCGTTACGGTGATGGTGTGGCCGGCGCTCTGATTGGCGGTTGATGCGGGAGGTCCCGATGCCAAGGCCGGCGATGAGTGCGAGGGAGTTTGGTGCATTTAATGAACTGGCACCGGAATTTCCAACATCAGAATCGTTAGGAGCCGTGTTGCTCCGTCGGCCATAGGGGGACAGTCAATACGTTAGGGATTTATACCCCCGTTACAGTAATCTCCAACGGCAACGCGTGGGGAGTGGCTTCGTCCCTATTTGTGGCGATCGCCTGCAGCCCTGGGCATCGAGGACCGTAGCTTTTCCGGCGCGACATGGCGTCCGAAACGCTAGACGTTAGCTGAAGGCGGTTTTGCCTCAGTTGAATGGAGGCAGACGTGGCGCCCGAGGGCAATCGCCGATTTACCAGAGTCGGACATCACAACTTTCGCAAAAAAACTGATCAAAAACCCGCTTCATTCAATTTTATAGCTTTAATTTGTCCAAAATTCACATATCTGAGCCCAAGATTGGCTACGATGCCAAGCTACGGGAGGTCACGATGTTATTGCGGCTCAGCGCTTCGAATTTGCTTTCCATAGCAAAAACACAGGAGCTGTCCCTCGTTGCCAGCAAACTTAAGGGACCGGAGAAGGCGCTTAGGCCTATTCCCGGTACAGATCTGTTCGCGCTCCCGAGCGCCGTAATTTATGGCGCGAATGCCTCAGGAAAGACGAACTTTGTGAAGGCATTTCGGTTCATGCGGAGCGCGATTCTCGAGTCGCATCGTCGGGGCCATCCTGAAGGTGGCGTACCGCGTGTGCCTTTTGCTCTAGACGAGGAGATGAGTCGCACGCCATCTGCGGTCGAGGCCGAATTCGTGGTTGACGGAACGCGGTTTCAATACGGATTCGAATGCGATGACGATAGATTCACATCAGAATGGCTATTTTCCTACCCCGAAGGGAAGAGACGTCGCCTTTTCGAGCGCTCCGGAAGCGAGGTTGAGTTTGGCGCTCATTTTCGTGGACCAAAGAAGATACTTGTCGACTTAATGCGACCAAACAGTCTTTTTATATCGACAGCGACCCAAAACGACCATGAAGAGCTAACAAGAATCGCATCTTTCTTTCGGCGCACGAAATATAGCAGCAACATCGCGGTTGCAAAAGAACTCATCAATAATACTTTTAAGAAGGATCAAATCGACGAACGGGCGATCGCATTCTTAACGGCAATCGGTACAGGAATTAACGGCTATCGCCAGATGGACGTTGAGGTTCCTGAGAATGTTAAGGCGATGGCTAAGGAGTTTGTCAACATTGCCCGAAAACACATGGGCGAAGCTGCCGGTTTTTTAGATGATGGACCGCCAGATCGTTCCAAGGATGTCGTACTGGAATTTTCTCACGCGGGCGCTGGCGGCGAGACGTTCTTTTTTGGGCTGGAGCGTGAGAGCTCGGGTACTCGTCGTTTAATACTATTGATGAACATGGTCTTTAAAGCTCTTGATGAGGGCAGCCTAGTGATCATCGATGAACTCGATGCCAGTCTTCACACTTCAGCCGCAGAGCAAATCCTAAGCCTATTTTCTCGCCCAGAAATTAACAGGAACGGTGCGCAGCTGATCGCCACGACGCACGATACGAATTTGCTAAATTGCGCCTGTTTGAGACGGGATCAAATTTGGTTTTGCGAGAAGGACACCGAAGGCGCTTCGCATATTTTTCCTCTCTCAGATATAAAGTCGCGGCAATCCGACAATTTTGAGCAGGGTTATCTCGAAGGCCGCTACGGGGCGATTCCGTTTTCCGGCGACATGACGTCGCTGTTTGAGCGTCGATAATGCGCAGCCCCAGATCCTTAAAGCGTCGGGCGCCAGTGCGCGCCCCAAAAAGGAAGTTTATTATCTTTAGCGAGGGTAAGAACACTGAGCCGGACTACTTTCGAGCTGTGCGGACAGAGTTACTTGGTGCTCTTCTAGACCTGGAAATTATAGACGCAGCAGGCGTTCCGCTTACGATTGCCGAAAAAGCTGCCGTTCGCTCAAGAGAGTTATCGCGGCGAGGTTCACGGCGCTCGTCCTTTGAGGAGCAAGACGTGATATGGGCGGTGTTCGATCGCGACGAGCACCCGAATGTCCCACAAGCTCTGGACGTGTGCAAAGCTACCAAGGTCAAGGTTGCCTTTTCCGATCCGTGTTTTGAGCTGTGGCTGATACTTCACGAACGCGATTTTGATGCGCCCGACGGTCGACATCAGGTTCAAGCGGAACTCGCGAAAACGCTAAAAGACTACGATCCAAAAGGGCGAAAGACGACCGATTGCAAGAGGCTGATGGCAAAGGTCAACGAAGCGGAGCTGCGTGCTGAGAAACAGCTCGCCAGACGACAGCAGGAAGGCGAGCCACCCAACCGTCCTTTTACAACTGTCTTTCTTCTCACACGTGAGATGCGCGCGGCGCACGAGGCTTATAAGGCCATGATCGACGAACAATAGCGGTGCAATCGCCGTAATTTAGCCTTGAACTGGACCTATCGCACGCCCTCTACACATTTAACATCTCGAGCTACGGAGTCGCTGTCCCGCCATTTCCTCAAAAAAGCAGTCGGCTCGCAACACGTCCCTTACATTCCCCCCCCCAAACATTGACTTCCCCGCAAATCCCCGTATAGGCGCGCCCTCGCAGGCGGGCTTCGGCCCTCCCCTGCGTTACCGTCCGAGACAGCAGGTGCGGGTTTCCCGCTTAATGTCCTGCCTAGACGGGGAATGGAATTTTGCCCGCTC
>JGI24737J22298_10000891_pt1 | contig 10631 bp, 6 predicted proteins | sample KBSCornC3_FD_22298 | JGI IMG/M metagenome (IMG submission 22298) | reverse complement strand
GGTGCGCCGTCGACGCGCCCGTTCGCGGGCCAGTTCCAGCTGCTGGGTTCGCCTGAGCATCGCGCGGTGGCTCGGCAGGCCGTTCGCGAATCGCTCGTTCTTCTGAAGAATGCGCGCCAGCTGCTGCCGCTGTCGCCGAAGACGAACGTGCTGGTCGCCGGTGACGGCGCTGACAACATCGCCAAGCAGTCGGGCGGCTGGACGATCACCTGGCAGGGCACCGGACTCACCAACGCCGACTTCCCGCATGCGCAGTCGATCTGGGGCGGGATCAATGAGGCGGTGACCGCCGCAGGCGGGAAGGCGGTGCTCAGCGCCGACGGCAGCTATTCGGCCAAGCCCGACGTCGCGATCGTGGTGTTCGGCGAGGACCCGTACGCCGAGTTCGTCGGCGACCGGCCGCGCAGCTTGGAGTTCAGCCCGGCGGACAAGAAGGATCTCGAGCTGCTGCGCAAGCTGAAGGCCGCGGGCATTCCGGTGGTGTCCGTCTTCCTGTCCGGGCGGCCGATGTGGGTGAACCCGGAGATCAATGCGTCGGACGCGTTCGTCGCGGCTTTCCTGCCGGGCAGCGAAGGCGGCGGGATTTCGGACGTGATATTCCGCAAGGCGGATGGGCGGGTAAACTCCGACTTCCACGGCAAGCTCAGCTACAGCTGGCCGAAGCGCGCGGACCAGACGCCGCTCAATGTGGGTGACAAGAACTACGACCCGCTCTTCGCCTTCGGCTACGGGCTTAAGTACGGGCAGAAGGGCGACCTTCCGCAGCTCTCCGAGGAGCGGCCCAAGGGTGGCGGGCTTCCCGAAGGCGTGCTGTTCGGCCGCGGCGCGGTACCGCAGGGCTGGAGCATGGCCTTCGAGCCCGCCAGCGGCGGCCAGATCAAGGGCGTCGACCGACGCGCGCAGGAGGACTCGCGCCAGCTGACGTGGAGCGGCACTGGGCCGGCAACGATGGCGATCCGCGCCAATCCGCCGCTCGACCTGTCACGCGAAACGACGGGGCAGCTCAGCCTCGTGGTCGATTATCGCGTCGACAGCCCGCCAACCGCGCCGGTCACACTGAGCGGGGTGCCGATCACTGAAGCGCTGCGTTCCGCGCCTGCGGGTGCATGGCATACTCTGACGGTCCCGCTGGGCTGCTTCGAAAAGGCCGGGGCGGACATGAAGAATCTGAAGGTGCCCTTTGCGATCAGCACGGCCGCGCAGCTGAAGCTGACCATCTCCGACGTGCGGGTGCTCAGCGCCACCGTCGCGCAGGATCAGTGCGGAGCGCCGTGATCCGGGTCGGCCTCGCCGGCTATGGGCTCGCGGGGTCGGTGTTCCACGCGCCGCTCATCCGCGCGTGCGAGCGGATGGAACTTGCGGCCGTGCTCACGTCTCGCGACGTGCCCGGACGCGTCGGCACGCTCGATGAACTGCTCGAGCGATCGGACCTCATGGTGGTCGCGTCTCCGAACACCACCCATTTCAACATCGCGGCGGCGGCGCTGAAGGCCGGCAAGCATGTGGTCATGGACAAGCCCTTCACGGTGACGATCGACGAGGCGGACGAGTTGATCGCGTTGGCGAACGAACGCCAGCGTGTCCTGACCGTGTTCCACAACCGGCGCTGGGACAGCGATTTTCTGACGGTGCGGAAGCTGTTTGTCGAGCTCGGCGACGTGAAGCTGTTCGAAGCGCACTGGGACCGCTTCCGGCCTGCGATCAAGCAGGGCTGGCGCGAGGAGCCGGAGCCTGGAAGCGGACTGCTCAGCGACCTTGGGCCGCATCTGATCGATCAGGCGCTGATGCTGTTTGGGATGCCTGACGTCATTGGCGCGGACATTTTCGCGCAGCGTGGGGACGCCAAGGTCGACGATTATTTCGACCTGACGCTTCACTACGGTGCGCGGCGGGTCACGCTCAAGTCATCGAGCCTCATCGCCGCACCGCGTCCGCGTTTTGCCCTCTACGGTACCGCGGGATCTTTCGTGAAATACGGCCTCGATCCGCAGGAGGCGCAGCTCAAGGCCGGCATCGACCCGAAGGCCGACGGTTTCGCTCTGGATGAAAGTGACGGCACGTTGACGTTCATCGACGCCCGAGCCCGCAAGGTGCCGAGCGAGCGCGGCGACTATCTCGCCTTCTACGAGGCAGTCGCCGACGCAATCCTCGACGGGGCGCCGCCGCCCGTCGCGCCGCAGGATGCGCGCGACGGGCTGCTGCTCATCGACCTCGCTCGCCGCGCTGCGGCGCAGGGGCGGGCGCTGCTTGTCCCGGACGCCAGCTCGACGGCAGCCTAGTCGGGGGGAGACCCACCCCCAGATGATCGAGGCTTTTGGACGCACTCGAGCGGAGGTCGCGCGACGACTCCCCAAGCATGAAGTTGTAATTTCCGCCGGAAATGACCCACGTCTGACTGGTTGTGTCGAAGGTCGCGAGCAAGCGCGGATCCACGTCCACGTCGACCGTTTCGGATGCGCCCGGTGCCAGATCAACCTTCTTGAATGCGACCAAGCGCTTCGGAGCCTCCCAGCCAGCGTTACTAGCCGTCGCGTAAACCTGTCCCACTGCCATTCCGCGGCGCTGTCCAACATTGCGAATGGCGAATTGTAAGTGGACCGCACCGCCTGCCTTCAAAGTTGCGGTCACGGGTCCGTACTCGAAGCGCGTGTAGCTCAGCCCGTGGCCGAACGGGAACAGCGGCTGCAGGTTGTTTTTGTCGAACCATTTGTAACCGACCGCCGCGCCTTCGGTGTACGGCAGCGGGAACTTCTCCTTCTCGGAATTGCCGCCCGGCTTCACCGGCCGCGGGAGTTGGCTGTCCGAAGCGGCGAAGGTGACTGGCAAATGGCCGGACGGGTTTACCTTGCCGGTGAGCACGTTAGCGATCGCCTTGCCGCCGGCGCGGCCCGGGTACCAGGCTTCGAGAATGGCGGGAACGCGAGCAGCCCAGGGCATCGCCACACCGGCGTTCGTTTCGAGCACAACCGCGGTCCTGGAATTAGCCTGCGCGACCGCGTCGATCAGCGCATCCTGATTCCCGTCGAGCTTCATCGCGACGTCCATTCCTTCGCCCGACCATTGGGTAGCGAAGACGATCGCGACATCGGCTGCTCGCGCTGCGGCAGCGGCCGCTGCGGGATCGGTGCCATCGACGAAGCTGATCGCCGCGTTTGGCAGAAGTCGCCGCAGTTCGTCGACGGGCGACGACTTGAAATACATCACCGGCCCGGGCCAGGCCGCAGGCTCGAGCCCCGGCACAGCGTTACCGCCCCGCGGATAGACCAGCGAGGAGCCGCTGCCGGAAAGCACGCCTTTGTCCGCGTGACCGCCAATAACGACGATTCTGCGCGCACCGACTGTGAGAGGCAGCAGGTTGCCGTCATTCTTGAGCAACACCATGCCCTGCTCAGCATCGGCCTGACTCACGGCCTCGTCGGCGGCGAAGTTGATCGAGGCGCTCGCCGTTACCGGCGAGTCGACCAATCCATGCTGGAACATCGGGCGGAGGATGCGCGTCGCCATGTCGTCGAGCCGGCTCTCGGGAACTCGGCCGGCGGCGATCGCGGCCTTCAGCGCGGGGCCAAAGAAGGCCGCATCATCGAACGGCCAGCCCGATTGTTGATCGAGACCCGCGAGCGCCGCTTTTTCCGTGCTGTGGGTCGCGCCCCAGTCACTCATTACGTAGCCGCGGAAGCCCATGTCACCCTTCAGCACATCGTTCAGGAGCCACGCATTCTCGCAGGCATAATCGCCGTTCACCCGATTGTAGGCGCACATTGCCGATCCCGGATCACCGCGCTCCGTCGCGAACTGGAAAGCGAGCAGGTCCGACATGCGCGCGGAAGCCGGATCAATTTGCGCGTCATGCCCCATCCGGCCGGTCTCGAGATCGTTCAGCGCATAATGCTTCACGGTCGAGATGATTCTGTTCGACTGGATGCCCGCGATTTGCGCACCGACCATCGTTCCGGCGAGCAGCGGGTCCTCGCCCCCATATTCGAAATTGCGGCCGTTGCGCGGGTCGCGCATCAGGTTGACGCCGCCTGCAAGCATCACGTTGAAGCCGGAGGCACGGGCTTCAGAACCAATCATCCTGCCGCCTTGGAAGGCGAGGTCAGGGTTCCAGGTCGCGGCGGTTGCAATGCCCGATGGAAGTGCCGTGCGCTCGCGCTTTTCCGGCGCCGCGCCCTGGGTCGCGACTCCGATTCCGGCGTCAGTCTGCCATTGCGGCGGAATACCGAGCCGCTTGATTCCGGGAATGTATCCGGCCGAACCATACCGTCCCTGTGGGGGAGCCTTGTAATTGTTCTTCCAGTCGGCGTCGGTCGCGAACCAGCCGAAGACGAGGCTCAGCTTCTCGTCCTGGGTCATCTCCTTGACGACGAGCGCGGCGCGCTGGTCGGCGCTCAGCGAACGGTTCAGCCATGGGCGTGCCGCCTGGGCGGCCGGAGCCGGTGCCGCGCACAGCGATAAAACAGCGGCGCAGGCAAAAAGGCGCACGCGAAAACGGCTCGACATCAGCAATATCCCCTCCAGAATCGTCCTAATGCCGCATTCGATAAGCGCTTGACACCGCCCCCTGCAACCGGCGAATGGTAGCGCTAACAACTTTTCCTTCATTAGAGTCGGATACGTACCCGTTCTATGGCCGCTTTCGCGCACATGCTTCCAGGCGATTACAGCGACGCGATCTTCGCGGGGCGGCTGCTGCTCGACGAGGGCCCGACCCCGGTACTGATTCGCGACGGCGCGGTGGAGGATGTGTCGCGCGCTGCTCCAACCGTCGCCGATCTGATGGATTTGCCCGATCCCGCCGGCGTTCGCGGCGAGCGGCTGTTCGGCGTCGAAGATCTGGAGCGGCTGCCTCCCGAGAAGATTCTCTCGCCGGTCGATTTGCAGGCGATCAAGGCCGCCGGCGTCACTTTTGCAATCTCCGCAATCGAGCGCGTGATCGAAGAGCGTGCGCGCGGCGACTTCACCCGTGCAGCCGAAATCCGCAGCAGGCTGGAAGAGCGCATTGGCGGAGCCATCCGCTCGGTAGTGCCGGGCAGCGAAGGCGCGGCGCGCCTCAAGGAAGCGCTGATCGAGGACGGGCTCTGGTCGCAATATCTTGAAGTCGCGATCGGGCCGGACGCGGAGATCTTCACCAAGACGGCGCCTCTCGCGAGCGTCGGCTGGGGCGCCGAGATTGGCGTGCGCTCGGATTCGAGCTGGAACAATCCCGAGCCCGAAGTCGTGCTGGTCGTCAGCAGCGGCGGCAAAATCCGCGGTGCAACTCTCGGCAACGACGTGAACCTCCGCGATTTCGAGGGCCGCAGCGCGCTACTGCTGAGCAAGGCAAAGGACAATAATGCGTCCTGCGCAATTGGGCCATTCATCCGCCTGTTCGACGGCAGCTTCAGCCTCGACGACGTGCGCTCGGCGATCGTCGAGCTGGAGATTTCCGGCACCGACGGCTTCCGCCTCCAGGGCCAGAGCCGGATGAGCGAGATCAGCCGCGATCCGGAAGAACTCGTGCGGCAGGCGATGAGCGAGCACCATTATCCTGACGGCTTCGTGCTGTTCCTCGGCACGCTGTTCGCCCCGACCGACGACCGCGACGAACCGGGCCGCGGCTTCACGCACAAAATCGGCGACGAGGTGCGCATTTCGAGTCCCAAGCTCGGGACATTGGTCAACTCCGTCACTACATCGCGCGACGCCAAACCGTGGACCTTCGGATTGCGCGCGCTGATGTCGAACCTTGCTCAGCGCGGCCTGCTGCCGAACGCTGAATAGGAGAATAAAGAACCGTGCCCGACACCCTGACCCATCTGATCAATGGCCAATCCGTCGGCGGCGATGCCGCGGGCGAAAGCGTCAACCCGTCGAACCTCGACGAGGTGGTTGCCCGCTATCCCAAGGGCAGCGCCGAGGACGTGAACGAAGCAGTGAAGGCCGCGCGCGCGGCATTCCCGGCCTGGTCGGAAGCTTCGCCGGAAGTCCGCTCGGACGTGCTCGACAAGGCCAGCAACATCATCATGAGCCGGGCGAAGGAGCTCGGTACGTTGCTGTCGCGTGAAGAGGGCAAGACCCTCCCCGAAGGCACGGGCGAAGTCATGCGCGCAGCGCGCATTCTGAAGTATTTCGCGGGCGAGGCGCTGCGTCGACACGGGCAGACGCTGGAATCCACGCGGCCGTCGATCGATGTCACCACGCACCGCGAGGCCGTCGGCGTATTCGGGCTGATCACGCCGTGGAACTTCCCGATCGCGATTCCGGCGTGGAAGTCCGCCCCTGCCCTCGCCTTCGGCAATACGGTGGTCCTGAAGCCCGCCACTCCGACGCCCGCGATCGCTTACGCGCTCGGGCAAATCCTGCTCGAAGCCGGAGCGCCTCCGGGCGTGTTCAACCTGGTGATCGGCGAAGGCGACGTCGGTCGCGCGATCGTCGGTCATCCTGACATCGACGGGATCTCCTTCACCGGATCGCAGGTGGTCGGCGCAAGCGTCGGCGAAACCGCGATGAAGCGTCAAGCGCGTGTGCAGCTCGAAATGGGCGGCAAGAATCCGCTCGTCGTCCTCGATGACGCTGACCTCGACCGCGCGGTCATGTGCGCCATCGACGGCGCGTTCTACGCGACCGGCCAGCGCTGCACCGCTTCGTCTCGGATCATCGTCACCGAGGGCATTCACGACCGCTTCGTTCAGGCGATGGCCGAGAAGGCGAAAGCACTGCGTGTCGGCGATGCACTCGATCCCAACACGCAAATCGGTCCGGCGGTCAGCGAGAGCCAGCTCGAGCAGAATCTGCGCTATGTCCAAATCGCGAAAGACGAGGGCGGCAAGGTGCTGACCGGCGGCGAGCCGCTCAGCCTCGACAAGCGCGGCTATTACATGGCGCCGACCGTCATCGCCGATACGGCGCCCGACCAGCGTATCAACTGTGAGGAAGTCTTCGGCCCGGTCGCAAGCACCGTAAAGGTCAAGGACTATGAGGAAGCGCTGGAGGTTGCGAACCGTGGCCAGTTCGGCCTTTCGGCCGGCATCGTCACCAATTCACTGAAACACTCGCGGCATTTCCGCCGTCAAATCCGGGCAGGGATGGTGATGGTCAACCTGCCGACCGCAGGAGTAGATTACCATGTCCCATTCGGCGGAAGCCGCAAGTCCAGTTACGGCGCTCGAGAGCAGGGATTCGCCGCCGTCGAGTTCTACACCCAGACCAAGACCGTCTACGTCGGGGGTTAGACCGGTGCCTGGGGGGGAAGACAACCGCGCCATCTACCCGAGCCTTCGCGGCAAGAAGGTCCTGATCACCGGCGGCGGGTCGGGGATCGGCGCGGGAATTGTCGAGGCCTTCGCGCGCCAGGGTAGCGACGTCACGTTCATCGACATCTTGAACGGACCGTCGGAGGCGCACGCGTCCAAGACGGGTTCGAGGTTCATGCGTGTCGACCTGACCGACACTGCGAAAGCGACGCGGCTGATCCGCGATCTCGTCGAGGAGCACGGGCCGTTCGACGTGCTGGTCAACAATGCCGCGAACGATGATCGCCATAAGGTGGAGGACGTCACCGAGGAATATTGGAACGACCGCCTCAATGTGAATTTGAAGCATCACTTCTTCTCGGCGCAGGCGGTACTTCCCGGAATGCGCGAGAAGGGTGGCGGATCGATCATTAACCTTGGATCGATCAGCTGGCACCTCGGTTTGCCCGATCTCGTGCTCTACCAAACGAGCAAGGCGGCGATCGAAGGGCTGACGCGTTCGCTCGCGCGCGATCTCGGCCCGGACAACATCCGCGTGAACTGCGTCGTCCCCGGCAATGTGAAAACTCCGCGACAGGAGCAGTGGTACACGCCCGAAGGCGAGGCCGAGATCGTCAACGCGCAGTGCATCACGCACCGGCTGGTGCCCGAAGACGTTGCTGCGCTTGTCGTTTTCCTCGCGTCGGACGATGCAAAGGGAATGACCGGGCACGAATATTTCGTCGACGCGGGCTGGCGCTAATATGGCGGCGAGCGAACCCAGGAATATTTGGGACCTCGCCGCAGAGCTCGGCGAGGGTCCCGTTTGGGTCGAACGCGATTCGGCCCTTTGGTTCGTCGACATCAAGAAGCATCAAATCCACCGTTACGATCCGGCGAGCGGCGACAAGCGCAGCTTCTCCGCGCCCGAGCAGGTCGGGTTCATCCTTCCGGCGGAGCGCGGCGGATTCGTTGCCGGATTGCAATCGGGCCTGCACCATTTCGACGAGACGACCAGCAAGTTCGAGCTGATCGTCGAGGTCGATGCTAACAAACCGACCAACCGCCTCAACGACGGCGTTGTCGACCCCCAGGGCCGGCTGTGGTTCGGAACGATGGACAATGATGAGAAGGCCAAGTCCGGCGCCTTCTACTGCTTCGCGGCTGGAAAGCTGACGCGCACGCAGGTCGATAATATCGAGATCACCAACGGACCAGCCGTGTCGCCCGACGGGCGGATCCTCTATTATGTCGACACTCTCAAGGGCACGATCGACTGCGCCGATATCGGCGACGACGGCTCGCTTTCCAACCTGCGACCATTCGTCACCATCGATCCGAAGGACGGCCACCCGGACGGTCCAACAATCGACAGCGAAAGCTGCGTCTGGATCAGCCTCTACGCTGGCTGGGAGACGCGGCGTTACTCGCCTGCCGGAGAGCTGCTGGAGCGCGTCCGCTTTCCGGTCGCGAACATCACCAAGATAGCGTTCGGTGGACCTGACTTGCGCACCGCTTATGCAACCACCGCGCGCCAGATGTTGAGCCCCGAGGTGATCGCTGAGCAGCCGCAAATCGGCGACCTGTTCGATTTCAACGTGGATGTTCCGGGGGTTCCATGTCCGCTCGTTCGCTACTGATCCTTTCCGCGCTGCTCAGCTCGAGCGCGCTCGCTGCTCCCACCATCGATCCGCAATTCGGCGATCATGCTGTCATCCAGCGCGGCAAGCCGATCCTGCTCAGCGGCTCGGCAGCGCCCGGCGAGCGGCTGACCGTCGCGCTTGATGGTACGCAGAAGAGTGCGAAAGCGGGTGCGAGTGGGCGCTGGCAGGTGGAGTTCCCTGCGCGCGCTGCCGGCGAGAACCTCTCGATCAAGGTGACGTCCGCTTCGGGCACAGCTTCTGCCGGGGACATCGCCATCGGTGACGTTTGGCTGTGCTCCGGCCAGTCGAACATGGAATATCCGCTCCGGCGCGCGCTCAATTCCGACGGCGAAGTTGCCAACGCCACAGACAGCGGCCTCAGACTGTTCAAGGTTCCGCAGCAACTTGCGCAAACGCCGCAGCGCGGTTTCGCCAAACCGCCTTCCTGGCAGCGTACCTCACCCGATTCCGCCAAGGATTTCTCGGCCGCCTGCTACTTCATGACCCATGAGCTTCGCGGGACGGAGAAGGTGCCGATCGGCGCCATCGACGATACCTGGGGCGGGACGCCCATTCGCCAGTGGGTGAACGAGGCCGCAGCTCGCGCCGGCGGTGAGACGGCGCTCGTGGACATGGTGGAAGCTTACCGAACCAACCCTGCGCTGGCCAACAAGCAGCTTGCTCAGCGGTGGCAGGATTGGTGGCGTGCCCACACCGGCGACGCTCCGGGCAAGGAACCGTGGAACGCGAGCGACCGCCTTTCCTGGAAGACCGTTCCGAGCATCAGCCACTGGGACGACTGGGGTGATTTCTGGAAGAATTTCGACGGCGGCGTCTGGTTTCGCAAGCGCGTGACTCTGACGCCCGCGCAGGCCGGGCAAGATGCGACTTTGTCGATCGGCGTCGTTGACGATCTGGACCAGACGTTCGTCAACGGCGTGGCGGTTGGCGGCACCAATGATTGGTCGGCGGAACGCAATTATGCGCTGCCCAAGGGCGTCTTGCACGCGGGTGACAATGAGGTCCTGGTGTACGTCCAGGACAATTGGGGTCCGGGCGGCCTCACCGGTCCCGCGAACAAGATGAAGCTCAGCTTTGGCAGCAGCAGCGTGCCGCTTGCCGAGGGTTGGCAGTATTCGATCATCGACAAGCTGGTCGGGAACGCGCCCACCGCGCCTTGGCAAGGCACCTCAGGCGTATCACAAATCTATAATGCGATGGTCGCGCCCCTCGGACCCTTGGGGCTGAAGGGTGTCGCCTGGTACCAGGGCGAGGCGGACGTCGGAAATCCGGGCTACGACCGACGGCTCGCCGCATGGATGGGCAACTGGCGCAAACAGTTCCGCGATCCCAACCTGCCGTTCCTGATCGTTGGGCTGGCAGGCTTTGGCAAACCCATTTCGGGCCCGGCGGAAAGCGGCTGGGCAGCGCTGATCAATGAGCAGCGCATTGCGGTTCAGCGCGATCCTCGTACGGCGCTGGTCAGCGCGATCGATCTGGGCGAACCGAACGACATTCACCCCGCGAACAAACAGGACGTGGGCAAGCGCCTTGCGCTGGCAGCGCGCACCTTGGTCTACTCCGGCGGGACGATCGGTCCCCTACCCATCAGCGCCGTGCGCGCGGGCAATGGAATCGTCGTCAAGTTCACCAAACCCCTTCAGGTGCTTAACAGCGGCCGGCCCGCCACATTCGAACTTTGCGGGACAGCCGCGAGCACCTGCCGCTATGTCGATGCGCGCGTGAATGGCGACACGGTCGAGCTGGGAAGCGATGG
>JGI24737J22298_10000890_pt1 | contig 10641 bp, 12 predicted proteins | sample KBSCornC3_FD_22298 | JGI IMG/M metagenome (IMG submission 22298) | reverse complement strand
CCGCGCGATCCTCTCCGCCGGCCGCCTCGCCGATTTCCGGGCGACCTTGGGCGAAGTCTCCTTCAGCGGCGGCTTCGCCCTCGATGAGCAGGCCGCACACGCGCTCGGCGTTCAGGCGGGCGATACCGTCCTCCACGCCGCCCGGTAAAGCCATGTCATGCCCGCGAACGCGGGCATCCAGCTTTCCTTGGGATCCAAGAAGAAGCGGGATTTCGCGCTTTCGCGGGAATGACGGCGGATGGTAGGCCTGCGCCATGATCGCAGAAATCAACTTCGACGGCCTGGTCGGGCCCAGCCATAATTATGCGGGCCTGAGCCCTGGCAATCTCGCCGCCAGCCACAATGCGGGCAGCGTCTCGCACCCGCGCGCCGCCGCGCTCGAAGGCATCGCCAAGATGCGCGCCAACATTGCGCTGGGGCTCACCCAAGGCCTGCTCCTGCCGCACAAGCGCCCCGACCGTGCCTGGCTCGAAAGCCTCGCCACCGATCCGGCCGACGCCGCACCCTGGCTGCGCGCCGCATCGCTCTCGGCCTCGCCGATGTGGGCAGCCAACGCCGCGACTGTTTCGCCTGCCGCCGATACGCGGGATGGCCGCTGCCATCTTACCGTCGCCAACCTGATGACGATGCCGCACCGCAGCCACGAATGGCCCGAGACGCTCGCGCAGCTCCGCCTCGCTTTCGCGGACAGTGCTTTCGCGGTGCACGGTCCGGTCCCCGCCCCTTTCGGCGACGAAGGCGCGGCCAACCATATGCGGCTTGCCCCCTCGCACGGCGCGGCCGGCATCGAGATATTTGTCCACGGCGTAGCAGGCGGCGGCTTCCCCGTGCGCCAACATGCCGAAGCGGGCCGCGTCGTCGCGCGCATGCATGGCCTCGATCCGGCGCGCACGCTCCAGGTCGCCCAATCCGAGGCGGCGATCGCCGCCGGCGCATTCCATAACGATGTCGTCGCGGTCGCGGATGGGCTCACCTTGTTCGCGCACGAACAGGCCTTCGCCGATCCCGCCGGTTTCTACGCCGATCTCCGCAGACTGCAGCCCGAGGTCCAGATCGTCGAGGTTCCCGCAAGCGCGGTCCCGCTCGGGGACGCGATCGCCTCCTATCTGTTCAACGCGCAGCTCGTGACCCTGCCCGAAGGCGGCCAGGCCTTGATCCTGCCCGCCGAGGCGCGCGAGACGCCTTCGGTCTGGTCCTGGCTGCAGGAGATGGTCGCGGGCAACGGGCCGATCCGCCGCCTCGAGCTGGTCGACGTGCGCCAGTCGATGGCCAATGGCGGCGGCCCCGCCTGCCTACGCCTGCGCGTCGTCGCCAACCCGGCCACGATCGACCCGCGCTTTCTGGTCGACGCCGCGAAGCTCGACCGCATCGCCCCGGTGGTCGAGCAATATTGGCCCGAGAATATCGCGCCGGACCAGCTCGCCGATCCGGCCTTGTGGACGAAGATCGAAGCGGCGCGTGCAGCGTTGCTCGACCTGCTGGAGCTGAATGAGCTCGCCTGACTGCTACCGTTATCCCCCAAAAGCGATGCGTTATTCGGACGGCGGCTCGAGCTTGGTCTGAGCCACCGCCTTGGCCAGCTTTTCCGCCTCTGCCTTTTCCAACTTGCGCTGCGCCCTGGTGCGCCCGTGCAGTGCCCGCGCTTCCGCCGCAGCCTGCGCGGCCGCTTTGCGGTCGCGCGCCTTTCGCGCCTGCCGAAGGTTGACCACCTCACCCATTAGCGCGGTACTGCCATCAGCATCGCACGACGGGCAAGCCTGACGTCGACCGGCGTCTTCGCCTCGACCTCGCCGTCGATCGAGATCGGCAGCGGCGGATCGGTCGAGATCCGGAATTCCTTGCCGCGAAATTCGCGCACCGTGCCGCGCACCTGATCAGGCCCGATCAGCGCCAAGCCCCAGCTCCACAGCAGTTTCGCGCGCAATTTCCCGTCGATTGCCTGGATCACGATTTCGCCCGCATCGACGCTGGTCTTCACCAGCTCCGCCCCGCCGTGAAAGCGCCCGTTGGCGATCCGCACCTCCAGCGCGTCCAGCGTCTCGCTCTGCGAGCCTTGCGTGACAGTGAGCTTGAACGGCTTGAACCGCGCCATCTGCAATGCCGCCCAGGCGAGATAGCCGGGTCGTCCGAACAGCTTTTTCAGCCCGTGCGGCACGGTCTCGGCAATTAGCGGCGACAGACCGATCGCCGCGCAATTGGCGAAATAATCCTTGCCGATCATGCCCAGATCGACCGTCTTGACCCGACCGTTGGCGATTACCTCGACCGCGCCTTCGATATCGAGCGGCATGTCGAGCGAGCGCGCGAAGCTGTTGGCGGTACCGAGCGGAAGCATCGCGAAAATCGTCTTCGTGCCCGCGAAAAAGTCTACCGTGGAGGAGATCGAACCGTCGCCCCCGCCGACGATCACCATCGGCGCGCCGGACTCCACCGCCTTCCGCACTTCCCCCGCGAAGTTTGCGGGGTTTTTTACGGCTTTCCGGATACTCAGCTCAATCCCGGATTCGCGGAAAAGCCTGCAAGCGTCACGAAAGGCTTTCCGGCCCTTGCGCGACTTGGTGTTGACGATCAGCGCGGCTTGTCTGGGCGGTTTGTTCACGCTCGCCCAACGCCTGCCAACCGTTTCGGATGCGTCGCGTGCCGGCGATCAGCAATGCAGGGGCAGTCCGCGGGGATCAGCCGATACCCTTATCGGTCGAACCTTTGTGCTGCATGCGGTTCTGATATTGCTGCTGGAAATGGGCCTTCAGCTCATCTGCCTTTTTCCACTCCTCCGCCGTGAGGCACCAGGATTGCGGCATGTAGGAACCGGTCACCTCTTCCCGCCGGCAGATTTTCTTTTCTTTCTTCGGCTTGGCATCCGGCGTCGCGACTGCTGCGGTCGCGTCAGCGGCCGGAGCGACTGCTGACCCCGCATCGGTCGCGGGAACCGGGTCTGCCGCCATGGTTGCGGTCGAAACCAGGCTCAAAGCCGCAAGCCCAAGCAAATAGCGCATGATCGATCCCCAAAATTGGCCCCTGCCAAAAACTTACGTCAAATTCCCGGCCGGTCCAAAGAAAATAGCATCGGTTCCGGAGGTGGATCATCCTCCCACCGAAAAAGCTCATCCACGCTCTTTTCAAACAGCCGCGCGATGCGGAAGGCGGCTTCGAGCGAGGGCGAATAATGGCGTTGCTCGATCGCCGCGACCGTCTGGCGGGTCAGCCCGATCGCGGCGCCGAGCTCGCTCTGCGTCATCCCCCGCGCCTCGCGCTCGGCGCGAACATTGTTGGCGATCGGGAACATCAGGTCGCCCGGTGGTGCGCGATCAGGAAGACCAACTGGCGCGTGCATTCGGCGAACACGATCGCCAGCAGCACCGCATGGCCCAGATCGGGCGCGTTGAAGCCCAGATGAAGCGTCGCGATCGCCGCCAGCGCACCCACGATCAGTACATAATAGCCAACCGTGGTCGCGCGCCGGTCGAACGCGCGCTCGCGCTCGTCCGGCGGGCCATATTTGTCGGATGAGGTGCCCGCGATGATGATATGACCGGCGATCTGGATCACGGCCAGCGCCACGACCGCCCCGCCCAAACTGACGATCGGATTGAAGTGCCGACCGCCGAACTTGTGGAGCATCAGGGTGGTAAAGAACCAACCATAGACCGCCGCCATGCTGACGAGCGACAACAGCGCACTCTTGTAGCGGAACGACATGATCCGACTCCGTGTCAAAAATCTTTGACACGGATGCAACGGTCAAACGCCAGTGTCAAATATTTTCGACATGGCGAAAAACAGGGTCAGATCGTGACGGGCGCTCCGGTCAAAGCATGATAGCCGCAATAACCGAGCAGGCCGACGCCTGTAGTCGCGGAGAAGGTCATCAGCGTCCAGCCGAACGCATAGAGGATCGGCGGGTTGGAACGGGCCTCACGCCGATTGCGGCTGGTGCTGGCCATCACGAAGCTGACGATCACGCCATAGGTAAGCGCGGCAAATTCGAACATTGTGTGTGATCCCCCCGGATCGATACTGGTTACTGGACGCAATCCCATGGTTAACGCGTCCGCCCTACTGATGCGTTAACGGCCCCCGCGCCGCAACAGATTTGAGCGCCGAAGCGGTGCGGTTCATCGCACACCATGTCGGCCAGCTTTCGCTGGAGCGACGATAAAAGAGGGCCGGTTTCCGCAAGCGCGAATAGGCTTTAAAGGCGCGGATCATGACTCACGCTTCCTATCCCGCGCTGCGCCTCCGCCGAACCCGTAAAGCCGCCTGGAGTCGCGCGATGGTGGCGGAGCACGTGCTGACACCCGCCAACCTGATCTGGCCTCTGTTCGTGACCGAGGGCGAGAGTGTCGAAGAACCGATCGCTACCCTTCCTGGCGTGTCGCGCTGGTCGGTCGACCTTATCGTCGAGCGCGCTCGCGAAGCCGCCGCACTCGGAATTCCCTGCGTCGCGCTCTTCCCCAACACGCCGCGACACCTGCGCACCGAGCGCGGCGAGGAAGCGCTCAACCCCGACAATCTCATGTGTCGCGCGATCAAGGCCATCGCCGACGCGGCGCCCGATATCGGCATCCTCACCGACGTCGCGCTCGATCCCTACACCGCGCATGGCCATGATGGTGTGATCGATGCGCAGGGCCGCGTATTGAATGACGAGACGATGCGTATCCTTGTCGATCAGGCGCTGACCCAGGCGCGCGCCGGCGCGACGATCATCGCCCCGTCCGACATGATGGACGGCCGCGTCGGTGCGATCCGTACCGCGCTCGAGCGCGAAGGGTTTCACGATGTGCAGATCATGGCCTACGCCGCCAAATATGCTTCCGCTTTCTACGGCCCGTTCCGTGACGCGGTCGGCTCCGGCGGATTGTTGAAGGGCGACAAGCGCGGCTACCAGATGGATCCCGCCAACGCGGAGGAAGCACTGCGCGAGGTCGCGATGGACCTGGCCGAAGGCGCCGACACGGTGATGGTCAAGCCCGGTTTGCCTTATCTCGATATCATTCGCCGCGTGAAGGACCGCTTCGAAGTCCCTGTATTCGCTTATCAAGTGTCCGGCGAATATGCGATGATCGAGGCCGCCGTCGCAGCGGGCGCAGGCGACCGCGACGCGCTCGTGCTGGAGACGTTGATGGCCTTCCGCCGCGCCGGCTGCTCGGGCGTGCTCACTTATCATGCGGCGCATGCCGCGCGCCTCCTGGCCGGGTGATCGAAACCGAGCGCCTCACCTTACGCAATTGGCGCGCGGAGGACCGCGCGCCCTATCTCGATATCTGCCAGTCTGAGCCGGTGATGGCCTGCCTCGGCGGCCCCTCCACCGTGGCCGAGGTCGATGCCGCGCTTGGCCGTGTCCGCGCCAGCCAGGATCGCAACGGCTTCTGCTTCTGGGCGATCGAGCGGCGCGCCGATAGCGCCTTCCTCGGCTTTTGCGGGCTCAAGGTCGCGGATACGCCCGGCACACCGATCGAGGACGAGATCGAGATCGGTTGGCGGCTAGGCCAGCCTTATTGGGGCCAGGGCTATGCGCGCGAGGCCGCGCAGGCGAGCCTGCGCTGGGCCTGGGCGAACCTCACCGCGCCACGCGTGATCGCGATCACCGTGCCGGCCAACCGGCGCAGTTGGGGCCTGATGGAGCGGATCGGCATGACCCGCCGCCCCGAACTCGATTTCGGCCACCCCACCTTCCCGGAAAATCATCCGCTGCACCACCATATCACCTATGCGGTGGACCGGCCTGTCGGCGGCTAACCCCCATTATTCCCGAAAGTGGGAATGACGGGATTGTTTCGTGGAGACATCAGCCCAGCTTGGCAGACAGCGCTGCAACCGCCTCGGATTCACTCTGTTCGATTGCCGCGACCCGCTTCGCCGCATCATCGATCGCCATACGATTGCCCGACGTGCCATTGGCGGGATCGTCGCGCAGCGCGTCGATCGCGGCGGCAGCGTCACGCACCTGGGTTCGCGCGCTTTCCAGCGCGGTGATCGCTTCCTGCGCCTGAACCCAATCCTCGCCGCCCTGCGTCTTGCCCGCGGCCTTTGCGACCGCTTGCTCGGCGGCGGTGCGGCGGCTCGCGAAATCCCGGTCGCCTGCCTCGGCCGCCTCGATCTGCTTTGCGATCGCCGCCTGCAACGCCGGATCGAGCGGAGTCTGAGTTTCACTCGCTTCGGATACCGGCATGTCGATCGGCTGCTTCTCGACGGCGCGCGGCAGCAGCGAGGGCGCCTGCTGCGCGGTCCCACAGGCGGAAAGGCCCAGCGACGCGGCGGAAATCAGGAGAAGATGGGAAATGCGCACCGAGGCGCCCTAACGACCCCGCAAAATAACCGCAACTGATGGGTTGCCAGCCCGATAAACCGCCGCTAGTCAGCCCCCTCGCTTCGCCAGCCCGTCGGAATGACGGACTGACAGAGCCAAAACGCGCCCGTAGCTCAGCTGGATAGAGCATCAGACTACGAATCTGAGGGTCGGACGTTCGAATCGTTCCGGGCGCGCCATTTTCCCAACCATCGTCGGCTCAAGCGCACTCGTCGAGGTCGCGAGGGTTCACGCCCCCGATCGACCGGCCCGACCGTTCCATGGGCATCACGACCCGTCCGGGAGTCTATGATGTCCGAAGACCGTTCCGATCAGAGGCCGCCGCCCGGATCGTCGCACGCGCAGGCGACGATCTCCGTGAAGGAAAGCCACGCCGAGTCTTTTGACGAAGCTGCGGGCCCTCCCCTATCGGTCCTTTCGATCCGCGAGACATTCGAAGGCGACATACAGGGCGAATCGACCGTCCGCGCTCTGCAGATCCGGCACGACGACGGCACCGTCCGGATGATCAGCCTGCAGCGCGTCGTCGGCAGCCTTGCCGGCCGCAACGGAAGTTTCGTGCTGGAGGGCGCCGAAGCGATCGAGAACGACGTCATCAAGGCGAACTGGTCGGTCCTCCCGGGCTCAGGGACGGGCGAGTTGGCCGGCCTGCGCGGGACCGGCGGCTTCAAAGGCCGCTTTGGCGAAGGCTCGCACGGAACCCTGGATTATTGGTTCGAATAGCGGTTGCGGACCGATAGCGCTGAGCGGGCTCAGTCCCTGCGGATCCACCCCACGAAGCCACCACGCGGGGCAAGGTCAAGCCGGATGTGATCGGTGCGCGCCACGCCGATTTCACGGCGATCCCAGGCATCGGACTTGCCCTTCACGTCGAACAATTGGCTCGATCGCCATTTGCCCGGGCCGAGGAAATCCAGCGACAGTTCCAGGCTCGACGCCGATCCGCCATTCATCACCGCAACGAACCATTGGTCGCCCTTACGACGTGCTTCGGCGACAATACTGCCCGGCTCGGTGCCCTTCAGCACCCGCGTTTCGTCCCAGGTCGCTGGAAGGGCCATCAGCACGTCCTTCGCCGGATTGTCGACGAAGTCCCTCGGATGGCCGCCAAAGCAGAGAAAGGGCGAGGTGAAGCTGATCGCCTGCGCAACCTCATGCGCCCAGGTGACGCCCCGTAGCTCGACCGGATCGAGAACCAGCGGCGTATAATCGCCCGGCCCCGCCACATAGCGCGTGAACGGCAGGATCGTGTCGTGCGCCGGCTCGATCGTGCGGTTGTAGCGCGTCATGTGCCATTCGTGGCCGCGCACGCCCTCGCGCGTCAGCACGTTGGGCCAGGTCCGCTCCATGCCGGTCGGCTTGTTGGCGCCGTGAAAGTCGACCATCAGCTTCATCGTCGCGGCGTCGCGCGCGGTGTCGTGATACCAGGTCGCCCACCAGTGGTTCGCTGGCGGCGGGAAATCGATCTTCACCCCGACCACGCCGGCTTCCACCGCCTTGTGGAAATAGGCCTGGCGCTTCTCGGGCGTATCGACCTGGTTGCTATGCACCCATAGCCAGATCTTCACGTTGCGCGTCTTGGCATAGGCCACGACCTTGGCGAGGGAGGGCCAGGGGGTGGCCCAACGCTCCCAGCCTTCGTCGACCAGATAATATTCGTAGCCCAGTTGCCGGGTCCAATCGACCCATTGCTCCTGATCGTCCTCCTTGGGATCGCCGATCGCCATCCATTGCCAGCTCGATCGGCCGGGCTTGATCCAATCGGCCTTGGCCAGTTCGGCCGTAGGCGGCGGGTTCAGATTTTGCACGAGCGTGGTGTTGACCAGATCGGTCAGCGTCCGAGCGACGATGGTGACGCGCCAGGGCTGCGTCACCGCATCGTCCGTGGTCCATCCCTGCGGATCGGCATAGAGCTTCCCCTCGAGCGCGCCATCGGTGCCGCGTTGGAGAGCGAGGTCTCCATAATCCTTGAGCGCGGCCTCGGTGATCGCAAGGTAGACGCCACCGACCCTTACCGTCACTGGCATGCCGTAAAGATCGCTGCCTAGGTCCGACAGCGACAGCGTGCGATAATGGCTCTCATAGCTCGGGTCGAGCTTGTCGACCCAGAGCGTGGGATTGCCCTCGATCACCCAAGCCGAGCGATCGGCCTCGATCTTGCGTCCCCTCTTCGGGACGAGCCGCAGGCGCACGGCGACGCCGTCATTGGCGACGTGGACATCGACCCAATAGGATTCGCCGTGGGTCGTCGCCTTCACGCTGGCTTCGCGTGCATCGTTCACCGCGAGGCTATGCGCGCCGAAAAAGCGGTACGTCTCATGGATTGGACGAGTTGTGGCGGCACCGAGCGTCACATCCTGCCCAAGCTCGTTCCCGTCGGTGCGGATGCCTAGCTGCGAGGGCGCGAGCACTTGCTTCCCGTCGAGCAGTATCCGGTAACGCAGGTTCCCTCCCGTGGCCGAAAGCTCGGCGCTGAGGTGGTGATCCGGACTCTGCACCACGATCGGACCGGCAGCAGAAGCCGCGGAAGAAAGCCCTGCCAGGCAGCAGCCGAGAAGCGAGACGGCAAAGAGGATCGATCGGCGCATTCTCTGTTCTTTCAAAGTGCCACAAGCGAGGTCAGGCAGTGGGCCGCGACGTCGGCGGGCGCCTCGTGTCGATCGCGATCGAAGCCGGCACAAGCGTCGTGAAGGCTGGAGCTTCCGCCACCGCCTCGACCAGGATCCGCCCGGGGCGACGATCGGCCTGGACGATGACCTGCGCCAGGCCGTTGAACAGCGACCGGCGTGGCTCCTTGTCGCTCTCGTGGCTGTTCGGATCGCCATTGCCGACGCCGATGATCTTGCCCGGGCCGGTGATATGGAAAGCGATGCGGTTGTCGGCGCGCGGGATCGGCCTGCCGCGCGCGTCCAGCACCTCCACCTTCAGCAGCGACACGTCCTGCCCGTCGGCATCAAGCAAACGCCGGTCCGCGCTCAGCCGGATCGACCGCGCCGGGCCGGTCGTCTCGCGCCGTTCGGTCAGCAAGACGCGCCCATTTTTGCGTCCGCGCGCCTCTATAAGGCCCGGGGCGTAACGGACCTTCCATTCGACATGGCCCAGCGCCGGCACCTTCTGCCAGCCCAGGCTTCGCCCGTTCACGCTCAACTCGACCTCATCCAGGTTCGAATAGACCCAGACGGGGATTTCCTCGCCGACGCGATCCGGCCAGTCCCAATGCGGGAAGAGATGCAGGCTGGGCTCCCTCCCCCACCAGGCCTTGTAGTAATAATAATAGTCCTTCGGGAAACCGCACATGTCGACGATCCCGAACTGCGAATTGATCGACGGCCAGCCATAAGGCGTCGGCTCGCCGCGATAATCGAAGCCGGTCCAGGCGAACCCGCCGCTCGCCCATTCGCGGCTGCCATAGAATTTCCACCATTGCTCGGGCGTCTGCCCCCAGGGGACCACCCCATCGTAACTGCTGACGACATTGCGCGCCGGATCGTTTGCATATTCGCCGCGCGTCGCGATGGCGCTCGACGTCTCGGAGCCGAATATCGGCCGTGTCGGATACTTCTTGTGGAAGGATTCGGGATTCTGGGGGACGTTATAGTTGAAGCCGATGATATCGAGCGGGTCGGACACGCCCTGCTCGTTGTCCCCATTCACCGCCGCGCTCACCACGCGCGTCGGATCGAGTCTGTGGCATAGCGCCACCATGCTGCGCGCGATGCGGGCGCCCTGGGGTGCCAGGTCTCCCTTCTGCAGCTGCCATTCCTCGTTGCCGATCGACCACATGATGATCGACGGCGAATTGCGGAAGCGCTTCACCATCAGCTCGAGCTGACGCAGCCCCTCCTCGCTCGAACTCATCTGGCGCGTCTCGCACATCATCATCACGCCCATGCGGTCGCAGCTCTCAACCCATTCGGGCGTCGGCTGGTTGTGCGAGGTGCGCACCGCATTGCAGCCCATGCCCTGCAGTACGGTCAGACGGAAACGCTGGAGCGCGTCGGGCAAAGCCGCGCCGACGCCGGCATGGTCGTGATGGTTGCACGTGCCCTGGATCTTGGTCGGCACGCCGTTCAGGAAGAAGCCCTTGTCGGCATCGAAACGCAGCGTCCGGATGCCGAACGTGACGCGCTCGCCGTCGCGCACGGCACCGTCACCCGCCACCTTGACGATCGCGGTGTAGAGATTGGGCGTCTCGACCGACCAGAGCTGGGGGGCGTTCACGCGCGCTGAAGTCCGGCATTCGGACGATCCGCCGGCTGCGACCGTGACTGGCGCGGTCGCGCGCGCAACGGTGCGGCCGGCGGGGNCGAGGATGGNCCAATCGACCG
>JGI24737J22298_10000874_pt1 | contig 10754 bp, 13 predicted proteins | sample KBSCornC3_FD_22298 | JGI IMG/M metagenome (IMG submission 22298) | reverse complement strand
AGACGCGCACGCCCTGCTCGGGCAGGTCGAATGCCGGCCCATGGGCCTCGGCGCCGAACATCATGCGGTAGATGNCGAGGTGGCGCTCGATCGACGGCGTCGCCACGCCGACATGGTTCAATCTGCCCAGCTTCATCGCAGTCTTCCTCAGTGCTCGACCGCCACTTCCGTCGTCACCGAATTGGCGATGAAGCACGCCTCGTGCGCGCGGTGGTGGAGGTCGGCGATGGCGGCTTCGTCGGGCGGGTTGCCGCTCCAAGTGACACGCGGATGCAGCGTGACGCGAGTCATCGCCATCTTCCCGTCGGCGCGCTTTTCCAGCACGCCTTCGGCTTCATCGACATAATCATCGATCACGAATCCCGCTCGCCGCGTGAAGTCGACGAAGAACAGCAGGTGGCACGACGACAGCGAGGCAATGAACGCCTCCTCCGGATCGACTCCAGCGGCATCCGACCAGGGCGCCGGCACGATGTGCGGACTTGCACTCGCCGGAACTACCGCGCCGCCGTCGAACGCCCATTCGTGCGCGCGGCTGTACTGGCCCTTGGCGAAGTCACCCTCGCCAGAACGGCTCCAACGGATCGTGGCGGTGTAGGTGCTCACTGCTCAGCTATACCGTATCCACATGTCATTCGAGAGACCCCTCAACAATGTCACAAACGATCCTCCTAGAGTGGGATGTTGTCATGCTTCTTCCACGGGTTATCGAGCTGCTTGTTGCGCAGCTTGCGTAGGCCCATCGCCACCCGCCGCCGTGTCGAATGCGGCATGATCACCTCGTCGATAAAGCCCATGCTCGCGGCGACGAACGGGTTGGCGAACTGCGCTTCATATTCGGCAGTGCGCTTGGCGATCGTCGCGGCGTCCTTGGCGTCCTTGCGGAAGATGATCTCGACCGCGCCCTTGGCGCCCATCACCGCGATCTCGGCCGTCGGCCAGGCGTAGTTCAAGTCGCCGCGCAAATGCTTCGAGGCCATGACGTCATAAGCCCCGCCATAGGCCTTGCGCGTAATCACGGTGATCTTTGGCACCGTCGCCTCGGCGTAGGCGAAGAGGAGTTTCGCGCCGTGCTTGATGATGCCGTGATGCTCTTGTCCGACTCCCGGGAGGAACCCAGGCACGTCGACGAAAGTCAGGATGGGAATGTCGAAAGCGTCGCAGAAGCGCACGAACCGCGCGCCCTTCTTGGCGCTGTTGATGTCGAGCACGCCGGCGAGGACCGTCGGCTGGTTGGCGACGACGCCGACGGTGCGGCCCTCGATGCGGCAGAAGCCGACGATGATGTTGGCTGCGTGCGCCGGCATCAGCTCAAAGAAGTCGCCTTCGTCGGCGACCTTTCGGATCAGCTCGTGCATGTCGTAGGGGGTTGCTGCGCTCGGCGGGACGAGCGTGTCGAGGCTCTCCTCGATCCGGTCGGCCGGGTCCTCGCACGGACGCTCCGGAAGATCGTGGCGGTTGCTGAGCGGCAGGAAATCGAAGAACTCACGCGTTGCGAGCAATGCGTCGATATCGTTCTCGAACGCGACATCGGCGACGCCGGATTTCGTCGTGTGGGTGACGGCTCCGCCCAATTCCTCTTGCGTCACCACCTCGTTGGTGACGGTTTTCACCACCTCGGGGCCAGTGACGAACATGTAGGATGAGTCCTTCACCATGAAGATGAAGTCGGTCATCGCTGGCGAATAGACCGCGCCGCCTGCGCACGGGCCCATGATCAGGCTGATCTGCGGGATGACTCCGCTTGCGAGCACATTGCGCTGGAAGACCTCGGCATAGCCGCCGAGGCTGGCAACGCCCTCCTGGATTCGCGCGCCGCCTGAATCGTTGAGGCCGATGACCGGAGCGCCGACCTTCATCGCCATGTCCATGATCTTGCAGATCTTCTGTGCGTGGCGTTCGGACAGCGAGCCGCCGAACACGGTGAAATCCTGGGCGAAGACATAGACCAGCCGGCCGTTGATCGTCCCCGAGCCGGTAACGACGCCATCGCCCGGGATGCGCTGCGTCTCCATTCCGAAGTCTGCGCAATTGTGCTCGACGAACATGTCATATTCTTCGAAACTGCCGGGATCGAGCAGTACCGAGAGGCGCTCGCGAGCGGCAAGCCGCCCCTTGGCGTGCTGCGCCGCAATCCTTTTCTCGCCGCCGCCAAGGCGCGCCCGCTCGCGGCGCTTTTCGAGCTCTTCGATCGTGGTTGCCATTCGGCGGTTCATCCCCATCTTGGTAGGGGCGCAGTCCTTTCCACGCGCGGCTCAGCCGGTCAATCGGGCGTCCTGGCGAATGTTGCACTGCAACAACGACATAATTTGGGTTAACCCAGGCCGTTGTTGCGGAACCCGAATCGCCTTCGGCCCGTTCATTCACGGGTAAGCTAAACAAAGGAGGATATACGGAAAATGCTGACTCGCGTCGGGGTGCCAGTGGAGTACGAAGCCGAGCCCTCGGCGCCGGATCCGCAGCCTTATACTCTTCTATGCTTCTCGCACCTGCGGTGGAACTTCGTGTTCCAGCGGCCGCAGCATCTGATGTGCCGCTTTTCGCGCGAAATGGACGTCATCTACTGGGAGGAACCGGTCGAGATCGGTCCCCGAGAGACGGCCTATCTCCAGGTACGCGAGGCGCAGAATGCGCCAAACGTAAGAATCGTCGTTCCGCATCTGCCGCAGAACATGCCCGAAGACGCGCGCGAAGCGGCGCTGAAGCGGTTGCTCGACGCTCATGTTGCTTCGATCCGCGGCGGTTTGATCGCCTGGTATTACACTCCAATGATGCTGCCCTTCTCGCGTGATCTCGAACCGACCGTGACGGTCTATGACGCGATGGACGAGCTTTCGAAGTTCAAGTTCGCGCCAGTCCAGCTGTTGGACCTCGAAAATGAGCTGCTTAGCCAGGCGGATATCGTCTTCACCGGCGGATCGAGCCTCTACGAGGCGAAGAAGGGGCGCCATGCGAACATCCACTGCTTCCCGTCGTCGGTCGATCGGGTCCATTTCCTGAAGGCTCGCGCTCGCCAGTTCGATCCTGCCGACCAGGAGGACCTGCCCAAGCCGCGGCTTGGCTTCTACGGCGTGATCGACGAGCGTTTCGATACCGAGCTGCTCGACAAGGTCGCCGAGATGCGGCCCGAATGGTCGTTCGTGATGGTCGGTCCGGTGGTGAAGATTTCCGAGGAGGATCTGCCGAAGCGGAGCAACATCCACTATCTGGGCGGCAAGAGCTACGCCGAGCTTCCGGCCTATCTTTCTGGATGGGACGTTGCGCTGATGCCCTTCGCGATGAACGAATCCACACAGTTCATCTCGCCGACCAAGACGCCGGAATATCTGGCGGGCGGGAAGCCAGTCGTTTCGACCCCGATTAAGGACGTGGTGCGTCATTACGGCCATCTCGAGGGCGTGGAGATCGCCTCGACCCCCGAAGAGTTCGTCGCCGCCTGCGAGAAGTCGCTCGAGCTTTCTCACCAGAGCGGCGGCTCGTGGCTCGCCGAAGCCGATCTCATGCTCTCCGCAACAAGTTGGGACACGACGCAGGCCCGCATGGCCGGACTCGTCGCCGAACTGCTCGGCACGCGTGCCGCGACCGGCTCTCCGGCGCTGCTCGTGGCCGCGGAATGAACGCGCTGATTGGGACCCCACGCGCGGGCAAGCCTTATGATTATCTGATCGTTGGAGCCGGCTATGCCGGCTCCGTCCTCGCTGAGCGTCTCGCGAGCCAGCATGGCGCGCGCATCCTGCTGATCGACCGGCGGCCGCACGTCGGCGGCAATGCCTACGATGAGCCCAATGAGGACGGAATCCTCTATCACAAATACGGGCCGCACATCTTCCACACCAACAGCGAGCAGGTCGTTGATTATCTCTCGCAATTCACCGAGTGGCGGCCTTACGAGCACCGCGTGCTCGCGCAGGTGCGCGGGCAGCAGGTGCCTATCCCGATCAACCGGACCACGCTCAACATATTGTTCGACGCGAAGCTTGAGACGGACGAGGATGCTGCGGAATTCCTCGCTTCCCGCGCCGAGCCGGTGGACAACATCCAGACGTCGGAAGATGTGGTGATCAACGCGGTCGGCCGCGAGCTCTACGAGCTATTCTTCCGCGGTTACACGCGCAAGCAATGGGGACTGGACCCGTCCGAGCTCGACAAGCAGGTCACCTCGCGGATCCCCACGCGAACCAACACCGACGACCGCTATTTCAGCGATACGTTCCAGGCCATGCCGCGTGACGGCTACACGGCGATGTTCAAGCGCATGCTCGACCATGAGCTGATCGAGGTTCGCACCGGCGTGGACTTCCGCGACATTCGCAACGAGGTCGACGCCCATCACATTATCTACAGCGGACCGATCGATGAGTATTTCGACTTCCGCTTCGGCAAGCTGCCGTACCGATCACTACGCTTCGATCACCAGACGCTCGGCGAGGAATGGCACCAGCCCGTCGCCGTGGTGAACTATCCCGCCGAGGACGTGCCCTACACGCGCATCACCGAATACAAGCATCTGACCGGGCAGGAGCACCCGCGGACGACGATCACCTACGAATATCCCTCCGCCGAAGGCGATCCTTATTATCCGGTGCCGCGCGACGAGAACCAGGCGCTCTACAAGAAGTATGAAGCACTCGCCGACGCGACCAGTGGCGTGACGTTCGTCGGACGGCTCGCGACCTACCGCTATTACAATATGGACCAGATCGTCGGGCAAGCGCTCGCCACCTTCCGCCGCATCGAGGAGAAGAAGGAACGCCGCGAGACCGCCCTCGCCGCCGAGTGAATAGGCTGGCACAATCCTACCGCTGATGCTTTCTGCGCTGCCGAGGAGGATTCGCGATGCGGCAGAACTGGCCTGAGCGGCTGTGGCTGGTGCGGCACGGCCAGAGCCAGGGCAATGTCGCGCGCGATGCCGCTGACGAAGCTGGACTGCACGAAATCGGCATCGAGATGCGCGACGTCGACGTGCCGCTGTCGGGACTAGGCGAGAAGCAGGCCGAGGCGGCCGGACGGTGGTTCGCCGCGCTTCCGCGCGATGAGCGGCCGGAGATCATTCTCTCCTCGTCCTATGTGCGCGCGCGCCAGACCGCCAAAATCATTTGCGACCAAGGCGCGCTTGCAGGCGGATCGGCGCGAACGATCATCGACGAGCGCCTGCGCGAGCGGGAGTTCGGCATATTCGATCGGCTCACCATTGCGGGCATCCGGCACCGCTTCCCCGAGGAAGCCGCGCACCGCCGCCGCCTCGGCAAATTCTATCATCGTCCGCCGGGCGGCGAGAGCTGGGCCGACGTGATCCTGCGCTTGAGATCGATGCTCAACACGATCAATCTCCAGCATTGCGACAAACGAGTGCTGATCGTTTGTCATCAGGTCGTCGTCCTGTGCTTCCGCTATATCCTCGAAGAGCTCGACGAAGCTCAAATCCTCGATATCGACCGTCAGTCCGAGGTGCTGAATTGTGGAATTGCATCCTATGACTTTCAGCCGGACGCGAAGGGTGCCTGCGTCCCCGAGTTGAGCCTCTGGAATTACGGCGCACCGCTCGAGGCTGAAGGAGCGCCAAAGACCTCCGCGCCGGACGCGGTGGCGGGGACCAGGTGAAGCCCAAGCCGCTCGATCGCAAGGCCCTCGATGATCACCCGCTGCCGTCGATCATCGACGGGGGCAAGGAGAGCAAAGGCCGGCTGCTGATCATCGCCGGAAGTCGCGACGTGCCAGGCGCAGCGCTGCTAGCAGCGACCGCTGCAATGCGCGCTGGCGCTGGGAAGCTCCGCATCGCAACAGTGGCGAGCATTAGCGCGCAACTCGGCCTGGCGATGCCCGAGGCTATGGTCCTCGGCCTGCCCGAGGACGATGACGGCGGCTTTGCAGCGGCGGCCGTCCAGCGATTGGCTCATGAAGCGGCAGAGGTCGACGCATTGGTCGCAGGGCCGGGCGTCAGAAGGAATGGCGCGTGCGGCCTGCTCGCTCGCGCCTTGCTCGGAAGCAGCGCCGCACTTGCCTTCGACGTGGCATTACTCAAGTCGCTCCGGCAACCGGATCACGAACGCAAGGTCCAGCCGGTCCTCCTGCCGGACGCTGACGAACTCGCCGCATTGCTCGACTGCGACGACGATATGGTTAAGCGCGACCCGCTAGGCAGCGGGTTGCGCGCCGCCGAGCTCTACCGTTCGGTCGTTCTGGTCAAAGGCGTGACCAGCCACGTCGTCACGCCCGAAGGCGAAGCCTGGACCTACGACGGCGGAGCGCCTGGACTAGGAGTTTCGGGCAGCGGCGACGTGCTCGCCGGGATTGTCGGGGGCCTGCTTGCGCGTGGTGCTGAGCCGCTCAACGCCCTGCTCTGGGCGGTATGGCTACACGGCGAAGCCGGCGCGGCGCTCGCGAAAAAAGTCGGGCCGATCGGCTTTCTTGCCCGCGAAATCGCCGAAGAGGTTCCAAGGCTGCTACTCTGATTTCGCGTTTCCGTGATAACGGTCGAGTTCGTCGCCAGTGAGACGGACGACATGGAGCACGTTCGTCGAACCGGACACGCCGAAAGGCACGCCGGCCATCACAATGACCCGGTCGCCTCCCTGAGCCAACTTGTGGCGAAGCGCCATGCGTTTGCCCTTTTCGACCATCTCTTCGAAGCTCGAGACATCGCGCGTGTGGACCGCGTGCACGCCCCAGATTAGGCCCATGCGCCTCGAAGTGTGCAGCGACGCGCTCATTGCCAGGGTGGGAACCGACGGCCGCTCGCGGGCGATACGCCGCGCCGTCGACCCCGAGCTCGTGTAGCAAACCATCGCCTTGGCGGTAACCGTCGTTGCGATCTGCCGCGCTGAGCCGGCAAGCGCGTCGGCGGTGGTCGCTTCGAGCCGCGTCTGGGTGAAGTGAATCCGTGCCTGGTAGCTGGGATCGCTCTCAACGCTCATCGCAATGCGGTCCATCATCGTGACTGCTTCGACCGGATATTGGCCGGTCGCGCTCTCAGCGGACAGCATGACTGCGTCGGCACCGTCGTAAATTGCCGTAGCGACGTCGCTCACCTCGGCGCGCGTCGGGGTCGGCGAGGTGACCATCGATTCGAGCATCTGCGTGGCAACCACGACCGGTTTTCCGTGCTGCCGCGCAGCAGCGACGATCTTGTTCTGTAGCGGCGGGACCTGCTCGGGCGGAAGCTCGACGCCGAGATCGCCGCGCGCCACCATGACAGCGTCGGCGAGTGCGATGATGTCGTTGAGGCGATCGATCGCCGCAGGCTTTTCGATTTTGGCGAGCAGCGCCGCGCGGTCACCGATGAGCGTTCGCGCTTCGGCCACGTCTTCCGGCCGTTGGACGAAGGACAAAGCAATCCAATCGGTGCGCTGCTCCAGCGCGAACTGCAGGTCATCGCGATCCTTCTCGGTCAGCGCTGGGATCGGCACCACCACGTCCGGCACGTTGACGCCCTTATTGTCGGAAACGGCCCCGCCAACCTGGACTTCGCTGACGATCTTGTGATCACCGGTCTCGACCACCTTGAGGCGCACCTTGCCGTCGTCGATCAGGATGTTCGTGCCCGGCTTCACCGCCTCGAACAGCTCGGCATGCGGCAGCTGCACGCGCTTGCAGTCGCCGGCCTTCTTGGCTGCGTCGAAGGTGAAGATGCTGCCTTTCTCGAGCACTGCGCGGCCGCCCTCGAAATGGCCCACGCGCAACTTGGGGCCTTGCAGGTCGAACAGGATGGTCGAGGGGCGATGGAACTCCTTTTCGAGCGCTCGAATCGCCTCGACCAGCTTCGCCTTTTGCGCCTGCGTCCCGTGGCTCATGTTGATGCGGAAGGCATCGGCACCGGCCAGCATCAGCTTGCGGATCATCTTGGCATCGCTCGACGCTGGGCCGAGGGTCGCCAGAATTTTCACCTTGCGAGCGCGCGGTGCGAGAGTTTCGGTCACTATAACTCCTTCAACGGAGCCGCCTTAGCCGCTTGCTATGACTGTTCAACCCGCTAGAGCCGCTGCTTCACATATTCACATCGGAGTTCAGGAAGCATGGCGGAGGGCACCGTCGCGGCCGACCAGCTGCGGCTGTTTATCGAGCGGATCGAGCGTCTCGAGGAAGAGAAGAAGGGCATCGCGGACGACATTCGCGATGTCTATGCCGAGGCCAAGGCCAACGGCTATGACACCAAGACGATGCGCGCGATCGTGCGGTTGAGGAAGATGGAGACCCACGCACGGCAGGAAGCCGACGCTCTGCTCGAGACCTATCGCTCTGCGCTGGGCCTAGAATAGGAGCACCCATGGCGGGGCATTCCAAATTCAAGAACATCATGTACCGGAAGGGGGCGCAGGATAAGAAGCGCTCCGCGCTATTCTCCAAGCTTAGCCGCGAAATCACAGTCGCGGCGAAAATGGGCATCCCCGACCCGGACGCGAACGCGCGCCTTCGCGCCGCGATTATCGCCGCTCGCGCCCAGTCGATGCCCAAGGACAATATCCAGCGCGCGATCGACAAGGCCTCTGGCTCTGACGCCGAAAACTACGAGGAGATCCGCTACGAGGGCTTCGGTCCCGGTGGAGTCGCACTGATCGTCGAAGCGTTGACCGACAACCGCAACCGCACTGCGACCAATGTTCGTACCGCGTTCTCAAAGAACGGCGGCAACCTTGGCGCGAGCGGCAGCGTTAGCCACGGCTTCGAGCGGCTTGGGCTGATCGAATATCCAGGAAGCGCCGGCGATGCCGACAAGGTACTGGAGGCCGCAATCGAAGCGGGCGCCGAGGACGTCGAGTCCGACGACGGCCACCGCATCTGGACCAGCGTCGAATCGCTGCACGAGGTCGCCAAGGGGCTGGAGCTGATGCTGGGTGAGGCGGAAGGCACGAAACTGGCCTGGAAGCCATCCACTGAGGTCGAGGTGCGCGGCGAAGACGCGCAAAAACTCGCCAACCTCATGGAAGCGCTCGAGGAAGACGACGACGTCCAGACCGTCTGGGGCAATGAGCATATCCCCGACGAGGAGCTGGCCAAGCTCGCGTGAAGATCCTCGGCCTGGACCCGGGTCTCGGCACCACCGGCTGGGGGCTGATCGAGGCTGAAGGCAATCGCCTCAGCCATGTCGCCAATGGTCAGATTAAGACCGATTCCGCAGCGCCGCTACCGCGACGGCTTTCGGTCCTTGCGGACCAGCTGGAAGCGCTATTGGCCGATCATCGCCCGGCAGCTGCGGCGGTCGAGGAGGTCTTCGCCAACCAGAACCCGCAGTCGACCCTAAAGCTCGGCCAGGCGCGAGGCGTGGTCATCATGGTTGCGGCGCGGTCGGGAATCGATGTTGGAGAATATGCCGCTCGCCTGGTAAAAAAGGCAGTGGTCGGAATAGGCAACGCGGATAAGGCGCAGGTCCACGCAATGGTGTCGCGGCTGCTCCCCGGCGCAAAGATCGCCGGCCCCGACGCTGCCGACGCGCTCGCCGTCGCGATTACCCACGCGCATCATCTGGCGACAAGGCGCCGCACGGAGGTAGGTTGATTGCGAAGTCGACTGCAGCGCCGTAGCTGTTGAACAATGAACTGGATGCCGACTGCCGCGCGAAAGACCGCCGGTTGGATCACGATCGCAATCATGATCCTGCTGGTTGCTGCGGGGCGAGGCAGTTTCTGGACAAACGTGGTGCTCGCCCTGCTCTTCGGCGGCGTCTACCGCGTGATCGCCAATTCGCTCGCCAGTGACTCCGTGCCCCTCTTCGAACTGTCTGAACCGGCGTCGGACAAACCACACGGGCGGGTCGGCTCGATCCTTGTCCAGGCATCGATGGGTTCGGTGGCTTTGCTGATTTGGACGGCGCAATTCAGGAGCGGTGGCTGATGATCGCGCGCCTGTCAGGAATCCTCGCTGAAGCCACCAGCGACAGCGCTGTGATCGACGTCGCGGGCGTCGGCTATTTGGTCCATTTGAGCGCGCGCACGCTTGATGCACTCGGTCCGATCGGCGGCGAGGTGCTGATCCTCACCGAGCTGCAGGTGCGCGAGGATGCTTGGACTCTATTCGGATTCGGCTCGGCGCACGAACGCGACGCCTTCCGCGCTCTGACGAGCATCCAGGGCGTCGGCGGACGCCTCGCGCTCGCAATCCTCTCGGTCCTCTCGCCCGACGAGCTCGCCCGCGCGGTCGCGCAGGACGACAAGGCGATGATCGGCCGCGCCAACGGGGTCGGCCCCAAACTCGCGGCGCGCATCGCCAATGAGCTGCAGGGCAAGTTGGGTGTCAGCGGCCTCGGCGGTGCAGCGCCTGCGCCGCGCGGCGGAGCGGCCTCTGATGCGATTTCGGCGCTCGCTAACCTCGGCTTCAAGCCCGCTGAAGCCAGCGCCGCCGTGAACGCCGCTCGGGAAGAGCTCGGCGCCGATGCGACGCTGGACGCCCTCGTCCGCCTGGCACTCAAAAAGGCAGCCAAATGACGGCATTTGTCGTTTCGCGCGTTCGCATGAAGCCGGGGCCCGCGCTCGAGGAGTACAGGAGCCTCGCTGCCGAATCGATCGAACGTCACGGTGGGCGCTATCTCGTTCGAGGTGGAGAGCAGCAGGTTCTCGAAGGCGAATGGACGCCGGCGACGATCATCCTCGAATTCCCGACGAGCGAGGCGGCTCGAGCCTGGTACGCTTCACCCGATTATGCGAGGGCGCTGCGGTACCGCGACGAGGCGCTCGATCGCGATCTCGTGCTGGTCGACGGAGTCGAAACATGACTACGCGAGCCGCCACCTGCCGCTGTGGGCAGCTAAATGCGACAGTAAC